>Ga0310690_10000521_pt1 | contig 80170 bp, 61 predicted proteins | sample AusTroGonzalo_MG_2_FD_207661 | JGI IMG/M metagenome (GOLD analysis project Ga0310690, IMG submission 207661) | Bovine rumen microbial communities from tropical cattle in Woodstock, Queensland, Australia - Gonzalo_04 (v2) (version 2) | ecosystem: Host-associated > Mammals > Digestive system >...
CCCTGCTTGTCCAGGGCGACCAGACGTTTATAGACCTTCTCGTGGAACTTCATATCGCCCGGAAGACCGGCATCAAATACCGCAGAAACACCATATTCAACGCAGAAGTCTATCCAGCGCTGAAGCGTCGCATCTACTTGTTCATCGGTCAAATCCATTCCGCTGTCCAGAATGATACGGACTTCCGTTGCTCCCTCATACATATTTCCGGTCACATGTCCGTCCTTACGCACGTAATATGCCAGTCCCGGTATAGGATCCGGCGTGTCGTCTGTAATGCCGTGCCTTTGAAGGATCTTGGAATTTACCCAGATGCTGTGTCCTTCCCCTTCCTGAATCTGCAGCTCGGCATCCGGACAGATGGCGTCAAGTTCCTCCTTTACGATATCCTCTCCCTTCAGGAACGGTTTCTCCAAGAGAAATCTGTAGCGCTTCTCGCCGGGATGCTTTTTGATATAGTCCGCCATCATGTCCAGCGCAGCCTGCTTGCCGTCCGGCTCGATCCGCTCTCCCATGGGCGCGTACTCAAAACCTACAGGAATGGTTATATGCACATGGCTGTCGATGATGCCGGGCATGATGAACTTGCCGCCGAGGTCGGTAACTTCGCCCTCGTAGGCCGACAGGCCAGCCTCGTCACCTACATAGACAAATTTGCCGTCTTTCACCACAAGTGAAGTTGCCATCGGATTGTTTTTGTCCGATGTAAAGATTTTCGCGTTTTTAATGATTTTGTCTGCTTTCATGTTGGGTTTCCTTTCTATTTTTTATGGTTAAATTTTTAGTTGTTCGAAGCTATGTTGTTGTACTTGCTTTCTGTTTTTATAAAGAGAAAACTTTCTTCCCCTCAAAGTAAGTCGCCGCAGCCTTGGCATCGTGAATCTCGGTCACAGGGCAAGACAGCACATCCTTGTCAACGAGGAGGAAGTCGGCATATTTACCTTCGCTGATGCTGCCTCTCTCCTTCTCGATGAGCATCTGCTTGGCGACGTTGATGGTCAGCGATACGATAGCCTGTTCGCGGGTCAAGAGCTCTTCGGGCCACCAAGGGGTGCCATTCTCGCCGTGAAGCACACCAGTCACAGCAAGCTCCATGATGCCGAACGGGTCGTCAGGACTGCCGCTCAATGCAGGGAAGTCTGTGTGTGAGGTTACATGGATGCCGTTGTCGAAATAGGACTTCATCGGATAAGACTTGGCTTCCTGACCTATGGGTGCCAGACCGTGTTCGCGGATATAGTCGGCGGCAAAAGAGGGGCAATGGTGCCAGAGCATACCTGAGACGACATACATATTATGGTCTGCCATGCGTTGATAATCCTCTGCATTGACGTTGCGCACGTGTACGAGCGTGTTGCGCAGTTCATCCTTTCCACCATTGGCGTATGCGCTGACCACGTAGTTGACGGCCTTGTTACCCATGGTGTGGATATGCATTGAGATGCCCTGGGCATTCGTCTTGCGCGTGATGTCGGTCAATTCCTCCTCGGTCCAGTTGGCGAGGCCTTGGTGTCCGTCGGGATAGAGCGGATCCACAAAGCCTGTACCACCTTCCACCGTGCCGTCCATGAAGAGTTTGAGCCAGTTGGTCTTGACATGGGTGGTGGCGTATTTCTGAACCTCAAGGGATTTCTTCAGATTCTCATCCACATTCATCCAACTTTCAATCTCGTAGGTCAAGCCCAGCACGAAGTTCATCTTGCCGGCCTGGTCCATCTGCTGGGCAGCCTTGAAGAAATTGTTGTTGAAGAAATAGTTGCCCCATCCGTCGATATACATGGTGTAACCCTCTGACAACAGATGCTCCTGAGTCTTTTGGACGACTACTTTTGCGACGTCAACGGGATAGAGTTTCTCGGTGTCTAAGAAGGAACGTGTGTAGGTGCCTGCCTGCTCTTTCAGGAAACCGGTAGGCGTGCCGTCTGCACCCATCACGATCTCACCGCCACGGATATCCTTATCCTTTTTCAGCACCGTGCCGTCGGCCGACATAATGCCTGCCTTGACCAGCATCAGTGTATTCGCCAGACCCTTGTGGCCTTCATCGTCGGCATAGTAAATAGGAATATCGCTACAGATGGCATCCAACTGTTGACGGGTAGGTATATTTTCCATGAAGGTGATGTAATTCCAACCGAAGCCGAAGATAGACGTTGCCCCAGTTTCCCGAGCCTTCTTGACGGCGGCGGGGACAACCTCTTTCATAAACGTTTCCGGATCTTTTCCGATAGCTACCGATCCGACGATGGGCAGGGCTACACCTATTGAATAATGCGCGTGACCGTTGCCGCAGCTGGGCATCACAAGGCCCTTGCCAGAATAATCCAGGACCTTAGTCTTGCCTGCTTCAATAAATGCCTCGGCGCCTTTCTTGTCGCCTACATAGATGTATTTACCGTCCTTCACGGCAAACGCTTCTACAATCTGATTGTCTTCGGAAGTGAAGATTTTACCATAGACCACGAGGTCGGCGTAGGTTTTTTCGGAATAGTACATTGTCATAACTTTGTCTGTTGGTATTATTTTATGTTCGGTAAAAACTTAATCAAGACACAAAGATAGGGAAAAAACAAGAGCCACCCACTTAGGCGGCTCTTTTTTTCATTTAGTTTTGAACAATTATTTATAGTGAGAACTCACTGAAACAATTGTCATCTGACCACAATCTTCTGCGTCCTAACCTCCTTCCCGTTGATTAGGCGTATAATCTACCCCTATTGTCACCCACATAGATATTATCCTGACTATGGCTGCTCCAACGGTTGCCATAGAAGGTGCAGTGCTCGATGGCACTGTTAGCGCTGCTGTAACCCACCAGTCCACCTACATCGGCATCGTTGTTCTCCACGTTACCAGACATGCAGCAGTAATAAACTACGCCGGCGTTGTTCTCGCCAGTGATGCCACCTACTTTAGCCGTGTAAGATGATCCGCTTGTCCAGCTGGACGAGACATTGGCACTTACCCAGCAGTTGATGATGGTACCTTGGTTTTCGCCAGCGATACCGCCCACCAAGCGTTCATTACTGGAAATGCTGCCGCTCACATGGAGGTCCTGTACCCTGCCGCCACTACCAATTCTAGCGATAAATCCCTGATAGTCAGAATAGCCCGTGATATCGAAGCGGATGGTATGGCCGTTGCCATAGAATACACCTTTGAACTCGGTAATACTTCCGCCATTATTACCCATAGTCGTCCAGTAGCCCATGTCAAGGTCGGCTTCCAGATATATGTTTGAATTACAATAGCTGCCCCAGTTGTTGCGGACATGAATCAGATCAGATGCCGAGCGGATGTAAACATCACCGCGTTCTCCTGCCCAAACTCCCTGTGCAACCGCGCAGAGCAGGGCGAAAGTGAGTAAGAGTTTTTTTGTCATATTAATATATTAAGTAAGTGTTCAAAATTAAACTACAGTTATTCTTTTGACACGGGACACGGGACTTCGGGACACGGGACAAGCCAATGTCTCGCGTCTCGTGTCTCGCAGTCTCGCGTCAATATGTAAACTAAATATGCTCATCTACTTAAGAGGTTTAATTACAATTTCCGTGAAACAAGCCATATTATTCCCAATAACAAAAACGGCCATGAAACAAGTTGCAAAGATAAAAAAAGATTATTGATTTTTTTCTTTGATATACTGTATGGCCATCATGGTCAGGTCATCGCTCTGTTCGGCATCGCCAACAAACTGGTGTACGGTCTCGGTCATCAGGCTGATGAGCTGGCGCGGTTCATGCTGCTGCTGGGCGAGAGCCTTTGCCGCCACATCGTTGATGCGTTCCATCTGAAACTGAGCCTGGTCGGCATCCATGGCCTCGGTGAGTCCATCGGTGAAGAGGAAAATGGTGGTGCCCGTCAATATCTGCGCCTCCTGCAGCGAGTATTTCCAGTTGGGCATAAATCCTACGGGGATATTGCTATCACAAGGCAACTCGCCGACACCAGCGCCGATGAGCAACGGGGCGTCATGGCCGGCGTTACAGTAGTGCAGACAGCCCGTGGGTAGGTCGAGCACGCCGACGAAGAGGGTCACAAACATGTGGGTCTTGTTCATGTCGGCAATCGTCTTGTTCATCGTGGTCACGATGCGGTCTGGCATCGATTCGTGGGCCGACACGGTTCTGAAGGCAGAGCGGGTGACGGCCATGAAGAGCGAGGCCGGCACGCCTTTGCCCGACACGTCGCCAATGCAGAAGAAGAGTTTCTCGTCCCGGAAATAGAAATCGAACAGGTCGCCACCTACCTCTTTGGCGGGGGTCAGCGAGGCGAAGAGCTGCACATCGTCACGGTCGGCCTTGGTGGGAAACTTCTCGGGCAACATGCCCATCTGTATCTCACTGGCAATGCGCAGATCTCTTTCTATTGAGGCCTTCTGAGCGGTGGTATCCTTCAATTCCTCGATGTATTTCACCAGCGACTGTTGCATGTTGCCGAATGAGTCGCGCAACTGAGCCACCTCGTCGTTGTGCTCGAAAGTGGGCAATGGCGCGTCGAAATTACCTTTTGCCACCTCCTGAGCCGACTCTGACAGGAATCCCAACGGTTTGGTGGCGCGACGAATGCTTCGTCTTGTGAAGAAGAAAATGACGATGCAGCCGATACTCATGCAAAGAAGGATGATTAAGCCCAAGATTATACCCCACGCAAAAACAAGATCACGGTGCTGAATGACAGCCACGGTCCAGTCTGTGTTGGGTATTGATTTGAAATTAACATAATAAGGTGTGCCCTTCAGATCCTTCATTTCAAGATTGTCAATGACTTCCTTCTGCTCTGCTTTGAGAATGTTGAGGTCAAGGGAGTCAGAGCTCAGAATCCTGTTGCCCTTGTCGTCGATAATCTGGACAGAGAAATTGATATTGACTTTGCTATCCTGGAGAATTTCATCGCTGTCGAGGAATTCAATCTTCACCGTTTTCTCCGCCTCGCTAAAGACCTCGTTGAACCATAAATATTCCAGGTCAACACCATATACGCCAACCTTGCGGCCCTGACGGTCAACAATGGGCAACACATAGCTGCAGTACATGGCGCTGTCAACAGAATTGTCGAAGTAGGGGGTTGTCAGATAGCCCACTTCCTGTCTGTCCCGACTCAGTCCTTTTTTGTACCACGGACCATTGAAGTAGTCATGGCTTGGTGAGCCTATCTGCTGGCGTTCAAGACGAGTACTGTCGGCATGATAAACATAGGCTTCAAACCAGCGGCCCTGACCTTCGAAGTAGTCTGGTTCGAAGGCGGCAAAACAACCCAAGAATTGGTTCACGGTAATTTCGTGCTCCAAAGCGTCAAAGATTTGCTCCGGGCTCTCCAAGTTTCTCTCTATCTCGTCACGGCTGTTGGCTGCCGCTATATGCACGGCCCATAACGTCGTCTCCAGTTTGTCTTCAATCCTGTCCACGACATACTGCCCGCGCATGCTACTGTTCACGAGTGACACTCTAAAGACGAACACGAGTATGACTCCAATGATCAGCACATTGAAGAACGACATGATTCCGATAACATGCCAAGTGATGCGTCGCGACAACTTGCTTTTTTTCATATACGTTATCAAATCGCCTTAAAGACTAAATTTCCGCAAATATACGGAAATCTCTAACAAGAATTGCCTATTTTTGCAAATTCATTAACCGAATAACTGAACAACTTCAAACTGAACAACTGAAGAAAAATGGACAATAAACGATTAGAGAAGGTTAACAAGCTGATACAAAAAGAGCTGAGCGATATTTTCCAGAAGGAGCTGAAGCCGGCCGTCCCGATGCTGATGATCACGGTGACGCATGTGAGGGTCACTTCTGACCTCGGCTATGCCAATGTGTATCTGAGCGTCTTCGGCGTCGACGACAAGAAGAAGGTGGTGGAGGAGGTGAGCCAAAACGCCAAGGCCATCCGCGGCCTGCTGGGCAACCGTGTGCGCCATCAGATGCGCGTCATCCCTGAGTTGCGCTTCTTCGAGGACGACTCGCTCGACTATATCGAAAACATCGACAACCTGCTGCATCCCGAAAAGTGAGACTGCCGCTGTTCATAGCAAACCGTTACCTGCTGGCCAAAAAGAGCCACAACCTCATTAATATCATCACTTGGATTTCCATCCTCGGTATTAGTGTAGGCTCTTTTGCGCTCATTGTGGTGCTGTCGGCATTCAACGGCTTGGAGCAGGTGATTTCTTCGATGAACAACCGCCTCACGCCCGACTTGCAAATCGAGGCGGTGAAGGGCAAGACCATCGACCTGACCACTTTCCCTTTAGGACAACTCAAAACCATTCAAGGCGTTGATTATGTGATTCCCACGATTACCGAAGACGCGCTGTTTCGTGCCAACGACAAGCAACATATCGGCCAGGTGAAGGGCGTTGGCTTGGAGTACCAAGAGATAGACCGCTTCAATGAAATCATCTTTGGAGGTGGCGGCTTGGTGCTTTCCGATGAGGACGAACACAACTTCGCCGTGCTGGGTGCTGGCGTGGCTTGGTATCTTGGCATCAATGCCTATAATCCTTACGCGATGGTGCGCATCTATGTGCCCAAGCGCGGTAATGCCTCATTAATGAGCCTTGAAAACAGCTTCAATTCTGATGTTGTCAACGTGCGTAGCGTGTTCTCCACCGAGCAGGAACAAGACGAAAAATTGGTGCTTGTGCCCTTTGAGATGCTCTCGGAACTGCTTGAATATGAGGATAAAGCCACTAATGTGGAAATCTTTACCGCCCCCGATGCGGATATAAAAAAGGTGAAGAAATCGGTGGCTGCCATCATCGGGCCTGACTATGTCGTGAAGAACCAACAGGAGCAGCAGGAAACGCTCTATCGTATCATGCGTTCCGAAAAGTGGGCGGTGTACGTCATCCTCACCTTCATCCTGATTCTGGCCACCTTCAATGTGGTCGGCTCGCTCTCCATGCTGATGATCGACAAGCGCAAGGACACGGAGATATTGAAATCGATGGGCGCCGACAAGCGTCTTATCCAAAGGATATTCCTTAACGAAGGCCTGCTGATTTCCGTGGCGGGCGGCCTCATCGGATTGCTGTTGGGTATCGTCTTGGTGCTCTTGCAGCAGCGGTTTGGCTTCGTGAAGTTCGGCACGGGCGGCAACTATGTGGTGGATGCCTATCCCGTCTTGTTGAAATTCAAGGATGTGCTCCTCATCTTCGCCACCATCCTCGTGGTGGGTTGCACCTCGGCCTTCCTCACGGTGAGGCATGCGATATTGAGGCATCAAGATTAATTTAAATTTTTTGAAATGTTATTAACCGCAATAAATTTATTTCATACCTTTGCAATCGCAAAATAACTGAAAAACAATGCAATATCTTCGTAAGTCGTTATTAACCAGCTGTTTAGCGGGGGGGGGGTAGAAGCCCTTTCTTCGCCGACGGCTTACCTTATATTAATACAGCATCGCGTTCCATCCGCATTGAGGGCCTTGGGGCTCTCGGGAGCGGGTGGAATTTTTTTTGCTCTCATTGCGTCATTGACTCGCTTCGCATCGTCGAATCTGCGATTTGCGAGGAGGAACGACGAAGCAAATCGAAGATTCAACGAAGTTAATCCAGAACCTTTTAATCATAATTCACTCAATCATTAAATCACAACTCAAATGAGCAAAAACACATTCAGCCCGAAAGGGCAACGCTATGAAGCTCCCAAGGCGGAGATCATAGCAATCGAGAGCCAAGGCGTGCTCTGCACCTCGGGCGGCAGCGCCCCGGGAGCGGGAACTAACACAATGAACAACGGTAACACCTACGGCTGGTAAACAATGAAAGGAGAACAAACCATGAAGAAATCCTTAACGATCATCGCACTGGCAGCATTGGTGATGCTGGCCGGCTGCAAGAAGAACGACCCCAAACCGAACGGCACCAGACTGTTTGCCGGCATCGAGAAACACAAGAGCGACAGCAAGACCTCGCTTGACGGCCTACAAATCAAATGGAGCGAAGGCGACCAGCTGTACGTCAACAACGACACCACTTCGGCGTGCTTCACCCTCGTTTCGGGCGCAGGGACAACCAAGGGCGAGTTTGCCACCGAAGGCGAATACCCCTTCGCCGCCGAGAACAACCTGGCCGTGTATCCCTACAACAACGACATCACGGTCAGCGGCACCACGGTGACGATGAAGCTTCCCGCCGGGCAGGCGGCCTCGGGCGCGGGCACCTTCGGCAACGGCGCCAACCCCATGCTGGGCACCTTCAGCGACATGGACAACCTCACGCTCAAAAGCCTCTGCGGCGTGCTGTGCCTGGAGCTGTGGAGCGCAACCGATGTAGCCATCACCGCCATCGAGATTGTGGGCGGCCCGGATGACAAGCTGAACGGCACGTTTACGGCCAACTATAATGATACGGATCCTGTCCTCGCCAAGTCGGGCGACGACGGCACGAACACCGTGAGACTGAACTGCGAGGCCACTTTGACCCCCACGGCCCAGAAGTTCTACGTGGTGGTCCCTGCCGGCACCCTCCACGGCTTCACGATGAAGGTGTATGACGGCAACAACGTCATCTTCAGCAAATCGACCGCCAACAACATTCCCGTGTATGTCAACACTTTAAGCACGATGTATCCTGTTGAGGTGGCACCTGCTCCGGCACATGAATATGTCGACCTCGGCTTGCCGAGCGGCCTTTTGTGGGCCACCTGCAACGTGGGTGCCGCCAGCCCTGAGGAATACGGCGACTACTTCGCATGGGGCGAGACTACAACGCAAACCACCTACAATTGGAGCACCTACCAGTACTGCATGGGCAGCCAAAACACGCTGACCAAGTACTGCAACAAATCCAACCGCGGCTACAACGGCTACACCGACAACCTGACCACCTTGTTGCCCGAGGACGATGCCGCAACAGCCAACTGGGGCAGTGGATGGCGCATGCCCACCAAGGCGGAGTTTGAGGAACTCTACAACAACACGACCGTGACCTGGACGCAGCAGGGGGGCGTGAACGGCTGGCTGTTCACCGCCGCCAATAGCAACAATCTCTTCCTGCCTGCCGCTGGCCAGCGTTGGGAGGGTGGGCTCTACGCCGCTGGCGAATGGGGCTACTACTGGTCGAGTTCGCTCTATACGAGCGGCCCGTACTACGCGTGGAACATCACCGGTTCGGGCAGCTACAATATGGACAAAACCTACCGCTACCTCGGGTACCCTGTGCGCCCTGTCCGAGAGAACTAACTTTTGTTCCGTTACGGGCACGGGTGAAAAAGTTGGCAGGCGGGGCGCCTGCGGCATCCCCACTGGCTGGACGGTGAACGAACAATAAAACCCATCCCAAACGGGGGCGCGGCGGCTTCGGCTCGTTGAGCCCCCAAAATTTTACCCCCTTGCTACCACAAACGAACGTAGAGACGCACGACCGTGCGTCTCTACAATTTAATATTATATAGTGCGCCACGCCATGCGTATGGCCGGCACTCAGAAATCGAGGTTGAACGACAGATAATACCGCGGCTTCTTCGCGATTTGTCCGTCTTGTATTCCCCAAGCCACATCGCCCCTGATGAAATACCCTAAGATGCTGGTGCGCAGACCGAAGCCGACGCCGCCCACCAAAGGCTCGCGCAGCTCGGTGACGGTGATGTCAAGGTTGCCATCGCTGATGTGGGTGTTGTAGAGAGAGTTGCTCGGGTCGTAAGGGTTCCAGCCCGTCCAGGCGGTGCCGATGTCGCCGAAGGCCACGATTTGGAAGTCGCGGATGAACTTCATGTTGATGGGTCGGTTCATGAAGTAGCTGAATATTGGGAAACGTAACTCGCTGTTGAACACCACGAAGTTGTTGCCGTTGCGGATGTTTTGGCTGAAGCCGCGCATATTGGTGGCCAAGGTCTGGTAGGCGTAGTTCTGTGTGTAGTCGACAGGTGTGCCGGGGTCGAAGGAGGCCAAGATCCAGTTGTCGACGCCGCCCATGTAGTAGATGAGCTTCTGCTGCCCGAACGAACTGCTGCCCGCGATGCGGTTGGCCCAGATGAAGTTGCGACTGATGCGGGTGTAGTGCCGGTAGTCGAAGCCGATCACGACCATGTTGTTGGTGTTGAGCGCGATGCGTTGGTAGTATTCGGCAAAGATCTTCCCTCTGGACCCGACGAGCAGGTTGGTGCCCAGTTTCTTAGAGTTGTCGTAGACGAGCTCGGCCCTGATGCCGCCCCAGTTGTCGTAGGTGTCCTTGTCGTTGAGGCTGTAGTCGTCGATGGACAGGTTAACATGATGGTCAAGTCGGTATATCGCAGTGCCTCTGAGGCTTAGAATCTCGCTGAAGGGATAACTCAAGGTGTAGAACGCTTCGTTGGTGAAGGTGCGGTAATAGTATTTGTCGGAGCTTTCGGTGACATAGCGGTGCAGGGTGATGCTCTTGTCAAGGCGTTTGCTGAAGTCGCTGAAACGCAGCATGTATTCGTTGTTGATGAAGCTGGTGTTGAGCCTCATGCCAAGCTCAATCTTGTAGTCTTCCATCAGGTCTTTCATCTTGGTGCCGAAGAAGACGTTGAAGCCCGAGTTAAGGTAGATGGGCATGGTGCTACCGGTGAAAGGTTGGTAGCTGTAGTTCATGCTTGTGAAGTCGATCTGGGTGATCAGCTGGTCGGTGAATAGTTCCACATAGTAGTTGTTGGGGCGCTGCTGAAGGGTGGTGTCTCTATGTTGTGGCTTGGGTGCGGGTTCATTGCTTTGAGCCATCGGGAGCGAATCGCCACCAATGGGGACGCTGATTTGCCGTTTGCGTCGGGCATAGCGGTAGCTGGTCGAGAAACGGTGCTTCGAGACGGGTTCAACCACGGTGTCATTCTCTTTTTCTTTTTGCTTCATGTCGTTGAAGAGCCTTTTCTGCGCGTAGGGACTCATCTGGCGGAGGTTTTGCTCGTGACCGCGCAGAATGGGCGACATGAAGAACTTCTCGCCGTTCTGGTCGGCCATCAGCATGGCGGCTTTGTGGTCGCGCGGCAGGTAGCTGTAGTCAATGATGTTGGCGGAATAGTCTGTGAGTTGCTCTTTCTTGCCGAAGTAGCGATAGTGTACGATGGTGTCGATATGGCTGATGGCGCTGTCGAAACGGATCTGGTAGAGGTTGTAGAAGCCGCTGGTGTCGTTGAGGTAGAGCAGGCTGCCGTCCTTCAACGGCTCGGGCAGGATGTTGTTGGAGATGTCTTGCTTGGTCAGGTTTTGGAGTACCGCACCTTTATTAATATAGTTGTAGGCGTAAAGGTCGAATTGTCGGTGCTGAAAGCCGATTTGCTCATCGACTTTCAGGGTGTCGTTGTCGCGGTTCGAGCTGAACACAATCTGACGGTCGTCGAAGGTGAAGACGGGATTCAGGTCGGTGTGGTAGTCGTTGGTGATCTGCTCCAAAGTGTTGGAAAACAGATTGTAGACATAGATGTCGGGCTTGCCCATGCGGGTGGCGGCGAGCACGATTTTTCGGCTTTTGTGGGCGTAGGAGAAGGAACTGACCTTCTGGAAGTCAAAGAGATACAAACTGGCTTTCTTGCCCGTGTTGACATCCAGGTTGTAGAGTTGGATTTTGCCTTCTTCCTCAAGAAGGAACGATAGGATCTCGCCGTTGGGATGCCAGGCCAGTAGCGGGAACGAGGTGTCGATGTTTTCATCGGAATGGTAGCCTGCCTTGAAGAGTTGCTGCCGCTTGCCCGTTTGCAGGTCTTCGAGCCAGAGACGAATCTTGCCTTCGTCGTTGCTGACGTAGGCGATGTACTTCCCGTTCGGGCTGATGCTGGGCTGCGTGAAGGTGCGGTATTTCCTGTATTTCAGACGCATCACATCCGTAGGCTGGTTGGTCATCAAGGTCTCATAACGCGCCTTGTAAAAATCGTACCATTCCCCAATCAAGTCATTGTATGGCTTGCCCGTGACATAAAGCAGGGCTTTCTTAACGCTTCGGGTGTTCTCAGCTAGGGTCAGGATGTCGTTGAACGACTTGCTGCCGTATTTCTCGTCGATGAAGTTCCAGAAGGAATAGCCCGCAATCAAGGCGTCTTCGTTGCGCAGATGGTTGATTTTCTTGTAGTTTCCAGAAATGATGCCGCGTTGCAGCTGGGCTTCCTTGTGGCAGTCCCAGTTGCCTGCGATGAAGGCCACCAATCCGTCTTGGAACCACTGCGGGATGTCGTAGCGGTAGGTGCTGCGCAGTTGCGAGCCTATCGAGGTGCCGTTCATCACTTGGCTGAACAGCAGCCGTGCGATGCCCTCACGGATTTGCGCCTCGAAGTGGGTATAGTCGCCGTCGAAATAAAGGATGACCTTCGAGCCGATGATTTTGGCGATGCCGCCCGTGTTGCCATATTCTTCTTCCTCCAAGTTGATATTGCTCTGCTTGAAGTCGCCTTTGCTGTTGAACACGATGAACTGGATCTTTTTGCTGAAGCGACTGTTGAGGCGGGTCTCGAGGTTCGGAATCTGTTGTTTGGCGTAGGCCTGGGCATAGCGGGCGAGGTCGTCGCCGCCTTGGTAGAAATACACGTCGAAATTGTCGTTCATGTAGTACGACCAGTGGAAGTCGCCCCACTGCACGCGGTTCTTCCCGAAGGTCATGTTCATGCCGTTGTAGAACTGGGCATGGGCCATCGGAGCCACGGCCAGTAGTAGCAGGATGAGGAGCGCATATTTTTTCGGCTTTCTTTCCATCAGGACAAATAATGGTTGCAAAAATAATGAAAATTGGCTAAATCATTTCCACTTATGAAAAAATGTGTACTTTTGCAATCAGAACAAACGATGCATTTATGACAACAGCGACGCAATCAGCACGGATTCTATCAAAGCCAAATCATGAATCAATGGTAGAGGCGGAGGGTTACATTTCCTCAAAGGATTTCTTTACTTTATTACGCCAAGAAGTCGATAAATACTATGAGGGTATATAAGGAAGTAGTGTTTTCGAAGGCTGTTCTTTTTGATTTGGGTGAAATACGGGATTTTATAGTATTTAACAACACCCATGAGGCGGCAAATAAATACATTGACCAACTTGAAGCTGAAATTAATGCGCTTGTTTATTTGGCAGATTGTTTTCCGATAAGTCGTTGGTTATCGGTTAGAAGATACCATCCAGAAGCTCGTAGTCTTATTACCAGAAACAAAAAATGGAATGTTGTTTTCCATACCGATGGCGATTTGGTCATCGTGGATAAGATTATTCCCTCTAAGATGGTGATTCATTGACTGTCAAAGATTGCGATTATTACACATAATACCATGCTCAAACTCGAAAAATTTGTCTTTAATCCCTTCTCGGAAAGTACCTATGTCGTTTACGACGACAATACTAAAGAATGTGTCCTCATCGATCCCGGCTGCTCTAATGCGGGCGAGGAGAACGAACTCTTCGGCTTCATCGACAGCCACCGCCTCAAGCCGTTTTTGGCCATCAGCACCCATGGACACATCGATCATATCATCGGCAACGGAGCCGTGAAGAAGCGTTACGGCATCCCCGTGGCGGCGCATCCCAATGTGAAAACCGATTATGCTCATGCCAAGCAGCAGGCTACATGGTTTGGGATGCCTACCGAGGACAACTTTGAGATGCCCGACCGCGACCTTGAAGACGGCGAAGTCATCAAGGTGGGGGAGAGCACCCTTGAGGTCATCAGCACGCCAGGCCACGCCGTCGGCAGCATAAGCCTTTATGCCGAAATCGAGGGCTGGGTCTTTACTGGCGACGCGCTCTTCTGCCGTAGCATCGGGCGCACCGACCTGCCGGGTGGCAACTACGAGCAGCTTCGCATCAGCATCATAGAGCGGCTGTTTCGCCTGCCCGACGACACCGAGGTCTATCCCGGCCACGACCAAAGCACCACCATCTTCGACGAAAGAAAGTATAACATGTACTTGTAATGAAGCGATGGCTTAACATATTGGCTTTTATTGCGATTGCTTTTAATTGTGTTGCTCAAAGTGATGAAATGCATGTCATAGACAGCCTGCAAAGTATTATGGCTAAGCAGGAGGGTGTCTCTAAGGTTGAGACGATGACGGAATTGGCGAGGGCGATGTTTTATGTGTCATACGATGATTGCATTTCTTTGGGAGAGGCTGCTATTGTTGAGGCTGAAAAACTCAGTGATGAGGATTTGTTGTCCTGGACGCATTGGAAACTTGGTATCAGTTTCATGAATCACTATGATTTTGATTTGGCTCACGAGCATTTTGAAATAGCTTTGACGTTGCTCGAAGGTAAGGAGGACTCGGAATGGCGGATGTATGCCTTGAATCACAAAGGCCGCGTTGAGCTTCTGATGGGAGAATTGGATTCGGCCTTGCTGACTTTTCAACAGACTTTATCCGTTTCCGAAAACCTTGGAGACGAACTGAATTGTGCGGATGTCATTAATAATTTGGCATACATTCATTTCCAGCAGGATGATTTTGACAAGGCCATGGAATGTTTTCAGAACGCTCGCCATAGATATGCACGAGTGCAGGATACGCTTTCCATGGCGCAGTGCGACAACAATATCAGCAACATTTACATGGAAAGGCAGCAATTTGACGAGGCTAAATCGTTGTTGCAAAAGGCAATACCGATTTTTGAAGAGTTTGAAGACGAGGCTTCTTTGGCACACGCCTATCAGAATCTCGGAACCATTTATGCTACAGGTCATGTCAATTTGGATTCAGCGTTGTATTATTTGCAAAAGTCTATTATATGTGCCGAAAATGTTGGCGACCAAATCATTTTGATTGAAGATGAGCTGGAATTGGCCAATGTTTTGAAACATCTGAACAGGGAGAAGGATATGATGAGTCTTTATCAATCGGCACTCCATTCTTCGGAAACTATAGGCTATGCCAATGGGATGTTGGAGGCATACAAAAACCTTGGTATACATTACAATGAAGCAGGAGACTTCACAACTTCTGCTGTCTATTTGAAACGATGCATTGACTTGGCCTCAGAGAAAGGCAACCAGTTGTATGTCAATACGATTCGTCCTTACTTGATAGCTGATTACGCTCGGTTGGGTCAATTGATGGAGATGAAGAAGGAATTAGGCTTGTTGCAAGATAACTATGAGGGCATTGTCAACGAAAACAATGCTTTGAGTGAGGAATTATCACACATTCAGTATTATTCCCAAAACCTCCTCGCCCAATACGAGTCCCAAAACGAGCAAATCGAAACCCTCCAAATCCAGCGCAACCACTACCGCCTCGCCTTCTTCGGTATCCTGGCCATCACGCTTTTTGCCCTGGCTTTATTCGTGGCTTACAAAATTGTTCGGAAAAATCGAGCCAAAATTGAAAAAGGTTGAAAAAAAGACTACCTTTGCACCGCGTTTACGGCCAATGGCTAATAGCCTATGGCAGATGGCCCGCTTCATCAATAGGCACAATGCTCTATGCCTTGGGAAGAAGCAGGCCATAAGCCATGAGCCATAGGCCATAGTAACTTGAATTTTAAATCTTTAAATTTTAAATCTTTAAATTTTGAATACAATGATTGAAAAGATCACATCATCGCAACAAGCTATGGACCTGGAAGCCAAGTACGGTGCCCATAACTATCACCCGCTGCCGGTCGTCCTCGCCAAGGGTAAGGGCGCCAAGGTGTGGGACGTCGAAGGCAAAGAGTATTTCGACTTCCTGTCGGCTTATTCTGCTGTCAACCAAGGCCACTGCCACCCGAAAATCATCAAGGCCATGACCGACCAGGCCGAACGCCTCACCCTCAGCAGCCGCGCCTTCTATAACGACGCACTCGGCGTGTGGGAGAAATATGTGACTGAATACTTCGGCTACGACAAGGTGCTGCCCATGAACTCGGGCGCCGAAGCCGACGAGACGGGCTTGAAGCTCGCCCGCCGTTGGGGTGTCGTCAAGAAGGGTATCCCGAATGACAAGGTGAAGATCGTCTGCTGCGAAGGCAACTTCCACGGCCGCACCATCACCATCATCACGATGAGTAACGACCCTGAGAGCTACGCCAATTACGGCCCCATGACTCCCGGCTTCATCCGCATCCCTTACAACGACCCCGACGCACTGGAGAAGGTGCTGGCCAAGGAAGGCAACGAAATCGCTGGTTTCCTGCTGGAGCCTATCCAAGGTGAGGCAGGTGTGTATGTCCCGGATGATGGCTACCTGAAGAAGTGCTACGACATCTGCAAGAAGTACAACGTGCTGTTTATGGCCGACGAGGTGCAGTGCGGTATCGCCCGTACGGGTAAGATGCTGGCTTGCGACCACGAAGGTGTGCGCCCCGACATCCTCATCCTGGGCAAGGCCCTCGGTGGCGGTGTGGTGCCGGTGTCCTGCGTCTTGGCCGACGACGACATTATGCTGAACATCAAACCTGGTGAGCATGGCTCGACCTTCGGTGGCAACCCCATTGCTGCCAAGGTGTCCATCGCCGCCCTTGAGGTCATCAAGGAAGAGCACCTAATGGAGAACGCCGAGCGTCTCGGTAAGATCTTCCGCGAGGAAATCGGCAAGATCAAGAGCCCGATGATTGAGAAAGTCCGTGGTAAGGGCTTGCTCAACGCCGTGATTATCAAACCCAAAGACGGCAAGGAAGCTTGGGACGTGTGCCTCAAGATGCGTGACCTCGGCCTGCTGGCCAAGCCCACCCACCAGCACATCATCCGCTTCGCTCCGCCCTTGGTCATCACCGAGGCCGAGCTCCGCGAAGCCATTGAGATCATCAAGAAGGCCATCGCCTCGTTTGAGTAAGCCATTAATGGCAGGAAACTTTAGACTCTAGGAAGTTCTGTTTCTCACCGGAACTTCCTAGAGTTTCCTTTTCGCTAGTAATATGAAAGACTTAGAAGCCATAAAAACATTGTTCCTTGAAAGCACATTGCCGTGCTGGGTTATATTCGGACTGCTGACGGCAGCCACGCTTTTTGCTTTTTTCGGTCGAGGATGGTCGGCAATTATTGCACCGGTGCTGCTGTTGGTGGCGACGGCCATCGAGGTGCTTGGGCTGTTGAAATGCGGCACTGGCATGTTATGGTGGCTCGACGGTGCTGACTTTCACTCAATGGCCGGCGTGCAGAAACTGCTGCTGTTCTCCTTGGCGGTCATAATGCAGGTGGGATCCATCTATATTTTCGGCAGGAATGTGGCCGAAGATGAGTTAGAGGATTTGGTGATCTGGCGACCAGTCCTCACCCTGATTATTGCCGCCGTGGTTGCCGTGGCGTTGATTGTGGGACTGACGCTGTTCCACGTGTCGCAGAAGTTGGTGTTTCCCATCGGTGGGGCAGTGTTCCTTGTATTGTTGATTAGTCGGGTTTGGGAGAGCATGAGGGAAAACTGTGGTGTGCTTGGCAACTTTGGCGGTGTGCTGTTCACCCTCTTTGTCTTTGTATGGGGCATCGGCTCCATTGTCGCAATAGTCCTACTGGTGATAAGCCTTTTCAAGTCATTATCGATTGGCATTGTCTTGCCTATCCTTGTTGGCGGCTTCGTATTGTTGTTTGTGACTGGCCTGATGGACAGTGTCTTTGGTAGTGTAAAGGGTATCAGTCTTGACGCTTTTGGCAACCCTGAAGAGCGGAAGAGAGCTGAAGCAGAGAAAAAGGCGGAAGAGGCACAGAGAAAGGAAAGGGACGCAGAGGCAGCCCGCAGAAAGTCTGCCGAGGAAGAGCGTCAACGCCAGAAAATGAACAAACAGATGTGGGGATGATTACTACGAAGCGTAAGCGACCTCCATGAAAACCGTTTCAACCGCATCCTCGTATTCCTTCAGCGCATTAATCTTCTTGATTTTCCTCCAAACTACCTGCGGTTCCTCAAAACTGTTCATCAAATAAGACCATAATTCTTTCATTCGTCCCAACACCTTCGGACTGCCGCCAGCATGGTGTAGCCTATCCTCGTATAGGTCGAGGACGTAGGCATGTAGGCGTTCGGTTTTGTCATTTGGTTGGGGCAGACACACGCGATGTGTCCGTACAGGGTCAGGTTGTAGGGACGCACCGCGTGCGTCCGCATAATCGCATGCGTCCGTTATTTGTTCCGCCAAAAACGGATTCGCCAGAATCCCCCGTCCCAACATGAAATCATTGACAGGCCGTACCGCCTCGCGAATGCGCCCAAAATCATCCACCGAAAAAATATCCCCATTATACACCAATGGCGCATTAATATAAGGTATCAACGCCGCAAACCTTTCCACATCCGCTTCGCCTTTGTAAAGCTGCTTGCCGATGCGTGGATGGATAATCAACTCGCTCAGCGGAAATCGGTTGAAAATGGGGATGATAGCCTCAATCTCGTCTGGGCTATAATACCCCAAGCGACATTTCACGCTGAATTTCATATCGCCGATGTGCTCGAAAACGCTTTCCAGCATGGCATCCACCTTATCTGGGTAGGGCAGGAGGCCGCTGCCGCGTTTCTTGTTGGCCACCCTCGGGAACGGACAGCCCATGTTCAGGTTGACTTCCTTGTAGCCCAATTGCTTGCACTGCTTGGCAAAACGCAGAATTTCCTCAGCGTCGGTGCTGAGGATTTGCGGGGTCAAGGTCTTTACATCGTTGCAGCGCGGGTCTATTTCCTCGCCTTGCAGGTTCTTGGCATGTTCTTCTTTGTGTATGCCTGTAAAGAAAGGCGTGTAGAACTTGTCGATGCCGCCAAAGTGCCGCTTGAACACGTTGCGGAAGGGCGCGTCGGTGATGCCTTGGAAAGGGCCTAAGGAAAGCAGCAAGTCGCTCATTTCTTCTTGCGCTTGGCGGTTTTCTTGGCGGGTCTCTCGCCGGAGCGGTTCCAACGGATGAGGCTCGTGGCCAGCCAGGTGATGACGAGCACGAAGGTGAGATACACCGCGATGCGGCTGAGATAGTCGCCGTGCTTGGCGTAGAAGGTCACCTTGTCGTTGGCTTTCAAGGTGGCTCGGATGGCGTCGGGTACCCAATACTGGGTCTGCTGCAGCACATCGCCGCGCTGGTTGAAGAAGCCCGAACGTCCCGTGTTGGCCGAACGTGCGATGCAGCGGCGGCATTCGATGGCGCGCAGTTTCGAGAACTCGAAGTGCTGCTTGTAGCCCGGCGTGTCGCCCCACCAGCCGTCGTTGGTGATGACGAAGAGCAGGTCGGCGCCTTTCTTGCAGAACGAGCTGACATATTCGCCAAAGGCCGATTCATAACAGATGGCCGCGCCAACTTTGTGGTCGCCGAAGGTCATTACCTTTGATTCAGGGTCGCCTTTCAAGGTTCCGCGCGCGATGCCCATGGTGAGGCTGAAGTTGCGCAGGAAGCCCATCCACTCGGGAATGGCCTCCACCGCCGGCGTGAGCTGCGACTTGTTGCGGTGCTGCATGTCGACGGTGTCGATGAGCAGGGCCGAGTTATGGCAGTAGTAATAGCGCCCGCTGTTGGTGGGTCGCGCGGGGAAGTCGTCTTCCATGCCTTGGGGCACCCATTCGTAGGTGGTGCCGCCGATGACGAAGGCCATCTGGGGGAAGCGTTGGATGTAGCCGTGCAGCATCTTCAGCGCGCGCGAGTCTTGCGTGCGCTCAAGCGAGATGCCTTCCTGGATGGCCGATTCTGAGCTGACCACAAAGCGCGTGTTGGGTGTGACCAATGGCAGCGACAGGTTGATGTTGTTCTGCACCACCTGATCGTCGAGCTGGTGGTCAAACTGTTCGTTCCACGGGTCGCAGTTCTGCTGCACCACGATGACTTCCACGTCCTCGCCTTGGTCTTTGTAGTGCTTGTAGATGCGCGTGCCAATGAAGATGGGCAGGAGTAAGACCAGCACTTCGGTGCCTATATTAATGAATAAAAGCTTAGTTTCTCTTGATTTATAGTGCTGCAGAATGTTGGCAATTAAGATGTTCACCAACAAAACCCACAGTGTTCCGCCGGCCACGCCCGTGTATTCGTACCACTGTATCCAGCTGACCTTGCTCGAAAACACATGGCCAAGACTGAGCCAGGGCCATTTGATCGACCACCAGTAGGTAAGCAATTCGAAGGCCATCCAGTAGGGAATGAGGATGAAGTTGCCATATGGCTTGTTGCACACCTGTTTTTTCGTGAGGTGAAACACCTGGAACACGATGGCCATGAAGAGCGCGTTGAGCACCCAGGCCAGCGTAGCGGCCGGCGTGGCGTTCCACACCCACCAGGTCGTGGCCACATTCCAAATGAGGAAGGCTAGGAACGACAGCCAGAACATCCGGCCTTTCTCGCCTTGCGCGATGCGCCCTTCAAGCAGCAGCAGCGGCACGAACCCAATGAAAGCAAGCGGAGCAATGCCCCAGGTGGGCCATGCTGCTGTGAGCAGTCCGCCCGTCAATACCGCCAAAAGTATATTGCGAAGTTGAGGTCTCTGAGTTTGTCGAGGGGCCGCAGTCCCGTGTCTCTTAGTATTTTTCATGCGTTTTTCCAAAATTGCCGCAAAGGTACGCTTTTTTGCCTATCTTTGCCGCAAAATTCCGACAGATGAAGAAAACCTACAGAGTAGCAGGTCACAAATTCGCCGTTGTCATGCCCGACAACAATGTGGCATGGCATGAGATGGGACCATACGAACCGTTTGTTTGTGAGGACATCGAAGAATGCCTCTTTACGGCTGAATTGTTGGATGTTATGCCTGATACCTCTGATAAGCAGAAGGTTACTGTAAGTTGCGAAGGCCCCGACATGCCGCGGATTGAGTTATATGAATGGAATGGTGAGTGGCTGATGGAGATCGCTCCGGTCATGGAAGCTCCGGTGCGGGCTTATTTCTTGACCGACAAGGCTTTTACGAAGGCCAAATTCCGTATATTGGGAAGCATGCGTTTTTCTTTGGGAACCGTGTTGATACTGATGTTTGCCTTTGCTACGGCACGCAAAAACACACTGGTGATGCATGCCTCGGTGACGATGAAAGACGGCAAAGGCTATGTGTTTCTGGGAAAGAGTGGTACGGGCAAAAGCACACATAGCCAGCTGTGGATTGATAATATAGAAGGCTGCGCTCTGTTGAACGACGACAATCCCGTGATGCGCGTCATGGACGACGGCGAGGTGCGGATCTTCGGCTCGCCATGGAGCGGAAAGACACCGTGCTACCATAATGCCGATGTGCCAGTGGGTGCTATCGTGAATCTTCATCAGGCCAAGAAAAATGCCATCCGTAGGCTGTCGCTCGTGGAAGCCTACGCGGCAATGTATGTGTCGTTCTCGGGCTACCGCTTCATTAAGGAGATGGCCGACGGACTGCATGCCACCAACGAAATGGTCGTTTGCACGGTGCCGTGTTATGACCTCGATTGCCTCCCCAATGCCGAGGCGGCATGGCTTTGCCATAAAACCGTGACGCAGTGATGGGACAAACGGATATGCTGATGCATAGGGACTTAGAGTCCTTGATGGAGGGTAAGGTGGTGGCCATCGTGCCCCAAGGTATCAGCATGCTGCCGTTTATCGTTGGAGGAGTGGATCAGGTGTTTTTGTTGAAAAAGGAAAAAGTCGAGGTGGGTGATATTGTGTTGGTGAAATATAATGGCAGGAGTATTCTTCATCGTATCTATGTCATTGATGGCAAGAGAGTTGTTTTGATGGGTGATGGCAATCTGAAAGGAACGGAGGAGGTTAAGGAGGAGGAGATTTTGGGTACCGTGGTTGAAATCGTCCACAAGGGGCGTCGTCGCAAGCCAGGCAAAGCATGGTTCTGGCGACATAGCCTTCCCATGAGGAGATACCTGCTGAAGTTACATAGAAAATGGAATAAACTGAGGGCTTCGTCCTGCGTCTCGCGTCCCGAAGTCCCGCGTCAATAAAATAAGAATATGAAAATCAAAAAAGGTTATAGACTACGCCAGTTGGGTAAAGAATACATCCTCGTCGCCGAAGGCCTTGACGTCTTGGATGCCAACATGATGGTGTCGATGAATGCGACGGCGGCCTTCCTTTGGAATGCTGTGGAAGACAAGGAATTTGACGCCGAGACCTTGGTGCAACTCCTTGTGGATGAATACGATGTTGACCGTGAAACGGCTGAAAACGATGTAAAAACCCTGATAGACACTTGGAAAAAGGCCAACGTAATTGAGTAATCTTTTCGCTACGGTAGGCTTTCCCCTTTTATGGGGATGCCCGAAGGGCGGGGGATTAAACACACCTCCTATTAATTAATTTAGGTATACCATGACCCCTTCCGAAAGCCAGTATTTCGCCCTGCTCCGTTCCGCCCTTTGGGACACGCCTGTCACTATTGATGGCCCTATCCGTTGGAACGAGGTGATGCACATAGCCCGGCATCACGCCAACGAGGCTTTGCTGTGTGGCGTGGCTTCGCAGATGACGACAGACAACCGCCCTTCGGAGGCCATGCTTGGCAAGATGCAATCGGTGATGCGCAATAACCTGCTCAGACAATTGCGCCTGAAACAGATCCTGGCCTCGGCGGTATCTTTGTTGCGTGAGCATGATGTCGAGCCAGTGCTGCTCAAGGGTTTCAGTCTGGCCATGCTGTACCCCAACCCCAATCTGAGGCAGTTTGGCGACATCGACCTTTTTGTCGGGCTTGACGATTTCCATGCAGCCTGCAACCTGTTGCGCTCTTTGCCTGGTGGTTACAACTGGGGCGAGGAGGTGGATGCGGGTCACCAATACAACATTGAGTTTGGCAACTATCCCATGGAGATCCATCGTGTCAGTGCCGATGTGAACGGCCATAAGGAAGCCGAGGTTTATGCCGCCATCGAGCGTGACGGGCTGTATGCCAATACACAGCGTGTTGATTGGGAAGGTCTTGATATCTCCATTCCATCCAAAGAGTTCATGGTGTTTTTCACCTTCTATCACGCTTGGCACCATTTCCTGACCTCGGGCGTGGGGTGGAGGCAGATTGCCGACGTGGCCGTGACGCTCCATGCCTGCCACGGCCAGCTCGACCTTGAAAAATTGCATTGGTGGTTTACCGAAATGCATCTAATGAAGCCTTGGCAGGCTTTCGGCTGTCTCATGGTGGATCAGCTGGGACTTCCCGAAGAGGAAATGCCGTTCTATGATGCCACAGGCCATCGCACGGCACAACGCCTTTATCGTAATGTGATGGAAGTGGGCAATTTCAAACGCAACAGCCAGTTTAAGCAGCGCCGTCCGAAGAACAAGTTGCTGCGAAAGAATCACTCGTTCATAGGTATTTTTGTTGATTTCCTTTATCGTGCACGCATATTTCCTTCAGCGGCTTTCTCAGAGATGCGTGCCGCATTTAGCGGGGCAATGGAAAAAATGACAAAGACGAACAGCGATTAATTTTGTAATTAATAAAAAAAAATGAGAATAATGCATTCGTATGAAATAATTTACTATTTTTGCAGCGTCAAAAGGCCTAAAAAGAGTACCTGAAGATTGAGTAATTAACAATAAATCAAACAATTAAAAAACTAAACAAAATGAAAAAGATGAACAAAACTTACGAAGCCCCTGAGGCTGAAGTCATTGAAATGCAAATGCCTACCGTACTGATGACTAGTGATGCGACTGGCGGTGGTGGCGGCGGTAGCAACGATTCTGGCTTGGGTGATTAAATTAAGATTAGACCGAATTAAAATCAAAACAAATACGAAAAAAATGAAAAAAGCAATTAAAATTATTGGCATGATGTGCATGGGCGCCATGTTGTTCCTTGGTGCTTCGTCATGCAAGAAAACTGAGAAAGTTTCTTCATTCAACATCGGCCTGCCTGCTATTGAAGGCGAATCGGGAATTTCCGACGATTCAAAGGCTTATATGGACTTGATTGCAAATGATATGAAATGGTATGAGGGCGACAATGTCATGATATATAGCATTGATGAGGATCATACCCAATCGCAAGCCTATGTGTTTCATGGCGATGAGAACATTACCGGTGCGAGCATAGCGCACTTTACGGGATATTACATGGCCGAGGGAAGTGAAGGCTTTTTTGCTTTCTATCCTACCACGAAGGCCTCCACTGAAATCAGACATGACAACTATGTCACTTTTAATGTGGGCGAAACGCAAAAACATGAGACCGATTTGTTCGCCAACACGAGCTATGCTGGTAGAATCTTTATGGATCCCAGATGTGTTGTAGCTGCTGCCACTTGCGACGTGGTCGACCATTCTGCCCAATTCAACCTGCAGCATATCTTTGGTTATTACAATGTGAGAATTAAAAATACCGGTGTTGCTGATGGTGTGGTTGATAAAAGGTTGAAGAGTGTTACGATTACAGATAACAGCTTGCACCTTACCGGTAGCATGTCAGTGATGCTTGATAAAGTCAAGAGTGCTGATCTTGCGGGAATGAGGCAATATGGCTTAAACTATCGGGATAATCTCCCGAGTGGAACTGAAACTGGAACGAGTGCTGCGCAATATTGGGCAGGAATTAATGAAACGCTCCAGCATATCGGCTATATAGGCAATGGTACTGGCTTCAGTGTTACCCTCGACTGCTCGGCTGCCGATAATAGTAAAGGTGCTCCGATTACCAATAAGAACAAGTTCTTCTTGATGGCTCTCCGCCCGGGTGCTTTGATGAACGGCTTCACGATTACTTTGACATACATGGATAATACTTATAATGAATTTACGGTTGGTGCCAATCGTAAATGTATCTCCATCCCTGGTTACTATACCGTTATTTCGATTGATTTGAAGAATAATAGCATAACCTATTAATCATTGAGAGGTAATAAAAACAAAAAAAGCACTTCCCGAAAGGGAGGTGCTTTTTTCTTTTCCTGTCGTAGAGACGCAAAATCTTACGTCTCTATGTCATGGTTGAAAAAACAACACAAAAAAAAAGAGACGTTGTTTGGCGTCTCTTTTTTGTGGTGGTACCGACGGGAATCGAACCAGTGACACGAGGATTTTCAGTCCTCTGCTCTACCAACTGAGCTACGGTACCTCCGTATGCGGCTGCAAAAATACGACAAAATTCCGTATCGGCAAGTTTTTTTCTTCAAAAAATGGGATTTTTTTATTTTTTGAATTGTTATTTATTGAAATTCAGCTAAATAACAAATTGTGCTCGTAATTATGACAATAAAAACTTGCTCAACGAGTTAAAAAATCGGATATTTGCACGCGCTAACCCCCATCGTTCCCCCTGTCAAGAGGGGAAGTAAGGCATCCCCCCTAGAAGGGGGGAAACGAGGGGGGTAAAAAGATATTGTTTATGAAAACACGGATTTTTAAATACATAATGCTTGTTGGCCTGTTGGCATGTGTTGGCTTTGATGCCTTCGCCCAGGCCGACGTGGACTCGCCCTATTCCCTGTTTGGCATCGGGCAGGTGCGCGACAAGTCGATGAACACCCGCCTGCAAGGCATGGGCGGCGTGGCCAATGCCATGTACGGCCCCGGCATGATCAACACCGAGAATCCCGCCTCCTACGCTAAGATCGACACACTGGCCTTCCTCTTCGACGCCGGTTTCTACTTCAAAAGCGCGATGTTCAGCACCTCTAGCCTCACTGAGCAGTCGAGCAACGCCTCGTTCGACTATGTCGCGATGGCCTTCGGCCTGACGACTTGGTGGAAGATGGCCCTCGGCGTGCAACCCTATAGCACGGCGGGCTATACCATGCTCGTCGACCAGTCCGACGACTTGATAGGTCGTACCGTCACGCGCTTTAAAGGTCATGGCGGCCTCAATCAGCTGTTTTGGGGCAACGGCTTTAAAATTGGCAAGCATTTCGCTTTGGGCGTCAATGGCTATTATGTGTTCGGCAACACCTCGACGGAGACCACGCTCTATTTCCCCGACTCGACCTATTACCTCGGTTCGCGCCGTAGTGTCGATGTGGCGGTACGCTCCTTTATGGTCGACTATGGCCTGCTCTTCAACACGGGCTTGGGCAACGACCTGGACCTGAGCATCGGCCTCACCTACACCCAGAGCGTGAAGTTGGGAGGCACCCAAACCGTGTTTGTCCGCTCTATCGAGGAAGACCTCGACACCCAGGTGGAATACCTGATTGACACCATCGCCTACAACACGGGCCGCACCCAAACCACTATGCCTCAAGGCTTCGGCGTGGGACTGGCCTTGCGTAAGGGCGAGCGCTGGGCCGTGGGCGCCGACTTCAACTGGTCGCAGTGGTCGAGGTTTGCCCGTGAAGGCGTCACCGACCCCTTGCAGAACTCCTGGACGGTTTCGTTGGGCGGTGAGCTTACCCCGCGCCACACCTCCATCTCGGGCTATTTCTCACGCGTGACCTACCGCTTCGGAGGCTTTTATCAGCACGGTATGATCCGACTCGAAGGCAATGACGGCAATGCATACGATATTAATAAGGTGGGCATGACGCTTGGCTTTTCGCTGCCGCTGCCCCGCACGTTATCGAAAGTCAACCTGGCGTTTGAAGTGGGCGAATACGGCACCCGTTTCGGCGGCCTGATCCGAGAGCAATACATCAAGGCAAGCGTGGGTGTCTCGGTGTTTGAACGCTGGTTCATGAAGCGTAGGTACAAATAAGTGCTGCCCGCCCGAAGAGTTTGGAATGATATTTGAACAAGAGAGAAACAAATCAAACAACTAAAATACGAACCGATGAAAACGAAGAAATTTTTGATGATTGCCGTTGCGATTGGAATGGCAATGACCGTATCAGCCCAAGAGGCGTCAGAGTCGAAGTATGGAGCCGACAGCGTGTCCTGCGTGTCCAACCTGTCGATCTATGGCGAGGCTTACAAACAATGGGAGGCATCCCGCTTCTCGCCCGAGTCCATCAGCATGGAAATGGTCAGGGCCTGGAGAGAGGTCTTCCTCAACTGCCCCCGTTCCAGCCAACTCATCTACACGAGAGGCGAGAAGATCATGGACTATTTCATCCGCACCAACCCGAAGAGCCGTGACGCCTACATCGACACCATCTGCATGATGATGGATGCCAGAGCCAAGTACTTCCCGACCGACCCGAAGACGGGCGCTTCGCAAGTCGCCAACATCATGGGCCGCAAGGGTCTCTTGGTCTATACCTACAACAAGAACCGTTACGAAGAGGCTTACAACATCCTGCGCGAAGCCGTCGCCCTCGACCCCTCGCAGCTGCAAGGTGCATACATCGACGCCTACTTCAAGGCCACCATCGACATGGTGAACAACAGCAAGGCTGAAAAGATGACCGTCATCAATGTCTACCAGGAACTTTCCGAAGTGGTCGACAACAACATCGAGGCTTTGGTTGAAGCCGCTTCGCAAGAGGTGGCCGACCCCATGGGCCTGACCGAAGAGGAACTGCTTGAAGCCTGGGGTCTGCCCGACAACATGGAAGAAGGCGAAGAAGAAGGTAGAGAAATCAAGACCCTTTCCTATGGTACGATTGTCGTCGGCATTGCGAACGGCCGTGTGGAGAACTTCCTCGACGCCAACAACGAAATCGGCAAGCGTTTCGCCAAGAACACCAAGTCGATCAACATCAACAAAGGTGTGAAGAGCAACCTCGACAATCTCTTCCAGCCCTTCGCCTCCTGTGAAGACCTGCTGAAGGTGTTCGGTGCCAAGATGGCCGAGACGCCCGACGACGTGACCTTGCTCAAGCGCATCACCACCATCCTCGATAAGAAAGACTGCACCGACTCGAAGCTCTTCCTCGACGCTGCCGTCCGCCTCAACGAACTGGAGCCTAGCCCGGAAGCTTCCTACAGCTTGGGCGTCAAGTTCTTCAAGGACAAGAAATGGAGCGATGCTGCCACCTTCTTTGATCAAGCCACGAAGACTGAGAACAACGACCGTAAGTACCGCGCCTACCGTAACCTGGGCATGTGCTACCAGAACATGGGTAGCCTCAGCCGCGCCCGCGACATTTTCAGAAGAGCCGCGCAGGTTGACCCGACCAACGGCGAGCCTTACCTCCTCATCGCCATGCTCTATGCTTCAAGCGCCTCACAGTTCAGCGGCGACATCGAGAGCAAGGCTGTGTACTGGGCCGCTGTCGACAAGTGCCTCAAGGCCAAGTCCCTCGACCCGAGCATTGCCGAAAGAGCCAACAGCCTGATTCGCTCCTACTCGGCCGCCTTCCCCTCGATGGAGACCATCTTCTTCAACGACTACAACGAAGGACAAAGCTTCAACGTGGGCGGCTGGATTGGCGAGACGACCACCATCAGAGCCAAGAAGTAATTTGAAACGCATCCTTCATATAGGAATCCTACTCAACATCACAGCCTTCGTGGCTGTGATGTTGTTTTCGTGTGCCAACCCCGATGCCGTCGTGCAGGCCTTAGGCTCCGACGACACGCTGTCGGGCATCGTCGCCGACAGCGTGGTCTTCTACCGCAGTGACTCGGGGATGGTCAACCTCGAGCTGCACACCCCGCGCATGGTACACATCGACAATGAGGAGGACTTCATGGAGTTTCCCTTGGGCTTCGACGTGTATTTTTACGACAATGGGCAGATGACCACCGAGCTGCATGCCGACTATGGCAAGAGCTTCGGCAAGACCGGCCTCATCGAGGCAGAAGGCAACGTGGTGGTGCAGAACTTCAGCAGCGACGAGACCATGTTTTCCGACAAGCTCTTCTGGTACCGCGACACCAAGATGATCTACACCCGCTCGCACGTCAAGATTGTCACGCCCGACAAGCAGATCGAGGCCGACAGTCTTGTGGCGACCGAGGACTTTTCGGAATACACCATGTATTCGGGCAGCGCCCTGCTCGAAGTGGAAGACGAAGACAAGGAGGAATAGGCCATGGACAACTGGATTATCGTCGTCATCACCCTGTTTTTCTCCGCCCTCTGCTCGGGCTTGGAGATTGCCTTCAACAGCATTAATCGTTTGCAGCTGGAGGTGGAGCTGACCAAAAACACCTTCTCGGCCAAACTCATCCGCATTTTCCTCAAAGACCAGTCGCGTTTCCTCACTTCCTTGCTGTTGGGCAACAACATCGCGCTGATCATTTATGGCATGAGCATGTCGCAGTTGCTCGATGCGCCCATCAACCATTGGCTGCAAGCCATCTCCCTTGACAACGACTTCATGGTGCTGCTCGTTAAGACGGTGATGGCGACTTTGATGGTGCTGCTTGTCGGCGAGTTCCTGCCCAAGGTGCTGTTTCGCATCAACCCCAACGCCATCCTGTCGTTCTTTGCCCTGCCGACCTTCATCTGCTACTGCCTGCTCTATCCCTTAATCCTCATCTACACAGGCATCTCGGAGTTCATCATCCGTCATATATTGCGCCTCAAGCTCGATAGGAAGGAATACACTTTCAGCACCGTCGACCTGAACGACTACATCGCCGAGTATGCCGACCCCGAAGAGGCTGACGAAGACATGCAGCAGGAAATCCAGCTGTTCCAAAACGTGATGGAGTTCCGCTCGGTGAAGCTCCGCGAGTGCATGGGGCCACGCAACGAGATTGAGTCGGTGAAGCTCACCGATAGCATCGAGGCGGTGAAGGCACGCTTCGAGGAGACCAAGCACTCCAAGCTGATTGTCATCGGCGAGAGCATCGACGACATCGTGGGCTATGTGCACCTCAACGACGTTGTGCGTGCTGTGGCCGAGCATCGCGAGGTGGCCTTGAGCGACCTCATCCGCAAGATAGACTTCTTCCCCGAGACCTACACCGCCGACCGCCTACTGAAGCATTTCATTCAGCACCGTCAAGGCGTGGCCGCTGTCGTCGACGAATTTGGCGGCACCGCAGGTATTGTCACCATGGAAGACGTGGTGGAGGAGATTTTCGGCGAGATTGACGACGAATACGACGTGGAAGAAGAAGTGGAGAAAGTGGTGGGCGACAACACCTTCGTCTTTTCGGCCCGCCTCGAGATAGATTATCTCAACGACACCTACAAGCTTGACCTCCCCGTCAGCGACGATTACGAGACCCTAGCGGGCATGATTCTGCATTATTGCGAGAGCATTCCCGAGCAAGGACAGGTGCTCGAAATCGGCAATTACCGCCTCAAAATCCTGAAAGCGTCTGACATGAAATTGGACGAGGTGGAATTGCAAATCAAAACAAAATAACTGAAATTCAGTTTATTATAGATTGACAATCCGATATTTCGGGCTGTTGAAAAATAAAAATCGCACATTTGGCCCTGTGCGTTGAAATCTTTACTAAATTTGCACGCTCAAAATTGAAGTTTAATAGTAATCAGAAAATAGCATTATGGCAGCAATTGAAAGAATCAGAAGACGTTCCGGATTGTTGATTGCAATCATCGGTATCGCATTGTTAGCGTTTGTCTTACAAGACCTTTTCCAGAGTCAGGGAAGAAACACCGGTCCTTCGGTGGCCGTCGTCAATGGCGAGAAGATTTCGGTGAGAGACTACGAACAAGCCAAGGAAAAGAATCTTGAAAGCAGAAAGTCTTCCACGAACAACAACAACCTCTCTTCCGCTGAGACCTATAGCATCTACAACAATACGTTGGAAGAGATGATCAAGAGCCTCATCATGGACAAGGAATACGAGGCCGCCGGTATGGGTGTCACCAGCGAGGAGCTTTTGGACCAGATGACGGGCGAGCACCCGCATGAATGGATTGTGCAGAGCTTCAGCGACGCCAACGGCTTTGACCCGCAGCGCGTGACCCAATACCTCCAGAACCTCAGTGACCTGCCGGCCGACTACTACAACCGCTGGCTCGACTTCGAGAAGGCTCTGAAGCAGAACCGTCTTGAGACCAAGTACGACAACCTGCTGAAGGCTTCCTACTTCCTCCCCACGCCGCTGGCTCAGAAATACTATGAGAACAAGCACACGAAGGCCTCTGCCGATGTCATCGCCTTGCGTTATGCCACCATCCCCGATTCGACGGTGACCGTGACCGACGCCGACAACAAGGCTTTCTACGAGGAGAACAAATACCGTTATGAGACCGACGAGCGCCGCGACATCGAGTATGTGGTGTTCGAAATCAAACCCTCGCTGGAAGACCGTCAGGAAGCACTCAAGGCCATTCAAGGCATGAGAGAGGAATTTGTTGCCACCGAGAATGTGGCTAGCTTCGTCAACGCCAACTCCGACCAGCGCTACGACAGCACTTGGGTGAGCCGCAAGGATGTTGCTGAAGTGATTGAGCAGGCTATCTTCGATAACGGCAATGGTGTGGGTTATGTCTATGGTCCTTATGAGACCGAAGATGCCTTCAACCTGGTCCGCATCGTGGACATGCAGAGCCGCCCCGACTCGCTGAAGGCCAGCCACATCCTGATTTCCTATCAGGGTGCATACGGCAGTCAAGATACCCTCAGCAAGGAGCAGGCCGAAGCCAAGGCCAACGAACTGCTGGCTCAACTGAAGGCCTCCAAGAACGTCGATGAGCTGTTCGCCGAAATGGCCTCTGAATACAACAACGACGCCACCAAGGAAAAGGGCGGCGACCTCGACTGGTTCCTCGACGGACAGATGGTGCCCGCCTTCAACACCTACGTGCTGGAGAACCCCGTCGGTTCGCTGGGCGTTGTGGAGACTCCCTTTGGCTTCCACGTCGTGCATGTGACGGGTAAGACCGAGCCTCAGCCTAAGGCCCGCCTGGCTTACCTGACCCACGAGATCACGGCAAGCAACAAGACCTACCAGAACATCTATGCTGAAGCCAACAGGTTCGTCACCGAGAACAGAACCTACGAAAAGTTCGACCAAGCCATCGAAGCACAGGGTCTCACCAAGCGCACCATGCCTAGAATGAACAAGTCGACCTATCAGATTGCCGGTATCGATAACCCGCGCGAAATCGTCCGCTGGGCCTTCGACGAGAAGACCAAGAAGGGTGATGTCTCCGAGAAGATTTTCGAACTCGACAACATGCTGGTGGTGGCCGCGCTGACGGGTGTGATCCACGAAGGTTATGCTCCTATGGAAACTGTTGTCGACCAGGCCAAGTACCAGATCCTGAACAAGAAGAAGGGCGAGATGGCCGTGGATAAGATGAAGGCTTGCGGCACCGACGTCAACCGCATGGTGAACGAGCTGGGTGCTGAGTCCACCTCCGTCTCCGACATCGCCATCGACTCGCGTGTGCTGGGCAACTTCGGCGTTGAAGCCGACATCGTCGGCACGCTCCTGGGCATGAAGGAAGGCGAGGAAGTCGGCCCCATCGCCGGCAACAGCAGCGCCTTCATCCTTAAGAACGTGAAGTTCACGACTCCTGAACCCACCAACGACTATACCGAGATCATTCGTGAGAAGACCAGTCAGTATACCAACAAGGTGGGCGGTGGCGCCGTCTACAATGCGTTGAGGAACGAAGCTAAGATCAAGGACAACAGAACCGAGATCTACTAATCGCAAAAGTTCCCCTGAAACAATAATAGCATAGGAAAGGTGCGTCGGACTCCGATGCACCTTTTTTTCTTCAAGGCATACTAACCCGCGTCCCTCTGCGTTTGAATAGAAACTGATAATTGCTGAAAACCAAAACAAGTCAAAGATGAAAATATTGAAGTACTTTATGCTTGTCGCAGTCCTGGCTATGGCCTTGGTAGGCTGCAAAAAACCCGTTAATGTGTCGTTTGGCACGGCCACCCAAGAGATGGCGGCTGAAGGTGCTACCGTTGAAGTCGCATTGAAGTCGAATGGCGACTGGACCCTTGATTGTGCCGAGGAATGGCTTGCCGTTTCGCCCAAGTCGGGCAACGGCGATGCCACCATCACCCTCGTCGCGGCGCCCAACACCACCGACGAGACTCGTTCGGCCGAAATCACCGCCACCACCAAGGACAATACCGCCTCGATGAAAGTGACGCAAGCTGCTGTGGAATATTACATTTCTGCCACGCCCGAAGCCATCACTTGCCCAAGCGAAGGTGGCGAGTTTACCGTCGAGGTGTCGTCGAACATCGAGTGGACCGTCGTCACGCCCCATTGGATCACCAGCTCGGTGGCCAGCGGTGCCAACGATGCCACTTTTACTTTGACCATTGAACCCATGGGTGATGAGGCCTCAGGCGATCGCCAAGGCGAAGTCTTCATCGGTGGTCTCACCTCTGTCTCGACGCGCATCGCGGTCGTGCAGGTGGCCGACCCGGTGCTGCCCATCACGGTGCTCCCTGGGAGCCTCACTTTCGTCTGCACGGGCGAGACCAAGACCGTGGAGGTGGAAACTGAAGACCACTGGACGGCCTCGGCTGAAGTCGACTGGGTCAGCTTGAGTCCCTCTGAGGGTGACGGCAATGCCCAAGTCAGCGTCACGCTGGGCGAGAACCCAATCTATGTGGAACGCCAGGCTATGGTGACCTTTACCACGGCAGCAGGCCTCATCGCCACGCTCAACATCCGTCAAGAAGCCTCACCCGACCCGCATTTCCTTGAGGTTGAACCGACATCTTTCGAGTTTGGCAAGGACGGAGGTGAGGAGCATTTCACCATCGGCTGTGACACGGATTGGGAGATTACCTGGAGTGCCGACTGGCTGGAAGTGAACTCGCAGACGGGAATGGGCAACGCCACGATTACCATGACGGTTTCCGCCAACACCATCGAGGAGCCAAGGTCGGCACGGGTTATGGTGAAATCCGGCGTGCTGTTTGAGGAGATTACCGTCGACCAAGAAGCTGGCGACCAGCCTTTGACGGCTTCGTTTGAGCCTGAGACCGTCGAGATTGACTATACCGGAGGCTTCGTGAATGTGAACCTGACCTCCAACACCACTTGGAACCTGATCGCGAGTGAATGGATAACGCTAATGGATGCCGTTGGACAAGGCGATGCCGCTTTGAGAATCGTTGTCGACAACAACCTGAACCCCGAGGGTCGCACGGGCTTCGTCAATGCCATGCATAACGGTGAGTTGCTCGCCACCATGACTATTGTCCAAGAGGGTATGCCCAACATCCTGGAAGCCAATATAACGGAACTTGAGGCGCGTCCTGAAGGCGGTGAATACACCATTCAGGTGACGGCCAACCAGGCTTGGACCATTGATGTTGACGTCGACTGGTTCGGCTGCACGCCTACAAGCGGGTTCGGCAATGGTGAGTTTGTGGTTACGGTCAAGCCCTTGGTGGGCGCAAGGCCACGCACAGGTCATGCTAAACTGGTTGGCTCAACGGGAGCGCAGGTGATCATCACCGTCGAGCAGCACCAATGACAAGTCATACGCCATGACAAAAAAAGGAGAGCCGACGCTCTCCTTTTTTTATGCCCTTTGTCATGCAGGATCAGAAGCCGAAGCTGAACCAGTACCAGAACTTGTTTTCCATCTCTTTCCAGGCCTGTCGCGTCGAGGCGGCGAAGTCGGAGGTGTATTGGTTGAGCAGCTCGGTGGCTTCCTTGCCTTTGCCTTCATTAATCAAGGCTTGGGCTTTGCTCTCCACGGCGGGGATTTCGTCGAAGGCCTTCTGCTCGAAGCGGTTGGCTGTGCCTAAGAGGGTCTGCTTGCAGCGGCCCCATTGTACAGTGGCCAGTTTGTTGGCTTTGCGGTAGTGCCATATCCAGGCCTCGTCGCGGTAGCGCAGCTGGCCGCACTTGTCGAAGCCGTCGGGCAGGGTGGTGGAGCCTGAGAAGATGGGGATGCGCGGGCTTTGGCCCGGGTTGTCGCAGGCCATCCAGCAAATGGCGCCGATTTCGTCGGGCACCCTGCTACGGCATTGGATGATGTGGTGGTAGCTGCTCCAGGCCACGGCCACGGTGCGCTGGAAGTTGATGGTGCCCGGGGCGAGGTAGTTGATCGTGTTCATCATCGCGCTACCCACCCAGGGGTTGGCCACGGGGCTGACGATGGTGTCGTCGACCACCGCGCCGTCGTCGAGGCGTTTCTTGCTCACCATCTTCACGTTGCGTGTCATGTCCATGTCGGTGCCTTCGTAGGTGCTGCGGAAGAGTTCCATCACCTTGCGCACATCGACGTTCTCATCGGGTTTCACGGAGAAGGGCAACTCGGGCATGTCGCGGTTGAAGTTCTGCGAGGGGGCCAGCTGGCTGAGGATGAAGAACTCGCGGTCGCTGTAGTTCTTGCCGCCGCCGTAGGAAGCGCGGAAGGCCTTCCAGAAGATGAAGTCATCCTTGCCGTCCCAAAGGCCGTATTTCTTGGCCACGGCCTCGCAGTTGTCGGAGCAGTAGAAGTCCTTGCTCTTGCGTTCGAGCTTGCCGATGCGCGCGATGTTGGCGCTGACGCCCACCTCGTCGTCGGGGATGCGTTTGGCGGCCCACACGCCACCGATCTTATCGGGGCCTTCGCCGAGGATTTCCATCTGCCACACCTCGTTCTTGTCGGCGATGGTGATGCATTCGCCGCCGTCGCCGTAGCCGTATTCCTTCACCAGCTTGCCGATGAGTTGTATGGCGTCGCGGGCGTTGTCGCAGCGCATCAGGGCCACGCGTTCCAGTTCCTCAATCATGAACATGCCTTTGGAGTTGACCAGCGTGTCAGGGCCCGAGAAAGTGGTCTCGCCGATGGCCAGTTGTTTCTCGTTGAGGCAGGGGTAGGCCGTGTTGAGGTAGGCGTAGGTGTGTTCCACCTGCGGGATCTCGCCCACCAGCTCCACCTTACGGTTGTCGAAGGGGTCTTCGGTGTGCATGGTGCCTTTGTAGACCTTGTGCATCTCGCCTTTTTCGTAGTCGGCAGCGGGTTCCCAGCGCATCCAGGTGCGGTAGCGGCCGTCGCAGGTGTGTGAGGTGATGACGGAGCCGTCGGTGGAGGCTTTCTTGCCCACCATGATGCTGGTGCAGTTGGCACCAACGAGGCGTTCGTTTTCGTCCTGTGCCATGGTGTTCAGGCCGATGAGCAGCAGGGCGCAGAGGAGTAATGATTTGAGTTTAAGCATAATATTATTGTTTTGTTAACTGATTAATCCAGGTCCCTGAGCCTGTCGAAGGGCCGGCTATTATAGAGTCCAAAAATAGGAAAGAAAACGATAGGTTTTGCGATTGGGGAGCAAAAATCCATTTATTCCCAAAACAATTCCTCCGCCACCCCGTCAGCAAACAGCATCTGCGCATCGGTGAGGTAGAGGAACTCCCGCGTTTGCGAGAGGCGGCCTTGGGCAATCAAGGGCTGGGCGTGTTGCTCGCAGTAGGAGGAGAAGCGTTCGCCCATCTCGCGTTTTATGTATTTCAAGTCGATGCCCCAGTGGGTGCGCAGGCGCAGCATGACGTATTCGTCGTAGAGCTGCTCGTTTGTCAGTTCTTCTTTTTCCGTGTCGAGCCTTTCGTCATTGCGAGGAGGAACGACGAAGCAATCTAGGGAAGAAAGCGTATTGTCTGGATTGCTTCGTTCCTCGCAATGACGCGAAGCGGCAGACCATTCCTTGCAGTAGCGTTCAACATTCGATTTGTTCCACTGTCTCGAAGCTCCATCGTAAGAATGCGCCGATGGCCCGAAACCCGCGTAGGGTGTGCCGAACCAGTAGCTTGCGTTGTGTTTAGAGTGCATGCCCATGCGGCAGAAATTAGAGATCTCATAATGCAGGAAGCCATTCTCCTTGGCGCGGTGGCAGAGGATGTTGTAGTCGCGGAGGGCATCATCTTCTTTGATGGGCAAGGCCTTGCCCAATTCGATTTGTTTGGTTAGGATGGCATTGGGTTCAAGGGTGAGGGCGTAGGCCGAGAGGTGGGGGAGGCCCATTTCGAAGAAGAGGTCGAGGTTGTGGTTCCACTGCTCGGCGTTGGAGGTGGGCAGGCCGTAGATGAGGTCGATGCTGAGGTTGCTGAAGCCGGCCTGCTTGGCCCGGACGATGCACTGGCGGGCATGCTGTGCGTCATGGCGGCGGCCCAGATAACGCAGGTCGTCGTCGAAGAAGCTCTGGATGCCGATGCTGAGGCGGTTGACGCCGATGCGACGTAGTCCTTCTAGATACTCAGGCGACAAGGTGTCGGGGTTAGCCTCAAGGGTGATTTCGGCATTGGGGGAGACGGGATAGGTGGCATTAATAAGGTGCAGGATGTCGCCAATCTCCTCCACGCTGAGCAGCGAGGGTGTGCCGCCGCCGAAATAAATCGTGTTGACGGCATCGCCTTGCAAATAGTCTTTCCGTTCCACAATCTCCACTTTCAGCGCCTCCAGAAACCTGTCCTTCAGCTTCAGCGAAGGCAACGAAAAGAACCCGCAGTAGCCGCATTTCGACTTGCAGAAAGGAATGTGTATGTAGATTCCAGACATAACAAAAAAAGCCCCGCCAAGCGGGGCTTTTTAATCATAATTGATTATTTCTCGCATTTCTTGCAGCAGCCCGTCAGGCACTTGTAGGCCAGCCCGGCGAGGCAGGCACCGACCAGCGGGGCCACGATGAAGAGCCACACCTGGCCCATAGCGCTCCAGCCTTCGCAGTTGGAGAACAGGGCCACGCCCAGCGAACGGGCGGGGTTGACTGAGGTGTTGGTCAGCGGAATGCTGATGAGATGGATGAGCACCAGAGTGAGACCGATGGCCAGACCGCCGAACTTGCCGTTGGCGTGGCTGCTGTCGGTGACACCGAGGATGACCATCAGGAAAACGAAGGTCAGCAGGGCCTCAACGAGGAAGGCACCGCCAGTGGAGATGGCTTGGTAGCCCGTGTCGGGACCACCGCAAGCCTTTTGGAAGGCCTCGCCAAAGCCGTTGGAGGCAAACACGCCCGTGGCGCCGCCACCGATAGCGTTCCAGATGACGAGCAGCAATGCGCCGGCGATGATACCGCCGATGAACTGGGCAGCCCAATAAGTGAGCATTTCTTTAAAGCTCATGCGGCCATTGACGAACACGCCAAAACTCACAGCAGGATTCAGGTGAGCACCCGAGATGTGACCGATGCCGTAGGCCATGGCCACCACGGTGAGACCGAAGGCGATGGCAACGCCAAGGAAGCCCACATGGCCGAACAAGGCGGTACCGCAGCCGCCAAACACCAAGACGAACGTGCCGAACAATTCGGCGAAGAATTTGTTACATCCTTTCATAACTTTTTAAATTTTAGTTGGTTATTGGTTGATTTGATAGTATTTGCATATTTATGTTCCAGCCTAATTCAGGCTTTGGAACTCTGCAAATGTACAAAAAACTTGAATTTCTATCTGATTACCTGCGTTTTTTTTCTGTAGAGACGTGTCTGGCGCGTCTCTACAGATTTTATGATTCGATTTGACAACAATCAATCGTTTCAACCCCTGTTTTTTCCGTTTTATCAGATAGAAACGCCATTTTTTGCGAAGGCGTTGCTATTTTTGTTTTCCTATATACGCTGATTTTACACATGAAGAGAACCAGTTTCACCCTATTGTTCCTGCTTTTTGCCTTCATTATGGCTGCGCAGGAGCCTAAGTCCTACCGATTCAGCCTGGACGAATGCCTTCGATATGCTTTCTCCAACAGCAACGAGCGCAAGTCGATGGAGCTGACGGGGAAATCGCTTGAGACCACCTACGAGCAGTCGAAACAACAACGGTTGCCTTCGGTGAGCGCCTCGTTTGGCGAGACCTTCTCGAACAGCGAAAGAGGCTGGTCGGTGTCGGGTAATGTGGGCGCGGGTGCCTCGGTGACCATCTACCAAGGCGGTAGCATTACCAATACCATCGAGCAAAACCGTCTCAACCTTGAACGCAACGCCGTGCTGCTGGAGCGTTACGACAACCAAGTCGCTCTCCAGATTTTGCAGAGTTTCCTCACCATCTTGGGCAACCAGGAACTGCTGAACTACCAGCTCGAAGTGCTCAACACCAGCCGCGAGCAGATGAAACAAGGCCGCACGCGTCATCGCGTGGGTGCCATCCTTGAGAGCGATATGCTGCTGCTTGAAGCGCAATACTATAGCGACTCCAACAATGTGGTCGACACGCGTATCAACATCGAGAACAACCTGCTCGACCTGAAGGTGCTGCTTTCCATGGACCCCACTGACAACCTGGAAATTGTCTCACCCGATACCGAGAACCTCGATATCCTGAAAGAAAACTTGCCGAGCGAGGAAGATGCCGTCAGTCAGGCCATGGCCACCCTGCCCGATCTGCGCATCGGCGACTATGACATCCGTTTGGCCGAAAAGAGCGTCGATTTGGCGCGGGGCAGCTATTTCCCCTCCATCTCGGCCAACGCCAATGTGGGTATGGGTGTGCTGTCGTTTGACGGCAACGGCAACCGTGAGTGGTATGGCAAGCCAACCGAGTCGGCGGGCGTGTCGATGAGCATTCCCATCTATAATCGTGGACAGACCAGAGCTAATGTGAAGAAAAGCCGCATCGCCCTCGAACAGGCCCAACTCGACTACGAGCAGATGCAGCTGGAAACCCGCCAGACGGTCGTTCAGGCCTATCGTAACGTGATTTCAGCCTATAATGCATACAAGGTGTCGCAGGTCAAGGAAAACGCTTACAGCAAGAGTTTTAACGCCTATAACGTGCAATTCCAGTACGGCACCATCACCACGGTGGATCTTTTGCAGCAGCAGAACAACTATTTGAACGCCCTAAACAGCTATATCCAGAACAAATATTCGTTTTTGATGAAACGCAAGATCTTGGATGTCTATATGGGGAAGTTGATTGAGCTATGAATGTAGAGTGGTGAGTTGGGATTGGTGAGTTGTTCCGCTCATGTCATCCCTGCGAAGGGACGTGGAAGAGATGGGATCTATGAGCGGAAGAGAGGTGGGAATGAGGAATGTTGTTTTTAAATCTTGAATCTTTGAATTTTAAATATTGAATATGAAAAAGAAACGTAGAATATGGCTGATTATCCTGGCCATCGTTGTCGTGGCCATCGCCGCGATTTGCATCGTGAAAGCCACGAAGTCGGCCAACAAGGAATTGGTCATCCGCACCCATGTGGTCAGCGAGTACACCGTTGAGAACACCGTCACCGCCACGGGCACCATTGAGCCGGTGGAGACCGTCGAGGTGGGCACCCAGGTGTCAGGTAAGGTGGAAAAGATCTATGTCGACTTCAACGACGTGGTGAAGAAAGGCCAGCTGATGGCCGAACTCGACAAGCAGACGCTCAACCAGAGTCTGAGCCGCGCCAAGGCCAGTCTGACCTCGGCCGAGAGCCAGCTCACCTACGCTAAGCTCACCTACGAGCGCACCAAGCAACTCTATGAGGCCAACGCTGCAACTTTGGCAGCTTATCAAGAGGTACAAAACACCTACACCCAGGCTCAGATGAGCAAACGCAACGCGCAGGCTTCTTACGACCAGGCCCTCGTCGACTTGGGCTATGCCGAGATTTATTCGCCCATCGACGGCATCGTGCTTGACCGTGCTGTGGAAGTGGGCCAGACCGTGGCGGCCTCCTTTAGCACGCCGACGCTGTTCACCCTCGCCAACGACCTCACCAAGATGCAGGTGGAGGCCGACGTCGATGAGGCCGACATCGGGCAGGTGAAAGAAGGACAGCGCGTGACCTTCACCGTCGACGCTTACATGGACGATGTGTTTGAGGGCACCGTCAACCAGATCCGCATGAAACCCACCACCACGAGCAACGTGGTGACCTATACCGTCATCATCGGCGCGCCCAACCCCGACCAGAAGCTCTTTCCCGGCATGACTGCCAGTGTGACCATCGTCACCGAAGAAGAGACGGGACTGGCGGTGCCTGCCGAGGCCTTCAACTTCACGCCCGACGAACAGGTGCAGAAGGCCATGCGCAAGCCCGAGAAGCCCGAAGGCGGTATGCCTGAACCGCCCCAAGGCGAGATGCCCCAGATGGACGGTGGCGCGCAGGCCAGCCACAGCATGGTGTGGCTCAAGAAGGGTGACAACATCATGCCTAAGCCCGTCAAAGTGGGCATGAGCGACGGCGCCTATAAGATTATCGAACAAGGCGTGCAGGCCGGCGACTCAGTGGTGCTGTCGGCCCAGTTCGTCGTCAAGGAGAAAGAGATCAAGAAGGGCGACAATCCCTTCATGCCTGGCCCACCCGGTAAGGACAAGAACAAAAACAAGAACGGTGGCGCGCCGAGCGGACCGCCGCAGTAATATCAAGCCTCATGAACGCGCAATCCATCATCACGGTTGAGAACCTCAAGCGGACCTTCGTCGTCGGCAGCGAGGAGGTGCATGCTCTCAAGGGCGTGTCGTTCGACATTTGCTCGGGTGAGTTCGTGAGCATCATGGGCTCGTCGGGCAGCGGCAAGTCGACCTTGCTCAACATTCTCGGCTGCCTCGACCAACCCACGGCGGGCGAATACTACATCGACGGCATCTCGGTGCGCGAGCGCACGAAAAACGAGCTGTCGGACATCCGTAACCGCAAAATCGGCTTTGTGTTCCAATCCTACAACCTTTTGCCCCGCACCTCGGCTTTGGAGAACGTGGAGCTGCCTTTGGTGTATAACCCCGACGTGTCGCACCGCGAGCGTCGCGAGCGGGCACAGCATGCCTTGGAGCTCGTCGGCCTGAAAGACCGCATGGGTCACATGCCCAACCAGCTCTCGGGCGGCCAGCAGCAGCGTGTGGCCATCGCCCGCGCTTTGGTCAACGACCCCGTCATCGTCCTTGCCGACGAGGCCACGGGTAATCTCGACACACGCACCTCTTACGAGATCATGAGCCTCTTCCAGAGTCTGCATGAACAAGGCAAGACCATCGCCTTCGTCACGCATGAGTCTGATATAGCAGTATTTACCAGTAGAACCATCTTCCTCCGCGACGGCCACATCCTCCGCGACGAGCCAGTGGCGACCAAATCAGCGGCGGAAGCCTTGGCAGCTTTGCCTGTGGAAAACGATTATTGATATGGACATTCTGAATCTCATACGTATATCAGTAAAGGCACTGTTGCGCAACAAGACGCGCACGGCCCTCTCCATGCTCGGCATCGTCATCGGCATCGCCGCCGTCATCGCTGTGGTCAACTTGGGCGAGGGACTGAAGCAGAGCACGGCCAACCAACTCTCCGACATGGGCACCAACCTCATCATGGTGATGCGCGCCAACCAAAGGCGTGGCGGTGTGAGCATGGGCTCGAGCAATGTACAGTCGCTTAAAGTGCGCGACTGCGAGTTGATTGCCAAAGGTGCCAAGAATGTCACCATGGTCAGCCCCGTGGTTAACAGCGGCGGACAGTTGGTGAACGGCTCCAAGAACTGGTCGGGGACGGTCTATGGCGGTTCGCCTGATTACTTGGAAATCAGGAAGTACGAAATTGCCACGGGAGTCAACTTCACCGACGAGGACGTGAAGAAATACGCCAAGGTCGGCTTGATTGGCCAGACCATCGTGGAGCAGCTCTTCGACGACGGCGAGGATCCCATCGGCAAGACCATCCGAGTGGGCAATATGCCGTTTAAGGTCATCGGCACCCTGAAGGAAAGGGGAGAGAACGGCATGGGCATGGACCAGGACGACCTCGTGGTGATGCCTTACAGTACCGTGCAGAAGCGCATGTTGGGCATCGACTATATCCAACAGATTGTGTGCTCGGCGGCTTCCGAAAATGTGGCCGATGCCGCCGTGGAGGAGATTGAAAATATCCTGAGGTCGTCACATAAAATCCCTGAGGGCGGCGACGATGACTTCGAGGTGCGTACCCAGCAGGAAATGCTGGAGATGATGTCGTCGATGACGGGCATGATTACCACCGTCTTGGTGGCCATCGCACTGATTTCCTTGCTTGTAGGTTGTATCGGCATCATGAACATCATGTACGTCACCGTGACCGAGCGCACCAAGGAAATCGGTTTGCGCATGTCGATTGGCGCCAAGAATGCCGCCATCCTGATGCAGTTCCTCACCGAGAGTATCATCCTGAGCTTGATAGGCGGTGTCATTGGCCTGTTGTTGGGCTTGCTGTTGTCGTATGTGGTCTCTTTGGCCATGTCGTTGCCTTATGTCGTCAACGGCGTTTGGATGGTCATTTCCTTTGTCTCATGTGCGATTTTGGGTCTCATCTCGGGCTTCTTCCCCGCCTTGAAGGCCTCGCGCACCGACCCGATCAATGCATTGAGATATGAATAGGAAAGAGAGATATAATGTAGACAATTATTTGTCAATCAAAAGGATATCCGTTATTTCTTTGGCTGTTACCTTAGGTTTTTATGTGTTGTTTTTGCTGAAACGCTATTTCAGGCCTTTGATACCTGAGATGCCGCCGATAGAATATAAGGTGCCATATTGGGTTATCGTAGCGGTCAATGTGGTATTCAGTTTCGTCATGGCTTTTATCCTGTTCTTATATGAGCGGAAGGCCTTGCGTTATCCCTTCAAATTGCGCCGCGACGAATTGATTGCCAATATCGTGGGTACGGTTTTGATAGGCTTGATAATCAGTACGATTATTACCATGCTGAATCATTGGCTATGGGCGCCCCCTGGCAAGGAACACGAACTGTCGTTGCGCCGTGTCTGTGTCGGCTGGTTAGGCGACATGCCTGTGATTGTCTTTCCTATCATGATCAGTTACTTGTTGCGTTCGATGCATCTCGAAAACATCGCCGCCATCGAGAATGAGACGTTGCGTGCTAAGAACCTCAACTCGCGCTATGAGGCCTTGAAGAACCAGCTGGACCCGCATTTCCTCTTCAATTCGTTGAACACGCTGAAATCGCTCATCGACATTGATGTCAACAAGGCCGAGGACTTCGTACAGCAGCTTTCTGGGGTGTTGCGCTACACCTTGAAAAACGAAGAGGTGGTGACCCTGGCCGACGAGTTGGACTGCGTGCGATCGTACTGCCTGATGATGAAGATGCGCTATGGCGACAACCTCATCTTCGACCATCACATCGACCACGAGAAATACGACAACTATTATGTCCTACCGCTTTCCATCCAAGGGCTGATTGAGAACGCAATTAAGCACAATGTGATCTCGTCGAAGCAGCCATTGACGGTGTATATTATGACCGATGAACATAATCATCTGATAATCAGTAATAAGATTCAGAAGAAAATCGGGAAAGAAGAAGGTGCGGGCATTGGCTTGGCCAATTTGTCGGAGCGCTATCGCATCAAATGGAACGAAAATGTCGAAATTTTTGACGATGGAATGAATTTTAGCGTAACTTTGCCCCTAAAACAAAACGGATAAACTATGAAAGCACTGATTATAGAAGACGAAATAATGGCTGCGAAGGCGCTCCAGAAGTTGGTAGGAGAGGTTAGCCCAGGCACCGAAATCGTCGGCATACTCGAGACCATTGAGGAGAGCGTGCAGTGGTTGGAAGACAACCCCATGCCCGACCTGATGTTCATGGACATCCATCTGGCCGACGGCTCGTCGTTTGCCATCTTCGAACAGGTCAACATCACTTGTCCCGTCATCTTCACCACGGCCTACGACGAATATGCGCTGAAGGCCTTTGAGGTGAACAGCATCGACTACCTGCTGAAGCCCATCGGCAAGGAAGCCTTGGAGCATGCACTCAACAAATACCGTACGCTTTCGGAGACGCGCGTCAACGCCGACAAGATCGACAAGTTGCTCGAGCAACTAGGCGAGAAGAAGAGATACAGAAGCTGTTTCCTCTTGCCAGAGCGCGACAAATTGGTGCCTCTGCCGGTGAGCAGCATCATCTATATCTATATTGACGCCAAGACGGTGAAGATCATCACCACGACGGGCAAGACCTACTACATGAACCACACGTTGGATGACCTGATGGCCGAGCTTGACCCGCAGATGTTCTTCCGTGCCAACCGTCAGTTCATCGTCTCGCGCCAGTCCATCAAGGACGTGTCGGTATGGTTTGGCAACAAGCTGGCCATCAACCTCATCATCGAGGTGCCAGAGAAGATTATCGTGAGCAAGGCCCGTGTGGGAGAGTTCAAGGCGTGGTTTACTGATTAAGTAGTTGATTTACAAATAATTGTATCGAATACAATAAATTTTTAAAGAAAAAGTATTGCGGTAACGAAAAAAGGTTGTATTTTTGCACCCGCAATTCGTAAGAATCAGCGTAGCTAAAACGATGCTTCCGTAGCTCAGTTGGTAGAGCACCTGACTCTTAATCAGGGTGTCCAGGGTTCGACCCCCTGCGGGAGTACCACAAAAAAGTCCTTGCAGCTTGTTCTGCGAGGGCTTTTTTCTTTTCCCTAATTACTTGTAGATGTGCTTTTTTTGTTTATCTTTGCAAAAATTACCAAAACAACTTCCTATGCAGATGAACAATCCTAACAAAAAAGCCCAGTTGGCGCATGTCGTCAACCTGATTTCCATCGCGATGAGTGATGGCACGGTGGCTGAAGACGAAAAGAACCTGCTTTTTGCGATTGCCAACGATTTCGGCTTGAGCCAAGAAGAGTTTGACCAATGCCTGAAGGTCAGCCAACAAAGCCTTGCCCAAGGTAACGTCATCTTTGAAGTGCCCGAGACTGACGACCTGAAGATCGCCTACCTCAAGAACCTCACCTTGATGATGATGATTGACGGGAAAATCGACGAATATGAGGAAAAATACATCAAAATCGTGGCCGAGAAGTTTGGCTACGACGGCGAAAAAGCCCTTGAAATCCTGATCAACAGTGTGTATGCCGATTTCAACAAGGCCGCTGAAAACCCAACGGGCGGAGAAAACACCAGCGTCACAGGCGACGCAGACGGTCAACCTTCCGGCCAAAGCAAGGAAGGAGGCATGACTGAAGAGGAGTTTAAGAAGGAGACCCAGCGCCTCTTTGGCCTCGGTAAGAAAGCCCTCGAGGAACACGACATTCCCAAGGCCTTCGACTACCTGTTTATTCCCGCCCACGTCGACGCGAAAGCCATGTATCTCTTCCTCATGATCTTCAACACCTACACGCGCATCTACCTGCTCTCCGAAAAGCAGATAGCCCAGCTTAAGGACTATGCCGAGCGAGGCTATGCCGTCTCGCAATATGCATACGGACGCTACCTCGATATCGTTCGCCCCGAAGAGAATTCCATCGAAGAAGCCGAAAAGCTGTTCAAGGCAGCTGAGGCACACGGCTTAGGTGATGCCATCCAAGCCCAGAGCTTCCTCTTGCTCAACGGACATCTAGGGCTGGTCGACATCTCGGAAGGGCACAAAATGACCCTCAGGGCCATTGAGAAAGGCAGTGACCTGGCCGCTCGGGTCTATCTGCGCAGGCTGGTTTACGGCGACGCCTATTTTGAGGCCGACCCGCAAAAGGCCATCGACACCATCAAGAAGATGTTCCCATACGAGAGCCACGATATCAGCGAGGTCAACCCAATGTTTTATGAGGTCCTCGCCGAAGCTTACGAGAAAATGGGCAATATTAGGGAAGCCGAAATCTACTACCAGCAAGCCATCAACATGGGTTATGTGGAGGTCTTCGCTAACTATTGCTTCCTGCAAAACCAAGATCAGTCGACCGAAGAAAAGAGGAAGACCTATTTGGAAATGCTGGATGAAGCCTGCGAGGCGGGCGACCCTAATGCCTATGTCTTCAAGGGCGCCTTTTTCATGGATCACTTCGAAGATTACGATGAAGCGACAAGACCCACAATTACGGTCGAAATCAAGAAAAACTTTGAGACCGCATCCCAAATGGGTTCTTCCATGGCACCTGGCTTCCTCGCCGAGGCCTATTATTATGGCCACTATGGCTTTGAAGAGGATGACAACGAAGCCTGGTACTGGGCCGCCAATGGTGCGCAGCGTGACGACGGATCAGCCTATGCGTTGTTGGCTCAAATCATCATCGACGGCCACAACCCCGACGGGGAACTTGAAGATTATGGGTCATATTGCCAACTGATGGCTCTGCGTCTCGGCCAAGACGACCAACTCGCTAACGTGGTGGAAGCCTACCAAAAGGGTGAACTGACCGCTTATGCCGCTGAAATCGAGCAATACTATGTGCCGCGATATGAGGCCTTGCCCGATGAAGACGAAGAAGAAGAGGAGGAGCAGGAGGAGGAACCCGAAGAAGCCGAATACAAGCTCATCGCCATCGTGAAGACCGATGGAACCGCCGACATCATCGAGTATGAAGTGGAGGGAGGTTGGGACGAGTTGCCCGACTTCGTGGATGCCAAGCGCTTGGATGTCATCCGCACGCAGCCGCTGTACGACATCAGCAAGCAAGTGGGCCTCACCGACCACGTCACGGCATGGGTCGACAACATGGGCCAGATGAAAGGCCTCCCGACGAACCCCATCGGATGCAAGCTCTATCCCGGTCCCATCGTGGGCGATATGATTCTCACCCTGGAGGATGGCCGCTACAACCCGAAGAGCTTCGGGACCATTGAAACCTTGAAACAGGTCCTCGCTGCCCTCGGCGCGAAACTCAAAAACATCCTTCTCGACGACGGCCCCGACGACGACGGCCGCTTCGACCCCTGGGCATAAATCCCGAATACAACAGAAACCATAACTTCAAACTCAAAACTAACAACTCCAAACTTTTTAAAAAATGAATCCTTCAGAATACAAAAACCGCATCATGCAAAACAACAAGGCCAACGACCATCTGCCTAAAATCCCGAAATACGACCAAGTCACGAAACAACTCTGGGATGCGCTGCAAGCCGACACCGTGTGGGCCATCATGCGCTCATTGGGTATCGACAAGATGGACGACCAAGGCCTGCGCGCCCACATGGAAAGCCGCAGCTTCAGGGTGAGTCCCAAGGTGACACCCCATCTTTACAACCTGTTCAATGGCGTGAAGGAAAAGCTCCATTTTGAGCACCCCGTCGATTTCTATGTGACGAGCGACGCCAGCCTCAACGCCTGCGCCTATACCTACCAGCCCTTGAACCCTGACAGCCCTTATATCGTGAACGTCAACTCGGCGATGATTGAGACCATGACTGACAAAGAGTTGTGCTCGGTGGTCGGGCACGAACTGGGTCACCTGATGGACCAAAACCTTGTCCTCTCTAAAATTATCAGCTTCCTGTTTCCGGAGCGCGACGAATACGGATTCCCCCTCATGCCCGTGCCGCTGCGCTACAAATACTTCTTCTGGATGCAGCTGAGCGAGTTGCTGGCCGACCGTTACGGCTATTTGGCCACCGAAGACATCAATGCCTGCATCTCGTCGGAGTTTAAGCTCAAATCTGGCCTGAAACTTGACAAAATGAGTGTCGACGTCCCGGCATTCATCGAGGAGAACCGCCAGTCGATGGAACATTTCATCTCGGGACAAGGATTGAGTATCAACTATATCACGCATCCCGTTAGCCCGCTCCGCATTGAGGCGCTCAACCTCTTTGCCACGGCCAAGACCGAGAAGGAACTCAACGACGGCATGGATGTGATTGTGGAAGCCATCGCCCGAATGAACACCAATGAGATTGGGCAGAACCTCCTGTGGTTCGTAGGCTCGGCGGGTCTTATCATGGCCCATGCCGACGGCGAGATGACCCAAGATGAGCAGGAAAACATTCTCAACCACATGTCGGAGTTCTACATGTTCCCGCTCGACATCCTGAAACAGATCACGCCTGAGAACTGCAGCGACATCTTCAACAAGAGCTTGCAGAAACTGGCTGAGCTGCTTCCCGATAGCCGTGCCGACCTGTTCTCCTACCTTATCAATATCATGGTGACCGACTACAAGTTCAAGCAGGCCGAGATTGATTTGCTGTTCAACATCGGCAAGAACGCTTTCGGCTTCAGCGATGAGGAAATCGTGCGGCTAATGGCCGACGGCATCCGCATCGGTGTCAGTAGAGGCTTCCTGCCTTCCACTACTTCCATCAGCTAAGCCCCTAAAAGACATGGACGCATCACAATCGCACGGCTCGACCCGCACCAAGGTCAATACCGGGGAGCAGACGCAGAAAAAAGGCGAGCACCTGCATCGGGTGAAGACTTCTGACACCCGAAGTTGCCCGTTTTGTCACGCCGAGATTGACCGCCACGCCGAGTTTTGCCCCTTTTGCGGCAAGAAACTCGTCGACTACTGCACTTTTTGCGGTGCCAAGATGGCTCCCGACGAGACCGTATGCGAGGAATGTGGCATGCCTGCCGACGGCGTGAAATGTCCCAACTGCGGTACACTCAACGTGCGTTCGTTTTGCCGCAAGTGCAACGCCCCGCTGACCAAGGCGGCCATGCGTGCCATCGAAAAGGCCAAGCAAGACCCCAAGGTGCAGAAAGCTGCCGCTCTGATGGCCCGCGCCGCTGAGTTGGAGGCCCAAATCAAAGGCGAGGCTCCGACACCGAGCGAGGGCGAGCAACGCTTGAAGGAGATTCTTGGCGGTAAGGTGGAGTTTACCCAAGCTGAGGTCAACCAGACACAGCTTGAGCAAGAATATGCCCAGGTGGTGCGTGACATCAACCAACTGTTTGAGGAGATGCTGCCCCCTGCCGGCTCGACGCCGCAAGAGCAGTACAACTACTATTCGGCACGCAAGGTGGCCATTGAGACCGTCAGCCGTGTCGTGACCGTCACCAAGACGGGTTGGGTGTGCAACTACTGCGGTTGCTTCCACAAGAAGCCCAGCGAATGTTGCGAGCCATGGCATGGCGGTACATGGATATATGAGACCAAGGAATCGGAAGTCGTAGTCAGAGAATACAAATACGAGGAATGATATGGGCAAATTGTCGGATTATCAGAATGACTCGAATGACAAGGATGACAAGAAGATAGGCTTGCATCAAGGTCGGCCTACGCCTTCGCAGCACACCGTGACCGCGCCTCAGGGTACGTCGACGGCTCCTCAAGGCACGGCAGCAGCACCCCAAGGGACTGCTACTGCGCCTCAGGGAACGGCTACGGCTCCTCAGGGTACAGCTACAGCCCCTCAGGGCACTGCCACACCACCGCTCTCGAGCGGAGGTGGCGACTATCATGGTGCTCAGGCCGACATCATCGTGCAGGATGGCAGGGTGCTCAAAGTCTACAAACCAGGCATGGGCTTCAATGCCGCCGTCTTGCCTTTGGTGAAAAAGCTGTATGGCAAAGGCTATGTGGTGGACTTGTACGACTACGGGACGATGGACTATCAAGGCGAGAGGCGGCAGTTCGAGTTGATGGAATATTGCCCTGCCGGTGCTGTCAGCGCCGTCGACTTGAAAGGCAACAAGGAAGCCATCCTCACTATCGCCGTCAAGACAGCTTTGGCTATTGACGCTTGTCATCGCGCAGGTTTCATCCACAAGGATGTGAAGCCGGCCAACATCCTCATCCGTAACCGACAGACTTGGGACTGCGTGCTCTGCGATTTCGGCATCGCCGATATGCTCGACCACGGCAAGGTGTCGACGCTTCAGGCCCGAACCCCAATCTACGCTGCCCCTGAGATGTATGAGCGCACCGCCACAATCGGCAACAGCACTTATTGTGAGCTTACGCCTGCCGCCGACTACTATTCCTTGGGCATGACTATCCTCTGCCTGTGGTACGGTGAGTCGGCCTTCCGCAACAAGGAGACCGTCATGGCCATACAAAAGGTGCACGACGGCATCGTCGTGCCTGCCGACATGCCTGACCCGTTGCACACCATCACGCGAGGCCTGATCGTCAAAGACCCGGCACATCGCTGGGGTTTGAAGGAGATCCAGGATTTCCTGAAAGGCGTGAAGGTGGAAGTGTACGATGAAAAGGCACAAAGCGGCCTCAACATCGTCTTCAACAGCAGCAAAAACCAAGTGGCGCACAGCCTTGAAGAGTTGGCCGCCTTTATGGTGGAGGATATGGGCTTGGCCATCAAGTATTTATATAGCGGCCGAATCTACAAGTGGCTGGAAAAAATGCCAGAGCTGCAGGTCGAGATAGAGAAGATTGTGGAAGATGACTATCCCGACAACCAGATCATGGGCTTTTTGGCGGCCGTCCATCTCCTGAATCCATTCTACGACCTCAATCTGTGCTGCGACACGAAAGGCCCGGCCTATGCCATGACGGGCGAAACCATCGGCAAACTGCTCAACGAGGTGTATTACCTGTATTATACGAAATACGACGCCGACTATAAAGCCATGCTGCGTCAGTTCAACGATGACGACCAGCAAAAGGTGTGCAGCGCCGAGGTGGCCTACAACATCGTCTACAGCTTTGAAAACGGCAGCAATGCGGATTATGTGCCTTGGTTCTTCGACCATAAGGGGAACCGCTTTGTGAAGCAGCGCAAGTGGTTCGATCATTGTGTTTTACAGCAAGACAAGAGCAAAAAGAAAGCCGGACCGAAAGACAAGGCCTATCTGAACCAGGTGGGGATGATGAGGACCATCGCGGGCTTTGGCGCGGAACCTCAATACCGCCTCTCGCGGACGGGACAGGTGCTGACCTCCTTGGATGATGTCTATGCCGCTCCGAAGCAGGAATTGAAATACGACTTGGAACACGATAAGGGCATCAGAGGCTGGCTGGCGGTGAAGTGCCACGAGGACCCGAATGCCGACTTGAAGCGGAAATTCGACTACGAGCGGCTGCTGGAGAAATACGTTGGACTGTTAGGCTATATCGACAGCGACAATGAGAACTACCGCCGTTTCAAGGATGCCCAAAGTCAGGTGCAAAGCCTTACCTCAGGGGCCAAGAACGCTATTCGCGGCACCATGACACGTAGCGTGATTCAGAAAATCTTCGCCTTTTTGGCCACCGTGTCCATGAGCATGCTCTTCGTCGACATCGTACTCAACCTCATCGACAACCCAGTGCTCGACCTCTCTGGCATGCAGTTCCAGGGCGCGTTTTATATCTTGGGTTTGCTTGCTGCAGGTATCGCCTTCTTCGTCATGGATAGCGACGGATGCATCGTCCCCATCATCGTTGGACTGTTAGTCTCGTTTGCCATATTCTTGGTAATCAAGTTTGTGGGATGGATTATTGTGTGGATCTATGCGGTGGTAGTGCTGACGGCTTTGATCTATTTCAGTGTCACGACGCTGTTTGCTTCCAGTCCGGGCAAGCAGTCGACAAGTTCGGTGGTGAATCCCGGCTTCGAGGAACTGACTTTGGAGCCGCTGCATTATGCTTTCAACAACGATAAGAAATTCGACTCCTCGCTCAATGGCGTCATCAACAGCAATTCGATTGACCTGTGGAGGTCTGATATAAAAAAACGGAGGAAACTGCTTTTAGCGTTTATTGGAAGTGCCATTGTGCTGTCGTTGTTTAAGATGCTGCTCCCTTCCTCTGAACGCATGGATCGTTTCGACGAAAAATGGCAACGTGGCGCGGAGTCTGTTTTTGGCAAGAGTTCAACGAATTTGGGCAAAACACTCAATTTGAAGCAGTATTTCATTAAGGAGACCCCTGCTGAGGAAACGAGCCAGGATAAATGAAAAATGAGATGAAACAGTGCACACAATGTTATACCCAAAACCGCGACCAGGCGCGATACTGCAAGCATTGCGGCAAACTCTTGCCGACGCAGGACGGACATAACTTCGCCGAACTGGTGGCCAAGGACAGCATCATCGATGAGCTCGACAAGTTCAGGAACCGCGTGAAAGCCGCTGCCCAGCTGAAATCCATCGGTGCCAATGTGCACATCCAGATGGACAGCGTGGTGATCGGCAAGGCCGGTACGGGCAAGCATTTCCTGGTCAAGCAGCTGACGGATGTCTTGGTCAAGGAAGGTCTAGTTAAATCCAGCAGTATCAAAACGGTGGATGCCGCCGATTTTCCCATTTGGATGGACGAGTTTGACAAAAACCTGGAGGATGCCAAAGACGGCGTACTGATTATCAACAATGTGCAGAAACTTTTGCCCGACGGCGACGCCATCGACCTCAACGACCTTGACCGCCTCTTCGCCCGTATGCGCAGCGATTCCAGTCACATGCCCATCGTGATGATGACAGGACTGCGGCGTGGCTTCGAGGAGTTCCTGGCCAAAAACCACGACATCGCCTCGCTCTTCGAGTTCCGTTTCGACCTCGCCCCGTTTGATGAACAAGCCCTCTGCAAGGTCTGCGCCAACATCTTGAAATATCTGTACAAGCTCGATATCACTGCCGAGGCTTTGAAGAAGCTTCAAGGTCACTTCGAGTGGCTGATGCGCAAGGGCGATGGCATCGAGAGCAACGGCCACTTGGCTGAGCAGAAGGCCGAGGAATTGGCGGTCAATGCCATGTTGCGCCACGGTCGGGAGGTGGAGGAACAGGATGTGCAAGGCGAGGTGTTTGTGCCTAGGACTGAGGCCGAGATATGGCAGGAGCTGGAGGAGTTTATCGGCTTGCAGAGCGTGAAAGACGAGATCCACAAGATCATTGACAGCATCAAGGAGGCGCAGCGTGAAGGCGGCCCCGATGCCAAGCCGCGCATCGCCGACCACTTCGTCTTCATTGGGAATCCGGGTACGGGTAAAACTACCATTGCTCGCATCTTCGCTGATGTGCTTGGCGCTTTGGGCGTGTTGCCCAAAGGGCAATATGTCGAGGTGGCGGGCAAAGACCTCATCTCCGATGTGGTGGGCGGCACCGAACGCAATGTGCAGGAATACGTCGACCGTGCCATGGGCGGCGTGCTCTTCATCGACGAGGCCTACGGCTTGAACGATGACATGTTTGGCAAGGCCGGTGTCGACAAGTTGGTGCCTATTTTGGAGAACAAGAAAGGCGAGTTCGTGTGCATCGCGGCAGGCTATCGCGACGAGATGAAGGAGTTTCTGAAAATGAACCCGGGCTTGCCCTCACGTTTCAAGAAACAGATCGAGTTCCCCGACTACAACGCCAAGGAACTGGAGATGATATTCCTGAGCATGGCCAAGAAGAAAGGCTTCCGACTCGACGAGGAGGCGGCTGACAAGCTGCACATCGAGTTCGAGAACATGTATAACCGCCGCAGCGAGACCTTTGGCAACGCCCGCGATGTGCGCAACTTCCTGGATGCCGCCATCGAGCGACGTGGAGTGCGCTTGCGCGGGATGAGCGACGAAGAAATCAGGAAAGAAGGCAAACTGCTGACCTATAGCGATGTGGCAGGTGAAGGCGTCAACAAAGTCATCGACATCAAAGAGGTGATGAAGGAGCTCGACGAGTTGATAGGCTTGGAGAGCGTTAAGGAGAGCCTCCGAGACTTGGCCGTAACCATCCGTCGTGAGCAGCAACTGGCGCAACGCAGGAACCGTACGCCAAACATCAACCTGAGCCATTACCTCTTCTTGGGCAATCCAGGTACAGGCAAGACCACCGTGGCGCGACTTATGGGCAACATCCTGTACTCGTTGGGGGTCATCGCGAGTCCTGTCGTCTACGAGGTGACACGCGAGGACCTGGTGGGCCGTTATCTCGGTGAGACCGCGCCTAAGACCCATGATGCCGTGATGAAGGCCATGGGTGCCGTCTTGTTCATCGACGAAGCCTATTCGCTCAATTCGAATTCCATGAGCGACTATGGTCCCGAAGCCGTTGCCACCCTGATGAAGATGCTCGAAGACTACAAGGGCAAGTTTGTCTGCATCGCCGCCGGCTACACGCGCGAAATGGGGCAGTTCCTCAACATGAACAGTGGCCTTAAGTCGCGCTTCGACGAGACCATTACCTTCGAGGATTACAATGCTGATGAGCTTTACCAAATTTTTGTCAGTATGGCGAGAAAGAAAGAGTATATACTTGAAGACGAAGCACTTGTGGCTGCCAAGGATTTGTTTGAACGCATCTATGCCTCGCGCGATGAGAACTTCGGCAATGCTCGTACGGTACGCAAGGCTCTGGACCGCGCCATTAAGAACCTCTCGAACCGTACCGCGTTCGAGGATGACTTGACCGACGAGGAGCTGATGACATTAAAAGCTGAAGATATCAACAAGATAAAGCTGGAGGATATACTATGAAATGCCCGTTTTGCAAGGAAACCATTGATGACGACAGCCACTTCTGCGACCAGTGTGGCAAGGAGCTGCATTTCTGTCCCGAATGTCGCCAGCCTAAACGAGGCACGGAATGCCCCTCGTGTGGCGCGGACTTGGTCAGCGCGGAGGCGTTCTTCGCAAAAAAGGAACAGGATTCAACTGAGGCTCCCAAGCCTATGCCCAAACCTGTCACAAAAACGGAAACACTTACCTTGCTTGAAGGCGATGGCTTCCGCTTGACCTTAAAGGAGGGAGTCTTCGGACGCACAACGGGTATCTATCCTGAGTTTGCCGGCCAGATTTATGTTTCGGGACGGCATGGTGAGCTGCGTTCCGTGGGCGGACAATGGCAAATCCGCGACTTGGGCAGCCACAACGGCACTTTCCTGAATGGCGTCCGGCTTCAGGCTGATGTCTGGACCGACCTCCATGTCGGTGACAAATTGAAGATAGCAACCATACATTTGACGGTAAGATGATGAAATTGGACATTCAAGCTATGTGTAAGGTCGGCATGGTGCGCGACAACAATGAGGACATGATTTCGTTAGGCGGCGTTCTGCTCCGCGACGACGAGATGGCATTTCCAGTGGAATTGAACGAAACCAGTCAGTTTTTTCTATTGGTTGCCGACGGTATGGGCGGACATGAGTTCGGTGAGCGGGCCAGCCAGGGACTGCTCGAGTATCTGAATGACTGCTTCAAGGAGAAGGTTTTTGAAGAGGAAACCTTTGAGGAAGACCTTAGAGTTCGCGTAAGACAATATAACGACGACCTGAACTTTCAAGCCAGCGAGGAAGGCCAATGGGCACCGATGGGTTGCACGCTGACCGGCGTGGTGTGGGCCAACGGGAAAGCCTATCTGATTAATGCGGGCGACAGCCGCACCTACCGCTTCCGCAATGGCATCCTGCGTCAGCTGACCACCGACGAGACGGAACGTGGCATCACGGGCGACGAGTATGCCAGCAAGGCACTGCTCAATTGCATCGGTGGCGGCGCCCAAGGCCGACTCACGGTAGAAGATCTCACCGAACGCCTGCGCGACGGCGACCTCCTGCTCATCTGCTCCGACGGCTTGACAGATATGGTCTGCGATGCCGAGATTGAGGAAGTGCTTTCCCAAACCGAGCATCCGGCTTATGATTTATATAAGACGGCTTGCCAGAACGGTGGCGAAGACAATATCAGCGTGATTGTGGCGCGATTGACTATGGATTAGTCGATGATTAGGCACTTGAAGCCCTCAGTGGCAAAGGTCTCCAACTCGTTTTTCTCGTTTACGAAGATGTAATAGGCTTCCACGTCGTCCATGCTCTCGATGAGCGGCAGGGATAGCTCCATGCCCATCACCATGCAGATGGAGGCTAAGGCGTCAGCCCAGACGGAATTTTCAGCCAAAACGGTGACACTTAATACATTGTGTTCGACGGGATAGCCTGTTTTCGGGTCGATGCAGTGGGAATAGCGTCGGCCATCACGTTCCACATACTTACGGGTGCTGCCCGAGGTGACCAACCCTTTGTCGCGCAAGGCGATGCGGGTCTGTACCACCTGTTCCGAGTCCCAGTTGTCGGCAGGCTTCTCGATACCCACGACCCAAGGCTGACTGTTTGGCTTTTCGCCACGTGCCATGATTTCGCCACCCGTGTCTACCAGATAGTTGGTGATGCCACGGCTCTCCAAAAACGAGGCAATCAAGTCCGAAGTGTAGCCTTGTGCAATGGCGTTGAAGTCCAGCTTCATGTCGGGGAAGGCCTTCACGACTTTACCGTCTTCGATGCTAATGTTGCGGTAATCGACGAGCTGTTTCAGGCTGTCAATAAGCTGCGGCGTGATGCTGTCGCCGTTCTTATAGCTGAAGCCCCAGGCGGCCACGATGGGCGAGATGGTAGGGTCAAAATAGCCGTCGGACAAGGCTGCGGCTTCTTGGGCGATGTTGAAGTTGTCGATGAAGATGCGGTCGAGCGCTACTGCCTCGTTTCGGTTGACTTTGGAGATGACGGAGCTGTCCACCCACAAGTTGACCGACAGGTCTATGGCATGGAAGATGGAATCGATTTCATGCTGGAAATTGCGGTTCTGCTCGTCGTAATAGGTCACGGCGTAGTAGGACCCCTGCGCCAAGCCTTGCAGTACCATCTTCTTTGGCTGCTTTTCACATGCCGCAAGGACCATCAAGCCAATAATTAAATAGAACCCTTTTCTCATAATACCTGTCCTTTCAACTCCTTACTATTAACTCCTAACTCAACACTCCTAACTAAAAATCAAACGTCGCACTCCATTTCCAAGCGAAGTTATCCCAAACGTTGTCGAAGGCGTAGGCCCCATAACGATAGTACACGCCAGCACCGACCTTCACCCAAAGCGCGTTGAGCAGGCCTTTCACGACCACGCCGCTCTCAAAAAAGCCTTTCTCCATCGTCTTGAAGTTCTTGTCTGGATAGTCATGGGCGCGTGGCATGTCGCCCCAGGCGAGGTTGGTGATGAGCACCAATTCGGGCTTAAACCATCGTGACTCGGTCTTCCACAGCATTCCGCTGAAGTTGTGGCTCAGGTAAAGGGCAACGAAACGGTCGCAGAAGAACTCTTCGAAGCGCATAGTGCCGAAGCCACCTGGTGAATATAGGCCGATAGGCTCATACGTGCCTAGGATGTTGAAAGTCTCCATGATGGGACAGCTTTCGGTGGCATAGCCCGCCTGAAACAGGATTTTGGAGACACCCAAATATTTGGTATAGAAGTTCTTCGAGATTTCTAACTTAAAGCGGTCGAAACTGTATTGTCCGCCCAATACTGGGAAAGAATGCTGGTACGACAGCCACACGATGGGGTAAACGGTGCCCAAAGACTGGATGCCGTTGGGCTTGCTCAGGAATTTCTCCTTGTAGGCAAAACGCAGCTTGATTTCGGCGTTGGTGAACTGGGCTTCCGTCAGCGAGTCGGCGGAGGTGCAGAAGAACTGCGCGTTGTATTTTTTGTAGACGGTGCTGAGGTTGAGGTAGCCTTTGAAATGGTTTGCAAAACGCGTTGCATACTGTAATTCTAGCTTTCTCCGGTGTACGAGGACATTTTCGTAAAAGGTGTATTTGTATTCGGACTCCGCGAGCAGGCTGGCCTCCGAGAAGCCTCCAAACTCACCTAGGGCCTCTGACTTTTGGGTGAATTGTAGCCCAAGCTCCATCTGACGCTGCGGGTTGATCATCCATTTGATGCCGCCGCCGTAGTCGAAGTATTTCGGGCGGGTCCAGAAACCAGCGAAACCGTTGATGCGAATGTGGCGCGAGAGGCGCTCGTTGGTGGAGGTACCCAGGCCAAAATACCAGCCACGAGAGACGGAGAGCTTGATGATGTTGCCTAAGTCGAGGTCGAGGAAACCAACGGGCAGGGCGGATTCAAACATCAGCTTGTCGGTCATGCCCAACACGCGGTCGAAGATGTCGCGACCTTGGGTGAGCGAGTCGACGAAGATGTAGGTGGCTTCGATGCGTCGCGTTAGCGAGTCGATGCGATGGGCGTTCCAGAAGGTCTCGTCTCGGTAGGCGGCATCGGGGTCGACCTGAATCTCGATGTCGGAGAACCGTCGTTTGTCTATCTCGGGGTTGATTTCGATGTCGGTCATGTAACTCTTTCCGATAGCTACCATGGGGAAGTCGGTGCCGTCAAGTTTGACAACCATGCCCGGGAACTTCAGGTTGGTGTTGATCTGTTTCGGGAACCAACGGTCGCCCACTTTTTGGTAAAGATGCTGGATGTTGGCGATATAAAGATCTCCTGGTTGCTCGGGCGAGGCTTTCACGCTCTGCAAGGCCCAGCCGTCGCTGTTGACGGTCATCGTGCCGCGCAACCCGTTGATGGTGCTGCCGCGCATGGGATGGAAGGAGATGATGTAGAGCGAGTCGCCTTGGCCGATGGGTTGGACCGACTCTAAAGTGAAGAAGTAACGGCTCTTGCTGCCACGGCTGATAGGGTTGACATATTCCGTGCCGGTGATGTCGATGACATCGTCGTAGAAGCTGACGCTTTGCATGCTGTTGACCAGATAGACGAATGTGGGTTCCTGCATGCCGGCCACCTTGGTGCCAAGCACGTTTTGCAGCCTGCGGTCAGGGGCTTTGAAGAGCACCTCCGAGGCGGTCTCCATCACCATCAGGTCGCTCTTGCGCAGGATGCTGTCGAAGAGGCGGAGGTCGTTTTTCTTGAAGCCGTCGTCGGCCAAGGCCTTGCCGAAGTCGCTGCTGTCGATGGTAAAGACCATCTTGTCGTAGATGTTGTACTTATACGTGTCCAACGAATTGGGATTGTTGGACTTGCGATGCGCCAACAAGCTGTCAATGATACGGTGGGCGGGGTTTTCACCGGCTTCAACGGTCACCTCGTTGAGTTGGAAGGTAGTGGGCTGCAAGGCGACATTGCATTTCGTTTGACGGGGCTGTATCTCAAGGGTTTGCGACGCATATCCGATGGAAGAGAAAGAGACTTTGGTGATAGTTTCGTCAGCGGTGATTTGGTATTTGCCGTCGATGTCGCTGATGACGCCGTGCAAGCCCTCGTTGATGACCACATTGACAAAGGCCAAGGGCTGATGGTTTTCGGCGTCCGTAATTTTTCCGCTGAGGATATGGCTTTGCGCCCGCAAACCTGTTGCGGTCAGGCAAAGGAAAAGAAGGGAGAGAAGAGACAGGATGTGCGTGCGAGATGCCGTCATTCTTGGGTCTCGATTAGATAGATAACTTCGTTGTCACGTTTCATCAGATACTGTTCGCGGGCCACCTTTTCCATCGTGGCGGTGTCGTTTTGCAAGTCTTGCAGGTACTGTTTGCTTTGCGACACCTCTTTCTCGTAGTATTCAATCTGCTGATTCTGGTCTTTCAACGACTTGTGGAGCTTGATTTGCTCGAAGAGGTTGAACTGGTCAATAAAAAGGATGACCACGAGAAACAGCAAGGTGGCATACACGTACCGGTTGTTGAGCTTGCGTAAAATCTCCTTGAATGTCATGGTTGTTGATCTTTATCGAAATCTGTTTTACTTGTTTTTTTTCGGTGTGCAAAAGTAACAAATTTCTTATTTTTGCGCCCAATAATACCATCAAATTTATCAACAATTCATCGAAAAATCCAGAATCATGAAAAAAGTTATCGCTACTAGAAAGGCTCCAGGAGCCATCGGTCCTTACAGTCAAGCTATTGAAGCCAACGGAATGGTGTTTATTTCGGGTCAGCTGCCCATCAATCCTGAAACGGGCGAGATGCCTGAGGGCGTGACGGCCCAGACCGAGCAGAGCCTGAAAAACATTGAAGCCATCCTCAACGAGGCAGGCTGCACCTTCGACAACGTGGTGAAGTCGACCTGCTATCTTGCCGACATGAGCTACTTCGGCGAGATGAACGCCGTGTATGGCAAGTATTTCAAGGGCGACTATCCCGCTCGTGCCGCCTTCGCTGTGAAGGAACTGCCTAAGAAGGCCCTGGTCGAAATCGAAATGATTGCCGCAAAATGAAAATCGTCTTTTTGGAGCCGTTGGGCTTGAAAGTCCAACAGATTGAAGCCGCCTGCGAAGGCTTGAAGAAGGCTGGCCATGAGGTGGTCATTTATCCCGACCGCAATGAGAACCTCGACGAGTTGAAACGCCGCGCCGAAGGTGCCGAGGTCATCATCGAGAGCAACATTCCGTTGCACAAGGACTTCCTCGATGCCTGCCCGAAACTGAAGATGCTTTCCATCGCTTTCACGGGCTTGGACCACATCGACATGGAGGAATGCCAGCGTCGTGGTATTATTGTTAAGAACGCTGCGGGCTACAGCACTGAGGCCGTGGCTGAACTGGCCATCGCCATGATGATTGATGTCTACCGTAAAGTGCTTGAAAACGATGCGATTACACGCCAATGCAACCGCAAGGGCCTCATGCCTGGACGTGAGATTGGCGGCAAGACCGTCGGTATCATCGGCATGGGTAACATTGGTCAGCGCGTCGCCAAGTTGGCGAATGCTTTCGGCTGCAAGGTGCTGGCTTGGAACCGCACGCCCAAACAAGTCGAAGGCGTGACCTTCGTCGATAAGGAGACTTTGTTGAAGGAATCTGACATCGTCACCTTGCACATTGCTTTGAATGCCGACACCCGCGATTTCATCACCGAGAAGGACTTCGCCCTGATGAAGTCGAGTTCCATATTAATTAATACGGCGCGTGGTCCAGTGGTGAACGAGCAGGCTCTGGCCAATGCTTTGAAAAACGGGAAGATTGCAGGTGCGGCCACCGATGTCTACGGCACAGAACCGCCTTTGAAGCCAGAAAACCCATTGTTTGGAGCGCCCAATCTCATCATGCTGCCGCACATCGGCTTTGCTACCGAAGAGGCGTTTGTTTTGAGGCTGGGGATTGTGGTAAAGAATGTTGAGTTAGGAGTGTTGAGTTAGGAGTACTCCACACTCCACACTCTTTACTCCACATTGAGTTTGGGTCTGTAAATCATATCCGCCGTGACAAACGCTTCCTTAAAGCGCGGCTTGATGCGGCGCAGGCATTTCTCGGCCTCCACACGGTTGCGGAAGTCGCCGGCACGCAGGCGGAAATAAGGTTCCGCGTAGGTCAGGTAGATGGGGATGTCGGGGAAGGCGCTTTCAAACTGCCGCTTCACCGCCTCCGCATGTTGCAGGGCCTCGTTGCCGATTTCCATGAAGACATGGATGCGATAGCCGTTGAACGAGCTGTCGGCATAATAGATTGAACGCTGTTTGGAGATGAGGCTCTCGATGCGGCTATCTTGGTCGACATTCAAGGAGCCTTGGCTTTGGGCCATACCAAGCATGGCAGAAGCCATCAATATGATCAAACAGAGGATGCGTTTCATAACCTAAAAGTTGAGACTGCAAAGATACATTTTTTTGATGATATGCAAGTTTCGCCCGAAAGTTGTATCTTTGCGCTGTAAAACAAACCTATGAACAGTAACCTTGATGCCAACGGAAGCCACTTGTCGAAGGCCGAGAAAGACTTCGAAAACGCCTTGCGTCCCGACATGTTTGAGAGCTTTGCGGGACAGAAGCAAGTGGTCGACAACCTGCGCGTTTTCGTGAAGGCCGCCGCCCAACGTGGCGAGGCCCTCGACCATACCCTCTTGCACGGCCCTCCGGGACTGGGCAAGACCACCCTTTCGCATATCATCGCGCATGAGTTAGGCGTCGGCATGAAGATGACCTCTGGCCCAGTGCTCGACAAGCCGGGCAACCTTGCAGGCTTGCTCACTAGCCTTGAGCCGAACGACGTGCTGTTTATCGACGAGATTCATCGTTTGAGTCCTGTGGTGGAGGAGTATCTCTATTCAGCTATGGAGGACTTCCGCATCGACATCATGCTAGAGACGGGTCCTAGCGCACGCAGCATTCAAATCTCGTTGAATCCCTTTACCTTGATTGGCGCCACTACCCGCAGCGGCATGCTGACGGCGCCCTTGCGTGAGCGCTTCGGCATCAAGCTCCGCTTGGAGTATTATGATGCTAAGACCTTGTCCCAAATCGTGAAGCGTTCGGCGGGCATCCTCCGGGTGCCCATCGACGACACGGCGGCCTATGAGATTGCCCGTCGCAGTCGTGGCACGCCGCGTATCGCCAACATGTTGCTGCGCCGCATCCGCGACTTCGCCCAGATCCAAGGCGACGGTACCATCACCCTCGACATCGCCCGCATCGGCCTGAAGGCCCTCAATGTGGACGAGCACGGCCTCGATGACATGGACAATAAGATCCTCACGACCATCATTGATAAGTTCAAGGGCGGCCCAGTAGGCGTAAACACCATCGCCACGGCAGTGGGCGAGGACCCCGGCACCATCGAGGAGGTCTGCGAGCCGTTCCTTATTCAGGAAGGCTTCATTATGCGCACGCCTCGTGGCCGCGAGTGCACCGATTTGGCTTACAAGCATTTAGGGAAGACGCGGATTAAGCCTTCGGGGGAGATGACATTGTTTGAGTGAGTACCTATAGTTCTTACAGCTTAGACGGCGATGCCCGTTTGCATTACATCCTCATAGAGCGGCGACCATTGGTCTTCAACCATTAGGATAGGCTCTATGCGTAGATTTACTTTGCGTACATTATGATTGAGGGCAATGGAAAGTTTTAGCCAGTCGCCTTCCAGCGTCGGGATGATAACGGCAACGTCAATATCGCTCCAAGGATTGGCGTTACCCTTGCTATATGAGCCATAGAGATATACCTTGACCTTTCCTTCAAAAAGCGGTGCAATGGCTTGTTTATACTCTCTCACAACGTCAAGAGCTTCGGCTTGTGTCAGAACTTTTGGAGTATCCATTGCTTGAAAAGTTTGGATATTACATGCAAAATTAGGAAAATATCCAAAATCAGGTTGTGTTTGCCGATTTTTTACCTATTTTTGCCTTCGGATTTGGTGCGCCAAGTCCGTTTATAGAAGCGTTATGCTTGATTAAGAGTTGCGCCCACACGACACAGGGAATATAAAATGAAAAAGATTATCTTATTAGTTTTGGCTTTAACTAACTTTGGCTTTGGTTGTATGATTTCAGATGCTCAAACTGAAGTTGTGGAATTTGTTGTTGCTGATGATTGGGAATTCGAACGTGGATATAGGGAGTTTTGTTTATGTGTTTTGAATGGTAATTGTGGAAAACTTCAGCTTGTTATTCCTCGCTCTGGGGGAAAGTGTATGTATGATGCTTATGCTTATTCCTATTCAGAAGGTGTTACTATTGTAAAATTGACTAATCCTTCTGAGGATTGTATAAATCCTTTATTTATTTATTTATCCTCGAGAGACAAATATTTAACAGATGACCTTACTAATGAGTACGGTAGGTTTGAAATAAGAGAAGTGAAAATCATCCCTAAAAGTAATTGGAATTCCAAGATAGAGGAATATGGCATGTCTTACGTGTGTAGGTCGATGGCATACACTTCTTCGAATAACTATTCGAATAGTTATTCAAGATCAAACAATTCCAATTCATATAATAGTAACAATTCTAATACATATAATAGTAGCAGTTCTGGGTCTGAATTAGGGACAGCCCTTCTTGTTGGTGCTGGCATCATCGCTGCAGCTGTTGCCATATATGACGCGTTCACTGATGATTCTTCAAATAATAATAAATCTAGTTCGTCTAGTTCTACATCAAGCTCACGTAGTTCTAAAGCAGACCCTTGCTGGCAGAACGATATTCCTGGAAGCGACAAAGTATGGTTAAGTGAAGCGGATTTCTCACAAATAATGGACTATTGGGGAAATTCGATGACCAAATTAACCATTAAATTCCATAACGACAACAATTGGCCGATGAAAGTCATATATCAAGTTGTTTACAAAAACGAAAAGTCTTCAGATGATCCAGATATGAGATGGATAGTGTTGCATGAGGATGACAAAACAACGACACAAGTAATCAGTGGAAAACCAGGAAGAGTAGTTGAATGTATTAAATTAAGAAAAATAGAGCCAGCGCGCTATTAGGAATTGTAAAAGAAGTAGCAAGCAAAATTAGTACAATTATGTTTACAGTTTGTGTAATAGACGAAAGTACAGGGAGACCTGTCCATGACAAAAAAGTTAGTGTTGAAATCAAAGAGGGTATCTTTGATTTTGGATTCCTTCCAAATCAATATACGGATAATCGCGGAGAAGCACATTTTTCCCATGAAAATGCCCGTGGAGTCGTTTATGTAGATGGACGATCCGTTCGTGAGGGGTATTTGAGTGGCCGAATGGTGGTGTATGTGTAAATACTACACCAAAATGTGTGTAGCGTCTTTTGTTCTGAAGACACACTTTTTGGGGTGACTTTTCTCTTTTCTGGTACAAATAATTTCTCTATTTTTGCAGTTTCTTTCGAAAACAGCAAAAAACACCATCGCTATATGGATTACAATTTTTCCGAAATCGAGAAGAAGTGGCAGCAGTATTGGCGCGACCACAAAGTGTATAAGGTTGATATTGACCACAGTAAGCCGAAATTCTATGTCTTGGATATGTTCCCGTATCCCTCGGGCGCGGGCCTGCATGTCGGACACCCGCTGGGCTATATCGCCTCCGATATCTATGCACGTTACAAGCGCCTGAAGGGTTTCAACGTGTTGCACCCGATGGGTTACGACGCTTACGGTCTGCCTGCCGAGCAATACGCCATTCAGACGGGCACCCATCCTGCCGTGACGACCGAGAAGAACATCAACCGCTACCGCGAGCAGATGGACAAGATCGGCTTTTCCTACGACTGGGACCGCGAGGTGCGCACCTGCGAGCCGAGCTACTACAAATGGACGCAATGGACTTTCATCCAGCTGTTTAAGTCGTATTATTGCTACGGTTGCCAAAAAGCTCAGCCTATTACCAAGCTGATTGCCCGCTTCGAGGAAAAAGGTACCGAAGGCCTCAACGTGGCTGAGAGCAAGCCGCTGAGCTTCACCGCCGCCGAGTGGAAGGCCATGAGCGAGAAACAACAGCAAGAGGTGTTGATGAACTACCGCTTGGCCTATCAGGCTGAGGCCATGGTGAACTGGTGCCCGGGCTTGGGTACGGTGTTAGCCAACGACGAGGTGGCCGACGGCCTCTCCGTGCGTGGCGGCTTCCCTGTGGAGCGCAAGTCGATGAAGCAGTGGCAGCTGCGTATCACTGCCTACGCTGACCGCCTGCTTCAAGGCCTTGAGACCGTGGACTGGAGCGAGTCGGTGAAAGACCTGCAGCGCAACTGGATCGGTAAGTCCATGGGTGCTTCGGTCATCTTCAAGGTGGACGGTAAAGACATCGACCTCGAGGTGTTCACCACCCGTGCGGATACCTTGTTCGGCACGACCTTCATGGTGTTGGCCCCCGAGCATGAGCTGGTTTCGGAAATCACCACGCCTGAGCAACGCGCCGAGGTGGAGGAGTATATCACCCGCACCAAGAACCGCAGCGAGCGCGAGCGCATGGCCGAGGTGCGCAGGGTGAGTGGCGCCTTCACGGGTGCCTACGGCATCAACCCCATCACGGGTGCCAAACTGCCCATTTGGATTGCCGACTATGTGCTGATGGGTTATGGTACCGGTGCCATCATGGCTGTGCCGGCCCACGACAGCCGCGACTTCGCCTTCGCCCGTCATTTCAACCTGCCCATCATCCAAGTGGTGAAGAAACCCGGCACCGAGCCGACCGACCCCGCCACTTGGGAAGAGAGCTTTGACGCCAAGGACGGCGAATTGGTCAACTCGGGCTTCCTCAACGGCTTGACCGTCAAGAAAGCCATTGAGCGTATGATTGAGGAACTGGAGAAGTTGGGCGTCGGCACGGGCAAGACCAACTACCGCCTCCGCGATGCTATTTTCAGCCGTCAGCGTTACTGGGGCGAGCCGTTCCCGATTTACTACAAGGACGGCATGCCTTACGCCATGGACGAGTCGGAGCTGCCGCTTGAGCTGCCCACCATCAGCAAATACAAGCCCACTGAGACGGGCGAACCGCCTTTGGCCCGTGCCGAGAACTGGGTCACCAAAGAGGGCTATCCCATTGAGACCAATACCATGCCGGGCTTTGCCGGTTCTAGCGGCTATTATTTCCGTTATGAAGACCCGCACAACGACAAGGAATACTTCAGCCGCGAAGCCAACGACTATTGGCAGAACGTCGACCTCTATATCGGTGGCGCCGAACACGCCACAGGCCACTTGATTTACAGTCGCTTCTGGTGTAAGTTCTTGTATGACATCGGCTTGTCGTGCAAGGATGAGCCTTTCCAGCGTATGATTAACCAGGGTATGATCCAAGGCCGTTCGAGCTTTGCCTATCGTGTCAACTTGGAGAAAATAGGCGAGTACACCGTTTGGGAGATGCTCAAGGACAATCGTATGGGTATGAAGTTCGAGAAGGACTTCAAGGATGGGCGTCGTCGTTTCGACTTCTTCTGTCCTGAGAAGGGTATCCTCATCGAAATCAACCGTATGGGTAACCTCGAGAAGGTGGCCGAACCATGGCTGGAGTATGCCGAGAGTAAGGGCTACAAACTGTTGATGCTGCCGATTGCCGAGTTGGTGAATGATTGTGCACAAGACACGCACAAGGTGGAGCAGAAGATCAGGGACTTGATTGCTGGCAAGGATGTACCGGCGTTCGTAGACGGTGAGGCTTTCACAAGCACTATGTTTGTCTCTAAGAACTGGCCCGGCCGCGAGACGTATAGCGACCCGATTCATGTCGACATCAACATGGTTCATAACGACGTCCTTGATGTTGAGGCCTTCCGCCAATGGCGCGACGACTTGAAGGATGCTTGGTTCATTTTCGAGAAGGACAAGGACGGCAACGACGTTTACATCTGCGGCAACGAAGTCGAGAAAATGTCGAAGTCGAAATACAACGTGCAGAACCCCGACGACCTGGTGGAGAAATACGGTGCCGACACGCTGCGTCTCTATGAGATGTTCCTCGGTCCTTTGGAGCAGTCCAAGCCTTGGGATACGCAGGGCATCGAAGGCACCTTCCGCTTTGTACGTAAGTTCTGGAGGCTGTTCCACAACGAGAACAACGAGTTCTGCGTCAGCGACGAACCCGCTACTGCGCCCGAACTGAAGAGTCTGCACAAACTCATCAAGAAGGAGGAGGACGGCATCGAGAGCATTTCGTTCAACACGGTCGTTTCGGCCTTCATGATTTGTGTCAACGAATTGGCCGACCTCAAGTGCAACAAGCGCGAAATCCTTGAGCCGCTGTGTGTTATGATTTCACCCTATGCACCGCATATCGCTGAAGAATTGTGGCACTTGCTGGGTCATGAGACTTCGGTGGTGAATGCAGCATTTCCTGTTTACGACGAGTCGAAGACTGTGGAGAACAGCTTCAACTACCCCGTCAGTTTCAATGGCAAGATGCGCTTCAACATGGAGCTGCCCGTCACGATGAATGCCGACGAGGTGCAGGCCGCCGTACTCGCCGCTCCCGAGTCCGCCAAATGGCTTGAGGGCAAGCAAGTACGCAAGGTCATTTACGTGCCTAAGAAGATTGTGAATATCGTTGTCGAATAAAAAATCCGATTATCTGCTGCTAACCCGATTTTTTAAGGACTTAGCAGCAGATTATCTGCAAAAAATGCACGATAACCTGCTGCTAAGTCGATTTCTTAGGGACTTAACAGCAGATTATCGGTATTCTTTGAACAAATCGTCCATTTTCACTTCGGATTGGATGTTGTTCCAATAGGCATTGTGGGTCACGCCGTAGGTGGTAATCATCGTGGTATGAATGGCCTTGCGGGTCTTGGTAACTTGCTGGAACACGGATTGGCGTCTTCTGAGGTTTTTATTTTCTTCGCTGTCAATTTGATAGGTATCGTTTGAGAACTTCATTTCGCAAAGGTTGATGACTCCGTCGTTGCGGTCGATGAGCAGGTCGATTTGTGCGCCGTCGTGTTCTTTGGTGGCTTCGGTGTGCCACGATTGCGCCGTGCTGACCACGCCGCCAATGCCCAAAGCCTCTTTGATTTGCGGCAAATGCCATAGGCAGACGCGCTCGAAAGCCAAGCCTGCCCAAGTGGAGTGGAGTTGCGAGGATAAGTTGTTGGACCAGAAGTGGTTGTCCTTCTTTATGTTGCTTGTTAGGTAGCGGAAATAAAACAGCGTGAAGTTGTCCATCAGTTGGTAAGTCGCGTCGCGTTGCTTCTTGCCGAGGATTTGGTATTTTCTGATGAAGTTGCATTGCTCCAATTCCTCCAAAGTGCGGATGAAGACGGCGTTGTCGTCGAGGCTGGTGTTTTCAAGGAGTTCCTTGCGGGTCATTCCGGCCTTTTTGGTCGCCAAGGCGGTGACAATGCTGATGTAGGGCGTGGGCTTCTTAAACAGCGAGTCGTACAAAGCCTCAAATTCGTGGGAGAGGCGGCCGTTTTCGCTGAAAAACAGGCGGTCGATGTTTTGCGAAAGACTCTCGCCGCGCCGCAAGAGGCTCCAATAATACGGGATGCCGCCCAATATCATATAGGCTTCGGTGAGGTCTTTGCGCGTCAAGCTGATTTGCAGCGATTGGGCGTATTGCTCACATTCGCCGAGGCAGAATGGCCGCAGGTAGATTTGGTCGGTCAGGCGGTTGTGCAGCCCGCCGTGGTCGCGGATGATTTTCTTGATGATCCACGAGGTGGCGCTGCCGCAAACGATGAGGACGATGTCGTTGCGCATATTGGCCCATCCGTTCCAAAAATGCTCCAATGCACTGACAAACTGCGACTTGGGCGTGTCCATCCAAGGAAGTTCGTCCAAGAAAACCACTTTTTTCCTGTCGGGAGATTGCTCCAAAACCGCTTCAAGGAGGTGGAAAGCCTCAAACCAAGTGCGGGGCATCTTGCAGCGTTTCAGTCCGGCGCGCCGCAGCGACTCACGAAACTCAGTCAGTTGTTCCTTCTTGTCGGCGTTGGCCACGCCCGTGTGGTAAAACGCGAAATGGTTCTCAAAAGTCTCTTTGATGAGGTAGGTCTTGCCCACGCGCCGCCGCCCGTAAACGGCGCAGAATTGCGATTCGTCTTTCTCCAACAGTTCAAGGAGTTCTCTTCTTTCTTCGTTGCGTCCAATCAGCATAAAGATGTCGTTTTTTCGTTCAATGCTGCAAAGAAACGAAATTATTTCGGATTATCTGCTGCTAAGTCGCTTTTTTTTGCACTTAACAGCATATAATCTGCAAAAAATGTGAGATAACCTGCTGCTAAGTCGATTTTTTAGGGACTTAGCAGCAGATTATCGGTTAGTTTATACCGAAATGTCAAGTTGAGATGATGCTTTTTCAAACTTTTATTTTCTCTCATATCAATCATCACAACAGACAGATTTTTTTCTATGCAGAAAACCTGCAAGGTTAGGCCGTTATTTTGCAGAAAAATTTCTACCACTATGAAGCTTTTGTTTATTATCGGATGCTTTTTGTATGTCCTTTCAGAGTGTGGCGAATCTCTTTTCGGCAAAGGAGGCAAAAAGTAATCTTTAATATGTTTTTTTCTGTAATTTTGTCACCACAGAAAGAACATTATCATGCCAGTAGATAGACAAGTCTTGATTCGTTATAGGGCGTTGAACCGCTGTTTCAGGAACGTGCATCGTGAGTATGATATTGTGGCGTTGCTTGATGCGGTTAACCGAGAGTTGGAAAAACATGATTGCCAGCCTGTAAGCGAAAGAACGCTTCGATCCGACATTCAACGCTTGCAGGAAACACCTTATAATATTGAACTTGACGAGTCTTTGAAAAGCGGCAAACGGCGGCTTTACAGGTATTCTGATGTTTCGTTCTCCTTGCCGATGGTGACGCTTGACGACGAAGAAAAAGAGATGCTGAAGAAAACAATCGGAATGTTGTCGCAGTACGACGACATTCCGCAATACAAATGGGTGCTAATGCTGTTGTCGCAAATTGAGAACGGTGTCGAATTAGAAGAAAACAAACGGTTTGTCGAGTTTCAAAACAACCCTGACTTGATGGGCATTGGGCATTTTCAAACCCTGTTGGGAGCCATCCTCAATAAGCAGCCGTTGAGTATTTCATACAAGCCATTCGGCAAGCCCGAACGGAGCATGAACATACATCCGTATTACCTGAAGCAATACAACGACAGGTGGTTTCTCGTGGCCCACACAGAAGGTTTTGATGACCTTTCAGTATTGGCCATTGACAGAATTGATTCCATAAAAACGCTGCGTATTCCATTCATTGAATCCGAGATGGATATGGAAAACTATTTTGAGGATTCAGTTGGTGTAACCGTGTTTCCTGACCGTCCCATTGAGGAAGTCAGGCTGCGTGTCAATGCGAAGCGGTATCCTTACATTGCCACAAAACCTATTCATTGGTCACAGACCGAGTTGAAAGATGAAGCCACGGAAGAATACCGCATTGTCAGGCTGAAAGTGCGCATCAACAATGAGTTGGAAACCATGATTCTCAGTTATGGCGAGGATATTGAAGTGCTGGCACCAGAAAGCCTGCGCCAAACCATCGGCGAGAAAGCCAAAAGGTTGGCGAGAAAATATAACAATGAAGAAAAGTTGCAGAGATAGATAATACTTTTGCGGCACTAAACAACAAACCAACATTCAGTATTAACCCTAAAATTGTTTCGTTATGGCAGAGGATAGTTTGCAGAACCAGAAAGAAGAAATTTTGTCCGTTTTGAATGACAACTCAAAAGCTATCATTAAGAAGTTTGAAGAACAAATAGCAGACCGCTCCGAGAACGACAAGGACGAATTAAGGATTGATTTACTGATGTTGTTGGTGAGACGGCTTCACCCGGGAGTGCTTTCCGCTGATACCAAAGGACCTTTTGTTGAACTCTATCGCATGAATAATAGCACTACTGATAAAAACTTAGGCTTTTTGATGTCTTGTTTGGCAGAAAACGAATTGGTTTTTCTTGGCAATGATTTCAAATCTATTTGGAGTTATTATTGTTCAATGGTTTGTATTGAAGGTATAGCCAAAAGCAATGATTATGGAGAATTGTTACTATGTGATAGTTTGATGCCAAACAAAAATCGGAAACTTGTGTTGAATTATTCCTTGGCTACATTGGACATGGATTCGATAAAGAGTCTTTTCAAAGAAGAACGGGGTCAAGATACAGAGTTTGATGCTCATTTGGCAGAACTTGAAATAGCCGTGAACACATTTTCTGGCTTAACATTTGACAGAATCGTTGTCTCTAATTTCGCTTCCATTTCTAATTCAAATCTCGACTCTTTTATAAGATTCGTTGAAGAATTTGTTAAAGTCGATGGAACCATATTCGTTTCGGGTAGTCCAATCGAAATAAACAAGTTAGATTACCAGCAATTCCACAAGTGGGCAGTTGACAATAAGTTCCTTCATGGTGTGATAGAAATGGTTGATTTACCCTCTTATGATGCTAATAGTCAGATTTTGGTGTTAAGTAAACAACCGACAGATTCGATTTTCTTTGCCTGGATTGAAGGTCCGATGGATGGAGAAGGACCCAGCGTTGAAGAGATTGTAAAAGTTTTATCCGAAAAAAATCCTGACAATTACAAGGTGGTTTCATTGGAAGATTTTAAAGCCCACAACAGCAACTATTATACATTTGCCAAACGACAATTTGTTCCTTCTATAATTGCCAATGAAGGCGAAACCGTTGTGAGATTGGGTGATTTGGTCGACTTGTATGAATCAGAAGTAGAGGAAGATATTTCTTGTTATTTTTTGAATAGGAAATACTATATAATAAACGATTTATGGGAAAATATAGAAGCTGTTACTATGCCTCAAGCCCGAAGGGTTCCAAATGACAAATTCTTTTTGTTTAGGTGGGATGAGTACGCTTTTGATTTTTCTTGTGCATATCAAAGCGTAGATTATGATGGTCTGCTCATTGATGGTGATTCTTCTACTGGCGTTGGACATCCTTATGATTATTATACTCATGACCCAGTTATTTGCACTTACCCCAATTCGATTATATTCAAATTAAAGGAAGCCCCTGTTGTACCAATTGACCCGTATTATTTAGCGAAATTGTTGTATTCATCAAGAGAAGTCTATGCCCAACTGGAATGCTACAAACTTCCATATAGTGACTGCATTTTGGAAAAAGAAGATTTCTTGTCTATTTTAGTCGCTGTGCCGGCAATGGAAGAGCAACAGCGCATTCTCAATTTGGATAGGCAAAAGGCTCTTGCGGAAACAAAAGAGGAAATCAAGAAGAATTTCGATTCCTACAAGCAAGATATTCGCATGAAAAAACACGCTTTGGCGCAGACACTTCGTGTAATGAAAGATTGGTGGATGAATTTGCTGATGGCGCGTGAAAACGGCAATGGCGTGATTGATGACACAGCAACCATTGGGCAGTTGCGTCCTGTCGCTGTCAAAGACATTTTCGGAAATATTGACCACGAAATGAACAAGTTGTTCAAACAAGTTAACTCATTTAACATGGGTGATACGATGCAGGTGGATGTTTTTGATGCCAAGGATTTCATTCAGCAGTATGTGAACCATCACACCCCAATTTTTGAGTACCAATGTGAATTGCCAAAAGAAGAGACCAGAATTCGTTTCCCAAAAGAAGCATTTCAAATCATTTTGGACAATATTTCTTCCAATGCTTGTTCTCATGGTTTCAAGGGGAGGGAAAAGGAGAAAAACATTATTCGGATAATAGCGGAAATCAAAGGCCAGGATTTAATCATTCGTGTAGACAATAACGGCAGACCTATGCCCGTTGGAATGACAGCCGAAAAAGTTTTCACTTACGGTGATACTACAGAGGAAGGTTCGGACGAGCATGGCGGTTTGGGAGGCTACCAGATTAAAGACCTGATGACAAAATTTGGTGGTGAGGTAGAATTAGAATTGAACTCAGAAGCTGATTTCCCCGTGGCTTATAAATTGGTTTTCAGAGACGTTAACATTTTCAAATGACAAAAGTATGAGCGAAAAGGTATTTTACAAAGTTCTTTTGGTAGACGACAACAAGGCTTTGGGGACATCGCTTCAACCTCAGGCCGAAAGATATAGTTTGGATTTGCAACAATGCGAGTGCTGGGAAGATTCCAAGCAGGTACTCTCCAATAAGAACGATTTTCTTGAATGGGATGCCATTATACTCGATGCAAGATGTGTGGACCGAAAAGGAAGTCCGGCAGACTTGCATTTTCTTCAATGTGCGTTGAGAGATATAAATGTGTTTTGCGAGCGTTATAATTCAAAGATTCCTTGGTATGTCCTGACAGCTGGAGGCAAGGAAGACTTTGAATTTGTAATGGAAGATGTAAGACGAATTCCCCGTGACGAGAAAGAGTGGGGCAAAATGCTCTATTTCAAAGACAAGCCTTGTGATGAAAATGGCAAAGACGATGTTGATTATTTGTTTGAGAACATACAAAAAGCAGCACCACTTAGAACAAGAAATAAAATCAAGCATCAATATTCCGCTTTGTTTGAGGTAATGAAATCATGTCAATTTGAGCCTGAAAGCGAGGATATTATGATAAGTGTTCTTTCCGCCCTGCATTTCCCTGAAGAAAGCAAAGGCTTTGACCCTGTTCTGTACTATAACAGACTTAGGCAAATGGTGGAATATCTTTTCAGGGCAGCGAATAAAATTGGTTTGCTTCCAGATTATTTCATGGAAGGAGGGAAGGTCAATCTTCAAGGTTCCAGCCTTTATTTGGCGGGTGAAACCTTCACTCCAAGCAAAGATTCAACAAATCTTTTTATTCGTTACGGTGAAAAAGGCGAGAGCGTTTTCCGTAAGAACATAGCAAGTATTGTCAAAAATGTTTTAAGCGTTACAAGTCATCATTCTCACACGATAGAAATTGACAAAGAAGATGAAGAAGAATTGTTGGCTTATTACTTAGAAACTTGCTCTCCTTACCTGTTGTTTGGCTATGCTCTCCAACTATGCGAGGTCATTATTTGGTTCGGCAATTATGCCAAGAGCCATAATGATAGGGAAGCCAATTTGGCGAAATGCAAAGTGGTGAAAAAAGAAACGGGATCTATATTGAAACAAAAGCCAGTAATTGAAGAATATGAGGGCAAGACTTTCCTGTTGGAACAAGACGAAAAAGGAAATCTTCATTGTGGATATTGTTTGGTATCATTCAAACAGAACCAAGACAAAATCGGGAGAATGGTTTTGCTAAAGAATGTGGTAGAAAACAAAAACAGCGGAGAGTTGAAAAAAATGTATCCTCTTTATGCTTCAAGAATCGAAGTGGTTGAGTGAAATGGCAAATTGCTGACAGAACTACGGGATGAAATGGAGTTGTTTGAAGAGTGATTTCAATAATGCCCCATCCCAAAATGTCGAAACGGGTGCTGTTATGGGCGCGAGGGAGAGAAATCGCAGAATGATTTTGAAACAGAACATCGGGTTGGATTGGAAAGAATTGTTTTTTTTTGCATGTCATTTGAAAAACATGCTATGAAACTGAGTGATTTGCAAGAGATGATAGAAGGCCGCTGGTTGGCTTGCTGCCCCCTTCTATCGATTATAATGACATGTTGAGTAGGCAGTCGGATGTGCGCAATAAGGTTTTGGCTCCCGTTTTCAAGCGTTTGGGACTTATCGACCAATGGGGCAATGGCTTGGCGCTTATTCACGATGAGTTGAAAGCCTATCCCAACGTAAGGATGACTTGGAAAGAAGTCGGACTGTCGTTTCAGGTTGCTTTTGAGAGAAAGGTATTGGCGAGCGCAGAAAGTACCCAAGAAAGTACCCAAGAGACCCTCTCTAAGCAGTCTCTGGCAGTACTGCAATTGCTACGAGAAGATGTGCATATTACTCGTAATCAAATAGCAGAAAGGCTAAATGTTTCTCCAGATGCAATCAAAAAACATCTTGCAAAATTGCGCCGACTTGGTTATATTGAGCATGTCGGCTCGACAAAAAACGGTTATTGGAAGATACTGAAATGAATGATTTGAGAGGACTCGCCCACTGGCCCGACGAAATCATCAACACGGTTCACAAAATTGTGGTCCACAATCTTGTGGTCCACAAAGTTGTGAACTTTTAGTATATTGTTTGTAATTGATTTGAAATCAATAGATTATTCGCACCATTCTTTGGTGAACCAAAGCTCAAAAACGGGGTCGGTGAGCACGATTCCGTTGGGTGTTTTTTCGATCAATTCCTTTTGCGTCAACACGGTCTTGATTCTTGAGACATTGGATTTTGAGCCCAAATCATAGGTGGATAGCACTTCTCTGGAGGTGAAGTCCGTGTGAACGCCTTTGGCCACGGCCTTCAGGAAGTTCATCTGGTAGGCAGTCAGGTTCTCGATTTGCTGTAAAAACAACAGGGAGTTTTGATTTAGCAGGTCTTCAATGGCAGTTTCCAAAGCCGCCTCGTCCGCCTTTTTTGTGGTGTTAAGCATGACGTTCCACGCTAATTGCTGCACGTATGAGGATTGGTTTTGCACCGTCGAGCAAATTTTCTCAATGAGGGCATCGGAAATGCTCATTTTCTTTTCCTCAAACTTCTGGCGGATGAAAGGAATCCAGTCTTCTGTGGGGATGGGCTGGAGAAACATGATGTCGCCAAATTGGTAAAAAGGCATCCTCTTGCTTTGGAAGAGGTTGGTGAGCAAATGCTTCTTGCTCCCAAACAGGCAATACGAGGCGTTGCTTTGCAGTTGCCAAATGCCGCGCATTTTCTTTTGGACATTCAGCGAATCCGGAAATTCTCCAATCTGCTGGAACTCATCGATGCACACGACGATATGTTTGCCCATTTTGGTGGCCATGCGTTCGGGCAGTTGCAGGATTTCTTCCGGCGAGTAGTCTTTGGGTGTGATGCCAAGGGATACGGAAAGCTCGTTGTTGGGGTCGGGACCGAAGGAGAGGGTGGGTGACAAACGAACTAAAAATTCCTTGATGTTCTTCATGACGGCCTCGGCTTTTCCTGCGGTTTGCTTCATGAGCGAGGCAGCAAATTTGTTGTAGAACTCGTATTCGTTGCGGCAATCGTAGATATCCATGTAAACCGTCACAATGGATTTCGTGTCGACAAGGGTCTGCACTTTCCTTACGAGCGAGGTCTTGCCCATCCTTCGCGGAGAAATGAGTATCATGTTTTGCCCGTTTTCAAAGTCTTGCTTGAGGCGTCGGGTCTCTTTTTCACGGTCTGTGAAGTTGTTGCCTTCAACAGCTACACCATAGATGAATGATTTTTTCATGATGACGAATCCTTTATTCCGCTGCAAAGATACATCTTTTTTCGATAGTTCACAATCTTGTGGTCCACATTTTTGTGGTCCACAAAGTTGTGAACCGCTCTCAAGGCTAGTAGAAATTAGCGTTTCCGCATCTCAAACACCACCGCGTGCGGCATTTCAAAACTGTTTGGGAAGTCGATGCGGTAACGACCATCAGCCTCTCTGCTCAGGGAGGCTTTCTTTTTGCTGCCTAAAACCTTGATTTGTCCTGTTTTGAGCGTCATGCCTTTGCCGTCAAACCAATAGGTGTTGGGCACGGGGCTTTCCTGCTCGTCCAAAAGGAAGATGCCGTAGACCTTGTCGCCCTTCTGCGTAAAACGGAACTTGCCGTAGGTGAAGGGATAGATGGGACGGGTCCCATAGATGGCTTCGCCGTTCACCTGCATCCATTCGCCGATTTCCTTCATGCGGAGCAATGCCGTGTCGGGCAGGTTGCCGTCGGCATCGGGGCCCACGTTGAGGAGGAAGTTGCCGCCCTTGGCCACGATGTCGCAGAGCAGGTGGATGAGCTTGTTGGTGCTTTTATAGGTGTCGGTGGAGACATACGACCAGGAGTTACCCATCGACATGCAGGTCTCCCAAGGATAGGGCAGGAGCGAGTCGGGCACCTGCTGCTCGGGGGTTTGGTAGTTTTCGTATTTACCGCCCACCGAGCGGTCGACGATGATAAGGTCGGGGTTGTTCTCGCGGGCGATTTCGGCCACTCTGGGCATGTCGATGTCTTGGATGTAGCCTTGGCAGCCGAGCCATGGGCGTGTCTCCTCGTTCACGCTCCATTCGGGACGCACCCAGCCGCCGTCGAGCCATAGGATGTCGATGTCGCCGTAGTTGTGGGTGAGTTCGCGTATTTGTCTGTGGGTGAATTGCTTGTATTTTTCAAAACGCTCGGGCATCGCTGTCGGGTTGTAGTTCACGTTGCGGTCAGGAGTGGCCCATTCGTGCGCCCAGTAGTCGTCGCAGTGCCAGTCGGGTTTGGAGAAGTAGAGGCCCGTCCAAAAGTCCTTCTCACGGAAGGCTTTCACCACCTCGCCGGTAATGTCGGCTTTCGGATTTTTCGAGAACGGGCAACTCGGGTCGACGGTGGAGTAGGAGGTCTCCTTGGTGTCGAACATGCAGAAGCCGTCGTGGTGCTTCGTGGTGAAGACGACATATTTCATCCCCGCGTTTTTAGCGGCCTCGGCCCACTTCGACGGGTCGAACTTCTGTGGGTTGAAGGTTTTATTAAGATTCTGGTAATCAGTCTTGTATTGGTAATAATCCGCACCGTCACGGTTAATCCAAGGCTCGTTACAGATGGACCACGACTCCACCACTTCCCATTGGGTATAGATGCCCCAATGCATCATGAAGCCAAATTTCAGGTCCTGCCATTGGCTGATGCGGTTGGTGATGACGGGGTCGGTCTCGGGGCGTTGGTCGTCGGTTTGGGCGAAGGCGGTCATGCAGATGAGGCATAACAGCATGGAGAAAAGCTGCTTATTCATGGTGAAATCAGTTTTATCGTGCAAAAGTAGAAAAAATGGCTGTATTTTTTTGTAATTTTGCCACATTTATAAACTATGGATAAATGTATGGTGAACCGGAAATGGATTAACGATTTGGTTGAGCCAGGGAAAGCGGGAACGCTCTCCCAAGTCTATGACTGTTTGATGTTTGTGGCGATAATCTTGGGCACGGTGCCCTTGCTGTTTAGGGAGTATCGAACGCTGTTCTTGTATTTTGACATCTTTTCAGGTGTCATCTATATCGTGGACTATGTCCTTCGTTGGATAACTTGCGACTTGCGCTCCGAAAAGCCAAGATGGAAGGCGTTTCTCCTCTATCCGTTCACTCCTATGGCTATCCTGGACCTCCTTTCCATTCTGCCCACCTTCGAACTGGTCTCGTCATCCTACAGGCTGGCGAAGTCAGCCCGTCTGCTCAAGATATTCCGCTTCTCAAAGATCGTCCGTTACGTCGGTCCTTTGGAGATATTTATAGCGGTGATCAAGAAGCAGTGGAAACTTCTTCTGGCTGTCGTGCTTGTGGCCTTGTTCGTCATCCTTATCACCGCGATCATCATGTTCCAGTCGGAGCAAGAAATAGACCCTGTCACAGGGGAGTATATCTTCAAGACCTTTTATGATGCCTTCTATTGGGCCGCCATCACGCTGACCACCGTTGGCTATGGCGATTTTAGTCCCGTGTCCGATGTGGGCAAGACCCTCAGCATCATTTCTTCCATACTCGGGATTGGCATCATCGCCATTCCGTCAAGTATCATCACCGCTGGATATATTCAGGAAGTGAACCGACGCATGAAGGAGGAGGAAGAAGTGGAAACAGCGGAACAAACAAATAAACCTGGATGAGTTGTTTACTTGAAGACCATAACCTTGTCAGGTGGCGTGGAAGGCCTCAAAAACATGGCGAAATAGATTGGGAGATAGGCGATCTTTCCCTGTTGCCTAATCTCCCTTTCATTTGAAAGCACTATGGCCTGCTGGATGTTATAATCGGGAGTCTCCACAAAAGTGTCAAGCGAAGCGTGCAAATCATAGTCTTTGCCCGACTTCACCTCGATAGGAACGACTGACAGGCTGTCGTAGTCATTGACCAGGAACTCAATTTCGCCCTTTTTCTTATTGTCGTAATAAAACAGCGAAAAGCCGTGGGCCGACAACTCACTGCATACCACCAGCTCATAAACCGTGCCCAAATTGATGCTCTTCTGCTCTTCCATGATGGCCGAGATGTTGTATTGATAGAGCAATCTGGTAAGCAAGCCCACATCGTTCAAATAAAGCTTTAGCAGGTTCTTGCTCTCCGACTCGACCAAAGGAAACTTTGGGTTGGATATGGCTTTCACCTCGTTGCAGATGCCGCTTTTCACAAGGTATTCAAACTCATCCTGATATTGTGACGCGCGAGCCTGTGCCTTGTTCTCAATCTGCTTGAATCTGACACGCTTCTTCTTGTTTTCCAAATAGGAAGGCACCAGTTCGTAAATGCGCTCTATTTTCAGTTTGTGCTCCTTGTCATATTGGCTGGCATCACCTTTATACAGATTATATACCTCTTCCTGAGCGCTTCTAACTCTGACAATGTTTCTTGTTTCAAGAAACGCATTAACGGCATCCGGCAGACCACCCACCAAAAGATACAGCCTGAAAAATTCCATCATTTGCCGATGAAGCACTTCCGATAGGGCGGTCTTCTGTTCAAAGCATTTACGGGCATGGTTGATAAACTCTTCCCCCACGTTATTGGCCCATAGAAACTCCTCAAAATCCAATTGATACATCTTTACCACCTCAACCTTTCCGCCAGGCTTCGACAGCGTTTGGTCTAAGGCGATGCCCAGTTGCGAACCGCTCACGATATAGGTGAACCTATCGTCCTGCTTGAGAAACTTCAGGAGGGTCAGCATCTCGGGATAAGCCTGAATCTCGTCCAGGAAGACAAGAGTGTTTTCCTTTTCCTTCATACGGTCGCCCGCGATGGTACTCAGGCGAAGGTAGAAATCCTCCTTGTTTCGGGTGTCCTCAAACACGCGGTCACCTTTCTTGTCTTCAATCAAGTCAATCTCGATGTAGTTCTCAAAGCGTTTCTGCCCTTCATGGCGGATGATATATGATTTGCCAATCTGTCGGGCACCGTTCAAGACCAGAATCTTATTTGACCCATTTTCCAGATAATCAATGATCTTTGATTGAATTTTTCTCCTAAGCATACACTTTTCCGTATAATTTAATAGTGCAAAAATACACTTTTCTGTTAGAAATGACCCTGCAAAAATACACTTTTCTGAAAAAAACGCCAAAATATGTACTGCTTACGGAAAGTAGACACGGAAAATAATTTTTATAGGTTGTTATTTTCCAAAGTAGACACGGGCGATTTTTTGTGCCCGAATCGGTTTACAAAAGTAGACATATTTTTGTTTTTTGTC
>Ga0310690_10000522_pt1 | contig 80112 bp, 73 predicted proteins | sample AusTroGonzalo_MG_2_FD_207661 | JGI IMG/M metagenome (GOLD analysis project Ga0310690, IMG submission 207661) | Bovine rumen microbial communities from tropical cattle in Woodstock, Queensland, Australia - Gonzalo_04 (v2) (version 2) | ecosystem: Host-associated > Mammals > Digestive system >...
AGAGATACTATTCCAAAAACGAAAAGTTGTCCAACGGTGCGACGTGTAAGTCGGGAACTACCGGTTGGATAGATGATATTAACGGATGTAAAGAAACATTTGCGAAAGGGTCTCCCTTGCCGGACGGTAACTATGTAAGTGTGCTATGGGCGGAAGTACCTTATAACGGTGCTTATAAAAACTCTGCCGGCAATAACGGCGGTGCCCCCACGTTTACGGCGGGAGGCACTTGCGGCTCCGATGAAAACACAAAATGTTTTACAGGTGTAAAGACGTTAAAGTATGATGTCCGCACGCTGGAAGTAGAACGCGGGCTTATCGGCATAACGATCCAGCCGGTCAGTTACTCAACGATCGGCTCCAGCCCGACGGCATACGGATTAGATCCGTTCATATTCCAATACGCGTTAGACAGAGAAGCACAAGTAGTGGCGTCTGTACAAAACACAGCAGGCGTAAAGGTGCGTTACTTAACACCGCAAGAAGGCGTAACGAACGTAGCGCAACAGTTAAACCGCTTATCGTGGGACGGGCGCGACGAACAAGGGCGTATGGTAACGCCCGGGACCTATATGTTTGTGGTGGAAGCGCATGATGCGATGTTCCCGAGCAAGACAAACCGCGCGACGGCAATCTTCCCGGTGGATATGTACCGCATAACGGACGTAACGACGACAGACGTATATGGGGACAGCAGTGCGCGCGCGACGATTTCTTACTTATTATCCAAGGCGATGAACGTCCAAGTGAATATATATAATAAGGACGTAGTCATCCCGAGTTATAACAGCACGACGGGCGATTATGATTCCAAAACCGGCAGTGCTACGAACGTAAGCTCGCTTACCGCCGGAAATGTAAGCGTTACGATAGACGGTAAAACGTACACAAACGGTGTCTCTTTAACTGTAAATCAAGTTAAGCGGGAAGTCCAAGGGATAAACGCGTTAGAGTGGTATCCTGTTCCTCACAGCGGCAGTACGACGTATGATATTACCCTTACCGTAACACCGGTTGCCGCATGGCCTCCGCGTGTGTGTAACCACGCAACGGACAGTGCTGTTTTCTCCTCTGCTACCGGCTATGTGGTGCCCAGCAAAGTTTCCACGGAAGCGGCGCATGCGTGTATCTATGTAAACGATACTTCTTTCACGGATTATCCGGCGACGGCCGCCGCAGCTGCCGACACGGCGAATTTGAACGTGCGGTTACAGCCGATAGAAACATTTGAACGCAGTGCGTTAAAATCGGGTGACGGTATGCTAGTCATGGAAGAGTGGGATGCGTTGTATTTCCGCAACCCGAAGAATTGTACTTCCGCGACGGATAAAACGAAATGTGCGTACGAAATGGTACCGGACGGACAATATCCGTTCTTTGTAGCGGCGCGTTCCAACGAACCGTTTGACCGTTACTATGCGGCGGACGGCACACCGTTTACGGATGCCAGCCAAGTAGTACAAGAACCGTACTTATATGCGACGGAAAAACCGGTAAGCAAGATAAACGTAACGCGCGGGCCGGTGTATTTCTTAGACGGCTCGGTGGCGGTATATCCGAACGCACCGGAAGTGTTTAACGCGTCCACAGGGCCGACATTTATCCCGCCGTACGAGATAGATTTCTCCGTATCGCGCGCTTCGGAAGTGGAAATAGCGATTGTGGCGTTACAGGATAACGTCTGTTCGCCGGCAGTATCCACAACAGGTGGCGTAAATACGGGAAAAGACAAAAACAACGTAGCGGGCGACGTGTGTAAATTCCTGTCCACCATGACGATAGTAAACACAGGCAAATTTGATGCCAATATCGTACGCAAGACGTTCTGGGACGGAACAGACCACAACGGTAATTACGTGAAACCGGGTATCTATGAAGTACGCTTAACGGCGCGGAATTATCCGAATAACAATTTGTATGAAGAGACGGTAAAATCCATAACGGTCAATGCGGATTTGTTCAAAGTATTTGACTTGTTAGACGTGGATTCTTATTCCATAGCGGTACGCGATACGGATATGCATATCGGTTATCAGATATCGGTGCCGATGAAAGTGGCGATCCAAATCTTTAAGCCGGGTACCACGATTTACGATTACGCGAAAGGAACGTTGCGTAACCCGACGACGGGAACGGAAGTGAAAAATATTAACGAAGTGTTGGTACGTTCTATCGTAGGGATCCGGCCGTCCATGACACTCATTGACGAAATATGGGACGGACGTGACTATGCGCATCAGGAAGTGCCGGACGGGACGTATCCGTTCCGCTTCGTAACGGCAATAGATTCCGCAGATATAGACAGCGTAACGGGCGAAATTATCGGTAATTGGGATGATACGGACGGTACGACGGATTCGACCAAATGGAAAGTAAACAAAGTAGCGGATACGAAGGAATACCAGACGTTACACAAAGCGACAATCGCGATCGGCGACGGACGTTTTGTATGTAGCGATTGGGAGAAAACAGTGTTCTTCTATCCGAACCCGTTAAATGATGCGTCTAAAGGGACGCTGGAAATCACGAAGATGCCTGTGCCGGGAACGATGACATTAAAATTCTTCAACCTGGCGGGCGACTTGGTGAGAGACAGCGACTATACGTGTGTGGACGCGAACAATTATCAGGTCCAGATGGGAAGCAGCTTATACTTCCAACCGGACAATAACGTATCGGGTAACAAATTGGCGGATGTGGGTGAAAATTCCGCGTTCCCGAATATCCGTAATGCGGCATTGAGATGCCGTTGGGACCGTACGAACCAGCACGGCAAGAAAGTAGCGCGCGGAGTGTACTTTGGGTTAGTAGATTTCAAAGCGCAGAACGGTCGCGAACATTGCCAAAAGGTTGTAAAGATTATTGTTCCGTAAAAAAGGGTGTATGCCCGTATAAGGATTTGTAAATTTAATAAAAAGGTATAACAAAGTTTATGAACATCAAACTGAAATTATTACTTGCCTGTGCCACCGTTACTTTGTGCGGGGCAAATGCGTTTGCGATTAGTTCAAACGCCGGTACAAGCGCCAGCGCGTTTTTGAAGATTGACTCGGGCGCCCCCAGAGCACAAGCGTTGGGTAATGCGTATGTGTCTATTGCCGACGGGCCGGAAGCCCTCTTTTGGAACCCGGCCGGATCTGCCAGCGCTACGACGCGTGAACTCCAATTTTCGTACTTGGATTATCTCCAAGGATATAAAGGGCGCACGCTTGCTTATTTACAGCCCATCGGCCGTACTATTTTGGGCGTAACGCTTAACTATATGGATATGGACGGATTTGATATGCGCGACTGGCAGGGCCGTCCGCAGGCGGAAATCGGCGTGCCGGTTCAAAACTTTGTGGGGAGTGTATCCCTTGCGCGCGGATTTATCAACCAAAAATTCCAAATCGGCGGTACGGCAAAGTATATCACCGAAAAATTATACAACGGTAACGGCAATAACCATTACGACAACGTCGGCTTTGATGTAGGCGCAAAATTGCGCGTGGTAAATTGGTTAGGGCTCGGCGGTGCGCTTGTGAATATCGGCGATAAAGAAGAAATGCCGCAAGGCCTTCGTTTAGGGGCGGATTTAAATACACGCTATTTTACCGTTTCCGGCGAATATATGAAATACCGCGACGATAAAGTCCGTTACGGTGTGGGATTGGAAGTTCATATTCCGGAAGATTTGTTACAAGTAGCACGGTTTGATTTGCGCGTCGGTTATTATACGCGCGAAAATACCGGTATCAATCAGGACGACAGCTGGGTCAAAGACGTTGGATTGGAAGAAACGTCCCGCGTGTCGTTCGGGTTTGGTATCTACAGTGCGGAACTGTTTGGGTACGGTGCGTCTATTGATTACGCGGTTACCCCGTTCGGCGCGTTAGGTACGTCGCAACAGATTGCGGTGTCGGTACAATTTTAATGATGAAATCGGGTATAAGGAGAATAGTAAGAAACAAGAAAGGACAAACCGCTGCGGAATATATCATTACGGCGGCCGGTGTGTTTCTGGCCATTATGGCTTTCTATGTTGCTTATTCTCACTATGTACCCCAGCAGTTTGAAATCGGCGCAAAATTGATTTTGTCCGATTATGATGCAAGTTAATTTTGTAAAACTTAGGAGGATGTATTATGAAGTATGTGGTAGCGTTACAAAATAAAATAAACTCTGTAAAACAACAAGCCCTTAATTGCTTGAAAAAACAAGATGGGCAGAACACGGTAGAATACGTGCTCATGCTCGTAGTAATCGTAGGTATTGCGCTCGTCGCCGGTGCCGCTTTGAAGCAATATTTCCCGGAACTGATGGAAAAAGTGAAAGCTAAAATCGGCGGTGGCTTGGACCAAATGTAATTTGGAGCCGTATGAACATTTTTCGTAGGAAGCGGGGGCAGGTAACCGTAGAGTTGTGTTTAATATTGCCGGTGTTTATGTTTATGGTGTTTTTCGTACTTGAATACGGCAATATCGCCTACCACACGCTTATTATGAACCACGCTTCCTATGAATTTGCTCGTATAGGTGCGTTAGTCGGCAATAGAAAGCCGAGCGGTCCGTCGGACCGGACGATCATGACGCAAAAAATAAACCAAGCCAAACGCAAGGTGTTCGGCTCGGAAGCAGAAAGGGTAACTGTAAACGTAAAAGTGGAAACAACCGGTGTAGAGCCGATGTATCCCAAACACCGTCACGAGGATGTAATCGTAACGATAACCTATCCGGTAAAATTGATTTTTCCGGGTACCAGTTTTGTATTAGCAACAGAACCGCGCCGAGAAGGAAAAAGACGTATCAGAGCTTCGGCACGTATGCCGGTGGAAAAGGCATATTTGAGTTCGGAAAAATAGATTTGTTACTTTATAAATGTAGGAAGGAGATCAAATGAAAAAAGGAATTTTGCTGCCGCTGTTGATGGCTGCGTTGGCGGCTGTCGTATATGCGCTGATTGTGACAAGTGCGGAAGATAAACTGAAAGCAAACCAAAAATTACAGGAAGTTTATGTACCGATTAAAGATATAAAAGAGCGCGAAGTTATCCGCAGTGCGTACTTGAAAAAAGTACAAATCCCGAGTGCGTACGTTCAGAAAGATGCGCTTACTTATACCTCGGATGCTGATTTGAAGTTACTTGAAAATACAGTAGCCCGTATTCAAATTCCGCGCGGCAACCAAATTTCCAAATACGCCATCACTTCTCTATCTCCGGAAGCCGGGTTGGCGAGTAAAGTGCCGGTACAGATGCGCGGTGTGATTATCCCCGATATTCCGTCGGCCGTTGCTACCATGATTAAGCCCGACGATAACGTGGACGTTTTGTTTACCTTTGAAGCCGTACTCAAAACCGGTGTACGCCAACAGGTAACGATTACGCTGATACAAAATGCCAAAGTATTAGCGGTAGGGAGCGATTTGGGACAGGGATTGGATTCCCGTACCGCTGCCGCAATGAAAGATAAAGACAGCGAAGCATCTGCCTATTCGGACAGTTCCGCGCTTTCTCTGGCGCTCGGACCGTCGGATGCCCAAAACTTGGCGCTTGCCCAGGCACAGGGGAAAATTTCCGTCGTATTACGTTCCCCCGGTGATATGGCACGCTATTCAATGCAGATGGCAACATTTGACAGATTATTCGGTCGTTAAGCATAGGATAAGTTATGAAAAACATACATTTAGTGAAAAAAATCTCATTGGCAGTTCTCTTCGCCGGCTTCTTGTTACCGGTAAACGCGGATGCTAAAAAAACGCGGCTGGTGGCAGTAAATGCCGACGTGGTGGAGATCAGCGGTACCATGCAAACCGTAAAAGGGTTTTCGTGGAACCAATTGTTTGACTTTGAAGAGGCGGCCATCCCCGGTATCTTATCACTAGGAGAATTTGAACGTAAAACGGCCGTTACGACGCGTCTTCGTTTGATGGAAACCGAAGGACGTGCGCAGATTTTGTCCAACCCGAAAATTGTTACCGCTTCCGGTAATAACGCCAAAATTTCGGTCGGCGGTAAAATCCCGATACCGGTGGTGAATAACCAAGGGGTAGGTTCCCAGATGGAAGATTACGGTATTTTACTTAACGTACTTCCTACGATTGTTCCGGAACGCAATAACATTATTGATTTGTCTATTCAGTTAATGGTTTCTTCGGTGGACTATTCCAGAACGGTCGTTATCGGTACTTCGGCGGCACCGTCTTTCATCAGCCGCGAAGTGGAAACCCACGTGGAGCTCAACAGCGGGGAGACATTAGTTATCGGCGGTTTGAAAAGCAGTTCCCGCAACGTAGCGGAAGACCGCGTGCCGTTCCTCGGGCGTATCCCGTTAATTGGACTTCTTTTCAAGAATAAAGACGTTACGGAAGAACAACGTTCTCTTTTCTTATTCATTACAGTTGAAATTGTGGAATAAGTGATATGGCTGAACAACGTAAAGGAAACCAAAACGAAAAACCGCGTATTATCGCTTTTTCCGCACCGAAGGAAGGGGCGGGAAAGACGACGCTTGTCCTGAATTTGGCCTTGGGTTGGGCAGGGATACAAAAACGGCCGGTATTGATCGTGCCGCTGGATCCGTTGGCCCGCGAAGAACACAATTTTTATCTGGGTGTTAAAAAACCCGTTACCGTGGTGGATTTATTACAAACGCTCGGTAATACGAATATTGCTGTGGTGGGGGGACTCTTGCGCGGTAAAATCTCCATGTCCCAATGGGGTGTAGGTATTTTACCGTTGGGGAAAACCCACACACAGATTGCTTCTATCAGCCCTAAAATTTTGATTCCGATTTTGTCCCGCTTGTCCCAAACGTTTGATATCTTCTTGGACGTGGATTCAAGTTTCCCGATGCAGGCGTTTGCGTTTGATATTGCGGATAAATTGTTTTGGGTATCCAATGCCACCCGTACGCACTTAAACGCAACGGTACAGTTGTTTAACGATTACAAAGAACAACATTACCCGATGGACCGCATCAGCGTCATTTGTAACCAATACGATATGCCCGGTTCCATTGCGTATGAAGAAGTGGAACGGTTTTATTCCTCGTTGGAAAAAGACATAGACGTCTTTTTGCCGTGGGACGAGCAAGTGATGGCTACTTCCAACAGAAGAGAAGTGGAAATTATTGTGAACCCGCAGTCGGAGTGGGTAAAAGGGTTGCGGTTGGTGCTTGCCAAAATCCGCGATTTACAACCCGTACCGAAAGATTGGACTACTTCCGTTTCCGACGAAGAATTTACACAGGCCGCCCGCGAAATTTGGAGCCCGGTTCTTTTTGATGACGGGCAGACCAACGCGGCGGAAAGCCATATTTCCCTTGACGGACAGGACACAAATTCCGCTAAACTGTCCTTTTGGGATGATTTGAAACAAAAGATTCACAAAGAAGTGGTACATACGCTGGAAATTGAACATATCGTCATCAGCGACGAAAGTTCCGCCAGCGAACAAACCCGTAAGCGTGTCGCGGCGATTGTGGACGATATTTTACAGAAACAACCCAATTTACAATTTTCCCGCGACCAGCGCGCCCGTTTTTCTTCGGAATTATTGGACGAAATCTTGGGGTTAGGGCCGCTGGAAGTTTTAATGCGTGACCCGGCCGTTACGGAAATTATGGTCAATGCGTTTGATAAAATCTTTATTGAACAAAAAGGTAAATTGACGCTGACCAAATACAAATTCCGTAATAACGATCAGGTAGTACAGGTAATCAAACGTATCGTCGCCCCTTTGGGACGCCGTATTGATGAATCTGTACCGCTCGTGGACGCCCGTTTGAAAGACGGTTCCCGTGTGAACGCGATTATCGCACCGCTCGCTGTATCGGGGCCGACGCTGACAATCCGTCGTTTCTCCTCAAAACCGTTCGGTCCGGCCGATTACTACCGTTTCGGTACCATCAGCCCCGAGTGTATGGGTTTTATTGAAAAATGCGTACGTATCCGCAAAAACATTATTGTTTGCGGTGGTACCGGTACCGGTAAAACCACTTTCTTAAACGCGATTTCAGGTTATATTGCTAACGACGAACGTATCATTACCGTAGAAGATACGGCGGAACTTCGTTTACAACAGCCGCACTGGGTATCGTTGGAAAGCCGTCCGCCAAACGTGGAAGGAAAAGGTGCGGTAACGATTCAGGATTTGGTAAAAAACTGTTTGCGTATGCGTCCCGACCGAATTGTGGTCGGGGAGTGTCGTGGTGCGGAAGCGTTGGACATGTTACAGGCCATGAACACCGGTCACGAAGGATCATTGACCACGATTCACGCCAACACACCGCGCGACGGATTATCCCGTTTGGAAGCCATGTGTATGCAGGCCAGCGGTGATTTGCCGATTTCGGCTATCCGCGAAATGATTGCCTCGGCTGTTAACTTGATTGTACAGTTGTCCCGTTTCTCCGACGGTTCCAGAAAAGTAACCTATATTACGGAAATGCACGGGAAAAAGGGTGATGAAATCTTATCTACCGACTTGTTCCGCTACGTACAGACGGGGGTAGATGAGAACGGAAAAGTACAGGGTATGTTTGCTCCGACGGGCAAATTACCTACGTTTTTTGAGGAGTTTGAAGCAAAAGGACAAGCCGTTTCCGAAACTGTATTTACGAACGGCGCTGTGCCTTTGGATGAGTCGGGCGAGCCGGATTTAGCGGCCGTTAAGATGATGCAGCACAATAAACAACCGGTTACAACACATACGAGTTCCGGTATTGTGCCGCCGTTGCCGACTGCGCCGAAAACAGGTGCGTAAGAAGGTATATGAATAAAAGAATAGCGGGAATATTGCTTGCGGTTTTGTTACCGGCGGTTTCGTTACATGCGGCGCAACCACCGCGTAACGCGGATACGTTGCGCACAAGAATTCAATGTGCCCGCGAACGCATGATTATTCTTAACGACATGTTTGACGTAAAAGCTCCGGCGGATAAAGAGTATGCCATGTCGGCTAAATGCGGCGGAAAAAAATACAAAGCACCTGCCTGGTTCGCAAAAGAATTAGCCGCGATGGACGAACACCACGTGGTCTATTTGCCGGATAAGAAACAGACACTCAGCGAAGTGGATTTGTGGCGGCAGGCGTTTTCCAATATTGCTTTGTATTTGGAACGTGCCGACGATTCGTTAAACCCCGAAAAAACGGTGGTCATCAACCAGTTGGTGCGCGGTTACGTGGGCGGACGGTTGTACTTTATGGCGACCGTTGACCGTTTGAATAAAGATTTACTGCTTAATAACAAACTGCTGGTAATGAAAGACAGTATGGGCGGCAGAGGACGCCCCATGCTGGCTACGCTGGAACTGATCAATAACGAATTTTTCAGCACGATAGAATCGTTTACCAGCCCGATTTCCCAACAGGAAAAGAAATACCGTCAATCCATCAAGGCCGTCGTGTTACTGTCCAACCATTTATTCGGACAGTTTTACGGACCGGCGATTCTTATGCAGATGCCGGATCCCAAAACGTATCGGACCACCGCTTCCAACCGGATGATGACGCTTATCATGGTCATGTTGGGGGCCATGTTTGCCGGTATGTTCGTGTATTTCCTCTTGGATATCAAACGGGACAGTATTTTAAAGGCCTATGATGATTTCCATGCGAAAAGTGCTGTATGGGCCGAAGATTTTAACCGTCAGTTTATTACGATTGATGTAAAGTATATTGTGCTCGCGACCATCTGTATCTTCGGGCTTTTCGGAATTTTTGTTGGGATCAATGCCGGCGGATTTTTGGGCGTGTTTTTATTCCTGATTTTTGTTTTTCTCGGTACGATTGTCGGGGTGCGCATACCGGAAAAAGTATTGGAATCGTTAAAAAGAAGCCGCGGTATCCGCGTCAACCAACAGCTGATGGATTCGCTGATTTTACTGTCCAACTCGTTGCGTTCCGGTATGGACATTGTACAAGGTTTTGAATTAGTTTCCAAAGATATGCTCCCGCCGATTTCCGACGAATTCGGATTGGTGGTAAAAAACTATCAGTTGGGTACGCCGTTTGAACAGGCGCTGGACGGACTGACGGAACGTGTGGACAGCCGTATGCTTTCCTACGTTGTAAAGGCCATTATTATTCAGCGTCAGGTCGGTGGTAACTTAACGGTCATTTTCGCACGTTTGGTGGAAAACATCCGTGAAGAAAGTAAGTTGGAAGAAAAATTACAGGCCATGACGGCCCAGCAAAAGATTCAGTCCATCGTTGTTAGTATTATGCCGTTTGTCATGATGGGCGTTATGTTCGTTTTTAACCCCACGCAGATGTTTGCCTTCTATACCAGCCCGGTCGGTATTTTTGTATTCGTTTTCTGCTGTGTGTGGATTGGTATCGGTATGATGATCTTGCGTAAGATTGGGGATGTGAGGGTGTAATTTATGAACGCGACTATACTAATGCTTGTGCGTGCGTTTTTTCTGCTGATAGGTTCAATATCTGTCTTCTTTGCGATTATGAACCTGTTTGCGCCGAAAGCGGAAAGAGAAGAAATTGTGGACGTTGCGGTACGGAAATTTAAATCGTCCTCCAGTTTCGCAAGTTTGAAACCGGAAGATAAAATATTTGACCGTCTGGCGGTGTTCTGCCTTCACAATTTCCACTTGGAACAGCGTTTGGAACAGATGCACATGCAGTTGGGCAGTCCGGACCGTCCGCAGCCGGTAGATATTTTGTATACCAAAATCATTGCCGCTTTGGCCGTTCCCGCGGCGTTAATGCTGTTGTTTAAAGCGTTGTGGCCGTTCCTGCTCATACCGCTTTGTTTTTCCTTGCCGGATGTGTTTATTAAAAGTAAAATCCAAAAACGTCAGGCGGAAATTTTGGGGAACTTCTCAACGACGGTGGATTTGGCCGCGCTTATTATTGAGTCCGGTTTGGATTATTTAACCGCATTTGAAAGAATTATCAGCGTAGCAAAAGAGAAAACGATTTTGGAAGAAGAATTGGAAAAAACAATCAACGAAATTAAACTCGGTTATTCCCGCCGTGAGGCGTTGGAGCGTTTTTCGGCGCGTACCGGAGTAGCGGAAATTCGTTCACTGGTCAGTTTGATTATTCAGTCGGACGAATTAGGTACCAGTTTAGTAGATCTGTTGCGTAACTTCTCTACGGACTTGCGCGCCCGTCGTTTGAGCAAAGCGGAGAAGTTGGCGGCACAGGCCTCTACAAAAATGTTATTTCCGTTGTTTATGTTTATTTTCCCGACGATTTTTATTTTAATTTTAGCCCCTATGATTACCGGTTTGGTATCGGGTGGTATCGGCTTATAGAGGATAACGTATGAAAAAACAGTTATTGACCGTAATTTTGTTGCTTACCGCTTGTGTGATACAGGCATCTACGTTCACAAGAGAAGTCCCTGTCCGCCAACACGGCAAAGAGGCCGGCATGTTGCTGGATTTGGGAAAAATCTCCATGGGTACGCTCAATGATGTGGAAGAAAAGAAACAATATCTTTCTACCGTACAGTTGGAAAAGCAGCGGATCCAAAATTATACGCTGCGTATGGTGTATGAAAATGCGTATCTGTTATACAAACGCGGCGATTACCAGCGCGCGCAGGAAATGGCCCAAACCATTTTGAGTATTGATCCGAATTTTAAGCAGGCCCAAACGTTAGCCAAACAGGCCAGCCACATGGGTACCTACGGTACGACTTCCGAACAACAGGTAATTGATGCGAAATTTCAGGAAGCGGAACGTCTCTACGACAGCGGACGTTTGGTGGAAGCCAACGATAAGTTAAACGAAATTTTAACGATTCAGCCCGGCAATTCCAAAGCACAATCCTGGAAGCGCAAAATAGATTACGATATTGCCCAAGAATATGCCCGCCGCGGAGACATAGCCGAAAAGAAAGGCGATTATCAAAAAGCGTTAGATGCGTGGTACAATTCGTTGCTCATGCGTAAAAACGATCCGAAATTAGTTGCCAAAATTGCGGATGCGGAAAGTAAATTACGCAAACAACAGGTACAGGAATCCATGAAACAGGCGTTAGATTTCTATAACAGAGGACAATATACGGAATCGTATGCGGTATTTGAAAGAATCACCAAAATACAACCGGGTGATCCGCGTGTACAAAAGTATATGTCGCAGCTGAAAAACGAAATCGCGGGTAGTTACTACGAGGCAGGTATAAAATCGTACAACAGCAACCGCTTTGACCAGGCCATTTCGTATTGGAACAACTCCAAAAAATGGGGGGCGGATTCCTCTATGATGGACAGTTTAATCCAACGGGCCCGCACGGCGAAGGAAAACTTCACCCGCGTAAAGACACAGCGTGTCGTACAGGCGCAACAGGAAGCGATTGAGGAAGAAAGGAAGGTAAAAGCCGAAGAAGAAAAGAAGGCAAAAGAAGAAGATTTGGCCAAGCAGAAGGCAGACGACTTGAGAGAGGAAGTTTTCGGTTCGTTGCCGGATGATGATCCGTCCAATCCGTTGCTTTCCCCTGATCTTGGCGGATTCGGTCCCGGTGGTGGTTTAGGCCCCAGCGGTACAGGTATGGGCACAGGTACAGGAACGGGAACCGGCCCCGGCGGTATCGGTACGAGTGTGGGCGGTGTAGGCCGTAACGAAACGCTGGATCCGCTCGCCAATCCTACCAAACGTGTAACCGCGGAAGCGGCGGCTGCCTCTCACGCGAAATACATTGAAGGGTTGGATGCCTATCACCAGGATGATTACGAAAGAGCCAAAGCCGCTTGGACGATTGCCAAACAGTTAGACCCGGGCAACAGTGATGCCGATATCGGTTTACGTCAGATAGAGGAATTTTTAAAATAGAGGTATTTCATGAAATTAACTTCTAAATGGTTGTTATGGTTCGTTTTAGTGGCAGTGTACGCCTCTGTAATCGGAGGACTGTTCTATTACAACTTGTTTAAATTTGTCTTTGACAAAAAATTACAAAGCGAAATGTTGGAAATGGTGCGCCCTCATGCCCAGAGATTGGTACAGGCGCTTTCCTCCGGTTCCAAGGATGCCACCTTCCGTGAAGCCCAAATCATGAAGGAATTAAAACGGAACGACGACCGTATTAAAAATTTGATATACCTGAACGTTGACGGTTCTATCCGCTGGCACGAAACGACGAAATTTTTCGGTATGTCTTACGCGGATTATAATAACCAAATCGGTTTTGATACCAATGCGGTCGTACAGGCCCTTCGTGACGGGTTGCCCCGTTCTATCTTATTTGACAGCGGTAATTATTATGATATGGCTATTCCGCTGCTTGCCAGAGGCAATCAGGTAGCGGGCGTGATAAACGTCACGGTCAAGCGTGACCAAGCAAAGAAATTGATTTATGACTCCATGAAGAGTTACGTGCTGGGGGTACTGATCATGATGCTTTTAATAGGGGGCGTGCTATATTTGTTCCTCTTGTTAAAAGTAATTCGTCCGCTCAACGAACTCAAAGACGGCATAGAAGTGATTTCTTCCAATAATTTTAAATTGGACTATCCCAAACGGAAGGATGAGATAGGGGCTGTGGCCGAATCCGTGGAAGGACTGCTGGGCAAAATGCGTACGGAAATGGACAGTGTCAAAAATGTGGAAATTATGTCCCTGGAGAAGGAGCAAAAATGGTGGAAAACTATTTTGGCGGTTACCGTTCCGAAAGGGTCCCGTGCGCTGGTGATTGATGAAAACAATAATGTCCTCTACACCAACTTTGAGTTGAACGCATCCGCCGATAAGAAAGTCCATTTGTTGGATATTTTTGACGGGCGCCAACAGGATATTATTCAGGTGGTGGGGGAAGCGTTGGAACATCCTACAAAAGTTCTGCGTGGCACGATTGTCAATAAAAATGTAAAATGTTTAGCAAAGGCCGTACAGTTGCCGGATGATGCGGGTAAAAACCGTATGATTATTGTGCTGGAACCGGAAAAGTAAGATTTAGGAGAAAATATGAAAGTAGAAATTAAAAAAATAGCTATTTCGTCATTGGTGTTTTCTGTATTTCCGTTGGCGGTATTTGTGGTAATGTTGTTTACCGCATTTATGGAAGTTTTCAGCCCCGACGCAACGGTCAATATGACCTATGTTATGAGTTTGGTGTTGCGCGCGATACAGGGTACGCTGCTCTCGTTGGTGGGGGCCATTTTCTTTGTGATTGCGTATAATTTATTGTGTGCCATCGGTATCCGGGGTGTACAGGTACATTTGGAAGATAAATAAGTAAGGAGATGGAAATGAAAAAAGTATTGATATTATTAGCCGTCGCGTTAATCGTAGCCGGAAGCGCGGTGGCTGCTACGTCGGCAAAAAATAAAAAAGAAACCACCGCTAACAAAGAAGCGGTTTCCCAAAAACCGGTTGAAATTGTAATCGTGGCAGATCCGGAATATACGGCCGGTCAGGAAGACCCGCAGTTAACGGCCGGTTTGGCACAGTATTTGAAAGCGACACCTTCGGTAAAGGTCTTGTCCGTTCAAGAGGCCGCCGCGGATGAAGAAATCAGCAAAATTTCGTACGATTTCCTGCCGTTGTATTTAATTAAAAAGACGGACGAAGTACGTGAAAAATTTGCGGAACCGATTTCCATGGGGTATTTACAAGAATCCGAAAATTACGTCATTTTAGCGCACCAAACACGCACCGGTGTGTATGCGAACAAAAAAGCAAAACCGAACGTGATGGAATTATTCGTTATGTCCCAATGCCCGTACGGTGTGATGGCCGAAAATTTAATTATCCAAGCCAAGAAAGACGGTAAACTCCCCAACGGTAAGGATATTAAAATCCGCTATATCGTCAGCTATGATGACCAGAAAGGTTTTTCCAGTTTACACGGTAGCGGCGAGTGGGAAGAAAATGTACGCCAATTGTTAATTGCGAAATATTATCCCGAAAAATTATGGAAGTATTTGGAAATTCGCAATAAAGATTACCGCTCCAGCCGCTGGGATAAAGCCATGGAAGCGGCCGGCATTAACGTAAGCAAAATCAGCAAAAAATTTGATACGGAAGGATTGGAATTGTTGAAAGCCGAAGCTGCTTACGGTAACGAATACGGGGTAAGCGGTTCGCCGACTTTCCTGTGGGAAGGAAAAGTACAGATGGATTTAGGGTCCGCCTCTAAAATCCCGGGATTTGAATTTTTGAATCCCAATGCTGCCCGTGCCGGTGCCCAAGTTGCGGCTCCTACCGGAAGCTGCTAATCCGGAAGTTTTTATAAGACGGGGGCTAGGGAGTTAATCCCTTGCCCCCGTTTTACCAATAAGCGTTGTGTTGTTGTAAAATTATGATTTTGAAACGGCTGAACAGTTTGTTTTTTAAGGCAGTAATTTTTCTGATACTTATTTCCATTGTGTTGGGGGTTGTCATTGGATTTCACGTATTGGGAGTGGACAGCCGTATCCTGAAAAATGAAATTTTACAGAAACAGCAAACCGTTGCCCGCCGTATTTTATCCGTAGCCAGCGCATCTATAACGTATCAGGAGCAGATGCTCTCAAGCTTTGTAGATTTACATACGATTATTACGGCCGAGGGGCACTCCTTTTTTTCAAAAGAAGATTTATCGTACTTACAAGAGCGTAACCGTTCGTTATTTTACGTGGCCGTTTTAGATACAAAAGGGCAGGCTACTTTGTCGGCGGGGAAACGTCCGCAGGATACTTTTTCCGTCGTAAAAGCGGAAATGTTACAAACCGCGCTGGCGGGAAAAGTTTATTTGAGTGATGTTTTCCGTTCCGAAGGAAAATTGTTTATTTGGATGGCGGAACCTGTTTATCGGAAGGCAGACCGGAAAAAGGTAGCGGGCATATTTGTCGCGGCCATCAGTTTGGAAGAAATGGGACGGCTGCTTTTACAGGCGTATCCGTTGGACATGCGTGTGACGCTCGTGTCTTCTTCCGGCGATATCATTTCTTATAACGGCGCGCCGGACGGTTTGGCTTTAACACCTCAACCCCGTATAGAAAAACGGGTCCAGCAAATAGACCGCTCGCTGGAGAAAAAAACAAGCGGGGAAGTGGTTTTGGATAATAAAGAAAAACTGTTAGTGTCCGTTGCCCAATGGCCGGCCATGGAATGGATGGTGTACGTGGAACAACCGGCTAATGTGATTCCGCAGTTGCTCAAAGAAAATACATTTAATTCTATATGGGATATTTTTGTTATTGCGGTTATCATGTTGATTTTTGTGGTGTTCGTCAGTTATTTGGTTATCGCGCCGATTACGCGCCCGCTGAGTAAACTGCGTGCGGCGGCCGTTAAATTGCGGGACGAAGAAGACGTCATCTTGGAAAATGATTCGGTGGAAATCCCGAATAATGAAATCGGGGAGTTGGCCTCCGTATTTGTGGAGATGTCGCACGTACTTCACAACCGTCGGAACGAGTTAGTTAAAGCGCAGGAAGAACTCGCGCAAAGTAACCAGATTTTGGAAAAGAGGGTAGAAGAACGTACGCGGGAATTACGGGAAGCCACGCGCGAACTTGTTAAAACGGAACGGTTGGCGGCGATCGGACAGTTGGCGTCTATTATCAGCCACGAAATCCGCAATCCGCTGGCGGTAATCAGTAACGCGACGCGTCTAATAAAAATGCTGGTGCGCAATCCGGATGCGAAATTAAATAAGCAGTTCGGTATTATTGAATCGGAAATCCGTCAGGCAAACAGTATTATCAGCGAAGTGTTGGGATATGCGCGTTCGCGGGACCTCATGTTAAGCACGATAGACGTAAACAGTTATGTAAAAGAAATTTTATTTTCGTTTCCGGTGCCGTCCGGTATTGAAATCAAAGAAGCGTTTGACTCTTCTTCCGTACACATAAAAATAGATGCGGAAGAAATTAAACAAGCCATCCGCAATATTATTTCCAACGCGGTGGAAGCCATGGGGAGCGAAGGCACGCTGACGGTGGGAACGCGGGTAGGCAAAAAAGCCGTATGTATTTATGTGGCCGATACAGGCCCCGGCATTAGCGAAGAAATACGCAAAAAAATGTTTGCTCCTTTCTTTACTACGAAGGCACGCGGAACGGGGCTTGGTCTGGCCGTTGTGGGCAAAGCCATGTTACGCCATAAAGCCAAATTGTTTATTTCCAGCAAAGAAGGGCAAGGAACATGTTTTCAAATCTATTTAAAAATTTATCGCAAAGCAGGAGATACGTTGTATGGATAATCAAGTTAAAATTTTAGTAGTGGACGACGACAATAACTTACGGGAAACCCTCGTGGATTTATTGGAAATTGAAGGGTACCGTGTCTATCAGGCGGGTACGGCGGCGGAGTGTTTGGAAATCTGCGCCGGTGAATTTTTCCATGTAATTTTGATGGATTATAACCTGCCCGACCAGACGGGGATGGAACTGATCCGTGCGATTCGTTCCTTCAACCAAGAAACGCAAATTATTATGATTACGGCGTATGCGTCCATTAACGCCATTATTGAAGCCATGAAGGAATCCGTGTATGATTTTTTAATCAAGCCGGTGGATTTTGATTATTTAAAACGCACGTTAAACCGCGCATTGGATAAATTCTTCCTGGAGCAAAGCAATAAAGAATTATTGGCGCAGCTTCAAACCCGCAACGAAGATTTGGACCGCTTAAATAACATGAAATCCAAATTTTTCTCTATCGTGTCGCACGATTTATCCAATTCGCTGATGACGCTTAAAATGAGTTTTGATATGCTCAAAAAGAAAATGGAGCCGACCGAGGACCAACAGAAAAAAATGATGTTTATGGATGAGTCCATCAGCCAGATTGAACATTTAATCAAAGATTTAGTGGATTGGGCGGCCATTGAAAAAGGAAAACTCCGTATTGAGAAAAATTATTTTGAACTGACCGGAAGTTTGCGTAAAACAGCCGAAGTTTTTAAAGCAAAAGGGGCGGGCCGCAACATTTCCGTTACGTTTGAAAGTTGCGGGGATATATCCGTGTTTGCCGATGAAAAAAGAATCCGCCAAGTGATTTCCAATATTTTGGAAAATGCCGTTCGGCACACACCGGACGGGGGAAATATTTCAATAGTTGTTAGCAAAATAGATGAAAAAAATGCTAAAGTGTCGGTAGTGGACTCTGGGGACGGAATTGATCCGGCACAGGCGCCGCAGTTGTTTGCGAGTTTTGCCCAATTCGGGGACAAAGCGCGCGTGGGGCGTTTGGGGCTGGGGCTTTCCATCGCCAAGGATATTATCGTCAATCACGGCGGGCGTATCTGGGTACAGAGTGAAGGAAAAGGAAAAGGAGCGGCATTTAATTTCACGTTACCGATTGTGAACGGTTGATTTGAAATTTAGGAGCAGACAACAATGAATAAGAAGAAAAAAATAACAGTACTTATTGCAGATGATCAAACTTTGTTCCGCGAAGGAATTAAAGACGTACTCAGCGGGGAAAAGTGGATGGAAGTGGTAGGGGAAGCGGCCGACGGAGTGGAAGCCGTTGCCTTGGCCAAAAAACTGAAACCCGATGTAGTACTGATGGATATTAAACTGCCCAAACTGGACGGTATTAACGCAACGCGTAAAATTCGGGAAGCATGCCCGCAAGTAAACGTGTTGATGCTTTCCAGCTTTGAGGACGAAGCGCACGTGTTGGACGCCATCCAAGCGGGCGCAAACGGTTATTTATCCAAAATGTTACCGGCGGCGGAGTTGGTTAATTCCATCCGCACGTTTACCAGCGAAGGGCTGATGATTTCACAGCAAATGATGGGCAAGTTATTACACGGACTGCGGAAAATGGGCGATACAACGGCCCCCACGCAAGCCACGCTCACCAAAACGGAAGTCAAAATTATGGATTTGCTCGGTAAAGGGATGAGCAATAAAGAACTTGCCAAAGAGTTAAATTGTAGCGTGAAAACGATTAAGAACCACTTGAACAGTGCCTTCCACAAACTCGGCGTAAGCAGCCGTACGGAAGCGGTGGTAAAGGCCATTGAAGAGGGGCTTATATCATCGGAAGGGTCTTCGGTGGTTGAAGAAGAATAAGTATGAATTTTAACCGGTTCAAAGCGTTTTTGCTGGGTGGGCAGTGCCGGGGGCAAGCGACGATAGAGTACGTGTTAATGCTTGCTACGGTAGTGGTGGTGTTGTCTGCTGCGCTTACCACTTTCCACAACGACGTTGCCCGCTGGTTTTTTACGCTGATCGGTAAAATTATGGCACATAACTAATGAAACAGTTGGCACAACGCATCACTCGTAAACTGACGGAAAAAAAGGCGCAAATTTTGTTGCCTTCGGTGTTGCTTGTGCCGTTGTTTATTTTAGTGGTGTATCTGCTCTTTGACCTGACGAACTTGTCTATTTCCAAAAACCAGCACCAATTCGCGCTGGACAATTCCGCGTACGCGCAGATGTCCTCCCTTTCTTCTTATTTAAACGCCATGGCCATGATTAACGGACCGGTGTTGTACCGCGTTATGTACACGTATCAGGACGAAAAACTGCCGCTCGTTCCGGCCTTTAAGGATAAGGGTTATCCGGAGGAGGCCTCTGTATTTGATTTGTTTTATCAGGGGGGGGCGTTTCCTTCCATCGGGCCGGACCACGTAAAAGGGCTGAACGGAAAACCGGCGGCCGAGTCGCTTGACTGGGATTTAAAATATTCACAAACGCCGTACAGGTATAAGAACACGAGAAACGACAGCGGTGACCCGCCACCGTTGGAATATGACGGACGGGCCGGGTGGATGCAACCGCAACCGAAGAAAAGAAATCAGGTAGAAGCCATTATGAATTGGGATATTGTGCAACGTTACCAATGGACTACCGAAATCATCTTAAAGTATTTTATTGAATATTTAAAATGGCCGTTTTACCAAGGGGATATTTACCGCAACCAAACGTATATGTTCAGCCAAACAACGAAAAATGCGTATATGTTTCGCGAGGGATATGCCATTAACGTAACGGATTGTAAACCGGCGAATTGCGCCAAGCAAAGCGCACAGGTACTTTCGCGTTATTTACAATTAAAAATCTTGCCGTTTGAATTAGAAGCGGTAAAATTTTTCTCGCAGGACTATGCGACCAACGGTACAACCGACGTCGGAAACGTGATGGATTTGACGTCCGAAAAAATGGGTATGGGGCGCGACGTTTTTATGTTTTCTTACGCAGACCCCGGCACTCTTAGCCGGTTGCGTGTGCTGGAGCGGGGAGTTGTGTTAAAACAGCCGTTTAAGACACCCGCTAATAACTTTGGTAAGAATCTGGACCAAAAGTATAAACCTTTTACGCGTGTGAAGGTGGGGATTGCCTGCCCGCGTAAGGGCAATAACTGTATTTGGCCCAATCCGTTGCCAAAATATAATATTATATTAAGACCATGATGAACCGTTTGCGTTTTTTCCGTAACAAAAAAGGACAGGCAACTACCGAGGTAGTGTTGCTTTTCCCGTTGTTTGTCATTTTCATTTTGTTTATTATTAAAGTGGCGGGGCTACTGATTTTGAACCAAAAAATGAACATAGCCGCTTCGTATGCGGCGCGCCGTTTTTCGCTACAATCGCACGAAACTACCTTCTATGCCAAAACGTGGGATAAACGTTACCTGGTGCCTAAAACGGAAGAAAAAATTAAAGAGTATTTGGGTATGAAGAACCAAGGGATGAAGAAGTTTCTGAACTTGCGCGATTTTAAACTACAAGTGGACCCCTCCAATACGTGGACGAAAATAACGCTGATTGCGTACATGAACCCCATACGTATCCGGTTTTTATGTAACTATAACAAAGACCGGGTTTGCGGTCGTGATTCCAACTGTTTAAGAGGATATGCGGTGATTTGCGAAACGGGCGGCCAAATAAAAATCGTGCGCCACGCCGGCCATAACGAACGTCCCGCGCCGTACGAACGGCCGAACGTGTAGTAGCGGGTTTGTCAAAATAGATATTGACAAAACGCTGTTTTATACTTATACTTAAAATGATAGGGTAACTCTTTGTTTGAGCGCGTAAAGCGGGTCAACAAGAGTATTTTTACTTTATGTATTGGGGAAAATATGTTTAAATTTCAAGCAAAAAATGTAATTCAGTCCTTAAGTAAATTAAATAAAATGGACAAAAAAAAGGCCTACACCTACGGGGCAATCGGGGTAGTAGTGCTGATACTTGTTGTAATGACGGCCTCTTTTTTAGGTAATGCCGAAGATGCCTCTTTTGACGGATTTGATGCCAAAGGGTACGACTTGGCAACCAGCCCGTTTGTGACGGAGGGGGCGGAAGACTTTTTGATAGCGTCCCAATATCCGGATATGAAGGAAAACAATGCTGAGGTAATTTACAGTAAGGCGCAAAAAGAAGCCCGCCAGCAGGAAGAGGAGGAAGAAGCGGAGGAAAGTTCCTCGGATCGGGACGACGACAGTTCGTCCGGCAGTTCTTACCGACCGCGCCGGCGCGGGTATAGCGGACGCGGCGGCGGTGGCGGCGGTAGTGGCGCTTCCACGCAGATTGGGCAGTTGGGTAATGCTACCATGAGCCGCGGTACGGGCGGCGGGGTGAACAACTCTTGGGGGTCTGCGCGTTTGGATACGAACCCGTTCCGTACGCACGACCGCGCGAAAGATCCGATTACTACGCTCAAAAAAGATGATGCCCGCCGTGCGCTGACGCAGTTTGCCAGAACATCCGTTGCCGGTGCCCAATTAAAGGAAGGCAAAGCCCTTAACATGAAACGTGCCCTTCAGGGCGGCGAACTCGCGGGCGGTGTTACAAACAGCGAAGGCGCGTTGGATTTGAGTAAAATGCCCGATTTATTAGTAGATGCCGGTGCACCGGGGTCCACCGATTTGAGCGGTTTGGACGATAACGTCAATGACGCCGTGGACGATAACAAAGACGACGAAGATGATGATGATGCAGAAGCTGAAAAGACCTTTTGGGAAAATCTGTTAGACGGATTAAAAGATGCCTTTATAGAGGGGTTAAAATCCGGTATTTCCAGTTGGATGAAGGGAAAGGCCGATTCGTTGACCGACACCAGTACGGAGACGAAAAACTTAAAAGAACAGGCCAAAGATAATTGGAACGCTACCGATTTTACAAAAGACGGATTTGAGTCCGCTTGTCCCGGGTGTGATTATGATAACTACACGACGTGGAAGAAAAACCATGAAGGGGAAAGTTTTAAATCGTATTGGAGAGACGAACTAAACAAAGGTGGCAGAAGCAGTTATACGCATACGTATAGTTCCAATAAACGTAACGGCGGTGGCAGTAGCGGTGGTGGCGGTTCCGGCGGTGGCAACGGTGGCGGCGGTTCCGGCGGTGGCAGACATGCCGAATGACCCTGTAGTGGTAGTAACAGATACAATTTGATTTTAGTACGGAGGAATTATGAATATTTTTAATTGGTTGGGCAAAGCGGGAAAGATGTCCGTTCCCGCCATAGCGGGGCTCGGCGGCGTAGCAGCAGTAGCCGGTGTCGCGTCTTTGGTATATTTGAACGGGGAAAACCCGGACAATACCTCCTTTAACGTAGGGGGTAATACCTCATCCAACATCGTTTATTCGGTGGGTGGAAATGCGAGTTACGGCAGCGGAGCTGGCGCAGGCGGGCAGGAAGGTGAAACGCCTGTGTTGATTTCTTCCCGCAATTTGCGTATTTTGGAAGATGAGGCCATGCGCGAAACGAACGCGACTGAGATGGCGCAATCCCATAGATCGGCGGAGCAGGCATTTGCCACTTCCGGCGGTGCGGCTTTGTTGGGTAACTCCGGATATGAAGGAGAGCAACTGGCCCAATTCGGCGGTGCCGGCGGTGGTGCGGCCGGCGGTAATGGTAGCGGCAGCGGTGCCTCCGGTATGGATTTTTCCGGCTTGACGTCGGCGCTCTCCAATATGCAAAATATGGTCGGCGGTGCGACAGGTGGTGCAGTTGGCGGTGCGGCAGGCGGACCGAACGGTTCCCCCGCAGCCGGTGGTAACCAACCGTCCGCAGAAAGCAAAGGCGCTTTTGATACCTCCAACCGTCCGAGCTGGGCACGGGGCGGCGGTAGCGGCAGCGGCGGTGTGAATAACCAATTTGTTACCCAAACAAACGGTTTGGGCGGTTCTACCGTTACACGGGGCGGTGACGTCTCGGGCAAAATAGCCAATGCGTTACAATCAAGCGAAAAGGCGAGTCAAAATATCGTAAATAGTACGCTGGCCAATTCCGCCCGTTTTTCAAAAGGCGGTCAGTTCGGTAATAATTTGGATAGCAACGGCGGCAGAGGCAGTTTTGACCGTAACAAAGCTCTCAACCGTTTACGTTTTGCCCAAAAACGCTCTGCGGACGAAGCCAAAAATAAATTCCGTATGGCCAATACAACGGCGTTCCTCGGCGGGGAAAGAGATACCGGCGGATTAACGCTGGTTGACGGAAGCGTCCGTACCGGGGAAGGTTCCAGCTCACAAGATTTGTCCGGCGAATTTAATGCGGGACTTGGTGGTTTGAATAATCTTCAAGAGGAAATGGACCTAGAGGAAGACACCCGCGAAGAAGACCGCAGTAACCTTAAATCACGCTTGTGGACGACAATCGGTGTGGCGGTTGCCGCTATGATTGCGATTCCGTGTTTAATGAAGGCCGCTCAAGGCGCAGGTATATGGGCGTGGATATACTATATTGCTGCTGCCATTGTGGCGGTAATTGCGTTGGCGGTCATTGTATCTCTTTTCATCAAGGCAGCACAGTACGCAAACAACTGGGGGTCGTCAGGTCTGACGACGGCCTGTTACGTGGTAGGCGGCATATTGGCCGCCGGTGTCGGCTTGTCGTTTATCTACTGGAAGGTGGTTTCTAACGTAATGAGCAAAGTATTGAGTAAATTGGGACTTTCCGCCGCGTTGATCGGTGCCGGTGCAGCAGCCGGAGGAATTACCTCTATTGCTTCCAGTGATGCTTGGAAAAACGAGAGGGATAACTAATTATGAACGTGGGACCCATTTATATTGAGCCATGGAACCGTAAAAATACGTTTTGGCGTATAGTTGCGTTAGCGATTGTCGGCGCGTGGGTCGCTTGGGGGGTTACGATTTACCAAGAAGGCCAGGAAATACAGGCCCGTATTCAGGCCTCCCGCGCAGAGCAGGAACGCCGCGCCGAAATCCAACGCCACCAGGTCATATACCAACGTTCGTTGGAAGAACAACGTGCCTCCCGCGATGGCGTGAAAAATAGTATGGATATGATACCTGTGGAAGAAGGAGGAGAAGAATTATGAACTGTTTTTCGTTTTTGAAAAATAATGCCGGAAAAATCGCCAAAGGGCCGTTACTCGGCGGTGTGGCGACGTTAGCCGGTATCGGAATTACGCTCGGCGGATATCAGCACGACGTAAATACCTACGATAATCCGACGCGTTCCGTGTCTTCGCTTCGCAACTTGCGGGACGATTCCATTAAGGAAGGGATGACTGTTGCCGCGGACGGCTCGCTCACCGCGATGCCTGACAACTTGCTCGCGAATAATAATTCGGTGCGGTTGCCTTCTTCCGGCTATAAGGGGTCCTTTACGGATGCGGATGCGCTGGGCAATAATATTTCGTATCAATTTTCGCAAGGGGCGGGTGGTTTATCCAACGTAGCGGATATCAATACGGGTAAAGTGGGCGATTTTACGTCCGGCAACGGCGCAGGCCCTTCCGGCGCTCCCATTTCCGTAACGCCCGACAGCCATGCTAACGGAGCCGGCGGTGCCGGTGGTGTGGGCGGTGAAGGCGGTGCCGGCGGTAACGGTGCCCCCGCGATGACAAGAGCATCCATGGCGCAGGCCTCCGGTAATGCGACCAATAATTCGTACGTGCCCGGTGCGGGTAGCGGCAGTTATGGCGGCGGTGCCGGTGGAAACGGGGGCGGACATGGCGGAAACGGCGATTACGACTTTTCCAGTTCTATGCCTTCAAGCTCGTTGGATTCCGTAACCGTTAACGGCAGAAACAGCTCTTTAGTCGGAAGTACCAATTCCCGCTTTAACCGCTTTAACGACGGGAAGACGGACAGCAGAGACCGCTTAACACGTGCGGCCCTTTATTCCCAAAAGGCCGCTTCGCACGGTTCGGATTTGTCCGCTAACGAAGGCGGCGGAGCGTTTTTGGACAGTGAAGGTTCCGGCGGTGTAACGCTGGTGGACGGCGCAACGGGCGGCGGCAGCGATGGTTCATCCGACTTAAGCGGCGATAACGTTTCGAATATCAACCATAATTTAGGTGATTTGGAAGATGACCTGACCGACGATTTTGAAAAACAAAAGAAAGCCCGCAAACAACTTATTATCAAGATAGTTGCCTTGCTCGCGGGGGCCATTGCGATCGGTATTGCGATGTACCACCTGATCAGCAAGGGTATGAAAAAAATCAAAGAGGCACAGACCAAAATCGGCAAAATCATGGGATACGTCATGGTGGCCGCCGGTTGGGCGCTTATGGCCGGTATCACGGCGTATGCGGCTATCGTGATAAAAGATGCGGTAAAGTTCTTGAAGGACTTTCCGGACGCAGGAAAAGCGTTCCCCATTATCGGTATCGGTATGGCAGCGGCCGCTGTGGCAACGCTCACATTCGTGGGTATCCGTGCTACCAAAGAAGGTACGGGTAAGAGTTCTTCTACATTGACGAAGGAAATCAAGAAACTGTTCACTAAGAACAAAGGAAAATGGATGAAGAATATTGGTTCAGTAGTCAGTGATAAGATTGTAGATTCTGCTTGGAACTCAATCTCAAACAGCTTGAGCGGCAGCGGATCCAGCGGTAGCGGATCCAGTGGTTCCGGATCCTCCAATAAAAAGAAATAAGGTTTTATTTTCTTGCTTATGAACGAGCCAAAAGAACCGAAAAAAGATTCATTAGCACCTTCCGCCCCTTCAGAAAGGGCGGAAGGTGCTTTGGCTCCGCAATCTTCCCGCCAAACGGATGCGTCAAAAGTCAAAGATACGCAACAAGTAGCCGACGCGCAACCGTCGTCTGACATGCCGGAAGATCCGTTTTCGGAACAATCCAACAAAAAATCTGAGGATAAATCAAAAGACGAACCGTACTGGTGGTATCTTTTTGCCAACAAAAAAGTATGGGTCGGCATCATCGGCTTGTTTTTCTTTCTTTATTTTACTGCAGTCGTTCCCGCCGGGAACGTGCCGTTTCTGCGTAACCTTGTGCGGATGATGGGTTATTCGGACAGTGAAGCGGAGTCAATGTCTTTGTTGGGGGCACTCCTTGGGCTGAGCGAACACCGCAAACGTGCCGAAGAAGAAAGTTTGCGCGAGGTGGAAAACCGTCTCAAAACACAGCGCCAACTCTCGGAAGACGGTACAATGTCATCATCTTCGGCAGATGGCAGCAATAAATTTTTAACGGCTTCTATTGATTGGGATGCTATCAACCGTTCGCGGCGCGGGCGCGGTTTGTCGGAGGACAGCGTAAGCGAGGTCGGTTCGGAAATGCGCGGGGACGCAAGTGCCTTGCCTGTTGCCCTGGATGGCGTAGGCGCCGATGTGAGAGGGGCCGTTAATGCAGGTTCCGATACGCTTTCGGAAAACGAAGTGTATTTCGGTTCCGTTTTGGGCGGTGTGGAACGGAATAAAAACGACGGATATGAAACTTCTAAATTAGTGGCAAAAATGGCCAATGCCCCGGTGCGCATAGATTCCGACAGCGTGGATTGGATCGGCCAGTCGGCGGCGAAGGCATTTTGGGCAGAATCCGGCGTAGCGGATTTGTTACAGCAAGTGGCTGATCAGAAGGGGGGCGGATTTGCTATGAAAACCAATCTGCGCGAAGTAGGCAACCAACGTCCCCGCCGAGATATGCACTATGCTTGGATTACGTCCCGCGCGGGTGCACGTGCACGCAATATATGGCTGATGAAAACGTTGGCCTCTGCCGGATTTTTAGGCGCGGATTTGGACCGTCAAATGCTCAGTATTACGGCGGTTGGCGGCCTTTCGTTTGACGAAGATGCGGTGGAGTTGGATTTGGAAAATATAGAAAAACGGTTGGAAATGGAAAAGAAGTGCGAAGAAGTGGTCAACGACAGTCAGGATATTAATAAAAATGTAAAAGCAATGAATGATAACATAGAAGTTTTAAATGATGCGTTCCCTTCAAAGTGTGACGGTTCGGAGAGTAGTGAGTTTTTAGGAAAAATAGACAGTATTATTGCCGCCTGTCAGGAAATTAACGAATCCTACACAAAATTAAGAGAAGGATGCCAAATTCAAGCTCCGGCGGGGCATTGTAATTTGGATAGCGTAAAAGAGCGGTTTGTTTCCTTTCAACAAACGTGTGCGGCAGAAAAAAATAAGTGTAATAATGAAATGCTGACCCCCGAAGAACAAGCGAGTTGCGTAAACAATTATCAATCACTAACTCGTGAAAATTTGGGCTCCGACGGGGAATATAGCAAAGATGAAGTACAAGGACTCATAACGGGAGACACGACTTCTGTCAATCCTGACGGGAGCATTGCGCCGAATCCGTTTGTTGCTACGACGGATTGGAAGGCAACGTTACAAGATGCGGGTTGGAATGAGCTGAAACAAGAGGAAAGTGAGGAATAGTAAAACGACGTTTTTACGGCAGGGAAATAATTTTTAAAATACCCCTTGAAAAAATGAAAAATTATTGTATAATAGTAGTAAGAAGTGTTGTGATAATAAGTTGTTACAGAGAGGGGATCCTGCTCTGACAACGGTTTATTTATTATGTAGTAACGTGAAAGATTGTCAAAAATCTTTCGGCCCTCGGGCCAAAACAAGCAGTTTTATTTTTACGGGAGGCACTTATGCCAGAGGAAAAAAATGAAAAAAAGGCAACTCCCTTTGCCCCTGCAAGAGAGGCAAAGAAGGAAAGTTTTACCTTTAGCGATAAGATAAAAGAAAGCAAATCTGGTCGTTCTAAATCTTTCGCTAATCGTATTTCCTCCAAAATCGGGAGAGACGGCAAGCCGAAACAGACCATCTTGGAAAGAACGAAGAGAGATGCTCCGTTTTTGATTGCCGCGTTAGTAGCACTTTTATTGTTACCGTTTTTGTACAAATACAGCGGTAGCGTGAACGACGGTGACAAGGTGATCACCATCCCTTCGGCGGGCGCACCCACAGCGTGGGACAATCGGGATGATTTTAACCCGATGGGCGGCGCCGATCCGGATGAAATCTACCAACTTTCCGGGCGCGATTCGCTGGGTTTGGTAATCAGCCCCTTCGCCGAAAAAGACGAAGAAATTAAGGGTGCGGAAGAAACCGGCGGATATACCGGCGTCGGTGAATATGAAGGAACTTCCGAAAGTACGGAAGTCGGCAAGAGAGGCCGGGCGGAACGCACGGACGTGGATATTGTGGAAAATACAACCAATATCTACAAAAAACGTGCCCGCGCGGGTACACGTGCCGCTTTTAAACGTACGGAAATTAAAGGGCTTCCCGGTGCCAATATGCGTAGTGCGAACGGAGATAAGTTGGCCGTCGGAAATTGGGGCGGTAACTTGAAAGGGGCGGCTAAAAAATTAAAATCGCCCGGCACTACCAGCAGTCCGAAACCCGTTTCCCTCCAGCCGTTACAGGCAGTCGGTAAACCGAGCGGAAGTGCGTTCGGCAATACGGCGGCGGCTATGCGCCAATCAAAAGATGCGTTAAGTAAAGCGGATGCCAAACAGGCCTTGCGTGATGCGGATATTCAAGCACCGACGGCGGGCGGTTTTGGCGGTATCGGGCTTGACGGATTCGGCAACTTGGGCAGCGGATCGGGCGACTTGAAACGCGAATTTAAGTACGAAAGCAAAGAACCCTGGTGGTGGGATTTGATGAAAACCCGTTCTCAAATGGAATGGGAGAAACAATTCAACCGCAAATGGAACTGGATTGAATGGGGTGATAAATTGGCCCAAACCATTTTAAGCGGATTGATTAACTGTTTAGCCACCGGTGATAGCGGCGGCGACGTGGGTGCCTTTTTAGGTTCCGGCGGCGGTGCCGGCGGAAAAGCGGCTAAATGTTGCGGAATAGAAGAAAAGAAATGGAATTCTAAAAATGGTCCTTTTACGAAAGAAAATTGTGATACTATTAAAGCGCAAACCAAACTGGACACCTCGTTGAAGTGTGACACCGGATGGGAAGAAGGCCGTGACGGTGACGGTCCGCGCAAAGGCGTGATTGCTACCCGTTTGTCTTGTTTGGGATTAAGTCTCGGCGGTTCTTACGGTAAAGGGGACCCCGGCTTAACGGAAGCATCTGCCGGCGGCGAATGTTCCGACTTGTTGGTCGGCGAAAACCCCAAATTCCGCGTGGTACCCGAAGGTGTGGCGCAGAAGTGGCATATCTACCACTGGGTTGTGGCCGAGAACTTTGTTCCGCTGTCGCTGACGCACAATAAAGCCGGTAACCATACCGGTCGGGAGAACTTTGACGACGATAAGGAAGGTATCTTACTATGTAGTGAAGGTAGTGACGGTTTACAGTTTGCCAGCCACTATACGGCCACGGCCGCGACGGACTATTTGACCTCTAATAAGAAAACCTATACCGAGGAATATGCGGCTTACGAAGCGGCTAAAAAGAGAGGCGAAGTAAGCACGTTTACCGATTGGTTAGCCAAGAAATATAGCTTGGACAGCTACACTCGTGAAGAATTACGGACGAAAGAAAATGTATCCAATTGGGATACCATGTCCGAGGCGAATAAAGAGGAACTCATCAAATCCATGAGCGAGGCCGCGTATGATTATTCTCAACAGGCCGCGAACAAAAAGTCGTCCAAACAACGTATTTTAGGGGATATCTATCCGCGCACAAAAGATATGTGTGTTATCTACGTAGCGGAAGGTAACGAATTTGAATACGGGCAGTTCCAAAAAGATATGGTGGATATGTTCCAAGAATTGATTAACAAATCTCATGGAAATATCCCGCTGCCGAAAGGAAGAACGACCCAGCAGCTCGCCGAAGATGCGGTGGCAGAACTGAACCTGATGTTTATTGAAGGCGCGGCTATGGAAAAAACGCTGGGTTTCAGCGTGTTTAAAAACGGAAAAACGGGGAATACGATTCCGTCCCCGATGTTATACAACCGTTTTGAAAACGCCTATATTTTACACAGCGGAACGACCACCAAAGAAGATGGTTCCCGCAACGACGTTAACAAACGGAAATGGCGTACGGAAGGCACCAACTACGTGCGCAGCCAAAAGTGTAACTTTGACCCGGATGTGCGCTTGACTTGTGTGGACGGTTCCGCACCGGCTACCGCACAAGTAAGAAAGGGTAACATTGCCAAAGAGGGCGCAAGTGCGGTAGAGGATATTTTCGTAACGGCGACATTTATCCGCAATGACGGTGCCCAATTAGACTGGAACGATACGTTTAAAAAAGACGACAAACATTCCGTTCGTACATTCTCGTGGGACATCCGCGCAGAACTGGGTGAAAAGTCGGACAAAGAAATAGACGGAACCGTCCACTGGACGATTCAGTATGACCGCAACGGTGAAACGTTCCAAAAGACGCAAGTATGTAATTATACCACGTCTCCGGAACCTGCGCCGCGCGTAGTGCCGCAATGTCAGGACGGCGAAAAAGGTCCCGGTTATACGGATGCAAACGGTTGTGAATTTAAGGAGGTCTGCGTCAATGGTGTTTTTGTTGCCTCCCCCGTCAATCCGGACGACCCGAGATGTAAAGACCAGTCTAAATGTCAGGAAGGCGAGACACAGAATTGGCCCGATGTGAATGGTTGCTGGTGGAAGAAGATCTGTAAGGACGGAACATGGACCAAGCCAGAAATGGAAAATCCCAACGACCCGAATTGTGATACCGAGCCCTATTATCTGGATCCCAGACCGGTGCGCTTTTACAAACAAATAAGTAAGATGCCGAAAGACGTACTGGCTGATAAGGAAGAAACCCAACGGTTGGCTTGGGATAATAATGACTTGGATAAAGAATGGGGAACTTGTAAGGTGGATGAAGTGTCCGATTTGAAGTTATCGTACTATGATTCGGAAACCCGCGAATATTTGGAAAAAATAATTGCGGCCTATACGGACGCCAACAAGTCCAACAAAACGCACCACGAAATGATGGTGTATGACGAGCAGTTTAAGGGAAGCGCTAAACCGCGTATCGGGGAAGTGCTGGACGCGATACGTATCGGTCATGCCTTGGGCGGCGGTTTGGAAAACGTACCGAAAAATACGGTGTGCGCCATGGCAAAAGCTGTCGGACATTATTCCAGAGATCCGCATACGGCCGCGAACCAATCGGGCGGTGGATCTGTGGAGAACAGCAATACGTTCGGTGCGTATGCCGCGTACATGGGGGTGGACTCGTCCTTCTTCCCGACGATGCGCTTAACGGATAGTAAAGATGGTGCGCAAAAGTTTGACTACCGTTTCCACGGTTGCTGGGATATCCACCGGACCAATCAGGCCGTGTCTGTTATAGGAAAAGAGATGCAGAACTCTGCCAACGGCATAGGGCTGAAAGATCAAGGAAGAGGACAAGGCGACGGAACCGTCTGCGGAGCTACCACAAATAGTTATAATGGTGCCACGAACGAATGTGGAGGTTTCCACTACGGACATTATAACTGGAACCACTATGACGAGGGCGACTTAACTCCGAATCATGAAGGAAATTGTAACGGTGATAATCGTGATCGGGCTGTACAAGGAGGAAATGCTTGTCTCCAAAATGACAGAAAACCGTATGAAGAAGTATTAGCCGGTTCTGTATGGGGTCAGGCAAAGTTCCCGCTCGCAGCGTTGGAAAAGAAAGACGGTACGCCTATTTTCACTCGTGTGTGGGGGAAAGGTTATGAGTCGCATTTCCGTAACGGAACGATTGACTCGTACAACCGCACACGGTATCATGAGGCATTTGCAAATATCTTACACGTGGCTAATGTATCTTGCGGATATACCAACCATGATACGATGCTTGCGAAAGACGTTATACGGTACTTTGATAGTTTGTGTAACAACGGGATGAGTTTAAAGCCGAGCAACGGCGGAAAGATCCCCTGCAAACACAACTATTGGGCCGACTATAACAAAATAACAAGATAATTCCTTCGTGTATTATTCAACAAGGCAAACAGCAATGTTTGCCTTGTTTTTTTATATCATATATGTATGACGAAATGGTACTTGTGTATCGGTGCGTTTTTACTCATCTGCGGAGCGGAAATTCCGGCCGAGGCCGCGTTCCCGTTTTCGTTGCGTAAACAGGAAATCAAAACCGATTATTCCCAAACCATGTGGGACAAAATTATGAAGGAACAGTCCCGTACCGACATGCGACGCGGTATGACGGAAATGGCCGTCGCCGATTATCAAAACGCTGCGAACAGTTTTGCGCGCGCCGTTGTGAAAAATCCAAAAGACCCCATGCCGTATTTGTTGTTAGGGGCGTCCTTGTATTGGTCCGGCAAGGTGGATGATGCCGTCAGCGAATATAAGGAGGCACTGTCACTTGATCCGAAAAATGCGCTCGCTTACCAACTGCTCGGAATTGCCGCCGGCTGGAAAGGGGATGTGTCGTCCGCGCAAGCGTATTTTTTAAAAGCAAACGCGCTGGACCCCAACAAGGCCGATACAAATATGAATTTGGGCTCCACCTACGCCGCACAACATAATTGGGACACCGCACTTGACCATTTCCGCCGCGCTACGGAACTTGCCCCGGGCGAGCCGCTGTATCATTACCAATTAGGTATGCTCTACGAGGCCATGGGGCGCGACGACGAAGCGGAAACGTCCCTCAAAAAAGCGCTGAAACATTTCTCCGATTACGAAGATGCCCAACTGAGTTTGGGCGCATTGTACGAAAAAATGAACCGTCCGCAAGAAGCACTCAAACTATATAAACGGGCCGTTAAAACAAAGCCAGGCGATTTTGTGGCGCGTTTGCGGTATGCGTTACTGCTGACGGAGCGGGGGGAATATGCGCGCGCACGCGAAGTGATAGAACAGTCGTTTTCCATCACGCGTTTTAAGGCGGACGGTCTTGCGTTAAACGCCGTTTACAGCGCAAGCGGTAACAGCCCGCAGGCGTTTGAAAAAAAGATAGAAGAATTTAAGAAAAATCTGGAAAAAGTGTCCCCTTCCAAACCCATCAATATAGAAGTAGCCCTGCGGTTTAGTCCCGTCCAAAAAGCAAAGGACGATTCCCAAAAAGGACATACGTTTGAAGCGGCCTACCAGCGTTTCCGCGCACAGGGAAGTGTGGAAGGATTAGACCGGCCGGAACAAACATTTAAACGCACGTTTTCCCTTCAGCCCGCCGACGCACAGTCGCGCGAACAACAAATTGAAAATTTAGTGGAAGGACTGAAAAGTGCGGTCTCGCAAGCCAACGAAAATTATCAGGTGAATTTGTCTTTACAGGGCAGAACGCCGGATTATAACGCCCCTTCCGCCCTCACGCAAAACCGTACCGCACCGCCCAAAGCCGTGTATGATCCGCGCATTGTGGGCAACGATATGGGGTTGTGGGTCGTCGGTAAAACGTGGATGTTGTTTGTGGAGGAGGCCGACGAATCGTTACAGGAATATGAAGTTTGCCCGTCGGAAAATTTGTGCGAACTGCTGCGCGGACTTGCCGCCCTTGCGCGCGGACAATCGGCCGCGGCCGAAGAACAGTTTTCGCGCGTAACCGAAAAAAATCCGCAAGATGCGCTTGGTTGGCTCGGGCGCGGAACGGCGGCTGTTATCGGCGGACAAGAGGCGGACGCCGTGCGTTATTACAACCGCGCATTAGAGGCGGAACCGTCCAATAAAACGGCTTCCAAAAATTTAAAAATATTAACGGATTAACCATGGAAAAATACGGGCAGCATTTTTTAATTAACGAAGGAATTATCCGCCAAATTACGGATGCCGCCCTTTTACTGCGCGGTGAAAATTGTGTGGAAATCGGACCCGGTAAAGGCGCGCTGACGGAAGTGTTACTCGCGCGCGGACGGCACCCGCTGACGGCGGTGGAAATTGATAAAGAAATGGTGGATTTTTTAAGTAAACGGTTCAAAAAAGAAGATGTAAAAATTATTCATCAAAATTTTTTGGATTTTCCGTTGGAAACCTTGCCGCCTGTGCCGACGGAGTTTGTCAGCAATTTGCCGTATATTGATGCGGCGGCCATTTTGGATAAAGTGCTTTCTTTTGCTCATTTTCAGTCGGCTGTTTTTATGTTTCAAAAAGAACAGGCGCAAAAAATTACGGCGCGTCCGTCCGACGATTTATACGGCCCACTGTCCGTTTTGACCCAACTGCGCGCGCAGATCTCGCTGGTGTGTAATGTGGGCAGAGGATGTTTTAATCCGCCGCCAAAAGTGGAATCGCGCGTGCTGGCATTTGTGCGCAAAACTCCGCCACAAACAGACGCAAAGAAATTAAAAAAAATTGTGAAAAGTGCTTTTTTACACCGGCGGAAAACATTGTTAAACGCACTTTGTTTGGGCGGTTACGACAAAGAAAAAATCAGCCGCGCGCTTGCGGAATTATCCCTTTCTGTGACGGTGCGGCCGGAACAAGTTTCCCCACAGCAGTATGTTTCTCTGACGGAAAAAATCTAAAATCGGAGCACGTTTTCCAAAATGCGTTCTTCGGGTACGAACGGACGGATGACGTCTAACTGTAATTGTCGGACGGCTGTTTGCGTAAGAATTGCGGGGTCTTTTTCCTGCGGAAGATAAAATTTTCCCGCCTGTAATAACGCCGCCTGCGGAATAAGCCCAATCAGTTCTCCGGCGGTGACGGACGTGTTCAAAAGGGCCGCTTCTTTTTTACACGTTTGAAATAAAACGGCGAGCGACGTTCGGCGAAAATCCGTTACGTTACAAGAAACTTGCGCGCAACCGTACGCGGGCATATACCAGCCGATGGCTTTTATGCCCGGCAGACCGCCGTCTTTCTCGCGCAAGCGGCGGGCAATTTGTTTGGCAACGCGAACATCTTGCGTGGCAAGCGACATATTAAACGCAATTAAAAAATTGCGCGCGCCGATTACCGTGGCTCCTGTTTGGGCAACGTGTTCGTTAAACGAAGAAGGACCGAAATCCGGCGGAAGCGTGCATAATTTTTGCGGTAAAGATTCATATTCTCCCCGACGGATAAAAGATAAATTTTTGCGCGCGGGCGTAGCGGCGTTTTTTTCGTAGAGATAAACGGGAATTTGTAATTCTTCGGCGGTGCGTTTGGCTAAATCACGCGCGTAGCGGGCGGTTTCTTCCAGCGATATATTTTGTAAAGCAATCAACGGACAAACATCCGTCGCGCCCAAACGCGGATGTGCACCGCGGTGCGTGCGCATATCAATCAGTTGCGCGGACGTGCGGATCAAATCAAAACAGGCATTACACACTTCCTGCGGTGCGCCCGCAAACGTAAAAACAGTGCGGTTGGCATCTGCGTTGGAATCAACGTGTAACAATCGGACCGACGTGTTTTTTTTGACGGAGTCCGTTAATTTGCGAAGGACGGAAATGTCCCTTCCTTCCGATACGTTCGGTACGGCTTCTATATATTTCATACCTGTATTATAAAAAATAGTTGTAATTTTTGAAAAGATTTATAGTATAATAATTGTAGGTACTTATTAAGTTTAAGTACTTGATATAATTAACAAAAGGAAGTATTAGTAAAATGCCTAAAGGAAAAGTAAAATGGTTTAACGACCAAAAAGGTTATGGTTTCGTAACCCCCGAAGATGGTTCTAAAGATCTCTTTGTACACTATCAAGAAATTCAGGGCGACGGCTTCAAAACATTAGCCGAAGGCCAAGAAGTGGAATTCGAAGTAGTTGAATCCGAAAAAGGCCCGAAAGCCGTGAAAGTCGTCAAATTATAATTTTGAAAGACTTTGAAAGGGCTCCGCAAGGGGCCCTTTTTTTGTGTAAAATTTTATGGGAAAAAAGCAGGCATCTCTTTCGGAATTGTGGTTGTTGTCCTATCCGCTGATTGTTACCATGGCGGCACAGGTCGTTATGCAATTTACGGACCGGATGTTTTTAGCGTGGTATTCGCCCGACGCATTGGGCGCGTGCGTGCCCGCGGGGATGCTGGCGGTGACGTTTGCTTCTCTTTTCATGGGACTGGCCGGATATACGGGCGTTTTTATTTCCCAATTTCACGCCAAAAAGAAAAAAGCGGCGGTTACGCTTTCCTTGTGGCAGGGGGTGTGGCTGGCACTCCTTTCCGCGCTCTTGCTTGCCTGTTTAACACCCGTCGGAAAATACTTGATTCGTTTGTTCGGGCATGCGGCCTCCGTACAATCGTTGGAACTTGATTATTTCGGACTGCTTAATTTGTTCGGCGGACTTGCGGTAATCAATCACGCGCTAGGCAGTTTTTTCAGCGGACGCGCCGAAACGAAAATTCCCATGTACACCATTTTGGCGGGAAATTTGATAAATATTTTTTTGGATTACGTACTGATTTTCGGAAAACTCGGTTGCGTTGAAATGGGAATTAAAGGGGCGGCGTGGGCTACGGTCAGCGGAAACGTGCTGATTACAATTATTTTTTGCGCACTCATTTTTGCCAAGCGTACCCGCCAAACATTTAAAGTTTCCCGTCTGGCCGGTTTTTATAAACCGATTTTTACGCGGCTGTTGCGCTTTGGACTGCCGAACGGATTTGGCTTTTTGATGGACGTGGTTTCGTTTACGTTGTTTACATTTATGGTGGGGAATATTGATGCGGTTTCTCTACAAGCGAGCAATATTGTAATGTCCATGCAGCCGGTGGTGTTTATGGTGATTTTGGGATTAGGTTCCGGGATACAAATTCTCGTCAGTAAATATCAGGGATTAAAGCGGCCGGATTTGAGCGTAAAAGTTGTCAAAAATGCGTGCGTAATCGGATATGCGTATGCGGGCAGTATCGCCCTTTTATTCTTTTTCGGTACTTCGTTATTTTTACATTTATTTATTCCTGCCGGCACGCCCGGTGCCGCGGAATTGGCCGCTAAAACGGCTCCGTTAATTAAACTGGTCAGTTTGTTTGTGTTGTGTGATGCTACGTATCTGATTTTCGGCGAAGCCATACGCGGGGCAGGCGATACGAAATATTATATGTATGTGATGATTTTTTGCGCATGGGTATTACTGATACCGGGGACATGGTGGCTGGTATACCGCCTGAACGCGTCGGTGGCGCATGTATGGGGCTGGCTGACTTTTTATGCCGGACTGACGGCCGTATTTATGCTGGTACGTTTTTTACGCGGAGCATGGAAAAAGATAGAGGTAACTTCCGTTTGAAAGATTTGTACATTTGACGGCGATATTGTACAATACTTCTAACAAAAGGAGAATTTTTTATGGAAATAATGAATAAGGCAGATATCGGCGTATTCGGCGGTTCCGGTTTTTATAGTTTTTTGGAAAATGTGGAAGAAGTAAAAATGGAAACTCCCTACGGAGATCCCAGCGACCATGTTTTTATCGGTACGATCGGCAAACACCGGGTGGCTTTTATGCCCCGCCACAAAAGGGATCACTCTATTCCGCCGAATTTGGTGAATTACCGCGCCAATGTATGGGCCATGAAAACATTGGGTTGTAAGCGGGTAATTTCTCCGTGTGCGGCCGGCAGTTTACAAAAAGAAATCGCTCCCGGCCATTTTGTGATTTGCGACCAATTTGTGGATTGGACCGACGGACGTAAAAATACTTTTTTTGAAGGACCTGCGTTGTTTAACGGCGTACCGGTACAACATCCCTCTCCGGTGGAGACGTACTGTCCGCAGTTGCGCGAACTTGCCATAAAAACGGCGCGCGAATTAAATATTCCCGTACATGAAAAAGGAACAGTCGTTGTCATTAACGGGCCGCGGTTTTCTACCAAAGCGGAATCTTCTTTTTTCACGCGGCAGGGGTGGCACGTAATCGGCATGACGGCATTTCCGGAAACGTACTTGGTAAAGGAACTGAATATGTGTCCGTTAAACATTTCGTTGATTACCGATTATGATGCGGGTATCGTCGGCGATATGCCGCCGGTTTCGCACGAGGCGGTACTGAAAGTATTTAATAATAATATTGAAAAATTAAAAGCACTCTTGTTTCAGGTGATTGAAAAAATACCGACGGAAGAAACTGCCTGTAATTGCGCACATTCCACGCAATTAAATTTTTAAGAAAGCCAAAAAATAAGAAGGAATTTTTATTCCTTCTTATTTTTCTTCTAACAATTTTTTGATAATGTTTTCGTGTAGGCGAAACAGTCCTTCGTCCTTTCCTGCCAGATTATTTGCCATAAACGCAAACGAGATCAGCCGTCCGTTTTTGTCATAAACGTATCCGGCGAGCGTTTTGGTATTGTCCAACGTTCCGCCTTTCACGCGGACTTCGTTTACTTTTTTCTGTGGTTCCAAAAAGTAGCGTAAAAGCAGTAAATCGCCTCGGTCGTCCGGCGTGGCGAGTGATTTATAATACTCGTCAAAATTTGGACTTTTGGCCATAAAATTAAGTGTGTTTACCAGCACGCGCGGTGTAAGAAGATTGTCCCGCGAGAGACCGCTTCCGTCGTAAATAACGGCTTCTTTTTCGGAAGCGATTTTGTTATCTTTTAAAAATCGGTTCAGCACCGCAAGGCCGTTTTCAATACTTCCTTTTTTCCCTTCCGCAACGGCCAGCGTGCGTAGCAGCATTTCCGCATACAAATTAAAACTGCGTTTATTCACAATCACCACAATATCTTTTAGAAAAGGCGATTGATAGATATGAAGCGGCGTCATGGACTCATAATCCGGCCATTTGTCGGACGTGACGGCTTTTCCGCTGACGGTAATGCCCTTTTCTTCCAATGCTTTTTTGAGCGATTGTGCGGTAAACAGGGCCGGATCCGGCAGCGCGCCTTTGATGGTAAAACCGTTTAAATTGGTGGGAATCGTGCCGAAAATTTTTAATTGATTTTGCCCCGGCGCACCGTAAATATATGCGTTGTCATCTTTTATTTTCCCGTCGGTCGTAACAAAAGATTCTATACTTAACCCTTCCACTTGGGGTGTTATTTCGTCCACTTCCGCTTTGCGGTTGGAAAAAGGTTGCGGCTTAAAACGGATAGAAAATAAATTGTCGTGAAAGCTAAGCGGACTAGCCGGTGCGGCAAAATAATTACCGATATTTTCCCAATTTACTTTGGCGGCAATAGAAGGCCCTTCAAACAGTGACTCGTCGGCGATAATATCCCCGTTGATGCGGGTAATGCCTGCTTTTTGAAGTGCCTCTACCCACGTGGCAAGTACTTCCGTATAATCTTCCGCTCCCGTAACGCGCGAAGAACCCAGCGTCGGGTCGCCGCCGCCGCGGATATATACAGAACCGTTTATGTTTCCGTTTTCATCAGGGGTATGTTCGGCATATAAGTAGGTGCGAAAACGGTAATAAGGCCCCAGCAGTTCCAACGCGGCTGCGGTGGTAACTAATTTGAGCGCCGAGGCCGGCGTCAAACGTGTGTCGGCTAATTTTTCAAAAAGGGGGGAGTCGGGTGCATCGGCATATACCGCAATACCGCCCCACAAAGACCCGTCTAACGACGGTAACTCTAGTTGCTGTTCTACCCAATTTTGTAACGGCAGAGAACCGGCTTGCGAAGGAGCATCCGCCCCCGCGGCCGCCAACGGGCACAGGAAAAAAATCAAGAAAAATAATTTACGCATAGTTAGTTAAACCACGGGTACCATTTGTCCCTGTCCCGCATGCTGATGAGCAAACTGACAGCCAGGGCATCCCGCGCGGCAATCGCATCCGGCTTATCCAAATTACAAACCATTTTGTTGAAAAGGGCATGCGTGCTTTCTAACGTGCCGTGGCTTTCCATGGGACCGGAGATAAGATAATCTGCCCGTAAAAATCCCCACAGATGCCCTGTGAAATGGCGTATGAGGCCGGTAAGAAAACTTTTTTCGGCAAATGTAGCCGTCGGCGTTCCTTCCGCGTTACACAACTGCCAAACGCGGCGAATCGTAAAGCGTTTGCGCCGGACATATACGATATTTTTGGACTTCGCAAAATAAATTTCATACCGTTCCCGTAACGGGTGGAACCCTTTTTGAACAATGAAAGCGGCTTTGTGGCCGGTGCGGTCATATAAAACAATTTCTTTGAGTGTAATTAAACCCCATACCGCACCGCAGATAAACAGTAAAATTCCTAACGGGATAATCAACGAACAGACGGAATAAACCGTACTGTAAACAAAAGAGGATAATGAAATTAAAGCGGTTTGTTCCAGTATGCTGACGACCGATAACAAGAGTAACGTACCGACCACGGTAAATATCCCCGCAAATATAAAAACGCTATGCCAGCGCGAACCGAGCGAAGTTAAAATATTCCCCTGATTATCCCGCGCGCGGAAAATGAGCGCCGGCGTGCCGTAGAGGCGGCGCAGCCGAATCGGATAAAGCGAATTGGGGTTGGCCTGTATCGGGGATTCTTTGGCGCGGAAACATAAACGGATGAAAAACGTAACCAGCCACAGTAAAAGCCAAGCCACTATCAAAAGAACAATTGCGTCAAATCCATGCCCCAACTGCCGCAGATAAGGCGGCATTTGACGGGATACCAACGTTTGTATATGTGCCTGCGTAAATTTTTGTTTTACTTTTTGGAGAACCTTTTTCCATTTCGGTAATTGAACGGTGGCGGTCGGTTGCGGTTTGGCCGGCTCGTCTTTTACGATTAACGTATTAACGTTGTTTTCTTCTTCCACGCTTGTTTCCAATATTTCCACTTCCGGCAAGGCCACCGTATCGTAGGCGCGGGGGGAATTGGTGTCGGCCACAATCGTTAGTTCTTCATCGGCTTTTTGGGAGGAAACCGCCGCGGTTTCGGTCTTGCGGATCGGCGAGAAAAAGGAGAAAATTAAATCGGCTTCCGCATACGAAATATTGCGGGCCAGAACGGAGTAAGCGTGTTCGTTCATTAAAAAATAACCCGCGCTAAAATCATTTTTTGAAGTAAAAAAACTGATGTAAAACAACGGCTCTCCGGTGGAAAATTCAATCTGTTTGATTTCCTCGCCGGTATAGGTGTTAGTAATTACCGTCATTTTTTTGGATTTTACATTGATTAAATCTTTACGGATTTTTTCATCCAAACATGCTTCCGTAGTGCAGTCTATGCGTTTGATATCAATGGATGCCGTATCTTTCTGAAGGGTCAGCACGCTGTTGTTATCCGCGTTGCGTACGCGCAACCACCCGGCCGGTAAATCTAAGGTAAACGTATTGTCCGACGACGTAAACGTTCCGGCGTAACCGAAGCCGCCAAGCCCTATAAGTACCGTCAAAAAGAGAGTGCTGACAAGTTGTTTTGGTATCATATCATCTCTATTATAGTATATTATGAGTGAAAATAATGCGCAATCGGGCGGATTTTTCGTTGTAGGAAACGGGGAAAATTGTTATCATATACATATAGAGGTAAATTATGACTACAAAACAATTGCCGGAAAAATTCTCCGTCCTAATTAAACAATACCGCAAAAACGGGATGGACGGATTTCTAGTTACAAATCATTTGGACCAGTTGTATTTAACAAGTTTTACTTTTTTTGAAGGAGAATCCGTATTTTTGGTACATGCCAAAGGAGTGGTGTGTTTTACGCGTAGTTTATATGTGGATTCCTTTCAAAAAGCTGCGCCGTATGTGGAAGTTATCGGAGAAGACGGCGACCGTATCCAAAAAGCGTTGGAACGGATAAAAAAATTGGGCCTCAAACGCGTAGGTTTTGACGCGGGAAAAGAGCATTATCTGACGGGAAAACGGTTTATCCAAGACGGATTGGTGGAAGGCGACAGTTTTATTTCGCAACTGCGCCGTACAAAAGATGCGAACGAGTTAAAACTGATGCGGGCTTCCAACCGTTTGACGTACTTGACGTACGAATATATCAAACCGCGTATTAAAGCCGGTATGCGGGAATCGGAAGTGGCGGCCGAAATGGAGTGGTTTATGCGTACAAACGGTGCTTCCGCCCTTGCGTTTAGCACGATTGTCGCTTTCGGCGAAAATACATCCAATCCGCACCACGTAACCGGAGAGAGAAAATTAAAATCCGAAGATGCCGTGCTGATAGATTTCGGGTGTACGTACAAGGGTTACTGCGCCGACATGACGCGCAGTTGGTGGTACGGGAAAAAGGAACCGGCGGAATATACGAAAATTTGGAAAATAACCAAAGAGGCCTACAAGGCAGGCGTAAAGGCCGTTAAAATCGGTACCACCGGACAACAGGTGGACCGCGCCGCGCGCGACGTGATAGAAGCGGCCGGTTACGGAGAATTTTTTACACACGGTACCGGGCATGGTGTCGGGCTTGAAATACACGAGGCCCCCTACACGAACCAGCAAGATGCTTCCCCTCTTAAAGAAGGAAACGTTGTTACCGTTGAACCGGGGATTTATCTGGTAGATAAATTTGGGGTGCGGTTGGAAGATACAGTTGCCGTTACCAAAACCGGTGCGAAAATTTTAACGAAGAAATAATATGCCTATTACTGACTTATCCGAAAAACGCATGAAGGATTTTCGCTCGTTACTCAAACGGGCCGGCTTGGACGGATACATTACGGTTTCCGCGTTGGAACAGCGGTATGTATCCGGCATTGAGTTGAGCGCCGGGGAAGCGGTGTTTTTGATTACGCCCCGTCAGGCCTACTGTATCACCAAACAGTTAATCGCCAGCAAAATGGTTCCCGCAAAAGCGTGGGTGAAAGTGCGAACGGTTGCGTTCGGCGCTATGCTCGGCGAGACATTGTCTTTTATGAAAGAGAAAGGATTAAAGCGCGTGGCGTTTGATCCTTCGCTCGTAGATTTGGAAACAGGCGAAAAACTGCTAAAGGAAGGGTGTGTCCGTACGGTCAGTTTGATAGGCGAAATGCGTCGTAAAAAATATGCGGACGAAATCCAACGCTTGGAGAAGGCCTGTAAAATAGCCGCACAATCTTTTGCCGAAGTAAAACCGAAAATAAAAACCGGTATGACGGAAGAAGACGTCCGTATTTTAATGGCACTTGCCATGCATAAACGCGGGGCGGCCTCTATTCCGTTTAACATTGTGTGTTTTGGGGAAAATACGGCAGATGCGCACCATAATCCTTCCAAAACGCGCAAGTTAAAAGCGGAAGAAGCGGTACTGATGGATTTTGGGTGTTTTTATGAAGGATATACGTCGGATATGACGCGCAGTTGGTGGCACGGTAAAAAAGAACCGGCCGAATATACGCGCATTTGGAAAATTGTAAATAAGGCCCATGCTGCCGGCGTAAAAGCCCTTCGCCGCGGTGTAGGTGCCGCAGAAGTGGATAACGCGGCGCGCAGTGTGATAGAAGCGGAGGGGTACGGAAAAGAATTTTTCCATACAACCGGCCACGGAATCGGACTTCAGGAACACGACCAACCGATTTTGCGGGCGGGAATACCCGACGTATTAGAAGAAGATTTTGTAGTTACCATAGAGCCCGGTATTTATTTTGACGGGCGCTGGGGCATTCGTTTGGAAGACAGTTTTTTAGTTACCAAAACGGGTTCCAAAAAATTAACGCAAAAATAAGAGGTAAAAAATGCTTAGCACGACAGAATTCCGTGAAGGACTTATCTTTGAAGATGAAAACGGGCAATTAGTGGAAATTATTGAATTTCAGCATCACCGCAAAAGCCAAGCCCGCGCCGTAGTGCGTGTGAAATTACGCAACATCCGCACCGGATCTATGATTGAAACGGCGTACCGTCCCGAAGATAAATTTAACGAAGTGGAAGTAGAAAAACGGCCTTTCCAATTCTTATACACCACCGGTGATATGGCTACGTTTATGAACACCGAAACGTATGACCAAATTGAAGTGCCGACGGCGAAACTCGGCGATTTGGCCAAGTATTTAAAAGACAATATGGACGCAACCGGCATTTACATTAACAGCGAATTATTCAATGTGGAATTGCCGATTAAAGTGCCGCTTAAAATTGCTTCCACCGTTCCCGGTGTTAAAGGCGATACCGTTGCCAATACGACCAAAGAAGCTACATTGGAAACGGGTGCGGTTATCAAAGTACCGCTTTTCATTAACGAAGGGGATACCGTTTTGGTGGATACGCGTACCGGCAACTACGTGGAACGCGTAAACGGTTAATGTTCAACTATATAGTCGGGGCGGTAGGACTTTTGTTAATATCGCCCCAACTGTATGCGCTTGACGTACAGGCAGGACGCTTTTTCCGCGTGGAGCATATTTCACTACGTAACGGAAAATGGGTAATGCCCGTAGAAAAACGGAAGTACCGCAACATCCGTATTTTAGATAAAGATACGTTTTTGTTACTCGGGAAATGCCGCGAGAAAGAGACGTGTAATCAACCGTTGGAAGATGTTTTTATAAAGGTGGAATCCGTACGGGCGGTCAAAACGCGGGAAGATATGTGGCTGGCGGACGTTTCGTTTTCGGATAAGTGGGAAGTAACATTTTTAGTATTTAAAAATGAGAAAGGATTTTCCGTTAAAAAGCCGAAACACTTTATATTTTTGGATACTGCGTTGGAAAAAGAAGTAACGCATCAAATAGAACAGGTGTTGAAATAATATGAAATGTATTTTACAGCGTACGGGGGAAAATTTAGCGGCGGAAGTGGAAGTAGCCGATACGTATTTTACGCGCCTGAAAGGATTGATGTTTCGCAAGTGTTTGGCGGATAACAAAACGCTGTTGTTGGATCCTTGTCCTCAAATCCATACCTGTTTTATGCGTTTTAAGATAGATGCTGTATTTTGTGATAAAAAAGGTGTAGTATTATATGTAGTGGAACAAATGAAGCCCTGGCGTTTTAGCAAATTTGTGCGTAATGCCCGTTATACATGGGAATTTAACGGCGGTGCGCTCAAAGGAAGGGTGAAAGAAGGCGATACGATTTTATTTGAGTAAGAGGTTTTGAAAAAATGAAAAAATGGTTACTTGTGAGTTTGTTTATTTTTCTGTTGGCTCCCTACGGACGGGCCAGTAAAGTATGGAACGATTTTGCCGATAATGTAACCGCACAAAATGTACATGCGTTTACAAAAGATTTGGGGGGGCTTATCGGTTCGGGTACTTACACGACGGGGCGTGTACTCGGCTGGGGCGGTTTTCAAATCGGGCCGCGCGGCAGTATGATTTTTAAAATGAGTCAAGGCAACGGAAATAATCATCAAACGCGTCAGCAAACGGCATTGGGTGACCGCGATAAAGTGGGTGCTGTTTTTTATCCGTGGTTACAGGCCGATATCGGGTTGCCGTTCCGTATTGACGGTTTTATCCGCGCCAGCAGTTTTGAAGGACTGACGATTGCCGGCGGGGGACTGCGTTGGGGTATCACGCGCCCGAGTGAAAGGGTAGGGGCTTTCCAACCCATGTTAGTGGTATCTGCCCACAGCGCAAGTGCGTTGGATTTTTCCGCCACGCATTATAACGCAAGTTTGGTGCTGTCTATGAAACTGAAAGATTTTGTGCCTTATATCGGCGGCGGCGTAGATTATACCACCCTCCATATCAACGAAGCCAAACAAGATGCTTCGTTGGAAGGTACGCGAGATTATGCGGCTACCGCCCGCGCGACGGCAGGGTTTAATTTTAAATTGCCTTCGTATGTGGATTTAAGTTTGGCGGCGCACTACGCGCATTACGGTTTAGGCGGGGAAGCATCCCTGACGGTGCGGTTTTAAGAAATTTTAGACGGTTAGAAAAGACGGCATCCCGCAACGGATGCCGTCTTTTTTTCATGACTATTTGTAGTAAACGGCTTTTTTGACTTTTTCTACGGTTTCTTTGCCGACTAATTTTTCGGCAACGGCAAAGCCGAAATCAATGGCGGCGGCGGCACTTTGTCCGGTAATAATATTCCCGTCGGTAACGGCGTATTTATCTAAAAAATGACCGCCGAAATCTTCGTTCATCGCGGTAAAGCAGGTGTAATTTTTCCCTTTTAGAAAACCCTTCTTTCCTAAAATCGTGGGGCTTGCGCAGATCGCGGCTACGACTTTATTGTTTTGGAGATATTCGCGGATAATTTGTTGTACTTTTTCATTTTTCTCAAGTGTAGCGTACGCCGGACCGCCGGGCAAAACGACCGCCTCATAATCAGCCGCGTTTAGATGGGCAAAATCTTTCAGTTCCGTACAGACAAGCCCAAATTTTCCGGCGGTATTTTTGCCGGAAAGCGCGTACAAATCCACGTCCAGTCCGCAGCGGCGCAAAATAGCAAACGTACCGATGGCTTCTATATCTTCAAACCCGTCCGCAAGTAACATACAAACTTTTTTCATGATAGATTCTCCTTTGAAAAGCCCCGCTTGCGCGGGGCTTAAAAATCAGTTGGCTGCTTTTTTCAGCGCGGACACTTTGTCGGTCTTTTCCCAAGGGAAGGAAGATCGGCCGAAATGTCCGAACGAGGCGGTTTGCCGGTAGATAGGATTTCGTAATTTGAAATGCTCTATAATACCGCGCGGCGTCATCGGGAAAATTTTGCGCGCAATCTGCGCCAATTTTTCATCCGCAACAACACCTGTTCCGTCCGTATCCACATAAAATCCGACGGGTTCGTCACGCCCGATTGCGTAGGCGATTTGTACGGTACATTCTTTGGCAAGTTGCGCCGCTACAATGTTTTTGGCAATATAGCGCGCCATGTAGGCCGCGGAACGGTCCACTTTCGTCGGGTCTTTGCCGGAGAAGGCACCACCGCCGTGCGGACAGCGTCCGCCGTATGTATCTACAATAATTTTGCGTCCGGTTAAGCCGGTATCGGAAGCGGGGCCGCCGATAACGAATTTTCCGGTCGGGTTGATGTAGATTTTGGTGTTCTTATCTATCCATTTTTTTACGACGGGCAAAATAGCGGTTTTGATAATTTCCTGTTTTGATTTTTCCGTAATTTTTTCGCCCGAGCGGTCTAAAATTTCTTCCGTATGCTGGGTGGAAACGACAATGGTATCAATGCGGACGGGTTTTCCGTCTTGATATTCCACCGTTACCTGTGATTTGGCATCCGGCCCTAAATAGCGGAGGGTTTTTGTCTTGCGCGCTTTCTCTAAATTTTTGAGAATTTCGTGCGATAAGACAAGCGACAACGGCATATATTCAGGCGTTTCATCTACGGCATACCCCACCATTAAACCCTGATCGCCCGCACCGCCGACGTCCACTCCTTGGCTGATGTCGGGGGACTGCTGGCCGATTACATTGATAATGGCACACGTTTTGTGATTAAAACCCCATGTATCCTGATCGTAACCGATTTCTCGGATGACGTTGCGGGCAATTTGCTCCACATCTACCCAAGTGCGTGTGGTAATTTCTCCGCCTACCACCACCAGTCCGCGCGTGATATATGTTTCGCATGCTACACGGGCGGTTTTGTCTTTTTTCAAGATTTCGTCCAAAATCGCATCCGAGATTTGATCACATACTTTATCGGGATGTCCTTTTGAAACGGACTCTGATGTAAAAAAACATTTTCCATGTTTTATCATACTGCTTAACTCCTAATTAAATTTGAGGGGAAAATCTGTGTTTCTTTCATTGTACTATTTTCTTTATTTCGTTTTCTTTTCAGAAGACGTTTTGCGCGCGCGGTGTGTCAAACCGCATTTTTCGCAAAACGTGTGATGCCCGCTCATGGTACGCGGTAATTGAACACCGCACACTTTACAAAAATAATCTTTGCGCTTTTTGGCGTAACGTGCTTTTGCTTTTTCAAGCACCGCTTCTTTGTGTTCGGCATAATAGTTGTTCGCATAAGCGAGTAAGCGTTTTCTGTGTTTGCGGTAGAAGGCCACTTGGGCACGTCTGCGCGCTGAAAGAGGTTGTGTGTTGTTTTCAGTTTTATTCTTCATAATCAGTTTCCTCAACCGGTGTGTCGGATAAAGACGGTGTTAAAGGCAATAAGTCTTTTCCGTACGCGAAATCAAAAACGGTACCAGCCAAGAACCGCAACTGTTGGTAAAAATCTTGCTCTCGGATAAATTCATCTGCGCTGTGGGCCGAATTTTTTTCCAACGTATCCATGGCGGGGCCCAAGCCGTAAGTAATGATGCCCCATCTGCGTAAAAATTCACTGTCGCCGGAGGCCGGACTCAACCCCGGAGCCGTAATCGCACCGGGAAACAGTTTTTGTGCGGTAAAAGATATGGAATCAAACAGCGGATCTTTCCCTTCCATGGCAGGGGCAAACGGTGTTTGAGGACGTTCCACGATTTCCAACGAAATGTTTTCGTCCCCTTTGAACAGTTGTGTGAGTCCTTCAAAAAAAGCATCAGGATCCGTATCGGGCAACAGGCGGATATTGAGCAACGCGCTCGCTTGCGGCGCGGAAACACTGCTATCCGTACCGGCGGAAAGTTCCGTAGGCGTAATGGTGTCTTTTAACTGCGAGCGGAAAAACGGATCTTGCGCCATTACTTCGGCGGCTTCCTGTTGGTTTTCAGGTGTTCCTTCCAGAAGTTGGGTAATCGTGGTTTGTCCGTCGGGAGTTTGTATGGGATAAATGGCTTGGAAAAAAGTGCGCGCCGTAGGTGTTAAACGGGCGGGCGGATTGTAGGCACTGATTTTAGCAAGTGCCTGTGAAAGGGTATATACGGCGTTGTTATCAACAGGAATAGAGGAGTGTGTAGTTGTTCCCGTTGCGGTAATGCGCACGTCCATATACATTTTGGTGGCCGCTTCCGCAAAGACGATAGTCGGTGTATTTTGATCCCAGATAATACCGCCGCCTTCGTTTAAAGCAAAACCCGCTTCTATTTTATCTTTATGGTTTCCGCCCATCCATAATAAACCGGTTTCACTGCCTATTTCTTCGCCGGAAGTAGCCAAAAACAGAATATCGCGTTCGGGGCGGACCGGCTGTTTGGCAAGCCATATAAACAGCGCCAAATTGGCTGCCGTATAATTTTTGGCATCCGTTGCGCCTAACCCGTAAATACGTCCGTTTTCTTCGGTGGCCCGAAACGGAGGATAGGTCCACCCGGGGACAGCGGCGGCAGTGTCCAAATGGGAAATTAACAAAAGCGGTTTAGCGGCGGGATTGGTCCCTTTGATGCGGGCCACTATATTGGCATGTTGTCTGCTGGGAATAAAAATATCCCAGTCAATTTTATTTTTATTAAATTCCTTATATATATAGCGGACGGCTTTTAATTCGTTGGCATCCGGTTGAGAAGTGTCTATATTGATTAAGCGGATGAGATGTTTTTTTGCGTTTTGTTCCAACAAAGACCACTCGTCCTGCTGCGCGCAAGCGGGCAACGTACAAAAAAGAAGTCCTGCTAAAAATACCTTTTTCAAATCCATTAAAATTTTAACTCCGCTTCGGAAATTACACCGTGCTTGGCGGCTGTTTTGGCGGGGATTTCCAATACATATTGCCCGTAACCGACGGCATACGCAATATCCGTATCGGGTGTGTAGGAATAGGAGTGGGGAACTCCCGCCGCCACAGACGTTACCTTTTTGTCCGCGCCTATAAAGACCATATCCAAATCAATAAAGGTGTTTTTCATCCAAAATTGCTGGAGTTGTTCGCCTTCAAAAACAAATAACATCCCTTTGTTTTCCGGCAAATCTTTAATAAACATTAACCCTTTTTCGCGGGTTTTTGGGGTATCGGCTATGAGGGCTTTTACTTCAAAACCGTCCGGTAAAATAACGGAAGTTGTTTTGTAGGAACTACACGCCGTCAGTAAACAAATTGCTAAAACAGACAACACAATCTTCATAATAGTACAGTATATCAAAAAAAATATAAGAAGTAAAAAGAAAAAAATAAAGGGGTTTTTATTGTAGGGTGGTAACTTGGTATAATAATAAAGATGAGCACCGAAGAAAATTGTATGCTATCTGTAGAAAATTTAAAAGTTTCCTTTCATACGGATGAGGGAGATGTGCCCGTTTTGCGCGGGCTTTCCTACGCACTGCCGAAGGGACGTATTTTGGCGGTAGTGGGGGAATCCGGCAGCGGAAAGACGGTACATGCGCTTTCATTACTTCGGTTACTGCCGCCGGCGGCGCATATTACCGGCGGAAAAGTGGTCTATCAAGGGAAAGATATTACCCAACTGCCCGAGAAGGAATTAAAACATATTCGCGGCGGAAAAATTTCTATGATTTTTCAGGACCCGTCGGCGAGTTTGAACCCCGTTTTAACCATTGGCGAACAACTGACGGAAACCATTTTGGCTCATAAGAAAATAACGAAACAACAGGCCCGACAGGAGGCCGTCTTGCTATTACAAAAGGTAGGTATCCGCGAGGCAGAAAAACGATTGGCGGAATATCCCTTTCAATTTTCGGGCGGTATGTGCCAACGCGTGATGATTGCCATGGCGCTTGCCCTCAAGCCGGACGTGCTGATTGCAGACGAACCGACAACGGCATTAGATGTTACAATCCAGGCGCAAATTTTGCGGCTGATGCGCGATTTACAAAAAGAAAGCGGTATGTCGGCGGTGTTTATCACCCATAATTTAGCCGTCGTGGCCGGTGTGGCGGATGAAGTGCTGGTGTTATACGGCGGGCTTTGTATGGAGCAGGCCGAAGTAAATGATTTATTTAATAATCCGCTTCATCCTTATACGCAAGGGCTTTTGAAATCGCTTGTTTCCGTGGAAGAAAAGAAGGATACGCTTCCGGCGATTGAAGGCCAGCCCCCCGTACCGGGCGAAATCGGGAAGGGGTGCCCGTTTGCGCCGCGCTGTACGCAGGCCTCGGAAAAATGTTTTGAACAATGCCCGCCGCTGTCGGAAAAAGCAAATCGCCGCGTGCGGTGCTGGCGGGTGGAGGAAAAATGAATCCGATAGAAATTAAAAACCTTTCCAAAACATATATCCGTCAGCCGTTTCTAGGGAAAAAAACCGAAAAAGAAGTCCTGCGGGACGTTTCGCTTACGTTAAAAGAAGGCCAAGTGCTGGGGCTGGTGGGGGAGTCCGGCTGCGGGAAAAGTACGCTTTGTAAGGTGTTACTGGGGATAGAGCCGTTATCGTCGGGAGAAGTGTGGATCAACGGAAAAAACAGCCGTTGTTTGTCGCGCGCGGAACGTAAAGAATTGTGCCGCCGGATGCAGGTGGTGTTTCAGGATCCGTACAGCAGTTTGGATCCGCGCATGAACGTGCGGCAACTGTTAAGCGAGCCGTTAGCCATCCACGGTCTTTATACGGATAAACAGGAACGGGAAAAATTTTTGAAGGAATTATTGGAATCGGTCGGATTATCGGTTTCGTTTCTGCCACGTTATCCGCATGAATTTTCCGGCGGACAACGGCAACGCATTTGTATTGCGCGGGCCTTGGCGTTAAGCCCGAATATTTTGCTGGCCGACGAGCCGGTTTCGGCACTTGACGTATCGGTACAGGCGCAGATTTTGAATTTACTTAAAAAAATAAAAGAAGAACGTCACTTATCGGTGTTGTTCGTCACACATGATTTTGCCGTTGCCCGTTTTTTGTGTGATGATATTGCCGTTATGTATGAGGGACGGATTGTGGAGTACAAACCGGCAGAGGAGTTATTCTCGCATCCGTCGCATCCTTATACCCAAAAATTACTGCGTGCGGTTGCGAAACCAAATCCCGCTTTGCGTGATACTTGGTTAGCGGGCGCTCAAGAGGAGACATTATGAACGAAAAACGATTGGTAAATACTTTTTTGGAACTTGTCAAAATTGACAGTGAATCTTTTCACGAAGGAAAAATTCACGCTTTTTTGGTAAGCCGTTTAAAAGCGTTGGGGTTGCGGGTAACGGTGGATCAGGCGGGGAAAAAGTATCAGACGGACGCACCCGGAAATATTATCGGATTTTTGGACGGCACGGTTAAAAGCGCGCCTATTTTGCTCGCGTCCCACATGGATACGGTAAAACCCGGCATACAGATAAAACCGGTGGTGAAAAAAGACCGCATTACTTCCGACGGCACCACTATTTTGGGGGCGGACGATAAAGCCGGAATCGCCATTATTTTGGAAATATTGGCGACGCTGAAGGAAGAAAAAATACCGCATCCGCCGGTGGAAGTTTTATTTACGCTGACGGAAGAAAACGGTATGTGCGGGGCTAAAAATTTAGATTATAAAAAATTAAAAAGCCGCGAAGGCCTTATTTTGGATAACGAAGAACTCGGCGAACTGTTGATACAGGGGCCGGCCGTTAATACCATAGAAGTATGGGTAAAAGGGATTGCCGCACATGCGGGGGTTTGCCCTGAAAAAGGTATCTCTGCCTTGGAAGTAGCCGCTTATGCGTTGAGCCGTATGAAATTAGGACGCATAGATAAAGAAACGGTGGCGAACTTCGGGATTATTCAGGGAGGCGTAGCCACGAACGTAGTAACCGAAGAAATTTATCTTAAAGGGGAAGCGCGCAGTTTGCGGAACGAAAAACTTGCCAAACAGACCGCACACATGAAGGCATGTTTTGAAGCGGCGGTGAAACATTTTACCAAAAAGATAGACGGAAAAACGGTAAAACCCGTTGTCAAATTTGTGCCGTTCAAACGTTACGGTGCGGTATGTGTTTCCAAAAAACATCCGTTGGTGAAACTGGTGACGGACGTTGCCAAAAAAGAAAAATTGGTTTTGCGGGCGGGGGCGTCCGGCGGCGGCTGTGATGCCAACGTGATGAGCGATTACGGATTTACGTTACCGAACATGGGAACCGGCGGGCGTAATTGCCATACGGTAAAAGAATATTTATTGTTAAAGGAATTTTTTGCGGCTTTCCGTCTTGTGTTCCGGACGGTTTGCCTGTACCGGAAGTAATATATGTTGCGTTTTATTGCCAGAAGACTTTTATTGTTGCCGCTTGTGGCGTTGGGTGTGACGTTTTTGCTGTTTTTGCTTACCCAGCGTTTAAGCCCGGAAATGCGCGCCTCTCTCTATGTAAAAGATGCGCGCCAGATGGGTGCGCTGGAAGAAGTTATCCAACAATACGGTTTGCGCGATAACGTATTTAAGCAGTATGGGCGTTGGCTCAAAAATATCGCCAAAGGCGATTTGGGATACAGTCCGAGTGCCAATATGCCCGTTGCCCGCGCCATAAAAGAATATTTGCCGGCTACAATCCAGTTAGCGGTGGTGACGATTTTGCTCGTTGTGTTTTTCGGCGTATGGTTCGGGGCCGTTTCCGCCGTACATAAAGATAAATGGCAGGATAATGCCGCCCGATTTATTTCGGTGGGGGGGTTTTCGTTGCCGATTTTCGTTTTGGGGTTGCTACTCCTCATGTTATTTTACGGCAAATTGGGTTGGTTCGCACCGGGGGGGTATTCCGTTCAAACGGATATGCTCGTACACGCGCCTTCTTTTCACCACTATACCGGATTTTTGTTGTTAGATGCGCTGCTTAACGGTAATTTGAAAGTGTTTGCGGACGTTCTGTCCCACTTGGTATTGCCGGCGGTTACGTTGTGTATCGGCTCGTTTGCGCTGATGGTGCGTGTGATGCGTTCGAGCATGTTGGAAGAATTAAATAAGGAATATGTGCGTACGGCGCGGGCGAAAGGATTATCCGAATTTCAGGTTATTTATAAACACGCCGGAAAAAATGCGATTATCCCCGTCATCACGCTGGCAAGTATCCAATTTATACGCCTTCTCGGCGGAACGGTGATTGTGGAAACGATTTTTGATTACCCCGGTATCGGTCGGTTCGGGGTGGTGGCCGCACAGCAGTTGGATATTGCCGGCATATTGGGATTTTCGCTCATGGTAGCGGTACTGTTTGTACTTGGGAATTTATTGTCGGACATTTTATATACGGCGGTGGATCCGCGTATCCGGTTAGAGTGATTATGAACGAACGTATTTGGAAACGGATTTGTAAGAATAAAACTTCGTTGGTCGGACTTATTTTGGTCAGTTTGTTTTTGCTGACGGCGCTGTTTGCGCCGGTGTTGGCACCCGCACAGAACAAAAATAATCCCTATCAAATGCCGCAGGCAAGTTATAAAATTACGCCGCAGCCGCCTTCTTCGCAGAATTGGTTGGGAACGACCGAACAGCAATATGACTTATATTACGGTATTGTCTGGGGGGCGCGGCTTGCGTTTAAAATAGGGCTTACCGTTACATTTTTTGCGTTCTTAATCGGACTTTTTATCGGGATGACCGCCGCGTATTTCGGCGGGAAAACAGACGAAATTTTAATGCGTTTGACGGATGTTGTGTTTGCCGTTCCTTCTTTGGTGCTGGCGATGGTAATTGCCGCTATGCTGGGGCCGGATATCAAAAATATGATGATTGCGCTGACGGCAGTGGCGTGGCCTTCGTATGCGCGGCTTGTAAGGGGGGATATTTTATCGGTGAAGCAACGCAATTTTGTAACGGCTTCCCGTACGCTGGGGGCCGGAAATATCCGCATTTTACTGCGCCATATTTTGCCCAACGCAATTTACCCGTCTGTCGTGGTGGCAAGTTTGGATATCGGCTATGTGGTGCTGACGGCCGCCTCTCTTTCCTTTTTGGGATTGGGGGCGCAACCCGGGTCGGCCGATTGGGGGCAGTTAATCGCGATGGCGCGTAACTGGGTGTTGGGTACGCCCGACAATCCGTTTGCTTATTGGTACACGGTTGTTTTCCCCGGGGGAGCCATCTTTTTATTCGTGTTGGGCTGGAATTTGTTGGGAGATGCGTTCCGCGATATTTTGGATCCCAGACAGATTTAGTACCCAAGAGCGATTTGATTTTATACAATAAGAGTAGATACTATTTAAAGAGGTGCTTATGATTCGCCGTAAAGATTTATATACCGCTCTTTCCGACAGTGCATTTCGCCAGCCGGATAAAATTGCTTTGGTGGAAACCGGTACAAACAAAAAAATTTCTTACCATGAACTGCTAATGCAGGTGGACCGTGCTGCCGATATGTTCTTTGAACACGGTATCCGCAAAGGTGACCGCGTGGCTGTGGCGCACCGTAACGCCATAGATACCGTTGTGGCCAACTTCGGCTTGTATAAGTTGGGGGCTGTGGCGATTCCGATGAATTTCATGGTAACAAAGAGCGAAGAAATAGAATTTATCTTAAATAACGCACAAGCATCTGCCGTAGTTACCCAAGGGGAATTTATCCGCCATTACACGAGATGTCTGCCCAATCTAAAAACGGTCAACTACATTTTCTCTACGGATTCTATTCCTTCGTCTGCGGCGGAAAATGAAAAAGTACAATTATTCTGGGAACAAATAGAAAAATCTACCGCCCACGAAGAGACGGCTTCCGCGCAGGCCGGGTTGGAAGATTTGGCCTTTATTCTTTATACTTCCGGCACGACGGGGCAACCCAAAGGCGCCATGCTTTCCCACGGGAATTTGGCGGCCAACGTGATTTCGTGCGCGCAGATTTTCAAAATCGGCGGCGAGGATTGTTTCCTCTGTTTACTGCCGATGTTCCACTCGTTTGCGTGGACGACGTGTGTGGTGTTGCCGCTTTATTTGGGTTTAAAAGTAGTAATCGTTGCCAACGTAATGCCCGCTAGCAAATGGCTGGGTGCCATGGGTACGGAGAACGTAACGCTGATTTTGGCCGTCCCGCAGATTTATGCGGTGCTTTCCAAAGAAGCCAAAGGGTTAAAACAACTTTATTTGCGCTTCTGGCCGTTCAAGAAAATACGCTTTGCGGTTTCCGGCGCGGCGCCTTTAACCTTGGAAATTAAGACGCGCTTTGAAGAAAAATTCGGCGTGCCGATATTGGAAGGGTACGGCCTTACGGAAACAAGCCCGGTTGTCAGTGTCAATACGGAAGAATTACAAAAAATTAAATCGGTAGGCCCCGCTATTCCGTCGGTCAGCACGATTGTACTGGATGATGACGGCCACGAAGTTCCGCGCAATAAAGAAGGGGAACTGTGCGTGAAAGGGCCGAACGTTTTCCGCGGTTATTGGGGAAACGAAAAAGCCACGCACGACGCTTTTACGGAAGACGGTTGGTTTAAAACAGGCGATATTGTGGAAATAGACGACGACGGATTTATCTTCATCAAAGACCGCAAGAAAGACATGATTATCATTAAAGGGCTGAAAGTATTTTCCGCCCAAGTGGAAGCCATCATCTGCGAACACCCGGCCATTGAAGAGTGCGCCATTATCGGCGTGCCCGACGGAAGAGGCGGTGAATTTATCAAATTGTACGCCGTCAAAAAAGAAGGGGCGGAAGTGTCCGATCTGGAATTTAGAAAATTCTTAAAAGCCAACTTAGATACCTATAAACGTCCGCGCGATTTTGAGTTCGTGGAAGAGTTGCCGAAAAACGCACTGCGTAAAGTATTGAAACGCAAACTGCGTGAAGATGCTGTGGCAAAGTTGGCCGCCCGCACTGCCGCAGAGGCCCCCGCGGAGGAAACGCTTGCTTAATTTGGCGGAGATTTTAAAAGAAGCCGTCCCGCAGGGATATTATGTGGGGGGCATTATCCGCAGTAGTTTGCTCAAACGGCCTTCGTCGGATATTGATATTGCGCTTCCGGCGGATCAAGTAAAACAAGTTTCAGCCCTTTTAGCCAAACGCCTTCATGCGTCTGTTTTTGAAATGGATGCGGAAATGGGCGTTTGGCGTCTTGTTACCCACGCAGAAAATATTCAGTTGGATTTAACGGCCTTTCAGGGGAAAACGCTGCGGGAAGATTTGCTTCGCAGAGATTTTGCTTTTAATTCCCTTGCTTATCCGATAACGGCTTGTCCGACCATTACCGTTACACCGCGCGAAAATAAAACGGCGCATATTTTGTTGGAAAATTTGGATACGAAAAAAATTGTAGATGAAAATAACGGACTTTCCGATTTGTCCCAGAAAATAATCCGTATCAATGACGAATACCGTTTTCAAGATGATCCGTTACGCATGTTGCGGGCGTTCCGTTCGGCGGCAGAGCTCGGGTTTACTATTTCCGAAGATACACTCGCGCAAATTAAAAAAGACCGTCTGCTTATTAAAAATTCCGCCGGTGAGCGGGTTCGCGAAGAATTGGAACGGTTGTTTGCGACGCCGCATGCTTACGAAATGTTGCTCAAAATGGACGCGTGCGGATTATTGACGGCTGTTTTTCCGGAACTGGAAAGCCAGCGGACGTGTGCGGAAGTATATTACGGGGAAGGCGGCGTGCTTAAGCATACTCTTTTAGTCGTAAAGCGGATGGAATTTTTAACGGAACATTTAGAAAAAGCATTTCCGAAATATGCGGAAAAATTGACTCCTTTTATTCAAAATAAACCGTTACTTAAAATGACGGCCCTTCTTCACGATATCGCCAAACCGGCTACCGCTAAAGTACAGGGTGACCGGCTTCGCTTTTTTTACCACGAACAAAAAGGTGCCAAAATGGCACAGGAAGTTTTAACCCGCCTCCATTACAGCCGCGCGGATATACGTCTTATCAGCGCCGTGATAGGGGAACATTTGCGTCCGTCCAATTTGGCAAGTAATAATGTACTGACGGACCGGGGTGTCTATCACTTCTTCCGCGATTTACAGGAGGCCGCCATACCCCTCTTACTTTTGTGCTGGGCCGATTATACAAGTTACGTGACCGACGAGCAACTGCTCCAAATTTTACCGCGTTCTTCCGAACGGCTGATGACCATTACGCAAGCCAAACGGGATGAAAATGTAGGAAAAACACTCCGCCATTTACAAGTGTTGTGGTTGTTGTTCGGCAAATATTTTGAACAGCCGCAAAAGGTGCGTCCGACGCGGTTGGTAACGGGGCAAGATGTAATGCTTTTGCTGAGTTTATCCCCGAGTAAACAGGTAGGCGAAATTTTGGAAGCCGTTTCCGTAGCGCAAGTGGAAGGACAAATCTGTACACGCGAAGATGCTTTACAATTTATTAAAAATTATTTTTCACAAGAAAATAAATAGTGTACAGTTGCGCAAATTTTGCTAAAATAGATTGACGGATTTTTATGCGGGCGTGGTTCAATGGTAGAATGGAAGCTTCCCAAGCTTTAGACGAGGGTTCGATTCCCTTCGCCCGCTTTTAAGGATTGATATGCCAAACGAAGAACAAGAACTTGAAAACGAAGTTGAAACGGAAGATGAGGAGCAGGAATTTGACGAACGCCCCGCAGGCAATAAAGACCTGTGGCTCTTTTTGATCGTATTGGACGTAGTGTTTTTGTGCGTGTTTGGCTTCTTTATCTACAAGCATTTTGCCGCGCATATTTTTTCACAGGGAGCCGCTTCGCAACCGAAGGTTGTACAACAGGAAGTGGTTACAGAAGAAATCATAACGGAAGAACCGGTGGAATTGACGGTGGTAAGCGAGCCCGTTTCTATTGCGGTTGAACCGAAGGAAGAACCGGTGGTCGTTGCTACGGAGGAAACCGTTGTTGCGGACGTGCTGAAAACAAACCCTGCCGAAGAAAAACCGGCAAAAACCGCTCCGGAAGTGACGGAGAAAAAGGAAAGTATTTCCATTAGCGGAAAAGGTAAATACCGCCAGGTAACGTTCCGCTGGTTTGGGGAAGGTGAACGCGTGGCGGTGGTGAGCGGATTTACGATGGCCAAACCGCAGGCCTTGAACAAAGTGGGCGACCATTGGGAAAAGACGCTTACTATTGCCCCCGGGACCTACAAATTTTTGTATATGGTGGACGGCAAAAAAAGGTTAGACCCCTATTCCCCGGAAAAGGACGGCCGCTCTGTATTGGAAGTGAAATAGAATTTGTAGTTATCAAAGAAAAACCCCGGTATCAGCCGGGGTTTTTTACGTATAAAAACACCAAACCCTGCCGTGAACAGGGTTTGGCGGAGGTTACGACTAATTGTCCCTTTTGGAAAAGGACAATAAAATTAGCAGTTTACACTGCGCTTGATGATACTGCGTACAATACCTTCCACATGGAAGGAGGTTGGATCGGCTACAATAGGGTTATAGGCCGGGTTTTCCGATTGTAAAATGATGTTGGTTCCGTCCTGCGTGAAGCGTTTGACCATCACTTCCCCGTTATTAACGCAAACGACTACGTCTTTATTTTTCGGCTGGTTGTTTTGCTCCACAATCAGCCAGTCGTGCGGCGCAATTAACGTTTCCATGGAATCACCCTTGGCTTCTACCATAAAGCCCTTTCCGGCCGGAAAATAAATCATATTTGGGTCCACCGGCACAATGCGGGTGGGGGTTCCGTCCAATAAAGTCCCTTCCGGTCCGCATTTGGCCATACCGTACATTTTTAGGTAAACTACGTTGCGTTCCGGATCTTTCAAAATAATGTAATCGCGCGGATTGGCCGGATTGCGTTTTAAAAATCCCTTTTTTTCCAATTGTTTGATGTGGTGAAAGACTACGCTTTTCGCACTCACATTTAAGCGGTCGGCCAGTTCTTCCATGGTGAGCGGATCGGAAATATTCGCTTTTAAAATGTCCAAAAGTTCGGCTTGTTTGGCATGAAGGGCTTTCATTAGAAATCTCCTTAAAATAATTTTGTTCTATATATTGTTCTATAAAATTTTTGTAAAAAAGTAAAGCGAATTTTTAAAATATTGAAAAAATAAGTATTTTTTAATTTACATTAAAAATTTTTTGTTCTATATTTTTTGTAAAAAGGGGGCAAAAATCCCCTTGCGTTTTATGACAAGGGGATTTTTTACTATAATTTTTTTACGAACTTATCAAAGCCCTTTTGGCCTTCGGGTGTACGTTTATAAACACCGGCATATTCCAACACTTTGGCAAAAACTTTGCCTACTTCTTTGCGCAGAATTTCGGAAGCGTTGGCTTGCGTAAACGTGTAACCGGCCAATAATTCTTCGGCCCATGCGGCATGTTTGTTAAGCGTACTGTTTGCCTGAATTGATTTGATGTCTTTTTTGATTAAAAACGGCTCCAAATCTTTTAATTCTTGGGCAAGGCGGGCAGGTAGTACCGCCAGCCCCATAACTTCAATTAAACCGATATTTTCCTTTTTAATATGGTGGACTTCCGCATGCGGATGGAAAATCCCCATCGGGAATTCGTCGGTTGTGCGGTTGTTGCGCAGTACAATGTCCAACTCAAACTGTTTGCCGCGCCGCCGCGCAATCGGAGTTACGGTGTTGTGGGGGGTATTCCCCGTTTTGGCAAGAATCCCGACAGACGGATCGCTGTACGAGCGCCATTTCTGTAAAATGAAATAACCCGCTTTGATTAAATCTTGCTTTGAGCCCGTTAAGCGGATTACGCTCATCGGCCATTTGACAATGCCTGCTTTCACGCGCGGGAATTTTTTAAGCGTAAACGAACGTTCTACCGGTGCTTTTTCCATGGCGAACGTATAACGGCCGCCCTGAAAATGGTCGTGCGTCAAAATAGAACCGCCCACGATCGGCAAATCGGCATTGGATCCGATAAAATAGTGCGGCAGCAAATCTACAAAATTTAAGAGCCGCGCAAAACTGTTTTCCGTCAGTTTCATCGGTTCGTGTTTGGCGGAAAGCAAAATACAATGTTCGTTATAGTAACCGTAAGGGGAATATTGTAAAAACCACGGGTTCTTGTCTTTTAACAAATCTAACGGAATTAACCGCAGGTTTTGGCGGGCCGGATGTTTTATATGTCCCGCATACCCTTCGTTTTCCTTACAAAGCAAACATTTGGGATAATCGGCCGGTTTAGCGTGTAAAGCGGCGGCAATATCCTTTGGGTCCTTTTCCGGCTTGGACATATTGATGGTAATGTCCAACTGGCCGTAAGGGGTGCGTGCTTTCCACGCCACGTTTTTGGCAAGCCGTTCCGTACGGACATAATCCAATGCTTTGGCATCATGGAAGAACCAGTCGGTTGCTTTTTTGGGCGATTTTTTCTGTAACGCAAAAAAGCGGTCAATCACTTCGGACGGTTTGGCCGCAAATACACCCATCAGTTTTGTATCAAACAAATCCCGCTGGGTAACGGTATCGGGCGAAAAAAGTTTTTTTCCGGCGGCGTAATCACAAATCCCGTGTAAGATAGCGCAGGGATATTTGGGAAGTTTCCCTTTAAAGCCGGACGGTTTATATTCGTCCAACTGTAACAGGGAAAGCAACTGGTTGACGGCCCAAATTTTGTCCTGCGGGCTGATCAAATTTTCCGCCACCGCATAGGCGACTAATTGGTCAATGAGAAGATAAATGTTCATAAGTCCTCTAAAATTTACGGTGTTGTTCCCAATTCCAAGCCGTTTGGATAATTTGGGTCAACGTATATTCGGGTTTCCAACCTAGTACCTGCTGGGCCTTTGTGCTGTCCGCCACTAAAACGGCGGGGTCCCCTTCGCGGCGCGGGGCCACTTCTACTTTAAAATCAACACCGGTAATTTTTTTGGCTTCCTTGACGAGTTCCGCCACGGAAAATCCGTGCCCGCTGCCTAAATTAAAGCGTTCGCTTTTGTTTTCCTTCATCATTTTTTCCAACGCCAAAATGTGTGCGCGCGCCAAATCGTTTACGTGGATATAATCGCGGATACACGTTCCGTCGGGCGTGGGGTAATCGTCCCCGAACATTTTAATACTTTCGCGTTTGCCGGCGGCTGCCTGAAGTACAATCGGGATTAAGTGCGTTTCCGGCGTGTGTGATTCGCCGATTTCGCCGCTCTCGTCGGCACCGCTTGCGTTAAAATAGCGAAGGGCGGTGGATTTTAAACCGTAAGCCGTTTCAAAATCGTCCAGCATTTTTTCCACCATCAGTTTGGTGCGCCCGTACGGATTGATAGGGCTTTGCGGGTGACGCTCGTCAATTTTTTCTTTGACCGGCTCTCCAAAGGTGGCCGCCGTAGAGGAAAAGACAAAATAGCGGACGTTGTTTTCCACCATGGCGTCTAACAAATTAAGCACTTTGGCTACGTTGTTATGATAATATTTGGAAGGTTCTTTTACACTTTCGCCTACTTCAATAAAAGCGGCAAAGTGCATAACACCGTCTATGTTATGCTTTTTAAATACTTCGCTGAGGCGGGCCTTATCGCCGAGGTCGCCCAATTCAAACGGATAATTTGCGACGGCTTCGCGGTGGCCCTTGGACAAATTATCAAATACGACCGGATTGTAACCCTTTTGGGCCAACATTTTTACAGTGTGGGAGCCGATATATCCGGCCCCGCCGATAACGAGAATATTTTTCATAAACTCTCCTTGGCTACACCGGCTGCGCCGCCGACGGAAGCAATATAGAAATCGGCCGTAATGCCCGTTTTCTCTTTATAAATTTTACCGACGGTCTGTTTGAGGTTATCAATGGCTTCGTCTTTTACCAAGCAGACGGCGCATCCGCCGAATCCGCCGCCCGTAATACGCGCGCCCAAGACGCCTTTTACGCCCCAGGCCGCTTCGGAGATAATATCCAATTCCGGACAGCTCGTTTCGTAGTCATCCCGCAAGGAAACGTGGGATTCGTTCATCAGTTTGCCGAACGTATCCAAATCTCCTTCGCGCAATTTGCGCGTTGCCAATAGCGTGCGCTGGTTTTCATAGACGGCATGTTTGGCGCGTTTTTGTTCAACGGGATCTTTAATTAAATCTTTGTTCTTTTCAAATTCTTCAATCGTCAGTTCCCCGAGGGCTTTAATGGGGAGTTTGGTTTGAAGTGCTTTGAGCGCATTTTCGCACTGTTTGCGGCGTTCGTTATAAGCGGAAGTTACCAACGAGTGTTTAACGTGGCTGTTGATAATCACAATGGAAACGCCGTTTAAATTCAGTGGTACATGTTCGTATTTTAACGTGTTACAATCCAACAAAACGGCGTGATTTTCTTTGCCCATACCGCTGGCGAATTGGTCCATAATACCGCAGTTCATACCGACGAATTTGTTTTCCGCTTCCTGCCCGAATTTCACAAGCGTAATCGGGTCAATGCCCAAATTAAATACCGTGTTTAAGGCAACGGCGGTGGCAAGTTCTATGGACGCGGAAGATGACAAACCCGCCCCGTTGGGGACGTTTCCCCAAAATAACAAATCTACACCGTTTTCAAATTTGTATCCGTGCTTTTGGAAAACGTCAATCACGCCCAGCGGATAATTGGCCCAATCCTGTTTTTTATCGTAGGCGATTGTGGATAATTCCGTTTCCACCATGCCGATATGCGGGAGGTTTAAGGAAAAAAGATTTACTTTTTTATCGGTGCGTTTTCCGCATAAACAATACGTACCGAACGACAACGCACACGGGAAAACGTGTCCGCCGTTATAATCGGTATGTTCGCCGATTAGGTTCACGCGGCCGGGCGCAAAGAAAAATTGGGGGGTAGAGGTGAAACGTTTTTTAAATTCTTCCATCAAATGAGGTGTTGACATAAGATCTCCTATTGTATGATTATTGTAAACGTCCAAGTATATTTTTCGCCACCGGTTACAACGGATACACGACGGATTTTGTTGGCTAAATATAAGTCGTCATAGATACCGGTACACGGTTCCAGCGCAATATTGTAATCGCCTCTGTAACCGCCTTGTGTCTTCCATACGCCTAAATAAGGTACGCGCAACGCATCATATTGGTAGATGAGTTGTTCGCCTGTGTCGGTATGTTCTATGCCGCACCAACCGGAAGTGTTCGGCGCCGTAAAATAAAATTTTTCACAGTTTTGAGCGGTTTCCGGCTCCGTTTTGGAAAGGTCTATAATTTTACCGTTCACGTCCTGCGTAAGCGGATAATTATGTAAACTTCCCCACGGCCCTAAATGCTGGGTGGAGTGTTCTACGGAGATAACCCGCGTCAAATCCGGCGGAATCAACAGCCGCGTGTTGGTGGAACAGTTGAGCAAGCAATGCGGCGTCCAAATAAATTTGAAATCTTCGTTATCGGTGTTTTCTACCGTATATTCAAAAACGATTTGGTTATCTTTTAAGGTGATGTTTTTAGAAAAGATATACGGTAATTTTTCACTTTTAATCGTGGCTTTGGCGGAGCGTTTATCGGGTGCTAAAATATGGTGCCACTGCATGGCCCATACTTCCCCGTGGTCGGGGATACGTGTTCCTTGGTATTTCCCTTCCGGATACATACACGCATCTATGGACGGAAAAACCTCGTCAAACCCGCTGGAATCGTACGCTGAAAAATCGGCCCCGTAACTCGGTACACGCAACAAGTTCTCACTGGATTGAAATAAAAACTCGCGTTTTGTTTTTTTGGAAATCAAGCTCGCTAATTTGAAAGCGTACGTCGGCAAGAAAGTAAGTTTTAAGTGTTCATTTTCCATGATTTGGGCGGGAAGCCCTTTGTAGGTTATTTTCTTCATAGTTTAACTCCCTCAAAAAGTACTCCTAAAACTATTTTATAATAATGGCATAAAAAAGCAAGTTTTTTCTGATATAATTAAGAAGTATGAAGAAAATTTTTTTGCTTTTACTCCTCGGAATTATTGTGTTTTTTATGACGAAGGAACAACCGGCAATTAAAAACTTTCCGAACGAAAATACGGCGATTGTGGCATTTGGGGACAGTTTGACGGCGGGATACGGCGCACCGCGCGGAAGCAGTTATCCCGATTTTTTGGCACAGTTATTAGGAAAATCCGTTATTAACAAGGGGCTTTCCGGCGATTTGGCGGTTTCCGCGCCGGCCCGTCTGCCGGACGTATTAAAACACAAACCGTACATGGTGCTGATTGAGTTCGGCGGTAACGATTTTATGCAACAACGCAGTCGGGAAGAAGCCGTAAAGGCCGTTTCGCAAATGGTGGATGCGGTACAAGACGCCGGAGCGATTGCCGTTATCGTAGATACGGGCGGACCGAATATGGACGGCTACACAGCGGCTTATAAAAAATTGGCGAAGGAAAAACAGGCCGTTTTCGTTCCTACGATTTTACATGGTATTTTTAATCACAAGGGATTAAAGTCGGACTTGGTACATCCCAATGCCGAAGGGTATAAAAAGATAGCAGAGAAAGTTTACAAGGAAATAAAACCGTTTGTGAAGTGATAAAAAAATACCCCGCGTGTGCGGGGCATTTTTACATTTTGAAATCTTCGCCTAGATATAATTTGCGGGCGTTGGTATCGTTAAGAAGGGTGTTTTGGTCGCCCTCTACTAATATTTTTCCGTCGTAAATTAAGTAAGCGCGTTCGGTGAGGGGGAGTGTTTCGCGTACGTTGTGGTCGGTAATCAATACACCTAACCCCTTGTCTTTTAACTGAAAAATCATTTTGCGTAAATCGGCTACGGTAATGGGATCAATCCCCACGAACGGTTCATCCAGCAAAATGATTTGCGGGTTACTGATCATACAGCGGGCAATCTCCATGCGGCGCTTTTCACCGCCGGACAATGTCCACGCTTTTTGTTTGGCAAGCCGCGTTAAGCCAAATTCTTCCAGCAAAGCATCCACGCGGCGTTTTTGTTCTTTTTTATCGTCCAAAATACGTTCTAATACGGCAAGCAGGTTTTCTTCAACGGTTAACCCCTTAAAAATAGTCGGCTCCTGTGCCAAATAACCAAGCCCGTGCCGTGCGCGTTCGTACATGGGCAGTTGGGTAACGTCGTTTCCGTCTATAAAAACTTTTCCTTCCGTAGGGCGTATAAAACCGACCATCATATAAAAGGAAGTCGTTTTACCGGCACCGTTCGGACCCAAGAGCCCCACGATTTCACCGGACTTTACGTGAATATCCACTCCCTTTACGACCATGCGGTCTTTATAAACTTTTACGATTTTTTCACTTCGTAATTCCATCTTCTAATCCTCTGCCGTATTTAGAAACATCTATTTTGTTGATTTCGGGCGATATAATCCACCCCTGTACTTTGCCGTCTAAAATGATTTCGTTGCCTTCCGCATCGGAAGATACTTTATCTGCTATTATAGCAAATGTTCCTTGGTCCGTTGTACCGTAAGCAAGCGGACGTTTCCCGTACGCATACGATTGGTTGTTGGCGCCGTCATATACAACCGTATCGGCTTCCAGCGTGCGTGCCCCGTCGGACAAAGTGGCATTTCCTTCCAGCAGAAAAAAATTTTCCAACTGTTTGACGGTGGCTTTGTCGGCGGACATGGTCTGCGTCCCTTCCGGCGCGGCGCGTTCTATGCGGACGTTCCCTTCAAAAATAAACATGCGGGCGTCCAAATCAAAAGATCCTTTACGGGCCGTTACGGTAACGGGCGGTTCTTTCCCGTCGGTATAAATGAGTTTGATATTTTTTTGGGCATTGGCGGTCAGCACGCCTTTTTGCGTTTTATAATTAAATTGTGCGTAGTCCGCAAATGCTTCGTAGGAAGGGGACGCTTTATCTTGTTGTTTTAAGTACACATTGCCTTTGGCCGTAAAGCGGTTTTTATTCCGTTCGGAAAGTGCGTAATCTGCCTTAAATGTGTAAGTGCCGTTATCGTACGATACGTGACCGTTAAATTCTTCTTGTGCTTTTTCGGGATAAATCACCCAATCGTCACTTTTTACGAGCCCGCCCAAAACGGACGGAATCTTTGTTTCGGCCGGTTTTTTGTTTTTCAGCGTGCTTTTGACCTGTTTTATGCGGGATACTTGTTTCGGCTGTTCTATCGTCGGCATTTCCATCTTTACGGTTTTACATCCGCTGAAGAAAAGTAATCCGCATAGGAAAAATAGTAAGCAGTGTTTAGTCATGTTTCTCCCGTTTTAATTCCTCTGCGGAAGCCGGCAGGCGCGTTGTCTGTTGTTTAAGTGATATTTTTGTCAGTTTCGCGTCCGTTTCCATACCGCCTTTTGCCGTAACGGTAGCCGTACCGCGCGTAATAACGGTTTTGGTGTCGGACCAAATACGTCCGGAATCAATCGCATAGAAAAACCGCTTGGATTTAATGGTTAACTGTTCGGTGTAAGAAATAATAACGGCGTTCCCTTCTATGGTAACAAGCCGGTCGGTGTAATCAAAAATTCCGGTTTGGCCGGTGATACGGGCACTGTCCTTTTCGTCCTGCTTTAAGAGAAGGGAGGGATCTTTTAGCGTGACGTTTTGAAATTCCGCAAAATCAACCGTATCGGCAAACAGCACCCACTCTTTTTGATTATCTTTGGACGCAAAAATAGAAACCTTGTTGGCTACTTGTTCCTGTTCGGCATTTATATCTTCCGCCTGTTTGGACGAACAACCGGTAAAAGCCAATAGCAGAAAAAGGAAAAAAAGCGGTTTCATCATTTTTATTTTCCGTGTAACCAAGGGGTTGTACTTTCGGCCGGCGGATGCGAAGAAGGTAAATGGCGCGTAGCGTAGGAAAGCCCGAAAAATAAAGCAAAACAAAAAACGAGCAAACTTCCCAAACAAACGGCGTGCCATTTTAATTCTTTCTTCATATTAAAATTTCTTTACCACCGCATCAATGGCGCACAGCTGACGTGCCATACGGGCGGTTAATTCCATATCCAACGAGTTGGGCCCGTCCGAAAGTGCCTCATCGGGATTCGGGTGCGCTTCAAAGAAAACACCCGCAATTCCCAGCGCAACGGCGGCCTTGGCAAGTACCGGCGCAAGTAAGCGGTTCCCGCCGGTTTTACCCAAAGAGCCGGGTTGCTGTACGGAGTGGGTGGCATCAAAAATGACGGGATAACCAAACTGCTTCATGGTTTCCAGCGAGCGCATATCCACAATTAAATCCCCGTAACCGAAACTTGCTCCGCGTTCCGTAAGCATAATTTTATGATTGCCGCGGGATTCTATTTTTTGAATAATAAATTTCATGGCGGCCGGCGATAAAAATTGCCCTTTTTTGATATTGACGATTTTACCCGTATCGGCACAGGCCAGGATTAAATCGGTCTGGCGGCACAAGAACGCGGGGATTTGTAAAATATCCGCCACTTGCGCGGCTTCTTCGGCTTGCCAGGGTTCGTGTACATCTACTAGCACAGGCAGTTTAGTGATTTGCTTGGCTTTGGCTAAAATCCGTAACCCTTCGGTAAGGCCGGGCCCGCGGAAGGAATCAAGCGACGTGCGGTTGGCTTTGTCAAAGGACGCTTTTAAAATAAAAGGGTGCTTGGTACGTGCCAAAATGGTTTTCAATTTTTTAGCCGTACGGATATAGTGTTCTTCACTTTCTATCACGCACGTACCCGCAATAAACGATAGCGGGCGTGCGTTGGAAATTTTATAGTTACCGATTTGTATTGTTTTTGTCATATTACTTACATATTAGCAAATTTCCGTTGTGAACTTCAGCGTTTGTATAAGCGGATTTTGCCGCGTCGGAAGAATTAACCGAGCCACTCCAAATCGGCTGGACGTATGCCGCTGTTTCTTCCCTTGCCAACCGGTTGTAAAATAAACGGGAAATTTTAGTTCAGCGGTTCTACGGTGCGTTCGTATCCGTGGGCGGAAACGACGCGCGCTTTGAAAATCGTGCCGGCGGGAACGGGGCGGGTAAACGTTACTTTTCCGTCAATGTCCGGCGCGTCCTTATACGTTCTTCCGAAATTTTCTCCGTCGGAAATTGCTTCCAATGTCGTGCCTATTAACCGCTTGTTGATTTTGTCTATCACGCGGCTTTGTACTTCTACCAGTTCGGCTGCGCGTTCATGTTTGACGGCGGCGGGAATTTGTTTCATCGCATAAGCGGCGGTTCCTTTTTCGCGGAAATATTCAAAAACACCCATATTATCAAATTCATATTCCCGCACAAATTTTTTCAGTTCGTTAAAATCTTTTTTCGTTTCTTCGGGAAACCCGACAATAAAATTGGTCCGCAGGGAAACGTCGGGAATTTCCGTTTTGAGCATGTCCAGCGTTTGGCGGATTTGCGTTGCGTCGCAGTGGCGGTTCATGCGTTTTAATACAGGGTCCGCGATATGTTGAAGCGGAATATCCACATAGTGAAAAATTTTATCGGTTGCCCCCATCAGCTTGGCTAACTCCCGCGTCATGCGGTGCGGATAGGCATACATAATGCGCAACCGCCCGAGCCCCTTTAGTTTTAACAGTTTTTCCAAGAGCCCCAGCAGATTGGGTTTGCCGTAGAGATCCATGCCGTAAGAGGTGGTATCCTGTGCGATTAACGAAATTTCTTTTACGCCGTTTTCAATCATCAGTTTGGCTTCGCGCACCACGTCGGCCATCGGTTTGGAGCGGTAATTGCCGCGGATAAACGGAATCGTACAGTACGCACAACGGTTATTACATCCGTCCGCCACTTTTAGGTAAGCGGTGTGGGTGGATGTTAAACTCATTTTGTATGGCGGTAAATATAAGGAAGAGGGTAACGGGGATAAAACCGTTCCTTTTTGTTTGAGTGTATCTTCTATTTTTTCTTGTGCGGCAATAGAAAAAAGCGTGTCTATTTGCGGGAATTCTTTGAGGACTTCTTCTTTAAAACGTTCTACCAGACAACCCGTAACGGCTACTTTTTTGACGATTCCTTTTTGTTTGAGTTCCAACGCGTAGCGGATTTCGTCTTTTGCTTCTTTGACGGCAGACGCAATAAAACCGCAGGTGTTAATGATGATTTCGTCCGCTTTTTCCGCTTCAAAAACCATTTTGTGTCCGTTCGCCAGCAAGCGGGCGGTAAATTCTTCGCTGTTGGTTAAATTCTTCGGACAGCCCAAACTGATTAAATAAAATTTCATAGCGTTTCCTTATACGGCAATATCGGCGGAAGAAGTCGGTTTATGGGGCGTATCGTCTTCATCTTCGTGCGCCATAATTGCCATACTGAACGTAACGACGCCGATACGGCCGATCAGCATGGTGCCGATAATGATGAGTTTGCCCATCCACGAAAGTTGGGGAGTAATGCCGGTGGAAAGACCGGCGGTACTCAAGGCGGCAGAAGATTCAAACAGTAATTTTAAAAAGGGAAGTTTTTCCGTCAACGTTAACAAAAAAACACTACAAAATAAAAACACTATGTATAACATAACGGAAGAAGTGGCCTCGTAAAGACGCATGACAGGCAGACGTCTGCCTAAAAAAGTAACGCGGCTACGCAAACGCAAACGGTTATACACAAGTGCGATAATGCTGGCAAATGCCGTTGTTTTAAATCCGCCCGCCGTACCGGACGGAGAACCGCCGATAGACGAAAGCAAAATTAAAATCAGCAACGAACACGAAGATAAAGCACCGATTTCCACCGAGTTAAAACCGGAGGTTGTAATAGCGGCGACGGACTGGAAAAATGCCTCGTGTAAAAATAAACCGGGGGTTGTAACAAATAGCGTAAAGGTGCCGAACGCTACTAAACAAACGGTTGTCAGTACGATAATTTTGGTGGTGAACGAAATTTCCTGTGTTTTGCGGCGGATAAAATTAGCAATATCTGTTACTACGATAAAACCCATCGCACCGGCGAGAGATAAACAGGAAATTAAGGCGTTCATGGTTTTGCTGTCCGCAAAACTGATCATGCTGTCGTTCCACAGTGAGTATCCCGCCGTACAAAAAGCCGATACACTGTGAAAGATGCCGTACCACGTTGCCTGTAAAACGGAAAAATCATGGTGGCGGAAATAATTAAACAGAAACACAAAACCGAGACTTTCCGCAATCACCGTAAAAATAAGTGCGGACCATAAAAAATCGGATAATTTTAAGGTTTTGGGAAGGGCAACCTCTGCGGAGACTACTTCTTCCTGATGCTTACGCAGGCGGTGTTTTTGCGAGAGCGATAAAAATACAAAAGAGGAAAACGTCATGTACCCTACCCCGCCGATTTGAATCAATATCAGTACGATAATTTTGCCCAATAGCGTATAGGAATCGGCAAAATTGACAGTAGCAAGCCCCGCGGTAGAAACGGCCGCCGCTGATGTAAACAAATTGTCTAAAAACGAGACGGGAACCTTCGTCATAAAAGGAAGCGACAACAAAATCCACCCCACAAACACATAAACCAGCACGGTCTGGGCAATGTTTTGGTGCGGGGACAGACGCAACACAAACAGCAAGTACTTCTTCAAGGATAAGTGAAGGAAGTCTTTGATTTTGTGAAAAGTTGCTTTCCAATCAATATGGGCCATACAAATATTATATAAATTTTGATGGGGGAAAAAGATATCTTGGTTTTTGGGTGCAATAAAAAAGCAGCGGTTGGTGTTTCTAGTAAAGTAGGAGGTATGCTTATGAAAAACATCAAATGGCTTGTGTTGCTGGCACCGTTTTTGTTAGGCGGTTGTATGGCAACCTTTGAACCTGACGGCGTGGTACACACCAGCTATGTAGTACCGAATAGAACGTATATAGAATATCGTGCGCCGCGTCCGGCTCCTGTACGGATTGCCAAGATTCCCCGTCCCACCCTGCGAGTGGCCCCCGGACGGATTGTAGAAGTACATCATCCGAAGCATCATGCCACTCCCGGTCGTCCGGGCAAGGAGCCCGGCCCGGGGCATCATCCCGGCCACGGCCGGATTGAAAGAGGAGGACATAGTTCGCATCATTCCTTCGGCTCCGGACATAGCGGAAACCACTCCGGCTCCGGACATAGCGGAACCCCGTCTTCCTCCGCGAAAATGGGGGGAGGTTCCGGCCCGCAATTTCACTCACCGGGCCGAGGAGGATCCTTCGGAAGAGTACATTAAAAAAATCCCCGCAGACCGCGGGGATTTTTTACACTAAAACGATTTGCCCCGCACGAGATTCGAACTCGTATCACCGGTTCCGAAGACCGGTACTCTATCCAGTTGAGCTAACGAGGCATCTCTTTATTGTAGCAAACTTTTGAAAACAGAAGAAAGTAATATTTCTAACCTTTTATGATTATGTTTTTTTGGTGGAATAAAAAAGAGTTTTGTTTTTTATTTTATCGGAGATATTGAAATAAAATAGTGGAAAAAATAATTCTTTTTTGCTATAAATATAATTATGAAATCAATTCGTAATGAGGCACCGGCACACTGCCCAAATGCGTGTGAGCCATTTGATGTGGAGTATTGGTCTTTTGTTCGTGCGGATGAGGACCCGGATTTGAAAGATGCCGTATTGGGCGGAGAGCTGAATTTAGTCCGCTGTCCGGAGTGCGGGTCTTATTTTCATTACGACGGGGATTTGATTTATTTTGATGCGCAATCGGAACTGTTGGTATTTGTTTTTTCGGAAGCGACAAAACAAAAAGCACCGGATTTACAAAAACGCATACAGGAAGATTATAACATCATTAAAAATACCCTGTTCAAAGAATTGTCAATGGACTATCCTCCTATTTCCGTATTCGGATTAGAGGAATTGAAAGAACTTATACATCAAACGGAGCACGCAACGGCCGAATCGGAAGTAGTAGCGGCCGCCTGTGCAGCTGCCGGATTCGGTGTGTGCCGTCTTCATCCCGCTTATGCCCGCAAACATCATTTTCCTTACTACGTTCCCGCTCCCACTAATCCGGCCGATGCTAGTTCGTATGCCGTAGCTGCCGCAAAAGTGCTTAAAAGCGGAGTGAGTAGTCCGTTACTTCTTCAATTCAAGGATGATATGAGTCAGGAGAACTCTTCAGTTCCGGAGATGATATGAAAAAGTTCATCCCAAAAGAAGTTCGGGAATTGGCAGAACCGATTGGGGTATATGCCAAAAAATTAGGTTTACAGGCGTGGATAGTAGGCGGTGCGGTGCGGGATTTTTATTTAAACCGCAAGACGGAAGATATGGATTTTACCTTTGACAGAACGCAGGATTCCGTGGCCGGTTTTTGTTTAAAACAATGGGGCGGTGAAAAACAAAAATTCTCCCAATTCGGCACTTTCCAAATATGCTTGGATAACGGTTATAAAATAGATTTGGCGCGCTTGCGTACCGAATCGTACGAACGGCCGGGTTCGCTGCCGACGGTGTCCTTCACTACCGATATCAAGCAGGATTTGTTCCGGCGCGATTTTACGGTAAATGCTTGGGCGGTTTCCATTTTGCCGGATTCGTTCGGCAAAAGTATTGATCCGTGCGGGGCTAAAAAGGATATTGAAAAAGGGTTCATCCGCGTTTTACACGAGAAAAGTTTTTTAGATGACCCGACACGCCTGTACCGTGCGGTGCGTTTTGCCGGACGTTTCGGTTGGAAACTTGCCCCGAAAACCGAGCGGTTACTTCGTGAGGCCGTAGAACAGGAATATCCGCTTCTTTTGTCTTCGCGTTTGCGGGTTGCCAAAGAATTGATAAAAATTTTACAGGAACCGAACGCAAAAGAAATTTTTGCGTTAATGGATAAGTACGATTTATTGAAATTTGCTTATCCAAATGTAAAGTGGGTCCCTTCTTTGGAAAGAACAAGTGATCCGGATGAGCGTTTGGCCCTGCTGATTCTTTCGCTCGGCGACCGTTCCCGTAATTTCTTGCGGAGTTTGTCGCTGCCAAAATTTTTTACTACGGAAGTGGACGGGGTGTGTACGTTGTTTAACGAGCAACTCAGTCCGTTAAATTCCTTGTCGGGTTTTCAGCAAAAATTAGTGAAGTTGGCCCGACCGGACTTGCCGCCCTGTGCGACAATGCCGTGCCTTATCCGCGGCGGCGAACTGAAGGAATTGGGACTGGTCGGCCGGCGCATTTCCGGCGCTTTGTTAAAGGTGCGTAAAGAACAGTGGCAGGGAAAAATAGCTTCCCGTAATGATGCCGTAAACTTACTTATTAAAAATAAATAAATGCGAAGAAAAGAAAAAACCCTTCCTCTCGGAAGGGTTTTTTTAATCGGTTTGTTAAGCGTTATGTCCTTCGTTACTATGCTGGCAGTTGATACAGTAGCGCGCAAAAGGAAGTGCCTTCATACGTTTTTTGGCGATGGGTTTGCGGCAATATTCGCACGTACCGTAAATGCCTTTGTCTATTTTGCGTAAGGCGGCTTCAATCTGTTCAATCGTTTTGTGGGCGTTGCCGGAAAGTTCAAACAAAATTTCCTTATCCAAACTCTTGCTGGCGTTATCTATCTCGTCGCCAACTTCCGCCTCCGGTATATCCATATTCTTGGTGTTTTTGAGCCGCGCTTGTGCGTCTTCTTTTAATTTAAGTAAATGTTCTTTGAGTTCTTTAATCTCTGCTGCGGTAAATGCTTCTTTATTGGTTTTCTTCGTAACCATAACAACCTCTACAATAAAAAAATCGGCGAAAAAGAATTTTATTTTTACGCTGTTTGATTAGATTAGCATAATAAATTTATTTTTGCAAATTTTTTTGAAAACTAATTTTAAGTTTACAAGGTTTTATCGGTTGTTTTTTGATAAACTATATAATTATGTACACACGGACGAAAATGTTAGTGCTTTCTTGTTGTGCGCCTTGCTCGTGCGCGGTGATGAAGAAACTGGCCGAACAGGGGGCAGATGTGACTGTTTTGTTTTACAATCCGAATATCTTTCCGAAGGAAGAATATGAAAAAAGACGGGACGAACAGGCGCGTGTCTGCCGTCATTTCGGGTTGCCTTTTGTGGAACTTCCTTATGAGCCGCAAGTGTGGGAGGAGGCCGTAAGGGGGTTGGAAAACGAACCGGAACGCGGCAAGCGGTGCAGCCAATGTTTTTATCTGCGTTTAAAAAGAGCCGCGCGTTATGCCAAAGAACACCATTTTGATATGTTTACTTCGGTGTTGGGGGTGTCCCGCTTTAAAGATTTAAAACAGGTCAATGATGCCGCACGTTTGGTGTGGATAGAAGAAGGAAAACCGTATTTGGCAAAAAATTGGCGCAAAGAGGGGCTGGAAGAATTGCGTTGTGCGCTTATCAAAGAATTAGACCTGTATAAACAGGATTATTGCGGATGTAGATACAGCAAAAAGTAGTATGAAAAAATTAGCGAGATTTTTTTGTTGGGCCTTGATTGTTTTTGTGCTGCTTCTCGTCGGATTAGAGTGGGGCGTGCGTACGGTTACGCGCAAGGAGTGGTTCCGTAAAAAAGTGGAACCCTATGTGGAAAGTGCGTTAAACCGTGATATCAAAATAGAACGGATGGGGGCCAGTTTTTCGGGGTTGTTGCTGGACGGTGTGGAAATTGCCGAAGCGGGCGGTTTTGAAAAAGGTACTTTCCTGTCCGCGGGCAAAATCCGCGTGCGCTTTTCGCTGATCCATCTGCTACATTTACACTTAAAAATTCACGACGTAATATTGAAAGATACTACGGTAAATATTACCCGTTTTAAGGACGGCTCTTTAAACGTGGAAACATTGGCCGACAACGGGGAAAATCCTTCCGAAGAAGAAAAGGAAGAAGATCCCGCGCCGGAAGAAGACAAGGAACCCGCTTTTCGGTTCACGCTGGAAAATACCGAACTTCAAAATTTAACGGTTCATTATACAGACGAAGCGGACGGACTGGCTTTGTCCGCCCGCAATTTGTCCTTGATTATTCATCATTTTAGTTTGGATAAAGAATTTCCTTTTACGCTAAACAGTGTGCTTTCGTACGGAGACTCTTTTAAAGTAACGGCGGGGTTGTACGGTAAAATGAATTTGGAAAATTTTGATTTTTCCAAAGCGTATGCGGAAATCGTCAATCTCGTTGTGAAAAAAGACAAAACTACACTACAAGCCAATGCCAAAATACACGATTGGACACATCCCGTTTTTTCCGTGGAAATGAAGGCAAAACAAGGAGAGTCTTCCTTATCGGATCCGTGGACAAAACTGCCCGATTTCACGATTCCGTCTATTGCGTTTACCGCAAACGGAGAAGCCGATTTGGATAATAATTTGCTGAAAATAGAGGCGAGTAAGTTGACGGTTGACGGCGCCTCCGTTTCCGTGCGTAACAGTTCGTTAAATTACGATAAAATTACTTACTCCGCCAATGCCAACGCGTCGGTAGATTTTGAAAAATTATACGCTTGGCTTCCGCAAGAGTGGCAACAATATATCTTGGAAAAAGGAACCATGAATCTTTCCGCAAAGGCCACGCAAAAACAAGTGGCGGGAAATGTGGCGGTGGTACTACCGCAAGGGCAGATAAAAGCCGACGGCTCTTACGTTTATAAAAGCGGCGATTATCATGTGAAGGCCGATGTAGATGCGGATGTGGAAAGCACCGTTGCGCTTCTTCCGGATGAATATGAAAAGCACGGACTTAAAGGCGCTTTTAAAGGGTATGTGGATATGGATACAACAAAAGTAATCAGCACGTTTACCCTTACGCAAGGCGGTTTTTTCAACCCGAGAACGGGTCGTTTTTCCAACGTAAAATTAGAGGCGGATGTTCAGGGTAAATGGGACGGCTCCGATGCAAAAGTGGCCGTCAAAATGGCGGGGGATTTAAACCAAAGTCCGTTTACGGCGGATGTTTCCCTGCGCCAAACTCCGCAGGTAATCAATGCGGAAATAAATGCTTATTCCAAACGTATCGCGCTTCCTTCCGCACCGGCGGCACCGGCCGCCAACGAAAACGAGCCGGAATTTGTGTCGGATACTTCTCTGGAACCGACAACGCAAACCGCGTGGAAATTACCGCCGGTTCATCTGAAATCTAACATAAAAATTGATTCGCTGGATGCCCCGTATCTCTACACTGCCGGTTTGTCGTTTACGTCGGATGTGGAGGGCCTGACGCCTGATTTGAAAAACGCGCACGGCGTTTTGAAATTAACATTAGAGGAAGGAAAAATTTTAAACTTGTATCAATTAACTTCTTCCAGCCCGCTGACGAAAGTGCTGTTTTTATCGTTGAACGTGGTGGGAAAAGTGTTTAATTCGCTCAATGTGTTTTCCGTTTTAAACGGCATTAAAGGCGGTATCATCTCCGCCGTTACAAGTTCCAAAGACGAAAAGGATACGGGCGAACAACGCATGGTCGTACAGACCATTACCGACGAAAACGGAAACCCGGTGGATATGTTAGTGCCTTATACCGAACAGAAAGTGGACGGCGAACAGGCCTATGATAAATTTGAAACGGAAGTGAAATTCGTTAGCGGTGTGGCGACGGTCCGAAAGGGAACGTTTGTTTCCAATATGATGTCTTTCCGGTTGGACGGTACAACCGATTTTAATAACGGTACAATTGCGATGAAAGTACACGCCGCCCCCGGAAAACACGAAGTGAACGGCGTTATGCCGCTAACGGTAAATATCAGCGGTACGGTGGATAATCCGAAGGGAAGTATGAGTATGGTGGGGTCCGTTACGTCGCTCGTGACGCAGGCGGTAACCAAAAATGTTGTTTCCCGCAACGTCCACAAAGGGGTAAAAAGTATCGTCCGTTTGTTTAAGACGGACGGTTCGGAAGAAGCACCGCAAGAGGAAGCCGCGCAAGAAATAACGGGTGACGCGGAAACGGCGGAAACAGATTCGCAAGCGACGGAAAATGCCCCGCAAGCGACGGAAAACGCCCCGCAATCGACGGAAAATGCCCCGCAAGCGACGGAAAACGCTCCGCAAACGGAAGGGGAAGTAACGGCCCCGTAACCGGTTAAAAATTATTTTTCCGTTTCCTAATTTTGTTGTATAATTTGTTTGGCAGGTACTTTAACCAAGGAGAAAACAAAATGAAAAAAATAGCAGGACTGATGTTTGCTGTGTTGTTTTTGGCCCCCGCCGCCTTTGCGGAAGGTTGGGGTGTTGGTGTAAAGTTGGGGGGCGGTGACAACAATCCGTCTGACTTGAAAGCCATTTATAATGCCTACCCGGGGAGCAAAGAATTGGATACCAATCCGTTCTATTTCGGCGTAGAAGCTTTCCACGAGTGGACGTTGGCAGATGAAACCGACAAAATCGGTGTGAAAATCGGCTGGGATACGTTCGGTGAAAACAAAGCCGAAACAAAAAGCGGTGTCCACGAAGAATTGACGGAAACGACCTATGCCTTCCCTATTACCGCTTATTACAAAAAGGATAACGGCGTAGGTGCTTTTTCCTGGTTCGGCGGTGCCGGTGCTACCATTATCCGCTCGGAAGTGGAATATAAAGGATTTGGCGATTGGAATGAATCCAAAAACAAAATATTCCCGCACGTTGTGGTAGGCGGCGAATATCGTTTCAGCCAACTCTTTGCGCTTGGTATGGAAGCCCGCTACAACTTTGATGCCAAAGTGAAAAAAGACGGACTCCTTTTATCCAATCGTACCGGTTTAGGTGCTGCGGTAACGGGACGTTTCTACTTCTAAAAAATAAAACTCCGTTTTTGGCGGAGTTTTACAGTTATAAAAATCCCCGCTTTTTTGGCGGGGATTTTTCTATTTAACAGTTACCGTATAGTTGATATCTTCCCGTAAACTGTTGTGTACCGGACACGTTTGTGCGGCGCGCGCATACGTTTCTTTTTGTGCTTGTGTAAACGCGGCGGGGAAAACAAACGTGATGTCAAAAGATACAATGCGGGAGTGTTTATCGTCAAATTGCGGGTAGATTTCAACGTACGTTCCCTGGGCATCGTCCCCCTTTTTGGACGCCATATAACCGACCATGGTCATCATACAGGCCCCTAACGAAGCGGCCAGCATTTCGCCGGGATTGACGTCTTGGCGCGGATCCAAAAAAGCCGTTTGAAGCGGTTTTTTGTTGTTCATTTCGCTTTGCGTGGTGAGGTTGTTTTTGAGGGTGGTTTTTATCATTTTGTTTTCTCCTTATTTTATATGTACGGTTACTTTTACGTCGGGATGAAGCGTTTGGTGAACGGGGCAGGCGTGAATAGCCGACTTGTAAAATTCTTTTTGCGCGTCGGTAAAACGCGCGGGAAATGTAACCGTCAAAATAAATTCTCCCACGCGCCGCGGATTTGCCGCCATTACTTTATCAATGCTGATGTGCGTGCCTTCAAAATTTTCGTTGCGTGCGGCGGCCATTTTCCCCATGATGGTTAGCACGCAGGACGCAAACGCGCTCGCCAGCAAATCCGTGGGGGAAAATTTTCGTCCTTTTCCGCCGTTATCCGCCGGTAAATCCGTTTGGATTTTTTCGCCGGTCGGACCGTGTATCAGTTCGGTTGTTCCGTCGCCGGTATAAGTACAATCAATCGTAGTCATAAACGCTCCTTAACCGATTTGGGAAAGTTTCGTAAATAAATCTTTTTGTTCTTTCGTAAGCGTGCGCGGTACGTCAATGGTCAGCGTAACAAATAAACTGCCTTTGCTACTTAACCCTTTGCCGGTTAATTTTAATTTTTTTCCGCTATGCGTACCTGCGGGCACTTTTACCTGAACGGGGCCGTCTAACGTCGGTACAAAAATCGTACCGCCCAGCGCGGCCGTCCACGGCATGACAACGACGGGAACGTGTAAATCTTCCCCTTCCAAACGGAACATCGCATGCGGACGGATTTTGACAATTAAATATAAATCGCCCTGTCCGTTTGGCGACGGATTGCCCATACCTTTTAATTTGATTTTTTTGCCTTCGCTGACGCCTGCCGGAAGTTTTACGGTTACGGTGCGTCCGTTAGGTAACGTAAGCTGCATGTTTCCGCCGCGGTGGGCATCTTCCAAATTAAGCGCCAACTCGGCTTCCACGTCTCCGGCGGTTTGTCCCGACGCACTGCTTCTGCCGAAGTTTTGGCCGAATCCGCTAAAATTTCCACCGCCCATGCCGCCGAAAATGCTTTGAAAAAAGTCGCTGAAATTTCCGAATCCCTGGCCGTTTCCGAAATCAAAACCTTCCGCACCGTTGCCGGAGTAAGTATATTGCTGATAATTTTGATACGGATTTCCGCCGCTGAAACCGGACGAACGGGAACTGCTTTGCGGACGGGCACCGCGTTCGTAATTTTGATATTCCTGTTTACCTACCTGGTCGTAAATGGTACGTTTTTGTTTGTCGGAAAGGACGGTGTAGGCCTCGTTTAAATCTTTAAATTTTTCGGTCCATTTGGCTTTTTCGGATTCCGGATGTAAATCCGGATGATATTTGCGGGCCATGGATTTAAATGCCTTTTTTATTTCCGCATCCGAGGCGGTTTTTCCAACACCTAATATTTTGTAGTAATCTTTATACTCTGCCATATAAAACCTCCTTGTCTGTTCTTATTTTATATAATTTTTTCAGGCCGGATGTTCCCTTTATCGGTTTTTTATTATTATATTTTCGGTTGTTGAAAAAATAGTTTACAAACGAAATTTTATTTTCTATAATAAATATGTAGTCAGTAAGACGATTTATTCGCCCTTAGCTCAATGGTGGAGCGACCGGCTGTTAACCGGTAGGTTGAAGGTTCGAGTCCTTCAGGGCGAGCCATTAAAAAACCCTCCTTGAAAAAGGGGGGTTTTTTATGCCCTGAGCACACCAACTGTTTGGTGTGCGTAAGGACGAGAAAGCCGGAGCCATATGCGAGTTTGAGCGAAGGCGAAAGGCGAGCATGGCGAGGCGGGGTCGCGAGCGGCGAGGGTCAACGAGCCGACTTGTGACCGAGGC
>Ga0310690_10000523_pt1 | contig 80112 bp, 114 predicted proteins | sample AusTroGonzalo_MG_2_FD_207661 | JGI IMG/M metagenome (GOLD analysis project Ga0310690, IMG submission 207661) | Bovine rumen microbial communities from tropical cattle in Woodstock, Queensland, Australia - Gonzalo_04 (v2) (version 2) | ecosystem: Host-associated > Mammals > Digestive system >...
GCGGTTACTCCGATGTTCCACCTTCTGAACTCCGTTTCAGTCCTGGTCTCAGTGACGTGCGTGGTGACGATCCTCTCCCTGACCTTGATGCTGTCAAGACTCTGGCGGAATCCACTGACGTAGGCGGTGTACAGGCTGTCTTCGTACACCTTCTGCGTGATGGGTATCTCCACCGAGTCGCCTTTCAGCGTCAGGGTGTCCGGCCCTGCCACACTCGCGCTGTCTCTTTTTTTTTCGTCGACGACGGGAACGTACACCACACCAATGGGCTTCTCCTCCTTCAAATCAGGTGTCGTGTCCGTCTTCTCTGTAGTGGTGACGGTCGTTACCACCTCCACCTTATCGGGCTTCTCGTTCGCATCCCTGTACTGCTTGTAGTTCACAAACAGCGATATGCAGAGCAATACGAACATCCCGAACACGATATAGCTTAAAATTCTGTCCTTTTTCATTGTCCTATCCATTTTATTAACTGATACACTCCGCACGCGACGGCCAGCGCCACGAACGCAATAACGCAGTACACGCAGTTACGCATACTGTCCTCGAGACTCTTCCTGTTGTAGTAATACTCTCTATCCTCCCTCATACCCAGACAATCTTATTTTCACGAATAAAGAAATGAGCCATGTTCCGGCAGTTCGTGGCCACCGATGGCGACAGCGTCACCTTGCCGTCATGCTCCTCATAGTCCCATCCCCACGACTTCGGCTTCAGCGGCATCACCGCCTCAGTACCGCAGCCGCAGGGACACATACAGATAGCAAGCGAGAACTTCTTGCTCACATATAGCACACCGAACTCCTTGTGCTCTGGCATGGTCTCTACGAACTCCACGCGCTTGAACTCCGTCAGTCTCTCACTCATAGGTTCTTTATCTCTATTGAACGTATCTCAGTGACGCCGCTCTCCGTTCCTGGTTTCGGCATCATGTCGATCAAATCCTCCTTCGCCTCATGTGGGCACCCGCTTGTGGCAATCTCCACCTCGACGATAACCTTCAGTACCTCCATAATCAGAACTCAATGGTCTTGACAGGGTTCGTGTTCATCTTCAGCCATCCGTAACCGATGCTGTCGAGACGTCTCAGCCACCCCTTCAGGAACTTCTTGTTTGCAGTCCTCTTCTTGCAGATATCGTTCAGGTACTTCTTGCGTCTCTCAACGAGCTTTGCAAAGAACACCTTCTGATTCTGGCTGTTCAGCGCAGCGATGGTCTTCGGGCCTACTATGCCGTCGGCCTTCACGCCGAGCATCTGCTGGGGTATGGTGATACCATACGATCCGCTTGCCCACACCCAGTCCACGAGCATATTGGCTACGCTCTGGTCCTTAATCAAGTCGCCCTTCCATCTGTCCCAGAAGTTCTTCCTGCAGATACGCTTCGCATCCTCGGAAGTGATTTTCTTCAGGTCGTCGACATCGATATCCCCGTCGCCGTCCTTGTCATAACCCTGCGCTTTCCAAGTGGAAATCGTCACTCCGTACTTCGTCGCTCCTCCCTTGTCACCAGGGACGTTAGCGAAGCCGCCTTCCCATGTCAGGATAAACGGCCATAATTTGTCAATACTTGCCATAGTCTAAAAATTATCATGGTCCAACACTGTGTTATTACTCTCCCCTTTCTTCCTTCGTGGCATCCTCGGCTTCACGTCCGGCATGACAGGCTTTCCGTCGTTCCCGTACTGGCGTGTGAACTGATAGCCCACCACGAGGGCGGCATTAGCTCCCAGCAGGTACGGATAGACGATGACCCACCAGTCAGGCATTATCGCGCCTCCGAACTGGCAGAACGTGTTTATTCCCAAGGCCACTGAAGCTATGAAGGCACAGATATACTGGATTCGCTTGAACACTTTCGGTGTCTTCGCCTTCCAGCGTGCCTTAGCTTCCTGCCACCATACTCTGATTGTCTTCATAACTCCATTATTTATCGTTAGGGTCACGCTTTATCTTATAGCCGTTGTCACAGAACGACAGCAGACGTGCGAGGCCCTGGATATCGCTTTTCAGCTCAGCCATTCCGACATTCACGGAACTGATCTCCTTCATCAGCTGGTGCTCCATGGAATTCATCTTACCCAGAATCTCGTCCTGCTTCTTTGAATGCGTATCGAGACGCTTCTGCTGGTTCTCTACGGTCTTCTCGAGAATGGCCACACGTGTCCGCAGGTTGTGAATCCAACCTATCAGTCCTGCAATGCCGGCGATTATCACAGGCATCAGGTACGGCCATATATCTATTATCACTTGGTTCATGTCTACTCAATTATTATCATGTTATCATTCGCATCTATCTGAATCCCTGCCATCTTCATCTGAGGCAGCGACATGATACCCGCTATCTCTATTCCCGTCTCGCGCTTGATGCTCGAAACGATATTGTCGATATCGGCAATCAGGAACTGCGACACCGGCTTTTCGTCAAGATATGCGAACGTCAGGCAATAGTGTGCCGAGAACTCACCGCCAGCGCCCACAAGCGGCTTACCGAACTTCTTGCCCTTAATCAGTCTGTACTTCCTTTCAATGCTGTCGGAAAGCAACCCCACCGTCGCACCCGTATCGAGCAGCAGGTTTGCCTGTTTTCCGTTGAGAGTGGCCTTCACTATCAGGCGCTTCTCAGAGAGTGATTTAATCTTCTTCATATTCCCAAATATTTACGGTAACATATAGTCAATCTTTATCCAGAAATCGATCTCGTCATTCGGCGAATCGTCATCACCAGTATGCACATAGCAGTACGCCTTGTTCGTCTCTGCTATCGAAGCGAACCTCAGATATCCACTCGAATTACTCTTGGCAACCACGGTAATGAACAGGTCTTCCTTCGAGAATCCCAAATCGGCCCATCCTGTCGGGTACGTCACCTTCCACTTACCTTGTGCAAGCCTCTCCACCGAGAAAGAGCCTCCGTCACGCAAAGCGTTCCTGCTGTCATTTATGCTTGCAGTCTGGTTGCCGTTGCTCTGCTGATAGCAGTGGACTCTGCAGAACCCGAGCGTCATCGTCTCTCTGAACTTCTTCTGCTCGACAATCTTAGACATCTGGGACGGCAGCACCTCAAAGCCATACTTGGCGTTGTTCGTGGCGAAGCGCATTTCCGCGTTTCCTGCGCTGTTCCTGACCACTGCAAAGGCATTGTTGATAGACGATCCGAATGCAAGGCCATTGGCGAATATTCTCGACAGGTAGTAGTCTGCAGTGAACGAATAGCTGTTCAGGCTCCAAGCGAGCTTTCCGTAGGCATAGTTATTTGCAGCCAGCCACACCTCATACTCGATGACAAGCTCATGATATCCTGCCTCTACGACGGTATCGCCGACAACAGCATACTCGTACCACTTGTTTCCACCATAGGCAGAAGCACCGCCGAGGTACTTCGCATATCCCTTCTGATAGTTCTTCGAAGAAGAGTCATACGTATATACATACAGATGCGCAACCATCCTGTCAGACCAGTAGTAGTCGTTACTGCCTGGGTACACCTTCTCCGGCCAACTCATATAATCCTCTATATCCTGATACCACTTGTTGTCCCACTGCGAACCTGCATACGTATAGGTGGCGTAGGCGTTCATCGTACCTCTTATCCTGATACGTCCTGCGCTGTTCGTGGTCAGGTTACCGATGACAACCCTCGACGTCTGATGCTTACGTGCAACCGAAGAGCCCTGCACAGTGACAGGGTCTGTCTTCGACTTCGATGCCTGGGACATCGAGAACGTCTTGTTAGACTCAGTACCGAACACGGTAGACACTCCCGTCTCTGTGGCACCGTCCATCCTTACAGACAGCTCTCCGTTGTCGTTGTACAGACGTATCTCTCGGTTTGCAGGGTCGAACTCGATGTGTCTTCCTGCATCGTTGCCGAGAATCTGCACACCGTCCTTCTGCACCTCCCAGCGATATCCGTCAGCGTGCATCACACGGATGATACCCTCGATACCGTTCAGCTCAATCTTATAGAGCGTGATATAACTGCCTGAAGCTACCTCAGAGGCCTTAATCTCCTCAGAAGTGGCAGGACGCCAATAGGTCGTATTCGTCGGAACGGTGCCAACGAGCGAACCAGCAGCCTTCGGCACGTAGTAGTTCTCGTTATACAGCACGAGGTCGATCCTCGGAGCGTTCAACGTGGTCGTATCGTAATAGTAGGTAGTTGAAGAACCGTACGTGCCACGGTTGCGGACGTAGTAGGCCACCTGACTGCTCAGGAACCTGTTGGAACTTACGAGGAAACCGCCGATATTGGCGTTCGTGCCGAACACGGTATTTGCTATCAGCGTCGATATCTTCTGCTGAACCTTCGTCCAATAGCTGCTGTTAGGTGGCGGCGTATTGGTCGGTACGGTCATGCCGAACGACTTGACACCGTATCTGTTCCACTCGCCGTCCTCCTCGACATCGACAAAGTCGCGCTTCTCGATATCCCACTTGTATTCCTTAGTACTGTCATACGGGCCGTTGTTCATCGGCAGGTAGTTGTAACCGTCGGCACCTGGCAGCATCTGCAACATCGGCTGCTGAGCCACCTTCTGACTTCCGACGTACAACTCTATATATACAAACTGCGATGTCAGCTTCTTGTCTTTCAGGTTGAGCATATCCTGGAACCGTCCGGCTGACGTGCTGATATACGTTATCTTCGACGACTGGTTACCGTTGTATCGGATAGACACGTAGTTATCGCTTGCAGACAGGTCAACGGCTGTATACGCACCGTTCTCATAGCGGTAGGCATATCCTCCGATGCTGTCGCTCGTGATCGTACCATCGCTTCCAAACGTGATGTTACACGTCTGCACATCGAGGACGTAGCTTACAGCGTTCTCTCCCTTGTCACCGTCCTTCGTGGCCGTAAGTGCTCCGTCGGCCACATACGCAGTCACGTCAACAGTCGTTTCCTGCTGCAGCGTTCCCTGCATCTGGAAGGCATAGCCCTGCGGCAGTCCCTTGCAGCCGATGAAGGCAAACGGATAGCGGCCAGTGGTCTGATTCTCCACACCACGGCTTCCGACGTTCTTCAGGGCACTGACGAGGTCTGCGTTCCATCCCACTGCATCATACGAGAACAGGCAGATGAAATAGTCTGCCGATATCGCGTTAATCGCCGCAGCCAGTACCGACCTGCGGCTTTCGGTATAGACATCATAGAACTGCTTCGTGCCGAAACTCAGGTCACTCTTCTTGACCGTAACGAGTGCGAGGCCTCGGCGTGATCCAGTAGAGGCGTCTGCAGTGCAATCGGTCTCTACGATGGTCGTAGTGGTCTTTCCGTTGCATACCGTCACGCTACCATGGTTCGGGTTCTGTGCATTCGCATTCATACAGGCACCCTTCACCGTGATATACTTGGCACTATCTCCCACACCGCCATTGGCCACCTTCAGGACTGGTACGGTCTCTGTGTCGAGGTCGTTCGTGCCGTCAGTCAGGACGATGACATAGTTATTGACGGTACTCTCAGCGGTAAACGAATATTTCTTACTCGAGTAGCTGCTGGCGTAGTTCGTGCCGTTCACCTTCAGCTGATAGCCACTCGGCAGCGTGCTGATATTCGTACGAGTACCGTTCTGGGCGGTCTTCCACACCCTTATAGTGATAGTCGAGCCAGTGCTTGACCCAGTGGTCGAGTTGAATCCTACTGAGTTCGGGCTTACCTCCAGCTCATACTTATCGATACCCACAAGGCGCTTGACGGTCATCCTCGCCCTGTAGTTCTGTTCCTTGTACTTCACAAGCACGATGACCTCACCGCTGCCTCCACTGGTGGAGTCGATGCCGTCAATCTTTATCGTGCGCTTGTTGGTGTTCTCCACGAACGAAGCGGTAACACCCGTGCTCGTGGACTCTATCGACACATTGGCCGTATCGACCTGAGAGCTGACATCCGTGATGCCGTCGTACAGGTACCACGTTGACTGAGGTTTCGAGCCTACCAGTGTCGATCCGTCGCCCTGATAGAGAACGGAATCATTCTCATTGTCGAGGTCAAGGCGTATCACGTTCTGTCCGTTGACGAAACTCAGGATGGGTATCGTCTCACGGTCGAGTTCCTGCGTACCCTGCTTCAGCACCACGTAGTTCTCAGCCTTCGACGTATCGACGGGCATCGTGGCGTAACCGCCAGAGTACGCCCTGCTGAGGTCGGAACTTCCTGATATGGTCATTCCTGACGGCAGCGTACTGATGTTCGTACGGGTGCCGTTCTGGGCGGTCTTGTAGACTCGTATGGTTATGGACGTGGCCGTAGCCGACTTGGTAGTAGTATTGTAGCCTACCGCCACCTCCGAAAGCCAAAGTTCATACTTATCCACACCGACCAGCTTCTTCACCGTCATGGTAGCATAGTAAGACCCTCCCTTATAGACGGCCTTCACCTTTATCTCGTTTAGCAGTGCCGTGACACCGTTCACCCTCACGAGGCCCTTGTTCGTTATCGTAGCATCACAGCCCTCAGTCTTTGAATCGATACTCCACACGACACCCGTCGGGTCTTTCGTATAGCCGTCGTACAAATGCGCCTGAGAGGTCAGGAACTGGTTCTCGCCGTTGACGAGCGTTGTGCCGTCACCCTGATACAGCAGCGAGTCGTTTTCGTTCTCGAGGTCTACACGTATGGCATCCTTAGCATCCTGGGCGCCGACGATCACCGTCACGGAATCCCACTGGTTCGTTTTGGCCAGCCCGTCGTACAGCGTTATCACGAACGTCCTGCATGACGAATAGGTCTTCACGTCGAACTCGTACGCTGCCTGCTGCTTGGCTAAGATAGACGACTCCGTGCCATCCGTCTTATAGCCTTTCACCACAAGATAGATGTCACTGTCAGCGGCCTTTGCGGGCGTTCCTGCAGCCACGCTGAGCCAGGCCTGAATCTTTACCGTTCCGTCGCCCTTGACGTTCCCGTCCCTATCCAGCGAGAACTCCGTAGGAGAAACGGTAAGGTAGTAGGAACCTGCGTCCCTACCGTCCTTACCCTTTCTGATTCTGTGGATGACGACACTTCCCTGAGTGCTGTGCTTTGCCATAACAACAACCTTTAAGCGATGTCAATCAATACAAGCGAAGCTATCTCCTTGGCGTGCGCACGGTACTGCTGCAGGGCCTGATACTCTGCAATGTACTCGGTACGCTTCTCCTCGGTGATATCAGACTCCTCGTCCTTGGCCAGCTCATGGTTGAACATGATGGCCTGCACCTGATCGGGGGTGTACTTGTCGTTCATGATGGCGTTCACGATACTGCCGTAGCCGTGGTCGCCTCTGATGTCGACGTTCTGGCACGAGTACTGGCTGACGCTGTTGTCGATATTGCCATCCATGTCATGCACTTCTTCCTTCTGGAAGTCGAAATACAAACGAAGCAGGTTTCCCTCCTTCTCGGTCATGATGTTGTCGCTCGGAGCGACGTCGATGTTCATAAAAACTTTCATGTTCTTGCAAATTTTAGGGGGTTTAACTTATTCGATATCGTATGTATTCATTCCGTTGCTCAGCTGCACTCTCAGGACCTTCGTAGGCTGCGGGAACACCTTCGTCCCATCCTTCTCCATAGCCCTCGCACGTTTCAGCTTGTCAATGACGAACTTGCTGGAGGTTATGAACTTCTTACGCACATCCTCCGGCTCGTCCTTCTCCCTGAACAGGACGGCGCACTTGCCAGCCTTGCCGTTGATAGTCAGATCCTCCTCGAAGTCGTATATAACAATCTCCGTTCCCTGCTTGGCCAGTATCTTCGCCTCCTCCCTCGGAACATTGAACAGCCTCTTGCCGTGCTCGTCACGGCTGATAATCTCGGTCTTTATACCGACTGATGCGAAACTCATATTATTCGTAAGTTTATTCCACAAATTCTTGCACCTTCCATACTTGCACCATCCCCAGTAGGACGCCATTATCTCACGTCTGCGCCGCTGGCTCTTGACCCTGTGCAGGGCTCTTGCCATGCGTTTCTTCGTGCGCTTCCTGAGACTCATGTTATTCCTCGAGTACACATAGCCTATCGAATCCATCTTACGGCCGTTGATGCCCTCCTCCTCGTCTGTCACGGGAGCGTAGTAGCTGCTGGCCTTCATCACGAGACCGATGCTGTTCAGTTCGCCATCGAGCCACCTCAAGTACTCTATGCACTCCTCGGCGGTCCTCTTGCCGTTGAACTGGTCATCGCAATGCCTGTGGTACGCCTTGTCACGCCGACCCTCCTTAATCTTCAGGTCGATGCCGGTCATCACCATATTACCAAGCAGCTGCGATATACACGACCCTATCGTTATCCCCCTGTCCTCAAAGCGTCTGATGGTCGAGCGGTCTGCACACCAGTTACAGTGTTCGTACTTCCGCTCAATCTCCTCGTCGAGAATCGGCTGGACGTCCGACTTGTAGTCGAGCATCGTCTTACGGATCATGTCAATGAACTCCTCGTCATCCACGTACTCCCTCAAGGTGTCTACAATCACCTCGTGCGGCAGTGACGGATAGAACTTCCTGATATCGCTCTGGCAGTACCATTTCATCCACTTGAAGCGTCTGAAGAACTTCTTAATCCTGAGCGCACCCATCAGCTGTCCCCGTTCCTTTATCCCCGCACTCGAGTCATAGATGTAGTGCCGTTCGATAATCGGCTCCAGCACTATCTTGATGGCGTGGAAAATGACGCTCCACGGATAGAAGTGCAGCGGATAGATATCGCGCTCCTTTATCTCCGTGTGAATCGTCACGGGCTTGTACTCCTTATGTGGATAGTTACCGGTCAGCATCATCCGCTGTATCGCACGCAGGTAGTCATCCTTCCGTGCGAGGAACTTCCTGGCATACCAGACGTTCTTGTCATCAAGGGCGTTGATGGCGTCCTTAGCCGCCTGCTGCAGATTGTTCCAGTCCGCGATTTTCTCGACCAACCGAGTAGCCTTTTTCATTTCCAGTGCTTTTTAACTCTTGTTGCTTATTCTCTCTTGCCCGCCTCTTTCGGCTTTCGCCTACTTGCTGCGCTTGCCTTCCGGCCTTTCCGCATATATTTTCTGCACCCCAAAGATGCAAGGCTCAAGGGACTCCGCCAGCTGACGATGCTGGAAGGATTGATTAAAGTTAGGCGGGAGCCGTAGTTCGCATTCGTATTCGACCAAGCGTTATTCGAGTTGACGTACCCGAGACCCGCATTCGTGCCGTTATTCGCATTCGCGCCCACGAGACCCAACGTGTCCCCATCCACCTGACACAATCAAGGTGAAGCCCTTGACCTTATTTCTCCTGTTGTATTCATCTTCTCAATCATTTTTCGTTACACGTTTTACGGGTGTGGCAGGCTTTCGCCCGCCACCGCTACCCTTTATGCGATTTCACGTCCATCGACAAACGTCAACGGGCCATAATAAGCAAGGCGGGAGCCGGAGGCCGCATCCGCAACCGACCAAGCGCGATTCGAGCGGACGTACCCGAGACCCGCATACGTGCCGTCATACGCAGCCGCGCCCACGAGACCCAACTGGCCAGTATCGTTGTTGTACGAGTAATCGCACCAACGAGAGTTAGAGCCACCAGCAGATGACACGGTCTTAGCGATAAAGTCGAAGTACTCGCCAAGTACGACCTCAGCAAGCCAGTTGGACGATGTCGGACGTGTCAGCTGACGGAAGTCACCGTTAGGCACTGATGACAGCTCAGCAGCAGAAGGCAGGTGGTTTCCTTTGTACAGGAAAACCTCAGTACCATTCTGTCCGGCGTTGCCTGAGTTGCCGAAGTAGATACCCTGCATCATTTCCCAGTACCAACCGTAGGGGTTCTCGATACCGAAGAACGAAACGTGACAGGCCTTGTTGTTACCTGCAGCACTCGAGATATCCACTACACCGCACTCGTCACCGAGTCCCTTCGTGGCACCTGTCAGCATATTCTTCACGTTATCCCACGTGTTACCGTCGCCAGTAGGACCGTAGCCGATGTTCTCCTGAACGTTCGGATTGCCGTACTCTGCGAGGTTCATCATAATCATCAGCTTGCGGAGGTCATAGTCCACAAGACCGAAGTCCTGGCCGTTCAGCTGTGCTGCAGCCCAGAACGCGCTGATAGTGATAGAGGCCTTAACAGTCGCACCCGATACAGAACGGAGCTTGTTGTTGGCGTCGAAACTGCCCATATAGCAGCCGATAACGTTGTAGTTGCCATGGTCTGCGCCTCCGATGTAGTGATTCGATATAGGCATTTCCGACATCCACAGGTACGGGATGTTCGTCACTGCGTCCACCTCCACACGGTAGTACAGGCGAGGACCGATCCACACGATGTTACCCTTCGACTCGTCGAGGGTGGTACCGTCTGCATAGACACCACGGTTTGTCACTGACAGCTTCGCAGCCTTACCGTCGTTGGTCAGCAGGTAACAGCCGCACTGCGACTTGTAAGCCTCCCACAGATCGGTATTGCCGACACGTCCCCAGTCAGGGCTTGACTGCGTCTGCTTGATGGGCACACCCCAAGCCACGGAACGGAGCATCTGAGTGTCACCGTCGTTAATACTCGTAATCAGGTTGTCGAGAGTGATACGCTTGATTGCGCCGTTAATCTCAACAAGCACACACTGGCTTTTCATCATCGAAGAGACGGTGCTAACCGTAGCCAGACCCTTCTTTTTTACATCATTAGACATAACTCAATATTTTACATTAATAAGTGAACTCCACGCCACCCGTCACGGTCACATCATGCAGGCCTCCACCGGCCGTACTGTCTGCGTTCGTGATGGTTGTCGTTTTACCAGTGATATGTCGGATAGTGGACTTCGTCTCATAGTCGACTACATCCAGGTCCCACGTGATGTTAGAACACTGGCTTGTGATGTCGACGTCACCGTCTATCTTACTGATGTAAGCCTCGACGGCCACGGAATGCGACTCATCCACTCCCTCGCCTGTTGTCTTGAACCTGATGACGAACTCGTCGGCGACATCCTTGATAGTGATGCCACCCACTGCCTTCGTCTCTCCGTCGATGATGAACGCTGCCACAAGCTCCAGCACTGCATCCACGCCGTCACGCTGCACGGTAATCTGCTTCGTGTTGGCCGAAATGGTGTACTTTCCGCTGGTGGTAGACAGCTCATTGGCTGCAGCAATGCTTCCACGATACCACTTGACCGTGTACGCCTTGTCCGTGTAGTTCACGCCGCCCAGATAGAGCGCAGTCTTCACGACCGTCGACGTCGTTTCCTTATCGAGCGTGGCCTGCTGCGTGTAGACGGTACAGGTGAACGAGTTACTTGCGATATGCTGGATATCGATCGTCGTCGAGTTGGTAACGTGGATATTGTTCACACCGTTATGCGAGGCGATGGCCTCATAGGTGAGTCCGTCATCCGCGTCGTTCTCCTTCGAAGCGAGGTTCTTGACGATCTTCAGCGTGCCGTCCGACTTCATGGCGAAATAGCCCTTGTAGTAGTTGGCGTTGCTGTTCAGCACGTAACCGTCGGAGTCAGCGTTTCCGTTGAACTCCAGGTACACGTCGTTATACAGCCACCTGTGGTTCATCAGCGTAACGGGCAGGCCGTCGGAAGCACGGCAGACAGGCTGTATAATCGGGCGCGACTCGGTATCTGTTTCCCAGTCAGGAACGACGAGTGCGGGCGTCTTGTCAGGGTCTACGCCCTGATAGAGCGGACCGCCGAGGTTCCTGAACGACGTGAACAGCGTACCGCCCGTGCGCAGTCTCTTGATGGTTATAGAACCTTGTGTAGAATAACTCTTGCTCATTTCCTAAGCCATTCGTTAAGTTGGTGTAAGATGTCCTTCTCACTGAATACCTCGCCGCCTATCTGCTCGACGCGCTCCTCGAAGGTGCCCGTCAGCTTCTGGTTGACGACTATCTCCTTGCTGTTAAGCAATACCTGTGACGAGTTCGTGCGGTGGTACTTCAGGATAAACCCGTACTTCGCCGCCGTCTCTTTCTTTGCTACGATATATACCATAATCAGTTAAAGATAAAGGGTTTGCCAGTCTCGTCGGTCAGGATGTACTCGCCATCCGTTGCCACCGAGTAGGCAGGTTTGTATTCAATGTTCGTGTAGATTTCAAGCCAGTCATCGTCGTAGTTCGCTCCGATTCCCGTCTTGCTGAGAGAGAAAAGGGTGTCCTCACCCTCATTGTGCATCACCCCCTTCTTGTACTCTGTGTCTGTGTACCATACAATCTGAAGGCTCAGACCAGGACAGTCGAGGATTTTCCCGTTATGCTCCATCGTCAGGTAGTCGTACCGTGCTTTCGCCGTCGGCACTATTCCCGTCTGATTGGCGTGCGTGATCTGCGTGTACTTCGGCTTCAGCCTCTTCAACCCGAACTGCGTCCTGTCCTTCTCCTCGCCACGCACATACACTATGACGGCGTAGTTGTCGTCGTCAATGAGGCGCAGGTCAATCAGGATGTGGTTCCTGTCGAGTTCCTGCACCTCATGTTCCGGCGATGCGTCAATCTCCGTCAGGGCGTTGTTCGCGCCGATGCGGAACAGCTTGACCGTATAGTCGTCCTCGGCGGTTGCCTGGGCGTCGCCCTTGAACACCATGATAGGGATGTTACAAAGGTACGACAGCTTGCTGGCAGCTGCCTGTTGCTCCGTTACGTTCTGTGCTATCCCGTGGGACTGCTTGTGTTCGTAAATCAGCAGCGGGTCTGTGAAGGGGTTGTAGTGGACCACTGGGTCGCAACCGACACTAATCTTGTACTGGAACTCGGCAAGGTCAATCGTACGAAGTATCACGTCGTTCGTCTTGACCTCGATGTTCTGTCCCAGGCGGCTGTCGGCCAGCACAGCCTCGAAGTGCAGCCTGTGCTGTTCCGTGGTCGGTATATTGCGGTAGACGACGAGACCGCCCCTGTCTGAGCCGACGGTAAGTATCTCGTAGTCAGTGCCCTCAGTCCACACCTCGGAAATCTCCGTTCCGTCCACGTACCACGTCAGGTCAGCGAGCATAGAGTTGGCGTAGGGGGTCTTCAGCGAGCCGTCAGGGGCATAGGCCAGCACCTTCGGCATAATCGTCGTAGGCGTAAGCTGTCGGTTCGGGATGTACTCCTGATCCTTGGCCTTGTACGTCTGCAGCAGCGTGCTGAAGCCGTTGGTAGGCACCACGAGCGACGTATAGACGGTCAGCGGTGCGTACTCCTTCTTGATTCTTAGTCTCGTTGTCTCCATTTCTCGCTATCTTTAGAGGGTCATTCGGTATATACCACAGCGCCGTAAATCTGAGCCACGTAGATCAGCAGGTCGCTTGTCTGGTATGTCGTACCGTTAACCGTTACTGTCTGCATCCCGTCGACCGTAGTCTGCAGGGTTGCGAGTTGCTGGCGTGCTCCGGCGTCCTTCAACTGCCGTACCTCACCAGTCTTCTTCAATTTTATCTTTGATAAGAATGCCATAATACTTTCATTTAGGTGGTTTCTTCGTCTTCTTCACCAAAGACAAGTATCTCGTCGTCGATGTAAGCCTCCGCCGTAGCGTCTATGACAAGCATTTCATCGTCTGTCTCGTCAATCTCGATAGGCACGTCAACGATGACGCTGTTACCCAGAGAGTCCTCGAGTGCCGACAGCTCGCCCTTGGTGGCGAACTTGTGGTTGATGACTGCCGCGAACTTCTTCAGTATCAGCGACAGCTTCTTGAGTTTTATCTTAGCCATAACTTTCTCTTTAGAGGTTTGAAAAAAGCGAGGACGGGCGCTTCCTCCCGCCCTCGGAAATCAGAGGTTTAGACCTCGTCAGTGATAGAGTCGCTGCTGACAGCCTCGATGGCAGTCTTGACGGTAGCGGCGTCACCAGTAGGTGTACCAGTGATGTCATAGCCGAACCAAGAAGCGATCTCGGCGTTGCTGAGCAGGTCAAGGTCACAGTCCTCGAGGTTCTCGTCCAGCTGGCCCTTGAAGGCTGCGCTGATGGCACCGTCGTTACCTGCAATCTCGTTGGCCACGTCAGGAGCGGTTGCAAGAGCCATCTCGAGACCGTTGGCGGTGATTGACAGACCGTGGGCGTTGCTGCTGTTGATGTTGATAGCAAGGCCGTTGGCGTCAACCACGAGACCGCTGGCAGTGGCGTTGAGCTTGATGCTGAACGCACCGTTAGACAGGTTCAGGCCGTTGCCGTTGGTGTAGACATCAACCAGCTTGGTCACGTCGAAGCTGATGTGGCTGTCAGTACCTGAGCCGTTCTCAGTGTCCTTCGTGTTGATAATCAGGTCGATCCAGGTACCAGCGGCAGTGATGGTGCTGGGAGCCTCATACTGGTCCTGAGAAGCAAGTTCCACACCGTCCTTGGCCACAACGACCAGCTTGTTCTCGAAAGCACCGCCGGCCTCACCCTCGACAACGACCACCAGAGCGGCCTTCTTCACGAGGTAGTCCTTCGGGATGTCGATCTCACCGATGGTGTTACCGGCAGCTACGGAAGCGAGAGTAGCTGCAGTAGACAGGATGTAGGTCTTCAGGTAACCAGTGTTAGCGGTTGCCTTCTCAAACAGATGAACACTGTTCTCACTGATCTTGATGTCAGTGTAAGTTTTTGCGACGTTCGCAATCTTCTTCAGGATGATACCCAAAGCTTTCAGACTTAATTTAGCCATAAAATTAAAATGTTAAATTGTTAATAAATAAAGTGAATTATACTGGCTGCATTTCTGCAGATTCAGTCTTTTCAAGGCCACTCACCGAGCGGGCCGTTAACATTGGGGATAGGGAACGCAGGGCACCATTCCGTGATATCGCCTGTCACCGCATCGATGAACACTGGGTCGCCGATTCCTCCGATTACCCACTGGGCGTTGCAGTTCCTGGGACCGACAGGCATTCTCAGAACCATTCCCGTAGACTTGGGTATCACGCCGTTCCACTCCTTCAAACGTTTCAGCACGTCCATAGGCCACAGCTTGATTTCGCAGTTATCCAGTTCGTCATCCTCAATCCACACGTCAATGATAGGATGCGGAATAATAGTACCTTTCGCCACGTTGGAACTGATATACTGGACGTGAGGACCCTCGTCGTTCCAGTAGAAGAACACATCGGTAATGTCAGTGATGTGCAGGTCGTCGATCGTCTCTGCCGTGATGGTGTCGTTGAACAACACCTGCAGGTTACGCCACTCATAGCTCTTACCGCCAATCAGGTTGAACATCGACTGGCGATGCAGTGCGACGATGTGGTCGACACCGTCGTTGAAGTCCATGGCCACGCCGTCATAGTCGGCCTGTACCAGCGCTTTCTCCGTGCCCTGCTTGCTGTTCTCGGACTGGCAGGAACTACAGCCCGTCGCCATCAGTCCGACAACCGCCAGCATCAGGCAAAAAATCAATTTCTTCATCTTTGTAAATTTTAGTTATTAAAACTGCGTCTTCCGACGTATCTATTTCACGTTGATTGTCCCGCTGACATACGAGCCGATGGATATCACCGCCGTCACGTGGCTGGCACCTACGTATCTGTCGTTATCCTCTCCTGCGAGGATGACGGACGGGCCTACGCTTGACTTCTCGACCTTGTTGCCGCCGTCGAAGAGAATCTGCCAGTTCATGCGGTCATCCTGCTCGATGTTCTCACCGACTGCATTCAGGATGATGCCGTCCACGCTGAACGATGCAGCCACCGAATCGACTCTCTTCGGGAAGAAAATACCCTCGATATCCTCCTCGATCTCGTCCATCACCTCCTGACAGTAGTCGTCGATGATATCAGGAACCTCCTCGTCGAGAATCTTCTTGACCTCCTCCTCGTCTACGGACGACTCAGAACCACTGCCGCCGCCACCGTTCTTATACTTCTCATACAACTGGAGGAACGTACTCTTTCCGTCTGCCTGGAACTGGACGTCGTACTCTCCGTCATTGTTCGTGGAAACGCAAATCACCGTTCCCATCTTCTCTACAGGATTCTTGCCGACCCAGCCTTTCAGCGAGTCGTACTTCCGCTTCAGGGAATCCATGTTGCCGTTCTTGTTGTTTGTACTCATAATCTTATCACTTTAAAATGAAACTTCAGCTGCTGCTATGATGTCCGCGTCACCCTTCGCAAGAATCGTGAACGTGGTCGAAAGGCCGTCGCCCAAGTCATTCTCCTCCGAGTTGAACGATATGATAATCTGTCCGTCGAAGTTCTTCGCCTTCGTCTTCAGCGCCCATGCCGCATCGTTGGCCGCGTCACCTGAGTCACGCCTTATCTCCCACGACGTCACGGTGTTCGTGATATCCTCCATACCGCCCTTTATGACCTTACACGTCAGGACGGTGGACTCTCCCCACGCAATCACGAAGCCCATCGACGACTCTATCTCGAGCTTCGTCATCAGGCGTTCGAACACGTCGATGGTGCCGAATATGTAGGCATTTCCGAAAATCTGTCCCACGCCGTGGAACACCTTCGTATACTGGTTGCCGCTCTGGTCAATGGCAGGCAGGGCGAACCCCTCGAGGTTACCACGCACCTCTATGTAGTTGCTCGGCTGGAACTCCCACGTGTTGACGTCAGCAAGCCATACGGTATAGTCGGTAGTCGAGTACTTGAAGGCCTGACGTGTGGCGTCGTTCGGGTTGCCTCGCTGTACGAAGTGCATCCCTGCAAACGGATGTATGCCGTTGCCACCCTCTTCGTCGGTCCTCAGCCTGTACGTGAATATCGAGTTATCGGCCTCAGTTACGTCGACGATCTGGAAATAGACGGTCTTGAATCCTGCGAACGTGAACTTACCCTTTCGGTCATCCGTGTCCTCTTCGGAGTTACCGCCGTTATGGTCGTGCCATATACCCATGCAGAAATCAAATTCTGCAACGGCACCTATCTCGCCTTCCTCGAGCTTCAGTTTACACCAGCCCTCGGTCTCTGATGTCTGATGCACCTCCTCGATGATACCGCCACCCTTGGACTGCATCTTTACACCCACCTCGACGTTTGCCCTGTTGAACCTCAGTTCAGGAACCTCGAGCCACGTCCTGAGAGACAGCGACTCCAGTTCCGCACGGCCCTGACCGTCGATGCTGCCGCCCTTTCCCACAAGACCAGGAACGAACGTATCACCGAACTGCGCTCCCTTCTCCTCGATGGACTTCTCCTTGAACGTTATCTGCTTCTCGGCTGTGTCGGCCTTGTTGCGTCTGAGGAAATCCTTATCAGTACGGGCTGCAGAATAGGCGTTGTAGTCACTCGACGGCGTGGTGTCCGTGGTCGTTATCAGGTAGACGGTAGAACCGCCTCCACCCTGGCCACCTCCACCGCCTGAGCCACCGCCGCCATAGTACACGACGGAACCGGCATAGGCCACTCCGTTGACGGTTATCGACTCCAGCTTCTGCTCCATGGCCTTCGTTCTGGAGTAGGCGAGGGCTTCACCGATGATGTACTGGGGGGAATCGTAGGGGATATCCAATTTCAGTTCATAGCCGATAACCCGTGAGCTACGACCCGTCAAAAAGTAGGCGATGTTATTCAGGAAGACAGGCTGACCCAATGAGAATACGACGCTGTTATTCGACTTCATCCAATCGTAGTACCAATCGGAATACATATCGCAGGTGTACGTGTTCGGATCAACCTTCATTTCCTCGAGCTTCGCCCTTGCGGCAATCTCCAGCTCTGCCTCCGCATCGTCGATAAGGCCAGTACCGCCTATCTTCGTGGAGTCCCAGCCGTAGAGTACGAACGAGTCGCCCACCGACGGATGCAGTGCCTCGTCCGGCAGTTCCCGTCCATAGTCCTCGTTCACCACCACCTCATAGTACTTCTCCGCATCATCGTAGTGACACTCGAAGTCCATGCCGTTCATCACTCCCGACTGGAACAGGATGTGCAGCGTCTCACCTTCCAGTATGTAGTCGCTGGAGAAATTCAGACCCGACGAGTCCTTCAGGCGGTAGAACGTCTTCGTGGTGGTCGTACCGTCCTCATTCTCCACCGTTGCCTCATATTCAATCACCTCGGACACCACGCAGGCAGTCTTCGGGTATATCTGGTCATCGACATACACGCCCTCGATGGCCTCCGTCTCGTTCTGTACGTCGCTGTCCTGGATATATCCCAGCGGACAGGTCGTAACGGGCAGCATGAGCCTCTTCTGGACTATGCCGTCACGTGTGATATCCGCCGAGTCGTTCTTGCGGTAGTCCTTCGGCAAATTCCTCGTCGAGCCGAAAGCGATGATACGAGTGGCGTACTCATTACTTGACTCCGAGCTCTGCATCTTCTCGACGTTGATATCTATCGAGAACTGTACGTCCTGACCCGTCAGCAGACACTTGCCAAGGTATATCACGTTACCCTCTACCCACCACTCACACTCAAAAGCCGTAGCGATGGCGTTCAGGGCCGATATGATACCCATTTCGGAATACTGGACGTACTTGGCCACTCCGTCCTTCGACGTTGGGAAGTTCCTCAGCTCGAAGCGGAACTGCTGGCCGTTGTAGAGATACGAACGATCCTTCTCTCCCAGTGCGTTGACATTCCTTATGATAAGGCTCATGTGAACGTCGGCAGTCGCCGTCAGGTGGAAACTTACCTCGTTCGAAGTAGACTCAGGCAGGTACTTGCACTTCTTGTTCTCCCACTTCAGGTAGTAAGCCTCCAGCTCCAGCGTGTAGTCGAATCCGCTTGTCTCTGGGTTGTACTTCGGACGGTAGGGCTTCGTCAGCTCGAACCTTCCGAAATCGTTCTCGAGATAGTCGCCAACCCTGAAATAGACAGGGGCGACGAGAGTAAACGGAACCTTGACGAAGTGGTCGGCCATCAGCTCCCTGTGAACCAATGAACCCGTCGGCACCTCCTCAAAGGATATGACAGTCTCTCCGCTTATTCTCTTAATCTCTAACATAACGGCACAAAAATAGTTAATTCTATTTGAAAAACAAATAAAAACGTCAAATTTAAGAGTTTTTATCAGTTTCGTCCCTGTTCGTCGGGTCTGGTTCCGACAGCTTCAGCGAGAACTTCGCCATCTGCTGGACGAACTGACTGAACTGAGTGCATGACAGATAGATGCAGCGGTAATAGACGGTTGGCTGGAAACTCGTACGAATCTCCAACACTCCCTTCTTCAGCTCATTGCAGAAATCACCGTACCGCTGGTAGAACGTGCTCCTGTCGGGTGCAGTGATATGCACCTCAAGGTTCATTTCCCTCGAATCCTGCACGACATCCTTCGGTATTACCTTCTTGCCTGGCAGCTTCCTGTATGCACTCTCTATCAGTGACTTGTTGGGCGCAGGGGTCATCAGTGCCGACAGCGCACCGTCGGACAGCGACAGACCGTACTCGTCGTATGCGTCCTTACTGTTTATGAACAACTCTCCCTTTGGCATGGCTATAAATTCTTAGTGTTGTTAGCAATATCCTCGAGCGAACCGCCCAGCTTCACATACATCAGCTTGGCATATCGCACCATATCCTCCAAATAGCCCGTCGATGTGAACACGAGGGCACGAATCTCAGAGACGTCACTGGCCATGGACGAACTGAACGTCACGATGCTTGTCAGGTGCTCCACAGCGAGAATCATCTGACTGCTGATCGCGTCGTTCGATATCTGCAGGGCGGTAAATCGGCCGTTCAGCTCCTCGCCAGTGTCCTGACTCATGGCCTCGAAGCCCTTGGAACTGGCTTCCTGAGTGTAGGCACCGCCCGACCATCCCATAGACTTACGCAGTTCGTCACGCTCCTTCAAGGCATCGTTGACGATATCCTGGTACTCCTTCTTCAAGGCGTCCTGCTCCTGCTTCGTCAGTTCGCTTCCCGACTCAGAGGCTTCGGCGAAACTCTTGTACCACTGCTCCAGACGTGCCTTGTACTTCGACAGCATCAGGCTCGAGATAATGGCGTTCTGCATATACTTCTCGAACTTCTCCGTGAACGTCTTGGCATCAGAGTCCATATCCATCAACTGGCTCTTGAAGTCCGACGTGAGAGAGTCGAACGACATTCCAGTCAGCTGCTCACGTGCCTCCTCGACAGCCTTCTTCATTTCATCGTCTGCCTCGATAATCATGTCAAGGTACTTACGGGCTTCCTCAGACAGCGACTGCCAGAACTGACGGTTGCTGTACTTCAGGTCACGCAGTTCGTCGGCAGACAGGTCAAACAGCCTTGATATATCACCGTTGGCTACATATTGGAACTGAGTACCCATAAAGTTCCTCAGCTCGGCACCCATACGCTTCGCCAGTTCGGGATCACTCTCCCACAGATATCCCCAGTTCGCGTCTCTGTTAGCCTCATAGCCGTTCGAGTGTGAGAACCAGCCGGCACCGTCAGAGGCCCAGGCACGGTACATTTCCGCTGCGGCCTTCTGCGTCAGTTCAAGGTCTCGCTCGGTCTTCGTCATAATAGCGGAAACACCCTCACCGTAGGCTTCCTCCATCAGCTTCTTCTCGTACTCAAGGTTATCCTTCCACGTGTCGAGCAGCCAGCCCCACTTCTTCGTAGCAGCCTCGAAGTTCTTAGTACCACCTCCGAAGACACCACTCATGTCGAAGCCGAACAGGCCACCTATACCCGATACCACACCGCCGATGATATTACCCACGCCCTGTACGACGTTGGCGATAATCTGCGGCAGGTCTTTAAGGATGGCCTCAATGACCTTTGCAATCTTATTCAGGATATCCTCGATGAACTGTGCAGGGTCTTCACCCAGCGCGTCGATAATCTGCAGGATGGCACCGATGATACCACCGACCTTTCCGCCTATCTCGCTGAACGTAGCGGCCACCTTCTTGCCGCTTCCAGATATCTGATTGATAAGGTTATAAATACCAGTTGCGAAGCCTCCCAGCGATCCCGACGTCAGCTGTCCCAGTATGGTGTCGAACTTCCTCAGTCCCTGAGTAGCGGAATCAGTAGCGCCTTTCAGGTTCTGGTTGGCCTTGTTCTTCTCCTCCTCGGTCTTCTTGACGGCCTCTGAGGACTCTGCGACGGCCTGGTTGGCCATGTCGACCTTCATCTGAGCCATCATCTTAGCGGTAGGCGTTGTGGCCTCCTGCAGCTCCTTCTCGGCTGCAATCAGCTTATCGACAGCGTTCTTATGTGTCTCTTGTGCGTTCAGGAAATCCCTAACCCTCTGCTTGTACTCGTCGGCATACTTGGCGATATCATCCCACGTCGATGCCTTGAACGGGCTGGCACTCTGAACACCACCTGCATCCACCAACTGGCTTCTGAGGTCATAGTAGGCTTTCTTGTCAGCAGCGTCGAGTTCCTTGAACTCCTTCGTGTTCATGTATTCATCGACCTTCTGAAGCGTCTCTCTTGCGATACCCTCGAGGACGTTACCGATACCACCAAACACCTGATTCCAGTCGATGCTCATAGCCATAGCCTGAGCGTTCACCTTAGACAGTGCGCTCTTCTTGTCAGCCTCGAGCATCATTTTACGGCTCTTGCTGTGTTCCTCGGCGATACGGCGGTCATACTCCTTGGATATGGCATAGCGCTGCTGTTCGAGCGTACCGTACTGCTTCAGGTAGTCGTACATGCCAGTCAGCTCGTCGACGTACCTCTGCTGTATGATACGTGAATAGTCGTTCTGCTCCTTCTCCAGCTGAGCCTTTATGAGATTGTTCTGGTCCTCGGACAGCGTGACACCCTGCCAGCCCGCCTTACCCTCGGCTGTGTCCTCATAGACACCATCCTTGTGGGCATTCTCCCAGACGCGCTTGTTATGCTCATAGACGGCCTTCTTCATTTCCTCGGCCTGCTCCTCGATCTGACGGATGTTACGGCGGTGCTGTTCGTCCTGCTCGGCACGTTCACGCTCGCCCTCGTTCCTTATATATGATATACGCACGTCACTGCGTGCATCGTCAAGTCTCTTGCGGAGGTCATCAAGCTCCTCCTGCCAGCGTCTCTCCTCCTGGAGTGCAGCGGCACGTCTCTTTGCGACATCGTTCGTACCGCCCTTCTTGCCAGAGGTGGAACCGCCATACTTCTGATACTGCTTCTTAGCGTCATCGACATCGGCCTGAAGCTGCTCGACCTTCTTATCAAACGTTTCCTTATCGACCTCGTCCTTCTGCTTGTAGTAGTCATCAAGGGCTTTCTCAGCGGCCTTCCACTTCGAGTAGGCATCGGCCTTCCACTGGGCTGCGGTCTTGGTAGGAGCGGCGCTTGCGCTTCTCTCGTACTTGCCAGTGACATAGTTGAAGTACATACCCTCCTTGCCGTTGTTCCTCGCATTCTCAAGACCCTCCTCGGCCTCCTTGTAGTGAATCTGGAAATACAGCGGAATGGTCGTGGCGCCAGTGGCCACCCAGCCGGCCTTCATGTTCAGGATATCGTCGAGGGCCTTCTGCTTCTCCTCCAGCGCGAGTCTCAGCTTGATATCGGCAGGACTCTCGGCGACCTTCTTTCTGAGGTCTTCAACCTCTTCCTGCAGGTCACTGATAAGGTCATCGTATTTCTTGCGGACATCCTCGGCGACCTTCTCGTAGTCTGTGGGTATGTTCGTGTTCGATATCGTACCCTCGGCGATATCATGAGCCTCCTTGAGCATACCGGCGAGATCAGCGGCCTTCTTGTAGAACTTGTATATCTCCTCCTTCGCCTGGACGTTCTCGTTGGCTTCCTGAATCTTTATCTCGAGAGGCTTGCTGTTCTCAGCTATCTCCTGTCTGATGCGATTCATTTCAACGAGCTTAGAGATATAGATATCCAGTTCGGCCTCGGCCTCCTCCACATCTTTCTTCGATGTGTTATTGGTAGTCGTATATCCATACGTCGCAGCGTTCACCGTTTCCTCATAAGCGGCCTTAGTCACCTCAAGCTTTTCCCTCAGTTCGTCAACCTTCTGCTGGATATGCTCGAAGTTGGCTTCGTTCATCTGCTGGTTCAGCTCACGGTTGGCCTGAGCCAAGTCCATAGTGGCCACCTCTGCCTTCGAATACTTCTCCGTAAGGGTAGGAGCGGCCTTCGACAGCATTTCCCACGCTACGGCCTTATCGTATTCCGTCGCGCTTGCATCCTGCAGGGTGTTGATATAGCCCTGAATCTTATTCTTCTGCTCGTCGAGACCGTCGGCGAACTTCTGCATTTCCTCGTTGGCCTTACGACGGGCGATAGTCTCTGCATCCTCGGCGGTAGCGAGCTTGTATGTCAGCACCACCAGCGTAGTGATGGCTGCTGCAGCCCACACGTAGGGGTTCATCAGGGTAGCCGCTGCGAGTTCCTTCGTGGCGACTATCAGTGAACGGCGAACGTTTGTAAGCATGACCTCCATAGCTGCCTGACGTGCCTGTCCTGCCGTCAGTGCATGGCCAGCGGCCGTTGCGAGAGCCTGCTGTACCGCTGCCTCTGCCATCAGGGCATTGTTGGCCTTCTGAATGGCATTGACGGCAATCATGACAGCCTTGTACGATCCGATGGCAACTGCAGCCGTGCCGATAGCCTCACCGACACCTCTCCAGTTCTCGACGAGGTACGAGACGGCACCCAGTCCGGCGTTGATGACACCCTCAGACTGCTTACCCATATCGTTGAACATCATATCGACGGCATCCTCGATGTTCGATATCTGTCCTACGATGGTCTTCGACTGCTCCTTCATGAGACCGCCGAACTTGCTGCCCTCGTTCGTCATATTGATAAACGCCTGATGGAACACATCGGCCGTCACCTTACCTGCTGTTACCAAATCGGGTATCTGGTTCTTCGTGACGTTCAGCACCTTTGCAATCTCCTCGGCGATAGGAATACCTCGGCCCTGGAACTGCCTCAAGTCCTGCGTGAACATCCTACCCTGAACCATAGTAGTACCGTAGAGGTACACCAAATCGCTCAACTGGATAGACATACCTGCAGCGACATCACCCAGACGGACAATCATTTCGTTAACGTCATCGACGGCAGTGCCGTAGGCAAGCAACTGCTTGGCACCGTCGGCCACGCCTTTCAGGTCGAACGGGGTGGTGGCTGCAGTCTTGACCAGCTGATCCATCAGCTTCTGTGCGGCCTGTTCGCTTCCGAGCATCGTCTTGAAGGCCACCTCCAGCTGCTGGAACTGACCACGCACATCCATGATATCGCTTATCAGTTCCTTTGCGGAGAATCCTGCGAACGACAAAGCAGCCGCCTTCTTCAGACGGTCAAACATCTGCTCGACACCCATACCGGACTTCTCCACGTCCTGCATGGTAGAGCGGACACTGTTACGTACACCCTCCATCGACGTGAGGAATCCCTTGTTATCTCCAGTTATAGCGAACTTTATAGGCATATCTCAAAACAATTAGTTACTCGAAATCAACATTTTTCAGCTTACCCTTCAGCTTATCCATGGCCTGCGGGTCGTTAGCGTCTATCATAGTGCCGCCTACCTCGTCGGGCAGGCTCTTCAGTTCATCGTCCGACAGGTAGACGGATGTCATCTTATCGGCAATCATCATCCTCAGATAGCAGTAGCCCTTCTCGTACAGAATCTCGTCATCGGAGTAGCCCATTTCCTTGAGCTGTCCGATGAACGTACCGAACAGACTGAGGCCACCGAACGATATATTGTTCTTATCGTCCTTCTTGACCTTCATTATCTTCGCACGTCTCACCGCCTCCTTATCCAGTCCGATATGCCTGTAGAGGGCGTCGGTCTTATCCCACGTCAGGACATAGACCATCATCGTGGCGATATCCTCATACGACAGTTTCTCCTTGAAGCGATCAAAGCGCTTCTCGATGGCATCGTAGTCGTACAAATCCTTATAGGTGTTAGGGGCTGTGAAAACGGCAATGATACGGCAGCAGACCTCAGTATGTTCCTCCGCAAGCCTGACAGCCTCCATATAGGCGTTCAGCCTTACGTTCTCCTCACTGAAATCAAGCTCGTCGAAATACCGCTTGAGCAGGAACATCTTCGCCAGCGTCATAGGATAGAGGCGAAACCTGTCCTTCTCTACGAAAAAATCATGCGGCGCACCGATGATAACATCCGCAAGGTCATACTCAATATCTGTCTTCTTATGCTCGTCCATAGTGCCCGTGACTGGAATCGAACCAGCGCGTACCCCTGAAAGGAGGATAAAGGAGGTGTTCTACCGCTGAACTACACGGACTAAAAAATGCCGCCCCAACGAATCGAGGCGGCTATTGTGGTTAATCACCGTCTTCAGGGTCTACTGCAGGAGTGGCACCCTTCTTGTGGAAGGTCACGTCGGTCAACTTACCGTTGTCGTCGTGGGCACCCTTCGTCTTGTAGGTGTAGACGGCTACCAGACCATCGGTAGAATCGAACTTCACACTGATGCTGCGTGAACAGCTGCTCAGCTTGACGCCGATAGCACCGGCATTCTCAGGGATAACCTCTGCGTCGCCAGCGTTCTCGACAAATCCTACCTCAACCTCATTCTCGGAACCGATACGACGGTTGTAGGTCAGCGTATACTTGTCAGGCTCTCTCTTACGAGCTTCAGCCTCACCACCTTCGATCAGGGCCTCAGTCTCCTGGCCTTCCTCGACGGAAAGGGCGGTAGAACCCTGCACGATGTCGTTGTGGGTAGTATTGCCGTTCTTGACAGCGCACTTACCCCAACCGATAATTTTCTGTTCTGCCATAATTCTTACTCGTTAACTATTTCGTACAACAATCTGTTATTTATCACGTGCTCCCTCTCGTTCCCTGCATCAATGGTGTGCTGGGTCTCGAGGTGTATTCTGGCGGTGCCAATCCAAAAGACATCCATTATCTCAGCGGCCAGCTTGCTCAGCTCACCGAGCCGTTCGCCGTGTTCCTCGTACTGACCGTTCTTCTTGACGTTCTGGTCCTGTACGTAGATGTTGACATTGACCACAGCCTGCTGACGCTGTTCGTTGACGTTAGCAAGCACGGAGATAACGATATCCTCGTTCTTCGAGTTTAGCGGGCGCTTACGGGTTGTTACGACACCACTGACCTCGTTGGCCAGTTCCGTGCCTTTGATGAACTCGAATATCTCTTCCTTTATCTCCTGGTCTGTCTTCATGCTGCTGCGAGAAACTTGTTTATCCGCTTTTCCGCACGCTCCTGCGTACGTTTCATGTAGTCTTCTATCTTAGCCCTTGCCCACAGCTCAGTAGATGCGAGCACGTCCTTAGACTCGATGGCCTCGACATATTCAGCGTAGCTCATACCTGCAACGACCACGAGGGCGTACGCCTTGGCGAACTCAGAAGCCAGTTCGGAAATGTACTTCTTACTGGCTGCTTCACCCTCGCTACCGTCCATGACAACCTCAAAGGCGCTTTCCATCTGCTTCTTGCCGTACTCGAAGACGGCATAGCCGATTGAACTGCGGAGGTTACCCGTCCGGTCGATCCAGCTCTCCTCTGCGGAACGGTCCCTGATGCGTCTGTTACACTGCTCTCCGAGGTACTTGAGCGTTCTCAGAACCTCCTCCCGAATGATACGGGCGATGCCGAGAAACATCTTATCCAAGTCCTGCTTCGAGTTGGTACACTTTACTCCCATCAGACCCAAATCTTACACTGGTGCTGGTAGCGGTGGAACCCTACGACCTCATAGTCCGTTTCATCGTCCTTTCCGAAAAGCGAAATCCTGACGATCTCGCCAAGTCTGAAGTCACGACATTTGCGGTCGTACACGTGTATGGTATAGGAATAGGGCTTTGTGCTTCCGTCAGGCAGGGGAATCTCTGCGGCCTTTCCTGCAGGCACCACGTCGCACTTGACGTACCGTTTCCACTCGGAACTACCCTCATGATAACGGCCCTTTTCATCGTCGTAACCCTCGCTTTCCTCGAGAGTCATCAGCCAATGAGGGTGCATATCCAGTACAGGCATCAGCAGTATCTCCTTTTCCTACGTCTCTTACCATAGCCCATAGTGACCTTCGGCTCCCCAGTCTCTAAGAGCGGTTCACCGATTTCACCATACAGGGCATTCGCCTTCTTCAATATGAGCTTCCGCTGCTCGTCGGTCAGTGGCTGGATAGTCTTGTCTGCCTCCGAGAAGCCGATAGCCTGAATCAGAGAAGCAAGGCAGTCCGCGACGGCACCCTTGAAGCCCTCGCTGGTCTCGACCTCGATATCATACGTGTCGTCGCCGTTGAGCCTACGCCTCGTGATCACGTTCTCGACGTAACCTTCTGGGACTGGGTAGAACACTTCGTCCCTCAGTGCTTCGCGGACTGTCCTTTCCATGACTAATCACCGTTTACGACGTATTCGGCTACAGCCTCAATCAGTGCCTCCTCGTCCTCGTCAGAGAGTTCGTTGGCCTTCTTGATGACGGTATCGTCCTTCGTCTTAGCGTTATACTTGCTGCCAGCAATCTTATTCAGAGCACGTACGAAGCCCTCCTTGGTGTAGGTGACCTCCTTGTAGGTAATCTGAACGTCCTCAACGTCTGCAGCCTCCTTGACCTCGTCAACCTCAGCGGCCTCGTCGATGTCGAGGGTGTAAATCTGGTCAACGTCCTCCAGGATAGGAGCAACGAAGGCCTGACCACTTGTAACCTCGCGCAGCGGGTCAACCTTAGAGTAGTTCGAGATCAGCTTGAAGACGTCGACGAGCTTGTAGTTAACCCACTTGACAGGGTTAGACTGCTCAGCCAGACGGCCGTAAACCAGCGTACCGACAACCTCGTTACAGATGAATACGAGGACGTTGCTTGCCCATGGCTTAACAGACTTCTTCTTGCCGTTCTTCTCACGGATGATGGTACGGTCGATGACACGGAAGGTCACGCCATACTCGTCCTCGAAGGCAGCGTTGAAGTTCTTGCTGTTAGGCACACCCAGACTGGTGTCGTCAGTGAACGAACGGCCCTCGAAAGAGGCAACCAGCTCACGTGCTCCACGGGTCTGACGCAGACGGTCGTATGCGGTCTTGGCGATACAAATCTGAATGATGCTGTTCTGGTCACGGTCACGTGCGGTGTCGAGTACACGCTTGATGTCCTCGATGGTCAGCTCACCCTTGGTGGTGACACCAAACTTATTCTTCTTCAGATAGTTGAAGTTCAGACGCATCAGAGACTTCTCAGGTGCATCGGGGTCTTCATCCTTAATGGCCACATAGCCGTGAGAGAGGGCGAACAGGAACGCATACTCATTCTGCTCGTCGATACCGACTGCACAGGCGACAGCATCGTCAGCAAGACGCTTGGCGATCTTCTGAGCGTTACCGCCCTGGGCAATCATCACGTTCAGGTTGTTGATGTCGGACTCCTTGAGGTACTTCTTCATACCAACCTTCGGGAGCTTACCATTTGCCGAAGCAATGGTGTCACGGCTCTTCAAGGGGAGCTCAGAGTCAACAGCCACATAGTCGGCAGCAACGAACGTAGTGTTTACGGACGTGCTTTCCCACTTGTTATCGGGGGCAAACTCAGTGCCCAGCATTTCCTTATGGAGATAGGTCAGAGGGCGAGTGCGCTTCTCGTTGACCTTCTCGATGTAGCGCTGGAGTTTCGGGAAAAACTTCGCAACGTACTTGTAGAACAAACTTTTCTGCATGGCTTACAAATTTTTAATCGTGTTGAAAATCAATGTGAGGCAATGCTGTCTTCAACGTAGCCTTGAGAGCGGCAGTGATAGGATAAGGGCTTGCGAGGTCGTTCACCTCACCCCAAGTCATAATACCTACGAACGGCTCCTTGACGGACTTCGTCGCACGGCATACACCAGCATACTCGTAGCCATTTGGAAGGCTAACGTAGCTGCCATTCGAAACACCCAGAGGCTTGTACTCAGGGTCTTCCTTGTCCGATTCACGGATAATCAGCTGGCCGGCACGGATGTAATCCTCGTTGTAACCGTCAACGTTGAGCACCTTGCCACCCTCGATACCCTTGAAGTCAGCTCGGATGACGATAGGGTCATTCTCGAAGCTGAAGGACTCCATAGAACCAATGTCAATTTTACCCATTTTACTTAATCTTTTTTGTGACTCCGAAACCAGCGGACTACATATCTACGAGCTCGTCGATCTCATCGTCGGTGTACGGCTCCTCTTCCTGACTGTCGTCGTCTTCCGACTTGGAACCCTTAGTGCTGGGGGGAGCACCTAACTTACCCAGACCACTCTTCTTGCGTTCCTTATTCATTTCCTCGAGGTCGTCACGAACTTCGTCCAGGAACTCCTCGAAATCGTCCTCGTCATCGAACTCCTGCTTTTCGAAGCGGCGGAGTACCGACTTGCCGAACGTTCCCGTGTTTTCCAGGACCTTCTCAAGACGCTTGCGGCGGCGGTCAACGGTCTTGTCACCCTTGAGCTTGGCGATTTCGTCGTTCTGACTCTTCACCAGCTTTGTCAGATTCTTGATCTGTCTGGAGAGATAGTCGTTGTGACCGTCGTCATCGTCATCCTCGTCGTCATCTTCGTCATCGTCCTTAGACTTCTTGGACTTACCGCCCTTCTTGGACTTCTTCGACTTCTTTGGTTTCTTGCCTTTCGGCTCGTCATCATCGTCATCGTCGTCGTCATCATCCTCGTCATCATCGTCCTCGTCATCATCATCGTCATCCCCACGGGCTGCTTCCAACTTGCGACGGACAATGCGGCTCGAATGTTTCTGAGCGGCTTCGATGTAAGGGATTGCGTCATCGATAGCATTTTCGATGGCATTCGCTACATCCTCGTCAGAGGCGTCTTCCTCGATGTCGAGTTTTTTGGCAATGGTAGCGGCAAAACTCTCAACATCCTTGCGCTCGAATCCGTACCTCTTCACCTTCGGTTTCAGCGCTTTGATTACTTGCTGTAAATACTTCATTACTCTTTGCTTTAGTTTAATGATTATTACTAAAAAAGGTCCACGCAGAGCCGAAACGCTGCGCAGACCGGACACTCTATAAGAGCAATGAGAGTCTTTTCGTCCTTACTGGGTGGCGTACAGCTTCATACGCTTTCTGACCGCAAAAATAGTTAAATCTATTTGAAAAACAAATAAACTACGCATTTTTAACAATCTTTATTATATAACAATAGGAGTAGGCGAGAAATCCCACCTACTCCCTTGAAACAAGTGTTAGCAATGAAACGGCCTCAGAAATTGAAGTCGTAGAACTTATACGGTTTCATCTGGGGGACATACCTCAGACCATAGGCATCATACCAACGACCGTCGGCGTGCAAGCGGATGGCCACCACCTCGCCCTCTGGATCGGGTTCTATCTTCCAGTCCTGAACCGAGTTATCGAAATGGCCGAGGAAACCGCCCATGACGAACGAAGTAGACCGTCTCTGCTTGCTCTCCTCCGTTTCCTCTGCCTTCATACGTCTTACCATCCACAGCTTCTCCGTGCGCTCCTCGATGACCTCATAGGGATTGGCGTCGGAGTGCAGGCACTGGGCCATGTACTTCTTCTCCAGTGACATGAAGGTGGCGTGCTGCAGCTCCTCCTTCAGCGACTTTATCTTCTCCTGGTACGGCTTCATCTTCGGCCAGTAGGCTTCCCATGCAGTATGCCTTGCCTCCTCAGTACCGCCACTGGCTACAATATGTGACACACGCTCCATATTGACCTCATTCAGTTTCAACTCGTTGTCTGCAATGAGCTGGTTCAGCTCCATTGCGTAGGAAATCCATTCTTCTCTTTTCATATCAAACAAATATAACCGTTATATCCACTCTTCTCCATAGCCCTGCCTATCTTCACCAGTCTGTTAAAGAACAGCGTGGCCGTCACGAAATCCGCCATGGCCTTGTTCCACTGGCGCTTGCCCTTCGGCGGGTCATCGAACGTATAGATGACATCCTTTCCGTTGCTGAGGTGCCAAGCTATAGCGTTGTCGTTATGGCTCAGGTCACCCAGTGCTGCCGTCTCTTCTATCCTAATCATCTTTCTTTTCTATCAACTTGTTCAACGTCTCTATCTGAACACTTACACCGAGAATCGCATCAGCCTTTGAACTGACAAGACCTGCAAGCCTCTGATCATCCTTCGACTTACGGCCGTACTCATTGAAGAAGTTCTGACTGATACGGCTGATAGCGTCTGCCTCCTTCCTCAGACGCCCTGCCACGTTCTCCAGTTCCCTGACGATGTACTGCCTTTCCATACTACCTACCGAAATCAGTGATATCTACAACCTCCACACCAAAGCCTCTTTCCCTCAGATAGTCGGCGTACTTCTGGAAACGCTCACTATCGATGTAGACGAAATCGTAATTGTCAGGCTCCGAACAGCAGAGCCTCAGACCAAGCATCCCTGAAACCAATCGTGCATCAGTGAACCAAGCCGTGTACTGGTGCTGCTCCTTGAAGAACAGCAGCTTGCGTTCGTAACCGACGGACTTCGTGATATACGTCTCGAGCATGAACTTCTTCAGTGCCATGCTCCCAAGTTCACCAAGGGCTACGTGCAGGAACATCGTACCGATATCATCGGGCGTTGCCTCGTCATTGTCACTGCGAACTATCAGCGTGCAGTTGCCGGCATAGTTCGAATACTTGACCTGCAGTCCCAGATACGACTTGCCGTCCATGACCTTCTGCATCGTCTTGCAGGTCTGCTCCGTGAAGAAACCCAGTTCCTCAAATATCTTCTCTACCATATTACTCTCCTTTCGTTGCGTTTAACAATTCATCTATCTTCTCCATCTGGCCCATCAGCTTCCTGTTGACGAACTCCAACTGGTCTGCGATGCTCTCAAGCCGTGTGATATCCTCTCCGGCCATCAGGTGTAACTCGAACGACTGATAAGGCTCCCAGACGTTCTTGTTGAACCACTCGTCGGTGACGTTGCCTTTCTTCAGCTCCTCAAGCCAGTGGTCATACCAGTCAGACTTCTTACAACTGGCCTCATTGTACTCCTTTCTCAGTTCGAGGGCTGCAGCCTTCATCATGCAGACGACCTCGTGCAATCTCTTCTTATCCATGGCTTAACACTTTGTTACTGAACCTGAAACGATGTACGTCTTAACAGCGAACTTGGCTGCTATCTCATAGGGGACACGCTCACAGTGATGGTCCATTTCCCACTTCTGACAGAACTGCTCACCCTCCTGGGATATGCAGAGGACTATCTTGCCCTCAGCTGAGCGGTTGACCATTTCCTGCAAGGCGTTGATGCAATCGAGGCAGAGATAAGCACTGCTGCGCCTCATTGACTTCGGATCAAACGAATAGACGTTGAACTTTCCGTCTGTCTGCTTGTAGTATTCTACTACTTTCTTCTGTGTTACTTTCATTGCTCTTACTTGTTTAAAACGATGTTTCTTAATGTTCCTTTATTATGGTGTAAAGGTAGTGATTTTTTTCCAATTATGCAAGCAAAACACCCATTATTTTGTTAACCAGACTTAACCAGCGGAAAGTTTAACTTTACCTAACTTTTGCAACGAAAAACGCGCCCTAACCTCACGGTCCGGACGCGCAAGAGAGCTTGGTCAGTCGCTAAGAGCAATCCAAACGACTGCCTTCTCTCATTAAGAAACGCTGCAAAGATAGAACATTTTTTCTGTCCTACCAAATTTTCTACGATATTTCATCTTCTCGGCCTAATCTTTCTCATAATCTCGGCGTCTGACATCGTATCGATCTTCGGATAGAACGTGTTGGCCAGTGCATCCATCCAGTCGGGCGACCGTCCGAGGCGTTCCTTGATATCGTCCTTCGGCTCTATGATGATACGGCCGTCGCTCTGGAACTTCCAGTGCGTATTGATAGCCTCCTCCATCAGTTGCTCACACGGCGGCAGTGCTGGGTAGTAGCCGTTCTTCGGGTCGAGCCATTCCCTGACCTTCCAATACAGGTACGCCCTCATGTTGGCGAACTCTATCTGCCCAGTGCTGTCCTTGAACCCCTTGACACCCTCCGAGAACTTGCAGGAATAGACGTTCATCTTATACGTAGCCCTCGACTGCTCGTTCAGCTCCTTCAGCCTCGAGTAGACACCGGCACCCTCACCGATGGTATCGATGAAGGCCTTGTCACGCTTCCTGTCCGTCAGGGCATTGACAACCATGCCGACAACGTGCATATGGTCGGCCTGACCTGCCGACTGGTGGGCAATGAACTGCGGCACGTAGTTGCCGTATCGGGGACACAGGATAGAAGCGTCTCGACCCATACCGGCCACGTCGACACCCAGCAGGCATGACTTCTTGGGCTTGAACTTCTCTTCCTGCAGCTCCTTCCACCTGTTGACGGCCAGCTCGATCCACTCGTACGGTATGAGGGTATCGGTAGACACCTTCGGGAACAGACCCAGCACCTTGACACGGAACAGGTCGTTAGGACGGTAGTAGTTACCCTCCCACTCGAAATCGCCGTCGCCTACGATGAAGTCGTCCTTACTGATCTTCGTGCACCACGTCTTGACCTTCTCGGCCACCCACCTATAGTCCACCTGACCAGGAATCAGGTTCTGCTTCGTCACGACATTCTCAGCATTGAGCGAGTTCAGACGGAACTTCTGAAAGCGGTCCTGAGTCATCGCCTTGGCGGCATAGCCCGTAGGGATGTTAGGGTTGAACACCAGCAGCAGACGAGAGTTACCTTGCAGGTTACCCTCGATGGCGTTGAAAATCGTCTCTGAGATACCAGTGGCCTCGGTCACGACGAACATCACGTTAGCGGCATGGAATCCTGACCACGCCTCCGTAGCGTTGTTGTCGGCCTTGAATCCCGTCAAGAACCACTCGGCATAGTCCGTACGGATATCGTTCGCCACCAGTCTGCCAGGACAGGCAAACGGGAACTTGGCCCTTGCGGCCTTAACAAGTCTGTGGATTTCAGGCTTCATGATGTTCTCCACCTGACGGCCTGTAGGTGCGGTCATGGCGACCTTCGTGTTTTCCGACAGTATCTTTCCCGTAGGGTCGAACCTCGGCGTGAGATACATGAAGCATAATGAAGCGCAAGCGGCCACGAAGTCCTTACCTCGCGCTGTGCCGCTTGCTACTGCGGTCAGTGGATTGACCTGCACGGACTCAATGATAGCCTGCTGCTCTCTGTCAAGCCTTGCGCCCAACACGTCGCGTACAAACCTGTTCCAATCCTCTGCCCAATACTTAATCGCTTCATTTATCAGCCTCTGTCTCTCGGTGAGATTCATTTACCCTTCTTCTTATCTTCCTGCTTATAGGAATCGGTAAGTGACTTCAATGCCTTTGCCCAGTCGTCATTGTTCAGATCAACGTCATGCTTATCCTTCCAGTGCTCTGGGTCACGGTTCTTCAACCAGAATATACAAGCCGTCACATCGGGCGGTACGTCCTCCTCGTATATCTCGATGCGGGCGGGCTTCTGACTGCCGTCATCGCCTCCTGCCTGAATGACCGTGCGCTTCTTCGTTATCTTGTAGCCCATGGCACGCTGATACAGCGACATCTCTACCTGGCTGTCAGCGAATCCGCGCCCCTTTTTTATGGCCTCCGATAACTCTTCGTTCTCCGCCACCCACTTGCTGAGTGTGGAGGGTGCTACCTCCAAATCGTTAGCAATCTCCTCGATGGTGTAGCCTTTCTGTGCCAGCCCCTTTATCCACGGGTCGTGGTACTTTGGGTTGTACTTTGACGGTCTTGCCATTCTTCAACTTCCTTTAGTGCCAGCTCCGTGAGGAACTGAATCGTCGCACCGATTGACTTGATGTTCTTCGTCTTTCCGAACTGGACCATCGCCTTGCTAAAGTCGTCGAAGAGGGCGAGGGGTGCGACCCCAACCATTTCCGCCTTGCTGTCGATGGCCTTGACGAGAGTCTGGAAGTCCTTCAGCTGCTCCGGCAGGAACGTAAGCTGAATCGTCCTCCAGTCGAAGTCCAGCTGCGGCAAGTCCATGACGGGGCTTGCGGCCTCTATGGAGTTCAGGTACTTCTCGGGCAGACCCGACGCGATGATATCGTCGATCTCCTTCATCTGCTTGACCAACTGGCCAAGGATTTCAGAGTCGGCAGTACCGACGAGCTCGTTGTGGGCAATCTGCTTTGACACTACCTGGGACTTCGTGAGTTCAGTAGTCTCTACAAGGGCGTAGATATACTTCAGTCCTGCTGCGTTGGCTGCTCTTACCCTGTGGTGGCCACTGATAATCGTGAACGTGTCGCCTTGCTTCAGGACGTAGGGCAGTGACTCCAGCGCTCCACGGTTCTTGATGTTTGCCGTCAGTATCTTCATACGGCGGTCATCCATCACCTGGGCGTTGATGTCCTGCTCCTTCAAATTACTGATGACGAGCTTCCATATCTCAAGCCCGCCATCCAGTTCCGCAATCTTAATGTTTTTTTCCATCTGCGTACCTTTCTTCTACCGTTAGAAAATCATTCAATATCTCGTTTTCATCCTTCTCATTCAGGTCACCATAGTACGACAGGGCATTCAGCTCGTCGGACATCTTCTTCTTCGACTCGATCTTCATCAGACCACGTAGGCCTTTCACCTCATGATATCGTGAGTACTCCACCGTACAGATTCTGTTCGCCTGAACGAGATAGAACGTGTACTGGTTGGCCGTCGAGTTCACCAGGCACTTGTTGATAATCTTCTTGCTCTTGGCGATATGCACCAGCAGACGGGCCATACGCATCTGAGTGTTCGGTGCGGGTACGGCATACGACAGGATAAAGAAATCCTTCGTGTCCTGATACGACCGTACCAGCGGATTGAAGTCAAGGCCGATGAATCCCATCAGGTAGCCGTCCACGACCACGCAGAGGTTGAACGACACGCCCTTTCCGTTGATACGGTGCAGCCATATACGGCGGTAGTACTCGGCCACCTGTGTCTTCTCTATGAACACAGAGACCTTCGAATCCCTCGTGACACGGTAGTCAGTGGGCATGATAGGGTACTTCGACTTCAGGCGTACGGCCTCGTTCAGCGTGGCACCCTTCAGGCCGTTGATACGCTCCACCTCCTCGGGGCGGTTGCTGTTATAATAGACGTTCTGTGTCAGCGACAGGTATCTGGAGAACACTGGGTGCTCAGTAGCCGCCTTGCCCTTGTTGGCCTGTTGCAGCAGGAATATCAGCGGCTTGGCATCGACGGCCTTCTCCATCAGCTGCTTGCAATGGATGGAGCCGTCCCATATCTCATACTGGAAATCATCACCCGACCAGGTGATACGGCCTCCAGTGTCGAAGAACTTCTCATACGCTCCCTTGTACGTCGGCGGGTTGCTTATCATGAACGTGTCCTCGCTGTCCTTCTCCTTCTCGAAGGCATCCCAGATATACAGGTGCTCGAAATGGAGTCCGTGCAGCTGTTCGTCCATTCGTCTGACCCTCGAGGCGATATACTCGATATGGTGGTCACGCCTCGACCTCATATCCTGCAGCAGCAGCTTGAAGTAGTATATCTCCTTGGCCTTGTCAAGACGTGCCAGCGCCTGCTCATAAAGCAGGATGGCGGCGTTCTCCACGTAGTCCTTTCCCGTAAGGGGTATAGGCTCACCGTCGAGGCGCACGTCCAGCTCTGCCACGTCCTTCCCTGAGAACGTATAGCCGAGGATGTTCGAATACAGCGATATGTCGTAGCAGTACATATCCTCCGGCTTCATACCCTGCGAAGCGACAACGAGAGGCATGGCGAAACCGCCAGCGTACAGCTCGACATACTTTTTATAACCTTCTTTTCTTAACTTGGGAACTATTTCTGCCATATAACGACGATCAAGTGCGTCGTAGGTGTTCAGAAACATGATGTTCGGAGAATTAAAACCACCTGCCATAACTCGGGATTTTAAGACCGCCGTGAAGGATTCAAACCCCCAACTCCAGCTACGAGTGCTGGGCTTTATTCAGTTAAGCTAACGGCGGAAATTAAACTACAGCATTTCTTCTTAAAAGCGATGCAAATATACAAACATTATTTGAAAAACAAATAGAATTAACTAAAACTTTAACGAATTTTAGCGACTGAGAGCATTTCTATATCGATTCCATCGTCTTATTCAGGACACATACCAGACGGTCGAGCATATCGTCCTGACTGACGTTCTTGAACTGCGGGTACATGGCCTTCGCCTTGTCATCCATGACGACCACATCGTCGATGGCACGTATGCTGACGAACGGCACGGCGTTCTTATGGCAGACCTGAGCGATAGCGGCGCTTTCCATATCACAGGCCTTGGCCTTACTGAAGTGGTTGCGTATGCCGTTGGCCGTCTTCCTGTTGCCGATGATGCTGTCACCGCTGACCACGAGACCCTGATGGAACGACAGGCCCACATCGACCATACGGCTTACGATCCTGTCATCGGAACGGTAGAACGACGGTTCACCAGGATATCGTCCGAACTCGTTGTTTATACCATAGCAGACATCATAGTAGCAGAAGTGCGAGCCTACGACGATACTGCCCGGCAGCAGGGCACTGACGAGCGACTTCGCCATTCCTATCGTGATGACAGCATCGGGCTTCACCTCACTGATAAGCGAACCTGCAGTAACGGCGAGGTTCACCTTCCCCACAGCAGACAGGCAGACGAGTACCTGACTGTTTCCCCAAAAACCAAGCAGCCCGCCGTTGGAACGGACGGGCGCAGTACCATCGAACAGGATATCGGAAATCCTGCCTTGCAGACTGCTCAACGACGTAATAATACCTATCTTCTTCATAACTCAGTACTGAAACTTACTCGTGAAAAAACAGCAGGCCGGCGATCAACCGATATCATCCCCAATCACAATGACTTCCTGCTGTGTCGTGGCGGGAAACGGACTCGAACCGCTGACCTTGAGTGTATGACGCTCACGAGCTACCAACTGCTCCATCCCGCTCTCCAGCCGTCTTCCCAGACAACTGGACTCATTACCAATAACTAAAAACCTATTACTTACTATGAATTACAACAACTAACCGAATAAATCAGCCTGCGTGTACTTCGGATTCTTGCTGACACCGAACTCAGGAACCTCGATTCCCAGATTCTGCTCCAGCCACTCCGCAACCAGGAAACGGTGACATTTGTCATCAGGCTTCTCATAACAACAGAGGGCCACATCCTTGCCGTGCCCTAACTGCTTCAGTTTCTCGTAGAACTCCTGCGGATTGACCTTGCCCAGAACCTCACGACGGAAACGGGGATTGTAGACCTCGTCCGGCGCATTGCTCATAGCGAAAATCTGAGGAGTCGGAGCGACCTCCCTCAGATTGGGACCGTAGAACCACTTGGGAGGGTACAGCGTGATACCGATAACCATCACTCCCGCCTTCGAGAGCTTCGCGCTGTTGCCGAAATATGACGTATATACTTTCATATTGTTTGTATTATTGTGTAAAGGTAGTAAATTTATTTGAAATACAAATAGAATTAACTCTTAAAATGCTTATCTTTATGATTATTTAACTGATTGACGCACAACTCTTAACCTACATCCGTCACCTCCACCGTGCAAGTAGTCGCCGATGGCCTCGTCAGCGGATCGGTAGTGCAGCCACTTCCTCAGCTTGTTGATGTAGACTGGAGGGACGTAATACCTGAACACTCCGCTTTCAAGTTCCTCGATCTCCTTCAGGATGCGCCGGCGCTTCTTCTCACGGGCTTCCGACGTGAATCCGAACAGGTCATCATCGACCTGCTTGTCTAACTTCGACAACTGACTGCGCTTGCCTTTCAGCAGCGTCTTCGTCTTCACCTCGATATAGTCCTGACCGAGCGGCAAATCCTGACGGCCACAATAGAACTCAACCCTCCGTTTCGGATTGGCGACCTTCACCAGTGCCGCAAGATACTCAAAGTACCACTTCCACCTGACAGACAATTCCAAAGGAAGGTTGCCACGGTAATAGACAACCTCCTCGGTGATTCCAGGATATTGTAGCATCGATATCGTAATCTTCGCACAACACTTAACTCTCGAGTCCACCTTCTCCATATCACAATGTCTTTACCTCTTCCTCGACAGCTTTGATTCTTTCCTTAACACTACATAGAATTGCCTCCTTTGTGTCTCGGTCACGAATAACTCCGAAAGTGTCCTCAGAATTACCTACGACTTTTACATAACCGCCACCTGACAACAGATCACGGCATAATTTCAACTCCTCGAGTTCTTTTCCCAACTCATTTGCTCTTTTCAGATTCTTAATATCCATAATCAACAAATTTATAATCTACTAAATTACTGATAGGGACAGTCTGGATGTCTTTTCCCATCCGGACAACCAAACTGTCACCTTCGATACCTAAGAAAACAGGTGTGTTAGCGATAGACCTCTTAACGAAAGCCCTTATACGCCTCCATTTCGCAAGACTGACATTCTTAGCAGTCCTTTGTGGTTTCCTCCTGTTCTTCCTGCTCATTGTCTTCACGGAATACAATTTCCTTCTTAGTGTCGAACTTCCACTTTGCAAGTTCGTCAGTGAGCATCTTTGCAATCCTTATGGAACGGTCAACGAGACTCTCGTCCCGCCAATTACCACCGTTACTCAACTGACCCTGCATGGCCATACCTGCGAACATACAGAAATGCGTCTCAGCAGCTTTCTGATGCTCACTCTTACCATACTTCTCGTCCCAGTCCAAATCGTCGAAGTCCCAGTAGAAATTCAAACCCTTCGTCATGGGATGCTCCTCGAGCTTGCTGTCGATGTAGCTTACCCAGTCCGTCTTTCTTCTCTTGTCACCCTCGCCTTGCCATTGCGTGACAAGAACGATCTCTCCAGTCTTAATGTTCTTCTTCTTAAACATAACTTAAACACTTTGATTACTAAACTCTATTCTATAGCCCTTGCCTATCAGCGACGGGCGTTTTTCTTCAACAAACCGCTTGATATCATCACCGTCGTATGTAGGTAGAATTACCCCACCCACTACAGACGGGAACGGACGACCCAGATACTTCAACTGGCATACGAAACGCTCTCCAATCATCACGTCTATCAACAGAAAATTAGGTATCTTCATATCATTCGAAATTTATACATAACTGCACAGGCTTATTGCCGTGCTTTTCCTTCGTTCTCGCATATATGGGACACTTGTCTCTGTAGGCGCACCGTCCTGCTTTTGCATCAGCGAAACGGATATCCCACAGCTCTGCGTATTCAGGCGTTCCCATCTTAGCCTCCTCGTTCAGATATCCGACCAGCTTCATGCAGAAGAACCCACGTTCCTGAGTCTTCTCGCCGAATATCTCAACCAGTCCGTTTCCTGCAGGTGTTCCCATATCATTTCTTACGTTTGAACTTAACATCGAATCCGTCAGCCCTGTCTTCACCCATACAATAGCAGTCAGGGCATTTGATACCACTCGGCTCGAAGACACAGCCAGTACATCCTTCCTCTGCCTTGGTGCAGACGTACTTCTGACCGTTCAGGACAATCACCGTGCCTATCGGGATATCACAGTTCTTACTATCGACGATATCGGAAAGCAGGTTCCTGATCTCCTCGTTCGTCGAGCCTTTCTTACCCAGGTGTACGACCTCTGAGCTGGCCTCACCCAGCATGACCTTCATATAAACGTCACCATCGTCACCGATTGCAATCCGTAATTTGACGTTAGGGTTGTCATCACTGATAAGCGTAGCGCGTTTGTAACTCATAACCTGCCTCCTTTCATCATTTCGGGGTTGTCATGTATATTCCCGACAATGGCGTAGTGCGAACAGAACGCCTTATCCAATGGCAGCATCCAGCTCTTTTCCACGTCTGTCCTGAGAACGAAACGACCCATGTCAACCTCATAGACAACCTTGATACGGAACTCTCTGAGGTCGAAGATATCGCCCTCGTATATCGGCTTGCCCTTCTTGTCATACAAGCCCGTGAACTGGCCTATCGTCTCAGGTACGACACCATTGATATCCAGCAGCCCGTCAGTGATTACGTGCCGGCCTCTCTGACCGTCGTACAGGTAGTAGCCAGTACACCACTTGCCCACGAAGTTCCGACCTCTGAACTCGAACGGCTTCCTCTTTACATCAGTACTCATACCTCTCCAGCTTATTATTCAACTCCTCGACCCTCGGATCATGACCATAGTCGAAATCCTCTTGCTCTTTCAGTTCATCGTCCATATCACGTAAACCAAATATCGTTCAACATAAACTGCTCCTCGATGTTCTCGGACTCGATGACAGCCACTACCTCACCACTCTCAGCCTCCTGAGCCTCTGGCTTCACCGGCTGTACTCTTGCAAACTCTCTATCTTTCATACTCATTGGGTTGTTTTACTCTACTCAACTGCTCGTAATACGCTTTGTTGGGAAACGCTCCAAGGCCATGCCAGCCCTGGTTCTGACGCTCAAGACGTCTTTCCTTTCTTTTCTGATACACTCTGTTCATAGTTCTCTATCTTTATCGGGTTTACTTTCATCGTCTCGAGATTGACGAACGCTCCCTGCGTGTCGATCACTCCCTTGAACATCTTCCATAACAGGGCACATCCGACCTGTGCCAGCGTCGAGTTGATGAACAAATCCTGCTTGCGTAACGCTGCAGCCAGTGAACAGCTCGGTCCGCTGTCATCATCCTTGACGGCTTTCAGGTCGTAATACTCTGCCACCGTGCGAAGACTGGCAATACCATTCTCCTTCGGCTGCTTGTACTCCTTGCCGACCGTACCGAGAATAACCTGGCCACGGTCAGTCATATTGCCGAAGTCCAACCAGTACATCGGCTTATCGTAGTCGTAATTCCTATCCTTTGACCTCAGACGGCTTGCTATGACCATACGGGCCTTGACGGTATCAACACAGGATATCGTTATATTGGCACGCTTCGACTTGCTCCCGTACATCTTCGGAACACAAGACCATCTGGTACCGAAAAACATATTGACCTTCGTGGTCAGCACCTCAGCCTTGTTATGGCCTATCTCCTGCATGGAGAACAACTGTCGGCCACAATTAGCCTCAGTGACGATATCACCGTCATAGACCGTCACCTGCAGACCAGGATGTCCCAGCTGCTGCAAAGCATAACTGATACGGCCGAGTGATGTCAGGACTTGCGAACCTGTACCGCCACAGCCTATCAACGAGACCGTCACAGGGTGGTACGGATTCAGCAGATACTCATTTACATAATGCACTTGCTTCATACGAACAGCGAATTAAACGTTTTACTAATCTTGACCATTTGTTCCGTCGGGAACTGCTTGCCTGTAGCAATACACTCCTTCGTGATCACTGCGAGGTTACTCCTGACAGGATTGTTACCGATAAGGGATGCAAACTCAGACTTCCAAAACATATCCTCCCAGTAGGCTATCCAGTTCTCGAACGTGTTATCTTTCGGCTTCTGTACCTTTGCCGAACCAAGGCAGATACCACCGTCGCTATATACGTTGAAGAACGGGGCGGCATACAGGATGTTCTTCGGCTTCTTGCCCTTGAAAGCAAAGACACTTAGCCTTCGGCCATCGGCTACGTATATCAGCCCAGGCACCCACATCATGCCGTTCTCTATTCCCAGACCCTTTGCGAAATACATCATCCTTTTCTCAGGGCCACGCCACCAAATCATCTTGTGGTGCTCCATACTGCTATTCGTGTATAGGAGGTTTGACGGTACTCTGCCGTGCATCGTAACAAGAGACGTGTTCTTGCCGACGTACTTGCTGACCGTCTTCATTATCTTTGCAAGCGTGTTAATCTCTAACGGACTGCCAGCACCAAACTGGCCGTTGTCGATAGGACGATGCTCGACGAACGTTCCTTCCTTACTGCCTATCTTCTGCGTCGGCTTATAGAAAATGATAGCATCCGTCGGCTGCAGCTTGCTCTTTAACAAATCACTAAATGTACTCATCCTCTTCTTCTTGAATCTTATCGAATTTCTTTACTGCGTGATAGAAGTCGACTATCCACTTCGAAAATCTGGAACCAAGGTCTATCGCTTCTGCGAACTCCCTGATATCATCGTCTTTCAATTCCTCACTGAGCCAAAGATGCAGGTTGTAGTCCACAGGATTGACACCGCAGTTATAATCGTTCTCCAGCGCTTGGATAAGCGCATCCTCGATACCGTCATTGTCGCTATAGAGAATCGCCTGCTGTGAAAACACCTCGATATATCCGTCACCCTCTTCGGTGAAACCGTCGACATCAGGATTGAAATCAAACCAGTGGATATTCATCTGCTTGACTACCGGCAACCCGTCAACGATAACCTTGAAAAGATGACACACATCGAAATCATCACACTCCTCGATGTACTGCTCCATCCTCTCCTTCAGGTTCTCAGGATGCAGCCGTCGTATCTCCTCGAACAGCTTTTCATACTTACCGCCCTCTCGATAGGCAGCGACCGTATCACGACGCTTCTGAAGATGCTCCCTGTCCTCTCCTTCAAGTTCCTCGATGTCCTGGTCTGGGTCATCGTGGTAATTCATAATCATATCGAGGTAGTAGTTATCGCTGTTGGCACCGATATAGATACACATCGAATCCGACACGAAACTGATGAACTCCTTGTATAGCTCAGCAGCTTTAGGCGGTAGCGTTTCCGCTGGCGAGGCGATAAAGACGATAACCTTCATTTCCAACTCGGCGCACGGACTGTAGACCACAAAGTCGATATCTGCACAGTCTTCGTCATACGGATCATGCTTCAACGTCGCCAACTGGAATCCAAGTTCCTCCACCTTCGGCTCAAACCAGGAAATAAGCCCATCGAGCTTTTCCACGATACTGGAACGCTTCTTCGGTGCGAAGTCGAACGGCTTACCGAAGAATCTCATGAAGCGCTCGACCGTACGACAAAGCCGGTCGTAGCTGCTGGCAATGTTCAGATTATAACAACTGCTCAGCTGCTCTTCCTTGACCGGCTTATCCTTCAGCTTGACATTCAGAAAAGCAAAGGGGTCATTCCAACAGGGGGCAACAGCATTTGACTCTCTGACCTCTCGCCTCGGGCGTTCCTGAACGATCCGTGCAGGTCTTGCTCTACGATTTGATACAGGTCTCTGTGAAACTGACCTCTCTGCTCTTCCGTACATACACATCGCTTCTTCATCCTTTAGTTCCTACCGTAGTCTTGAACTCATAGACGGCTACCTCGCCCTCCATCTTCGGGCCGTGGACGTTACTCGTCGTCAGCTCTGGATATGTGCCAGCGTAGAACTGCATCACCTCTTCGGGCGTCATTTCAGGGTCTGGGTCATCCAACTGACGGTTGCCGTACTTGAACTGTCTCTTTACTCCTTGAATCTGTAGTGCCATAACTTACTCCTCCTCTTCTATTGGTTCATTATCAGTGTCATTGTCATCATCGTTCAGCTCCATAGCATCCTGAAACGCTGCTGCAGTAGCATCGTCTTCAGACGTCTTTACATCCTTGCCGTCAGACTTATCCTCCTCGGCTCCGAACATCAGGCCCTCACCGCTGACCTGAAGAATCTCCTTCTCTACGGTGGCGATCAGCTTCTTGTCTGCATCGGGTACGGCCTCGGCTTTCTTCAGGATAGCCTTTGCGTCCTTGAACTTGTGTTCGTCCTTGTTCTTACGGGCGAGGGCAATCAGGTCGTCGAACGTCTTCTTGTTCTTTGCCTTGATGTCCTTCTCTTTCTTCGCCATTTCAGAAGCCTTACGGGCGGTCTCTACGGACTCCTCGAACTCCTTGATGTTAGTCACGAGGCCCTGAGCCTTTCCGACGGACTGGAGGGCTTTGATGAAGCCTTCCTCGAACTCCTCCGGCGTACCGTTGGCCACGATCGGGACGATGTTATCAACTGCCTTGTCTTTCACTCCTTTCGTGTCAGACAAGAGACTCATGGCGAGGTTCTCGCCGTTCTTGCGGATTGTCAACGTTATCTGCTGACCATCCTGCAGCACTGCTGCAATTTCCTTGAAAAATTCCATATCACTTACGTTAAAAACTTGTTTCTTAATGCTGGCCAACCGGCCGCTCTCTTACTTGTTCAATGCTGAATAGTTCATCAACCAGGTTGCCGCTGTCTGCTGGCTTGCTCCTGTCTCTGTGACTATCTTCTCCAGTGTGCCCAGAAACGACTCTTTCTGAGCACGTGCGGAGTCGATTATCTTCCGCACGTTCTCAGGCGTTTCCATATTACAGGTTGTCTTTGTAGTCCGAAACATTCTCCGCGCAGCTGATCTGAGTGGCACCGCGACGGTTAACGAAATACTTCTCCAGCGTTCTCTTGATGCGGATGACCTGAATCTGGCAGTATTCCATGCCGACAGGGAAACCATCTTCCGAGTTGTCGAAGTAACCGAGGGTACGGAACGACTTCAGGCCTACAGACTTGGCAGCTGCGCTTCCTTCGTCGTACTTGTCAAAGCCAGTACCGTCAGACTTGACGAACATTCGAGTGAAGCGGACGGTATCGGTGTCGCTTGACTGCTTGAAGTACTCCTGAACGATACAGAACTGGTTCAGCAGTGGGTCGTTACTGCGAAGAAGCTCGTCGATCCAGTAAGGCGAGAACGTTCCAGTGGTAGCCACGTCGAACTTGTAAGGCTCCTGTTTCTCCTCCTTAGCCTCTGCCGGCTGCTCGGGCTCTACAGGCTCCAGGTCTTCCTCTTTCTCCACTCGGACATTACCCTGATACTGCTTCTTCAGGGAAGCCTTCAATGCTGATACACTGCGCTTACCTTTCAACTCCTCCAGCTGCTTGAAAAGCTCCTCGGACTTGATGGTTGCTGACTCGAAGTTCTCACTCTCGAAAATGCTCTTAATCTGAGCCTTAATCTCTTTTTCTTTCATTGCTCTTAATTTTTTAAAAACGTTTCTTAATATGTTTATTGTTTACACTTGTAAAGGTAGTGAATTTTCTCGAATTGTGCAAGGGTTACGCTCTTTATTTTGTTAACCGGACTTAACTGGCGAAGAGTTTAACCTTTCCTAACTTTTGACCCTTAGTTGGCGAACATACGCTTTACGTTCGGCCTTGACAGCAGGTGGTCTTTCAGCAGGATTGCCTTGCCCTGGAAGTAGTATCCATATCTCCACAGCTCAACGAGGAAACCTTTCTCCCAGTATCGCTCTACGAAATAGGTCTCTTTGCCTATCTCTATCTTCTTATGGAGGCTAACGACTGTCATGGCTTAATACATTTTCTGGACGAACAGCTTTGTATTCCAGTCATTGACATACGTGAAATACTTCTCACGGGGCTCACAGACCAGGTTGACTTTCTTCTTCTTGTCCTCAAACCACTGATCTGCTTCTTCCTGAGTCTTGAACCTCTTGGTCTCTCTCCTCAGTGACTTCTCGTTTAAAATGATGATTCTGACCATTGCTCTTACTTCTTTTAGTTGTTTCTTAATGTTTTATTTTTATGATGTAAAGGTAGTGAAAAAGCGCGATATATGCAAGGTTTTCGGCGAAAAAATACTTAAAAAGTGTTCAGCGACCGATTATTTAACCTTACCTAACTTTTGCAGCGTCACTACTCCTCCAGCCAGTAATCACGGTACTTCATCGCAGCCTCATACGTGATGCCATGCTTCTTTGCTTCCTCAGTCACCTGCTCCTTGGTGGCCGACCTGTCAAGAACCAGCCACACACATCCCGCACGGTGCCGTATCTCCGTCTCTTTCGAGATCACGAACTCTGAGTGCATCTTTTCTGTCAGTTCCTCTTTCATGCCGCAAATTTACGAATAAAAATTCACATTCCGATATAATCATGCAAATATTTCATCTGCGTGCCGTTCTTCAGGTCGATAAGGCCTTCCCACGACGAGTTAAGCAGCAGCCTGTTTCCGAATCCTGAGTAGGCCAGTTTCTGCATAGGAACGTAATCACCGCACTGACTGATGAAACTCATTGCTTCATCAAGCTCCTGCTGTGTAATCTTTCCTCTTGCAGCGGCTTCCTCGACCATCCACGTGATATCCTTCTTCCTGGCCATGGCGCCATACTTGGCCCAGCACAAACCGCCTCTTTCCATATTGGCCTTGATATACACCTTCTGAATACCGCACAACTCATACTGCTCGAACAGATCACGGAACACACGCTTTCCGATTCCGATACCCTGCATAGGCTCAGGCAGAACAAATTCCTCATGGTCGACCACAGGAATCTTAGAACCACCGGACTGCTCAAACCTGAACAGACGGGTAAGGGTCAGCTTGGCATCATCCTTATCACGTGCGCTGTATTTCAAACGAACCTCTCCATCACCGCAGTCAATCAGGTGCTTATAGCCAATCCTGCACTCGTATTCATCACATATCCCCTCAAACTTCCTGTCGAACCTGCTGACGTTGAAGCCGGCCATCGCACTCTTATTGAAGGCCTCAACAGCCACAGCCCTCTTAGAGAATCCTCGGGTAATCAGCTCACTGCGTATCTCCTCAGTCATTTCAAACGGCTGCAGGGCCTTGCTTGCCTCATTCACCAACGACCTGTTATCACGCAGCCAGTAGGGGAGCGTGCCCTTCTTACTGGCCTTGACGATCTCGGCGGCGTGGTCTGCCAGCCAGTTCTTCATGTTATCAGGAACATCCGTCACCTCGTTCTTGCTCGGATCGTCATCATCAGCCCAGAAATCATCCTCGTCTTTCAGGATAGGAACGACGTAGCACATATCGTTAGGATGCCAGCCCGTCCACTTAATCGTTTTCGGGTACTTTCCTGCAAGCATATCGCAGATATCGCCGTTCGGCATACGGTCATGATGGCTCTTGCTCAGTTTTATCTCGAAGCCGATGACGAAGTCCATCTGCTGCCAGCGGGTCCACTCGGCTGTACGGTAGGCCATGTTTATCTCTGAACGGGCGAGACGGAGGGAACGGTACTCACAGTCCTCGCACTCGACGGCCTTTCCGTACCTCTCCTTGTAGTCATCCTTCAGCCTGTCGAAGTCCTTCAGGTACTTACTGAGACGCTTGCTGAGGGTAACGGCATCGATACCCTTCTCCAGTGCCGACGAAATGGCGTACTCCATTTCCTGCTTCATGTTCTCCGACTGGTCCCAGATTGCTTCCGACAGGTGGAACTCCCCACTGATCTTGCGCTGCTGGAAAGCCTTCAACACGTCGCTGTTCGTCTGATAGTACACCTTGTGCTTCTCACCTCCGGCCTTGGAACCGTAGTATTTCAGCACCTTGTCAGCCAACAAGTCCTGAACGATGTTACTCTGCTTCCACTCGTCGCTTGTACCACGATGTATGATAGCGCCGATATCCTCGACGAAGCGGCTCTGCACCTTCCTCATCGCGTCCTTCGTCTCAGGGAAGTCGGAGAAACGGAACGGTACATCACTGGCGGCATATCCAGTACGCTCGGCTATCTTTGCCGTCTCGAGACTACACGCATCAAAGACACCCTGAACCAATAACAGGTATCGGTTCAGGCGGGCGTTCAACGACGTGTACTTACCCTTCTGGTTTATCCCCCTCGGTGTTCCCATCTGTCTTAGGCGTAAAATGTTCCTTACAAGCAGGCGAAGACAACAGGACGCAAAACTCTCCGTCCATATAGTGCGGACACTTGCCCAGTGTCGGCTTCCTGTCCTTAACGGTCAGGGTGTGGAAACGGGTCACTTCAACCACATTCCCACACTCTCCACACTTCTTGCCTTCCCAAATCTTAGGCTCCGGCGGTGTCTTCGGCCTTTGGACTGTCCTTCTTTGGGGCATAGACGTACAGCTTACCGTAAACCTTTGCTTCAAACAGGCCCTTCTTCACTTCGAAGTTGACAAGACCGTACTGCTCAGCACCCTTGGCGATATCCATGATAATCAACCGCTTCGTATCTTCTATCAGGGACTTCATGCCCTTGCGATACGAATCATCCTCTGGATGCTCCTTTACGTACTTCTTCAGGTCGCTCTTCTTCAACTGGTAGGCACTACCCAAAACCATAGGCTCATAACCTACAAGCTCCTCGATGACCTTCTCCCGTGCCGACGGACTAATCTTAAACGCCAGCCACACCATGAACTTTGCTAATCTTTTTCTCATAACTTGTGCTTTATACTGCTCCCTCCTGTAAGAGCGAGCTTAACGTTGACTTGTTCTCTTCTGTCTGTTCCTGCTGAATCTGCTCCAGCGTCTTAACTGGGTCTTTCGACTTTCCATAGCGGATAATGGACTCCAAATGGCTCTCGATGGCCTTGCCACCGTTGGCCTTCAGACGCTTCTCGATCTCCTGCATTTCGTCCTTCGGGATGTACGGCGTAATGACGTGCTTGATACGGACGTTATCGACCTCCTTCTCCCACTCAGGGTCATCGGACATAATCTTCAGGAACGCCTTGATGACATTACCCTCACGACGGTATGCCTGAAGTAGCGGCTTGGACTCCTGGCCAATCTTCAGGAACACGTCAATGAATATCGTCATACGGGCATCGTAGCCGATAGAGTTGAGCTGTATCATCTTCTCTACGCTGATATCGGCCATCTGGTTAATCTGCCAAAAGAACGACAGGCTTCTGTCGATGTGGTTCTTGTTAGCATCATTCGACTGATCCCACGAGACATACGATACATCGCCTGTGTTCTCCACACGGAAAATACGACGGCTCTCACCCTTATCCTCGTCGCCCTGCAGCTGACCGGCAATCTTCAGGATTGGCGTAGCATTCCAGGCGATAACGTCGCTGTCCCTCGAGTGGGTGTACTCCACATCCTCGCGCAAGTCGCTCGAACCCTGCTTCCACGTCTTTTTCTTACGCCAAGCATACACTCCAGGAATCTTCAGGATGACAACCTCGTCGCCATACGTGACATTTCCCTCTGCATCTTCATACAGGATGACAGGCTCCCAGTCGCCACCGTCCTTGCACCACTTGTACTTCCTGTCCTTCGTATAGGTCTCGAAGAACTCCAGTTCCTTGTCACCGACGGTCTTCTTGTAGTAGAACGACATGGCCAGCATATCATCCATTTCGTCCATCAGCGGGTACAGGACGACATCGTCATTCATCGGCGAATACACCTTGCACTTCAGCTTGTAGTCCGAATGGAAGCCGTACAGGTCATTCTCCTTCTTGACTGCATACCACAACGTGAACATTTCGCAAGCGGCAAAGTACGCCAGTCCTCGTTCCATGTTCACGGTGTCGATGTCTGCCTCCTCATAGATACGCTCTATGGCGGTGGCGATCTTCTGACGAACCTCGTTATCGTCGATATCCTGGTACTCACGCTTGACGGGTATGGTGTGCATGAACTGATTGATACGGTTGACCAGCAGCTCTTCAAGTCCTATGGCTATCTGAGCGGCTTCGTCAACAGTGCCGTCGTCATGAACAACGTCAACACGTCCAGAGTCATCACCTGCTATCTTATGCTTGCTTGCATACAGCTCTTCCTTCAACTTATCCCACGCTGGCGGGTTGGTCGATTTCTTCATCAGGTCATTAACTATGGCATTACTGCCACGAGACCAGTCGAGTATCTTCAAAAGTTCGTCCATCGATGTATTTTTGTTATAACGGCGCAAATATAGCAAAAAAACTCCGAAACTATTTGAAAAACAAAGAGAATTAACATTCTTTGTCAAAATAGCCTCGGAGTAACATTAAGAAACTTGCTCGTAAAAAAGCAATGAAACGCCTCACGGCGGTATTTCCTAAACTAACTATTATTCCACCTAACTCGCATAGCGGCGACTGGCGTGTAGTGGGGTAGGATTCATTAGCTACACGCCAACTACGTCACCCTTTGAAGTTCTCAAAAACCCATGACAACAGCTTTTCACGGTTATTCTTATCCAACTCGAGCATGAAACGGTTCATGTCACGTCCGTACTTCTCAAAGTTCCGCTTCAGGTGCTCATGGAACATCTTATCGCTATCCTTCCAGACGGCTTCTATCCAGTTCGGCGGATAGTTGAACGTGAACAGCGACCAGTTCCTGGCATTCTTGGCGTACTGATCTCTCGTCACCATACGCTCCACATCCATGCTGTACGTATCGATGACCTCATGTGCCGGCTTATCGCCTCTTAACTTTTCCTGCATCTGTGCGCCATACACTGGGAACAACTCTACAGCCTTCTCAAAGATGAACTTCATCTGCGGATATCGGCTCATGTTCATGATGACCAAGGCCATCAGCGTATGAAGGTCGCCACTCATTATACCACGATCATTCTTGTCTGCGAAGAACATGACACTGACGTCCTCGCCTTTCAGCTTCTCCAGGTCCTCGTGGATGTCCTGCAGCAGCTCTCTAATCTCTTTGTCTGTCATAATCTGTATCTTTATTCGTTCTCTAATTCTTCACCAGTCTCGATGACATATCCAGGACCACAATTCGGGCACTCCAAATCCTTCAGCTTGCATACCTTCGGACGTACACAAATCCACCGCTTCAGGCACTTTACGCAGATAACCTCTGACACCTTGTGCGGCTGGTTCTCCTCGATGTTCACCACTTTCGTCATAACTCACAGTCTATAGATGTAACAATACTTGGCGTGGCCATACTGGACGGCACTGCCATACTCGATAATCGTATTCGGCTTCTCGTCGGTGTGCAGACGGTTGTCATAGACAATCATCGCTGCACCTTTCAGCTTCAGGTGACCTTTCACCACTCTGGCACCAGCATTGATACAAGTCCGACAAAAATCAGCCTTTGTCTCAAACTGCTCCATCTTCTCTACGATCTTGATGTTTCTGTCAGCCCACGTGAGGGCTTTCGCTAACTCTAACTTTGTCATAGCTCCAATAACTCTTTCCATTCTGCATACGTATATAGTCCATATCTCTTCCGTGCTTCCTCACGCTCGATGCCGAATTTAGTGCAAGCTAAACTCAGCAGCTCTGCGTAGTGGCCAGTGGTGGGCAATACCCTGACCTTACAATTCAGGAACCTCTCTAACGACTTATTCATATCACTTAGCATTTAATTCAGCGACGGCCTCCGTGAAGCACTGGAACGTGCTCAGGTGGTCGATCACCTCCTGTCTCTTCTTAAACTCGTACTTCATGTTCTGGAACCTGGCACCGACCCAACGGCCATTCTCGAAACGATACGTCTCAGCGGTCCAGTGCCATCCCTGATATCTCGTCACTCCGTTGTACTGCGATATTATAGCCCTGCGAGTGGCCACGAAACGGAACTTGCCGTCGTTGCTGTCAACGGAGATACACTTGCCGTCACCTCTATACACTCTGCTCATACCTCGATATCTTCAAACGTGAAACTACTACCAGTGCTTGCGAGGACGTGGGTCGTGTACCTTTTCAGGTCTTCCATGGCCAACCTGTCCTGCTCGCAATCCTCATAACTTGCAACCGAATCGTAACAACCGGCCTTGCTGGCTTCCCATTCGTTAGCGAGGCGGTTGTTGTGGTTCACCTTCCTGACAACCAGGAACGAACCGTCTGTGACCAATCGAATCTTCTTCATCGTTCAACGTATTTATGTGGGTACATTTTCATTATCTCTTCCATCTGCTCAGCTGCTGTCATGGCTTGCCAATCTGGTCTGAGATACACATAACCACTACCACCGAACAGCATTCCTTTTACCTTCAGTTCATTAACAAGCGACTCCCAGCCAATACCGAAACGCTTCTCCAAACTATCCCAAGAGACTTTCGCTGTTCCATTATTCTTCCTGCCATTGACGGCACAAAAGATAGCGCAACTGCGGTATCGTAAATTCATATCCACTCTTTTCATCTTTCTGTATTTTAAAGGGAGTACGGAGGGTTTGCTTTAACGTCTGCCTTATCTCCGATTTGCCAAGGGCGACACTCCTTGTTTCAACGTTCCTCCCGTTAAACTTTCTACACGGCCGGCAGGAAACCGCGTCCCTGCCGAGTCGTATCTGTCGTACGTCCTAAATACTTCTTGACCTCCCAAATGACGTCGCTGACGGTCTGGAAGTACACCTCAGAGCGTTCAATCTTAATACCGACGCTTTCGATCAACTTCTGCTGTGTCTTGTTGAAGAAATCAGCAGCCAGCTTACAGCTCTCCGTGTAGTTCATGCCACCGAAGCGGTAAACGATCTCCCAGAGCTTATCACGAACTTTCAGGTCTGCCTCAACCGCCTTGGCTATCTCCCTGGCTTTGTTGACACGGGCCTGATTCATCTTAACCCACAACTTACAGAACTCGTCTTTGTCGAGGTCTGACTGGTTGTAAACTTCGTTGATGTGCCAGTACTCGGCTTCTGAAACCTTCATCTGGACTCTTGCTTCAAATTCTGACTGTAACATTGCTCTTAATTCTTTAAAAAACCGTTTCTTAATGTTTTATTTTGATAGTGTAAAGGTAGTGAAAAACGGCGATATACGCAAGTATTTCAGTCTTTATTTTCTTAAAAAGTGTTCAACCAAAAACTAAATAAACTTAACGTAAATACCGCGCTTTCAGCAGTGCCTTGCACTTGAAAACCTCAGCTGCGACATCGATACCCAGGTCTCTGTACAGCCTGCCGTTTCCGTTGAGCGTGTCGGATGCAATCTCGATGGTTCTGATCTCGTCCGACGTGAATCCCAGTCGGAATGTCTTGGCTATGTTCATGGCCTTCGACCACTCTCCAGCCCGGACATAACCAACAACTTGCTCGGTCTTTGTCATGCAGGGAAAAACTCTACTCCAGTATAGTCACTCTCGTCAAGGACGATCTCGCTGTCCCTATACTGACACTCAACAATGTCAGCAGCTTCCTCAAAGCTGTCTGCCTCTACCTCGACCACTCTTTCAAGGGTCTCTACGATTTTCACTTTCTGTTTCATTCTTCACACGATATTGAATAACCATTCATCGAGTCTGTCAACAACTCGTACATTTCCTCTCTCGTATATCTGTCTGCCAACCCTTTCGCCCTGCCATTGCAGAGGTCATAACCGACACTCAGATCATCGTAGTACTGACTCAGCAAATCCTCACCGCTTTTTGTCAGCTCATGAACATCACCTGCGAGGTCATCAGGGTTTTCACTGCTCGTCCACATATCAGGTGTGAACACTGCATCATCATCGCCTTCGTAATAGGCTTCAGTCCTTCCGATATACATCATAGCTCAATACTTTTTCAACAACTTACCATCCTTATAACACCTTTCGCCAATCGGCCTTGAACCGTCGATACCGTAACCGCATCCTTCTGGAAAATCGCTGCCAGTCTCATGCCAACAGTGCTCACATTTCATACAATCACGTCTCATGACTTGCCTCCTTTCTCTCTCCACTCCAAGAACTCTATCGTGGCCTTCGCATTTCCAAGGTCTTTTTCCTTGAACCAGCTGCCATCCTTACGCTGTACCCTTATCGTGTCACCTGCCTTACTGGCAAACTGAACCTCAACCTTACTGAAAAGCTCAGAGCCATCGATATCGCTCGTAATGGTATTGTCACCCCAGTCATCACGAACAAAGTGAATCGGCTCCGACAGCTTCCACTTCCTGACCGTGACAGGGAAATAGAACGCCTGACTCGGTCCGGCTCCTTTACGTCCCCAGTCCATGAACTGGCGTACTACATCATCCTCGACCTTCTCGAACATACAGACGTGTGAATGAGTGAACGGACCACCACTGACAGACAGACTGATTTTGGCATACTCCTGGCTTACAAACGGTACATACGGATAATAGCAAACCTCTGCCACTCCGTTCTCCAACTTGCATATCAAGCCCTCATTGTACTCACGCTTGCCGTTATAGAACGACCCACAGACCATATCACCGACCTGCGGAGTCTTAACGTTACGATGCCAGTAGTCAACGATATCGATATGACTCTGGGCGATCTCCAGCTCCTTCTCGGTAACTCCGAAATTGTGCTGATAGTCGTGATTCCACTCTACCAGCTGCTCTAACGTCAACTTATCCATATCCTCTACAATCTACCGAAGTGGGCATCTGCTCCACGCTTCGCTGATAAACAACTCGGATAGCCAGTAGCGTGCGTTACCATACTTCCATCATCCTGCACGGTTCCAACGTGCCAGTCCGGACGTGCAAACCTCTTTCCTGCGTTTGCGTTCCAAATCGAATAACCTTTGTACTTAATCATTGCTCTTATTTCTTTAGCGTTTCCAAAATAACCATATTCTCCTTACACTTGCTGACGATGAAGCGATACGACCAACCACCTTCCGAGAACTCCTCACGGAACTTCAGTCCCAGCTCTTTCAGCTTAGAACGGACACCCTGCTTCTTCTCGTCCAACTTCCAAAGAGTATCGACACTCACACCAAATGACGTAGCCTGAATGCCAAACAGCGGCTTCAGGTACTGGTAGAGGTCGATGTACGTATTCTTAACCTCAGCGAACAGGCGCTGTGATATCCACTCCCACGTTACTTCTTTCTCCTTCGGGGTCTTCATCCACTTCGAATAGTACTGACCGTCGCCACCCTCGAAGCCTGAAACCAAAATCTTAACGGCTTTCTGCGGTGTCGTCTCGTAGCACAGATCATCCACGAAGTCTATCACGAAACCTTCTGACTTGACTCTCTCGATTGTCTCTTTGCTGATATTCATATCTCTAACAGATTTCGAGGTTCTTCATTTCGTTCTCGTCGAAGGTGTAGCCCATCTTAGCCATTTCCTTCACTGCAGCTTTCTTGGCACCACTGGCTGTACTATAGATGCGACCCTTACCGATAGAAAACCAGTACTCGCCGTCCTGGATAGCAGTCACCATTATCTCGTCTTTCTGTCCTCCGTTAAGCGAGAACTTTACCGACTTTCTTTCCGAATTGTTACACTTGATTGTTACCATTGCTCTTACTTCTTTTTGATGTTTCTTAATGTTTTTATTTATGGTGTAAAGGTAGTAAAAAAACACGATATTTGCAATAGATACACTCTTTATTTTGTTAACGAAACTTTAGCAGCGGAAAGATTAACCTTTCATAACTTTAGCGCTTCAAAGCCTCCTCGATAGCATCCGCAAAGAAGCCTACGAGATAGGCGTGAGGCTCGTCATTCGTCGGATCGACACTGGCACCTATGAAGTCGTATATGGCATTGGCCGCGTGGTCTGACTCATGGGCTATCGTACCAGTAGTGACCAGCTTCGGCGTATGCAGCCACGTCAACACTCCCTTCTGGCCATCACTGACTGCGATGACTGGGTCAAACGTAAGGGCTGCAGACGACTTTATCCTCGAGTCCCTAATCTCGATCTCCTCATGCTCGATATCTACGAACATATCCTTAACGTCTGCCTTGGTTCCGTTCTTCGCCACCCAGAACTTGAACGGATAAATCACGGGGTCAAACTCTAAAACTTCAAACTTAGCCATAGCTGGAACTCTTTTATATTTCTCATAACTCGTGTAGCGGCAATCGACTTATATAGTTGGTGGGTTGCGCTGGTAAACTCGAAATTTGCGGCAAGTAGCGAATCGGGGTTATCCCTCAGATACTGCCGATACTCTCTATCATATTGCTTAATACACTTCATCTTCAAACAGCTTTAACGACTTATCCTTATCTGCCTTCGTCTGCATCCTCGACTTCCTGTGATGCTCTGCGTCGTATCTGAGGTGACACGACTGACACAATGCCCTCAGATTCTCAGGCCTGCAGTCCTCTGGAACATGATTAAGGTGGGCTATCGTCAGCACCACCCTAACCATCTTCCTCGTCTTCTCGTTGAAATAGAACGTGTGGTTTCTGCGACCACAGAACTCACAGCAGTCATTCGCCCGCTTCAGGATAGCCGGTCGTATCTCCGACTTCCAGTTCTTCGGGTAACGGGCTTTGTTCTCAGGCTTTATCGGCATATCAATACGGGTTCGTGTTAATAACCAGGAAATGCTTATAAATCGGGTCTTCTCCATAATCGCCACCGTCTCGTTCTCCAGTCTCTGGGTTTATCTCTTTCTTAGCCCAGCCGACGATCTCCTGACGATAGCACAAATCCTTATCCGTGACAGGGTGGCAATTCTCAGCCTTGACAGCCGTATTGAACACTATCTGCGTATTATCAGGCATATTCTGAAATACACGATTCTCTAACAATTCCTTCTTTGTCATTTTCTTATCGGGTTTATATATGGACCACCATACATCATATACTCCAGCACCTCCTTCAAATTCAGGTTGTAATCCGTCGTTACATCACAGACACTGGTCTTAAATATTTCCTCCCACGGTTTCTGATCCTTCGGAACTGCAATAGGGATAGAGAATAACAGACGTAACGGCATATTTGATGAAGGCTCAAGGAGCGTACACTTGAAACACTTACTCTCAATAATCAGCTTAGATATATCTTTACCAAACTGAAACATCGAACGCTCGAGAAAATCCTTGAATATCATTACAGCCGTTTCTTCTATATTCATGTCACACTTGCTATACTGCTTCAAATCTAAATATATGTCACTAAATGATACACCGAATTTCTGTTCTAACGTTCTAATCTCAAACTCCTGACGTGGTGGCATTGGAGTCGGTGCGAACTTAGCATAATAAACACTACGGTCTGCCTTTTCTGCAGCCTTCAACATTTGCTTTGCAGCTATCTTTCTGACAAAGCCAGTGATATCTCCGTTGCCCATATCCGGACCGTCCAAGATACAGCCAACAGAGTATATCACGAACAGGAAAATAACCAGTGCTACCATAACTCAGAACTTTCTCGTTTCCTTTGCCTTGAAATTGTACACTGGCTTGATAACCTCAAGCACCTCCACCGTAGGCTCTATGCAGTCGATAATCTCCTGCATCGGCTTATAGACCATAGGACTCTCGTCGAGGGTTTCAGGACAGACGGACGTAGAATACACATCCTTCATTTCTGACTTGAACTGCTCTACATCGAGCGTCTGGAAGGCTTTCTTTCGGCTCATTAAGCGTCCAGCTCCGTGCGGTGCAGAATACAGCCAATCAGGATTGCCCTTACCGACACAAATCAGCGAACCGTCGCGCATATTCATCGGGATAATCAGACGCTCACCTCTCATAGCCCTCACGGCACCCTTACGGACTGTCAGGCGGTTCATGCTGTTGTCGATGTAGTTATGCACCGTCTGGAACATATCGTATGCGTGGAGTTCCATCTTCTTACAGATCGTTCTCATTATCACATGACGATTCAGCTCTGCATACTTCTGAGCAATCATCATATCATTGATATAGTCGGCAATCCACTCAGGACCGATGCCGGCCAAATCACCATCGACTGACGGAATTTTCAACTTCTGCAGCTCGCTCTGGATATCCTTCTGACGTCCTTCCTTCTTCAGTCTGTCAATCAATTCCTGCCTCTGCTTTTCATCGATCTTCTTCGCTATGCCACAAGCAGCCTCAATTCCTTTCTGCTGATAATACTCACAGATACGGACACCGAGGTTACGGCTTCCTGAATGGATGACGATATAGAAACGGCCGTCCTTATCCACGTTCGCCTCGATGAAGTGGTTACCACCACCCAGCGTACCGAGCGAACGATAATCGTTATCGATATTGATAATCGACTTCGCTTTCAGGAACAGCAGTTCCGGCATCTGCTCTATGGCCTCCTTATGGATATTGAACCCAGACGGAACGAACTCGTTAATCACTTCGTCGAGCTTCTTCAGATCGACCTCAGCGTGCTCGAAGTTGGCTACGAGCATACCACATCCGATATCCACTCCTACGGTGTTCGGCACTACCTGGTCTTTCAGTTCGATGACCGTCCCGATAGTACAGCCTTTCCCCGCATGGCAGTCAGGCATAACTCTAATCTTGCAATCCTTATAGGCATCGCACTCACTCATTTTCTCAATCTGCCAAGTGGCTTCATCTTCCACCGTCTTAGCGAAAATCTTAACTCTTTCCATTGCTATTATTCTTACGTTTAACGTGTTCTCTTCTCTTTACTCTTGCTGACAGGCTCTGGTTCTTATTCCATCCCTTCGGCACAAGCATGAAATCCTCATTGAACGGAACAGGAACAGGGCGTATCATATCCGCTGCATCCTTGCAAAACTCCTTCAAGAACTTCTTCAGATCGCTCATACTCTATTCATGTTTACATTCAATACTATCATCATCAACCTGGCCACCATAATGCTTGCACATCTGGCAAGCAATAGAGCCGACCATCATCTTACCACCGCCGAACATCGGCCGTTCTCCGTGCGGACATGGATTCGTGAAATAATTCACAGGCCCAGCCATTCCGCAAATGACTTCGCTTTCCGCTTTAAGGACTGCCATACGCTTCCACAATTACATTTGATAAACATCTGCTTCGACGGATCACTCTCTACGTAACCGCCGAAGTGCATACACTTCTCACAATCTCTGCTTCCGACAAACACGGGCAATATCATTTCCTTCTTGAAGGCCTCGACGAAAGTCTTCTGCATCTTACCGTACGGACACTTGGCGATAACTCTGTAGCTTTTCTCCTTGACGTCCGTCTTTTTTACTTCTAACTTTGCCATATTCTCTGATTAAATCTCTGATAACAACCACTTTCATCAGCCAGCAGTACTTCGGGTCGTCGAATCTGAATCATCTGTACACTGCATTCTTTCGACTTGACATCTGCTGACAGAACGGACAATACTTCCGATTACATTTCTTGGCTAATTCTCCCATATCACTTACATCTTGAACGAATACGATTCCAAAAGTTCTTCGGCTTGAAGTTACGGCGCTTATCGTACTTAGCGAGTTTCTGACGGTAGGGTATCGGCTCCTCCTTCGGCTGCTCGATAGGCTCCAAGAACCTGATATCAGGGATATCGATTTCCTTCAACTCGAACCTTACGGGTGGTATGTAGTAGGGCTGTGGCAGAACAACGACTACCTCCTCCGATTCATCATTGAAGTACTCCAGACGATTCTCGATGCCATTCAGCCAAGCCTCTTTCGTTACCATACCAGGGAACCACTCTTCGCCGATTCTGATCAAGTCGTCGAAACCATGGCCAATCTCCTTCTTTCCACACTCGTCAAAAGTATAGATGAAGCCAACAAGGCCACTCAGCAGCTCCTCTCGTCTCTCAGGCGAACAATCTGCCAACTCCTTACGAACATCCGCTACCGTCATTCTCCTTTCAGCTTCTTTTCAAACATAATCTTCAAGGCTTCCTCGTCACGTCCCATCTTCATCATCATTTCGGCTACGTTAGTATCGAAATCACCGCTTTGGACGGCTATCAATGCAATCAGCGCCAAATGCTTAATCTGGTCTGACTGGATGGCAGTCACCTCAATCACCTTCTCGAGCATACCTTCCTGACTGAAGCCACGCTCTTTCATTCCACGAAGTCCTATCATGTACTTCTGGGACCTCTCCATCATCGTCAGGATGTACTTAATCAGTCCCTTCTTGTCTTTCAGCAGTTCTGCAATATCATTCATTTCTCTATCAGTTTATAGTCAAACACCCATACCCAGGGATTACTCTCCCACGTTCCTTTTCCACAGACAGCGTTTATCAGTCCTGCGAAAGCGTCTCTTGCATTCGAGTAAACGATATGCTCAATCCTTTTCTTCGATATCACGAGGTAGGCGAAATCTCCAATCTCTCCAGTCTTGACATCCTGAGCCTGAATAGGAGCGTGAACAATACCCTCACGCATGATATCCTCGTCCGTGATATCCTGCAGCCGTTCAAAACGTACGTCCGTGACCTCCACGAAGTGCTTCATTAGGTCTGCCTTGACGAACATCTTGTTACTCCAGCCCTCTTCGCTTCCCAGACCGTCCTCATGACCGGCAGGGCAGTACATCGGATCATAGCCGAGACGCTTGTAACTCTCAGCTATGGCCACAACCTCACCGACCATGTACGGCGGTCTCATTACACCGTGTGCATCGTCGCCGTAGATATACTCCATATAACCCTTGAAATGACCTTCCTTAATCAGTCCTACGGGTCGTACGAAATTATCCTCTATGCCTTTGGCGAGGCGACTCGTCCGCGTCTTCAGACGTTTCAGAGTCAGCCACGTCAAACCGCGCTTGTCATCAAACAGATATTTCTTCATCTTAGTACTTTCCACAAACCTTATCGTAAATCTGATGACTCAGCTCAATGTCATAGAAGGCATCGTGCAGCTTCTCCTCTTCGACCTTGACACCCAGGGCCTCCGCTACCGACGACTGCTTGAAGTCCTTCATCTGCGAACGCTTGTCAACGAGATACGGAGTGGCCAGCACGATACAATCGAGGTAGTTCGACCAAAAGTAACTGCCAAACCACTTCTCACCACAACGGGCAAACCACGCTCTCAGGAACTGGTTGTCGAACGGACCGATATTGAAACCGCACAGGTAGAACTTATCAGCCTTATCGTACTTGCTGATGTACTTCTCCAGCATCATCTTGAACTTCTGGAACTGAACCATGTGGCTTGTATAGCCAGCAATCTGCTCACGGGTCACACCGCTTACCCTCAGCGCTTCATCCGTGATTTCAGCACCATCATGCGGACGCAGCTTCAGGTTGAACGTCTCTTTTACCTCTCCATCGATCACCACCTTACCGGACAGCTGATGGATTGCACTCTTCTGACTGTCGAGACCTGTAGTCTCTACGTCGTAAATCAAAATCTTCATATCTTTATGCTTTAGGGGTTAATAACTTCTTCTCATTCTCACAGAACTGGACGTTATGTATCAGCGTCATCACGTCACCGTAGGCATCGTGCTTGACCTGATTGCCGACAGGCGGTATCAACGAATACGGCTTTTCTACCTCGGGGTGGAACTGTCTCATGTGCTCCAGTATGAACGTGCGGCTGTCCCTCACCTCGTCATGTTTCCAAGGCATCGCCTCAATCTCACCCTTCGACCTCTTTTCACCGAACACCACAATATAGGCGTTCTTCAGGATCGGGCCGTCGAAGTCGGTGCCCTGCATCCATACCCTCACGCCGTCCGCATTGTGTTCAGACTTCCAAATCTCAAAGGCCTGATTCAGTTCAAACAGCGCCTCCCTCAGTGGAACCGAGTTTCCTTCGAGGAACGGCTTCTTTGCCTCGTCGCTCTGCTCACTCCACCACTTGATAGTTCCCTCAGCGAAATCCAGTCCATACATCGCACAACTGCTTGCATCGACCGTCGTAAAGAACGGTTCACCCTCAACCGGCTTGCCATACCCGTCCAAGTCGAACGGGCTGGCAGCGATTGACATGATTGCGGCTGTCGGCCTGAGTGACAGCGTCTCGATATCGATTGCAATATCCAAAATCTTCTTCATGGCCTCAGAACTTTCCTACGTAATCAACCCAGATATCCTTAAACTGCTTCCCAGAGTAGTCCGCCAACGCTTCGCTTTTATAAGCAAGGCGGGAGCCGGAGGACGCATCCGGATACGACCAAGCGTTAGACGAGGAGACGCACCCGAGACCCGCAGCCGAGCCGTTATTCGCATCCGCGCCCACGAGACCCAACTTCTGCTTCTTCTCCTCGGTCATTTCCTCGATCTCCTCCTTCGTGTAATAGCGGAACCAGGGGAACCAGCGGTATTCGTCATCAGTAAACTTCGGCTTCCAGCCTTCGTTCAGGGCTGCTGTGATGATACACAGCTTCATGAAAGCCACGATACCACTCGTCTTTATGTTCTCAGCATTCGACTCGTAATCTGCCAACATGGTACCAGCGTCATCGTCACCACGCTCTGCTCTGGCGCCTAACACCTTGCAGGCATCCTCGAACGTCTTCACTCTCTCCGTGATAGGCAGCAGACAATCCAGCACTCCGTCGTTATCAGCCTCGATATCGAACTCTGACAACAGACCCTTCACTTTCTCTCCGAAATCCTGTGCCACATCATCGGGCACATTCAACATAATCTGTTTCATATCTTACGACTTTAAATGGTGTAACTTCTCATTGAACTTCTTCGAGGTCTTCAGGATATCCTCAAAGCCTTTCTTCAGCAGTACCAGCTCCTCGGCTTCATCCATATCATCCTCGAGGTATAGCGTAACGTCCTGTGGCGTGTATGCAGCCTGCTCGAACAGACTGACCAGCAGCGTCTCGAAATGGAGTCCGTCGCCCTCGATTTTAAGACTGTCATGTACCCTGTCAAGCAGCTCGGGATCACGTCTCACCTCTCTGTCCTGATAGGTGGTAAGGTGTCCTTCGTCATTGACAACTACGTTGAAGAGCCACATACAGTCAGTACCTCCACCGTCATCCACACAGGCCATCTTGCCCTCGGTTCCCTCTTCGTTCACCCAATAGACGATGCAGTAGTCAGTGTAGTCGCTGTGGTCGAACACCAGCGTATCACCGACCTTCAGTTTCTGGACGTCCTTCTTCCTTACCTCCGTCTTATAGAACAGGTCGAGTCCGGCTGCAGCCAGTGCGGCACCACGCTCCACATCCCGCTTGAAATCCTTCGGCTTGTAGAACTCCTTTTCAAACGGCCACTCGCTTACCGAATCACCCTTACGGCCCAGCGCACTCATTAGGTACGATATCGCAGCCTCGATCAGTTCCTTCGGATCGTTCTGTTCGTCATGCTGCTCGTCGTAGCCCTCGCCGATGACCTGACGCTGGCGCTCTCTCTTGATAGCCTCCACTCCTGGACTGAAATACTTCTCCTTCTCCTGAATGTGGTTGGCTATGGCCTCCGCTATCCTCATAGCCTCCTGCACTATGGCCTCCTCGTTTGGGTAAATCATCTGATTCACTCTCGGGTTGCCTTGAATGGACTGCATCTGACGGGCTGCTACACCAGGCAGCACGGCCATCAGTGCCTTGTGCTTGATTTCCTCCCAGTCAGGGGCGAACGGAATCTTAAACAACTCTGTCGGCCATATCGGGCCGTTCTTCTCCAACTGGAAGCCACACAGCCTACCAGTCTGACCGTCCACGACAGGGAATGCGTCGATCTCTGTTCGTGTCACTAAATCGAATACTCTCATAACTTAACTATTTTGATTAGACAATTTCCTTTCCAGCCACTCGTCACGTTCCTCACGTGCATCCTTCAGCGTCTTGACAACCGTGCTGAACAGATCGCCGTCAGTGTGTCGGTAGTCGTACTGATATCTCGTTATCACCTTTCGGCCAACTCTCGTCTTGAACTTCTCATACTGCTCCTGACCTATCGGACAGGTACTGCAGCCGTTAACATCTGTTTTCATATCCTAACCGAATAACGTCGTTTGAACTGTCTCTGCCTTAGCTGCTGGCTTGCGCTTCTTCTCGGTCTTCTTGGGAAGGTTCCAGCCCTTACCCTTACTGGCCTCCACGTTGAACTTGTACCAGACATCTTCATCCAGGAACTCGAAGTGCATCGTACCCTTCTTGTAGCCGATACACTTGAAGAAACCCCACTCGAACCACTTACCCCAATCGGGCTTCAGACGGTTGACTGCATCGTTCAGTGTCTCGGTCTCGTCGAAGTTCGTACCGGTCAGGTAACACAGGGCCTTATGAACATCCTCGATGATATCCACGTTACCGCTTCCCCTGTATCTGATACTCAGCTTCTCCTTCTCCCACGAATAGTCGTTGCGTGTCATCCAGTCCACTATGAACCGCTTGTTGACCATATAGTTCGCATTGGTCTTCCACGTCTCTCCAGCGGTGCTGTTCTCTGCAGACAGCGAACAAATCTTATCGAAGGCCTCGATGATAGCCCTCTGCATCCGCTGGCCGTTCGTCTGTACGACCATGTCGATCACCTTGTATATGTTACCCATCGTGAACGGCACCTGGCTCTGCTGCTCAACGAACTTGTTTATCTGCTCCCTGAGCTGCTTGGTAGCATACTTCTCCATATTCATCTTGCGGAATATGATATGCCAGTAGTACTTCTGCAACACCTTCTTATACTCTTGGTGGGTAATGGTAGTGCCACTGCTGCTACTCTCGTCCCTGCTGACGATGGCGCCGAACGTGACAGGCAGATATCCGTAGGTCTGCTTGACCTGCTTCACCTCTCCAGTCTTCTCGTCCCTCTCCGGACGGTAGTCGTAGAAATCAGCCATTTCGTTAATCTCCTTCGAGGCCTTCATGACGTTATCGAACAACTTGACCGCCGAGACGTATCGGTTGACGATATCCCTTACGAAGTTGTACTGCATCAAGCCTTCGGTACTTCCTCCGGCGATATCCGTATCATACTGGTCGAAGAAATAGCCAGCGAACTCGTCTTCTCCCTGACCTTCCTTGTACAGCTTTACGAGCGAGACGTATACATTGGTACGTCTCTCAGCCTTCTTGAACACGTCACCCAGGAACTCAGACCTACCATACAGCTTCACCGTCTCTAACAGCTTGGCATTCGTCTTATTCCACGAACTCTTCTCGAGGTTGCTGTCATTGCAGATGGCAATCACCGTACAGCCTGGAGGCGCTATCTCGAAAGCGTGCAGTATGTGTTCTGCTCCTCGGCTAAACGGCGGGTTCATCACGATCATGTCGATGTGGCTGACCATTTCCGACGTGACCGTCAGGAAATCGTTCGCTATTATCTGACACTTACCCCTCAACAGCTTCAGGTTGTAGGGGTCGTTCTCACAGGCAATCACCTCACGGGCTCCGTTTCTCTTGAGCCAGTCTACGATATTGCCCTTGCCGGCAGACGGTTCGAGAATCGTCTTGCCGACAAAATCATCACCCATCATCATCTTTGCGATGACTTCATCGGGCGTGGGATAGAAATCAGGGTTTTCCGAAAAAATACTCATTGCTCTTAGTTCTTTATTGCGTTTCTTAATCTAAACTCAGCTCCTTATAGTTGAAGCACGGCCACTGGCTGATATCAACGAAATCGAAACATCCGTACTCGACCATTACGATCTCCTCGTCCTTAATCTCGTACAGGTGTCCGCTCCATGACTGCATTTCCTCCGGACCGTCGAGGAACATGACGGCCACCTGGCCAGCTTCCTCGTCTGTGAATACTCTGAAATCCTTGCGGGTCTGCTCGATACCTGTCAGCTTGAGACCGTCGGCTATCAGGTTGTCGACTTCCTTCAAGATGCTGCTCTTTGTCTTTTCCGTAATCATTGCTCTTACTTCTTTAAGTGTTTCTTAATGTTCCTTTTGATGTTGTAAAGGTAGTGAAAAAACACGATATTTGCAAGGTTTTCGCTCTTTATAAACTTAAAAAGTGTTCAACAGACTCTTATTTAACCTTACCTAACTTTTGCATCCTCTCAGCCCTTTCTCTGAGGTACTTTCGGATGCTTCTCTCCCTGATTGCCACAGCCACCGTCAGGCACACCACGAGAAGGACGATAATCACGAACAGGCCGTATATCGTCAGCGTCATATCAAACAGACCGTCTATGTGAAATCTTACTACCATACTCCCAGAACCTCCAATAACGATCTCGGTACGTCGAACCACTCAAAGAACTTGTTGCCTACCAACAGGACCAGCAGACCGATAGAGACCACACTGTTCGCCCTGTCGAACCTTACGTTATCGCTAATCGAAGCCTCCGACAATGTCCTGCTCCTCATTAACGACGTTACCAGTGTCAGCAGGAACAGACAGACGAAGAACACCCACTGGCTTGACAGCAGACCCAATGCACTCCACACCATGTAGAAGAAATCGATCATGTACGCCCTCATGTAGTTCGGGTCGATATCACGACCGTCACCATGGCCGGTCCGCTTGACATCCTCGATGACCTTCTGAGCATACTTTGACTCAGTGATAATCTTTCTTGCATTCACAATCGCATACAGCTCAAAGTACACGAAGAACGCTGCTAAACCATAGAACACGTAAACCATAACTCTTACTTTTTATGCTTGTTAATATACTCTTGCGGCTCACATCCATACTTCTTCTTGAACATATTCACCATCAACTTCCTGGAACTCTCCGACAGGTTGTACTCTGACAGAATACCCTCTGCAGACCTGATTCCCTGCTCGACGTCCTCGACGGGCTTCTTCTCTTTCTTCTCAGGCTTTCTCATAAAGGGGTGGGGTGTACCGACCTTTCCAGTCTTCTCACAATACTCCTCCCAGGTCATCTTGTTCTTTCTGGCCTCCTCCTCGGCTTTCTCCCTCTGCTCCTGCTCGTACTTCTCTATAATCATTACTCTCTCCTTCATGAACTCCCTCAGCGACGTCGTGATCACGAGCGGGTCGACTGAACCATAGAACCTACCGAACTTGCCCGACTTGAACCAGTAGAAGAACAACATCAGCTCCGATATCTTCAGGTGTGCGAACTCCATCGATATGATGTAGGCGCACTGCTCCAGCGGCTTGCCCTGCAACTTATCCTTGCAGCCACAATACTCACTGAGGTCCATTAACTGCGGAACTAACCACGATGCCGTTGTGTTCTCTCCAAACGACAGCTTCATATCCGTAAGCGTCGGATAGTCACCGATGACACACAACGTCGGACTGTTGCATATCTTCAGCTGATAGTCTGGATTGTACGTGGTCATAAACGACTCACGACTTCCCAGCTGCTTTTTCAGCGTCGTCTCTCGCCCACATCTTACTAATGATGTCTGCTCCTTCACGCAATCTTTCTTCAGCTCCTGACTGATTACTGTTCCTATTGCTTCCATTTGACTTATTTTTTGCGGCTCTCGCCTGTGCTACTATTGCGTTATACTGCGAATTTATGATAGGTACGGTAAAGTTCTCCAGCACGAAGTTGTTACCGATAGAATCCAACAGCGCCTTCATACCCTCAACCAAAGAATCATCATCCGTACTCATATTCTTACTGGCTCTTGCGAAACATATCTTTTTCAGCAAGTCCTTCATATTCTTGGCGTCCTTTGCCGTCCAATAGTACTCTGCCTCGAACGAATCCCTGAAATACGCTTCGAAAGCGTAACGGGCTTTGCTTATAAGGGTTGGCTCTTTCTTTGATTTAGATGACCTCTTTTGTGTATCTGAGCCCGCAGCCCCGTCAGGGGATGTCGGGAAAATATTTTCTTTACTTTCTTCTATATCTTTTTCTTTGGTTACTTTCTTTTTGCCCTGTGTATCTGTTTGTGTATCTATTTGTGTATCTGTTTGTGTATCTGTTTGTGTATCTGTTTCGTCGTTTTTCGAGTCATCAACGATTTGGTATTTCTCGTATTTACAGATAGTTACGATATTTACGACGTTACTTTTCTGTGTATCTATCTTATCAGAAGCGGCCAATTCTTTCAGGAACGACTGGACTTTATTGACTCCCCACTGCCAACGAACGGCCAACTCTCGTATAGATAATGCCAACTGGCCACGTTCCAACGGAACCTTTATTCCACGGACACACAAGACTCTCGGCTTATACTCTGCAAGCAGCAGCAGATCAAGCCATGCTTGCATTCTGGTGAACTTTTCAGCGAAGTAAAGTTCATCATCCATAATCGACCGATATATCTTTATCCACCCGTCACTCATGAGACTCCAATTCTTCTTAATGACAGACAATCTATCCGGCTGAAGAATATCCAGCCACCCCTTTTGCCACTTTCGGCTTTAAATATGCTCTTTGTATCCATATCGACACTTTTTAATAACACCGACCATTAAAAGCAAAAGCAGGAAGGGCGGTCGATTTACCCTTATCAGCGGCTCATGACTTCCGCCTATCCTGCTTGTTTGTTTGAATTGTGCGGTAAAGTTAAGTATTTTATTTGAGAAACAAATACTTTTAACTCTTAAATTGCTCATTCTTAACTTTATTTATAGATTGACCTTGATATCTTTCAACCTACTCAACCTGTGAACTTCAGCGGTGTAGTGGTCGATCTTCTCCTGGAGTTCATCGTCCGTCCACTTCTTCGTTGACTTGGCTCTCAGGCGTAGCGTATCGAATCTGGCGACACCGATTTTCCTTATCAGATTCTCCTGATAGTAAATCAGGTGGTCTGCACTCACCCTGTTACAGCCGATACATTCAGCGTGGCAATTATCCTCGTCGAACCTCGTGGCCATATTGGTACGGCCGTAGAAGTGACCACAATCCAGCTCTTTGTACGGCTTAATCTTACCACAGCTGATACACTTACCGAATCCGCTCGGCATCACATCCCTGAGTCTGATATACAGGGCAAACACTTTGTCGAGCCTCTTTACCAGGTCCGGCTTCTCAGGCTTCTTCCTCGGCTTGCGCTCCTTGGGCGCATCGTCCGACTTCTTCTTTTTCTTCTTGTATCTGTAATATGGGAACATAGCTTATCTGAATGGTACGTTTGTTAACTGTCTTCCTTTCGAGTATATCGCCCACCTCTGCGAGTTAGGCGGGCACCATATCTGCAGATCGGCCACTGCACCGAACCGCTTGTAGTTTCCTGCGAGGTCTATCACCCAGCCCTGCTTACCCTCATACGGTCTTATCGCACGTCCGACCATCTGGTAATACAATCCGAGCGACTTGGTAGGTCTGCCCAGCACGACGGTATCTAACTCAGGGTAGTCGAAGCCTGTTGTGAGCGTCCCGACGTTGGCGACCACCTCTATCTCTCCACTCTTGAACTTGGCCAGTACCGACTCTCTCTCCTTCTTGGGCGTTTCTCCCGTAACAATGGCGGCTTGCTTGTTCTCCTGCTTCAGCTTCTGAACAAGTTCCTCCGCTTCCTTGATGAACGACGTGAACACCAGTACACCGTTTCGTGGAATACCGCTCTTAGGCTTCAGCACCCTGAGTACCGTCGATGTCAGCTTGTCATAGAACCCGCTGCGCTCAAACTCCTCCCTCAGACTCTTCTCGTCGTAGTCGGCTCCCGTCGAGTTGGCTTTCACCCTCTCGAGGTTGAGCGATGTCAGGTCGTAGTAGTCGAGGTCTGCGAGGTAGCCCTTTGCAAGCAGTTCCTGAATCTGGCAGTAGTACAGCACCTTACTGAACGTCCTCGTCTTCGTGCGAGTCAGGAACTTCAGCATCGAGCGTCCGAAGTCTGCACGTGCCAGTCTGTACGGCGTGGCCGTCAGTCCTATCACTCGTCTGCTCTCTGCGTCAAAGAACTGCTTGTACTGGCCTTCCTTCGAATTGACGTAGTGGCATTCATCGACCAGGATATTCCTGAAGTGTGCGAAATCCTCCATGTGGTTCATCACGCTTCCAATGGTGGCGAACGTGATACGGTTGATATCCTTACGTCCGACACTTGCCGAATAGACACCGCAGTCCCACGATCCGTAGGACTGCAGCTTGGCGAAATTCTGCTCCAGTATCTCCTTCGATGGCTGGAACACCAACAGCGGGCCGTCGAGACGTGACGCTATATCTGCTATCACGAGACTCTTTCCCGCACCTGTAGGCAATATCAGCAGTCCGTTCTCATCCTTCTTCCCGTTGAAGGCCGTTACGGCTGCGTCGCTTGCCAGTTTCTGATATGTCCTTAACTTATACTTCATAACTCTTGAAGGAGCGGCAGGATTCGAACCTGCGCTTACAGAAACGAGCTGTCTTGTCTTACGCTGCCACTCAAGGGCTCGCCGCTTTGCTCTCTGCCGTTCTAACCTCTTTAACTACACTCCTTGCCTTTTCAACTATTCATCTTCATCATCGTCCTGACGGCTTGCAGGTGCCTGGCCGTTGTCGTCGCCCTCGTCACCGAAGGGCAGGTCATTGCCGTTATTGTCCTTGCCGTCCTCGGCTTCCTTCTGCTCGTTTGGATTCTCGACCTCTGGGAACTCCAGCCCGAACACCTCGAGCATGGCCTTGCGGTTCTTCTCCTCATTGGCCCAAATCTCCGAACGGTCTGGGATAGGATAGGCGTTGGCCAGTACGAACTTCTTCAGGCCTTCATCCCACACGTAGATGCAGTAGTGACCGGCGATGGCTATGCTGAACACCTCGGTAGACTTCAGGCGGATATCCTTCGTACCAAGTTTCACCTCCGCTGCATACTTCTCGATCTCGAGCAGCACTGAGTTGTAGGCATCCTCGGCCTCCTTCTTCATCAGCTTGATACGCTCCAGCGTCTCTTGCAGGTGGTCCTTGCGCTTCTTGACCTCGTTCTCCTGAAGCATACAATACTCCTCTCTGATGTTGTGAATCTCGAACTCGTCGAGCTTACGGGTCACTAACTCATTGTCAGGGAACGTCGAAGTGAAGTGCTTTGCGACGAACTTCAGCGCATCACTCTTCGTCTTCAACGGCTTCTCACCAAGCAGGTTGGCCTTCTTCAGACCGAGGAAATCCAGCTCGAGCGGGAACTGTTCCTTTACTGCTTCTTCCAGTACGTACTCGATGTGCTCAGGTACGTAGTTCTTCAAATCTTTCTTCATAATTCGTTTAAATTAAAGGGGTTATAAATAATTCTCATACGCTGCAATCTGCTTCATTGCCTCGATGTAGGCATCTGTGCCGTCTGCAGGCTCAGGGATATACAGCCCTGCGTAGTTCTGGCTCCAGTTCCTGAAGTGCTCTATCGCGTCCGTCATTTCCTTCTTGTCAAGGTCTGACGTGCTTCGCATATAGGTCACTACCTGGTGTCTGCGGTTCATCCTCTGACGTGCGAAGATGTTATAGTTCACCTGACGCTTGAAGATATCCTGCTTCACCTCCTCGAGCATATAGCCGAACTCGCTGGCGAAGTACGACAGGCAGTAGTGCAAATATGCGTTCTGCGAGGTGGAGCGTGGAGCGTGCTTCTTCTTCACCTCCACGATGAAGCCCTTCTGCAAGGATGCCTTGTACAAGTCGTTGACATAGCTCTTGAAGTCAGACCTATCCACCTCGTTATTCATATTGAACACTGCCATAGCTTAGAACGGTAAGTCGTCTGCATTATCCTGCTGTTCTACAGGCACACCCGTCACTGGATCAACCTGCGGAGGGAACGGAGCGGGCGCCGGCTGCGGTGCCGTCTGCATCGGTGCGGGCTGTGGCTGATATCCACTCTGCGGAACCTGCTGCTGAGGGAACCCGTTGTACGGCTGTCCCTGATAACCAGGATTGAAACCTTGCCCGTAGCCGCCCTGCTGTGGGTAGTTGGTTGGACCGCCCTGACCCTGCTGATATGGCTGATAGGGTACGACGTTCTTTCCGACCAGCTTGTTAAAGTACGACCTCTGGCCGTCCTTATCGGACGAATTGCCCTGTATGACGAACGATATCGTCACCTTCATGCCGACCTGATACATCGCTGGGATGTTCACCTGGTCGCCGACGAACTCGAATATCGGGTGGTTGTCGTACTTCTCTCCATTCTCACGGCTGTACCATGAGCAATCCAAAACGACGTCTCTCTTGTAGAACGTACCGTTTCTTCCCTGAATGGGAACTGGCTGTCCTATGACCTCCAGTTTCCCGACGATATTATATACTGCCATTACACTTCAATGCTTTCAAAGTTAATACCTCTCTGCTTCATGAACTCAGCGATCTCAGTCAGCTGTGCCTTCGTGGCCGTCACCTTGAAGCCTCTGGTGTACATCGGCTCCGTAGGCATGGCCTGTGTACCCTGACCGAGTGCCGCTGCGAAGGCGTCCGCTGCGTCCATATCCTCACTGCTGATATGCTGACCCTCGGCCTCCTGCTTCGGTTCAGGCTCAGGTGCTGCGGTCTGCGGTGCAGGCTCCTGCTTTGGTACCTCCGGCTTCGGCTCTTCCTTCGCTTCCTCCTTCGGCTTGCTGGCCTCACGTGCCTCCTTCAGCTGATTGGCGTAGGCGACTGTCTCGTTCAGGTTCAGATTCTCCTTGTAGCGGACAACCAGGGCGTCGTAGTCCTCTGAGAACGATTTCAGCGTCTCGAGGTCTGCCTTGAACTGGGCAATCCTCTCGTTAATCTCCTTCTCGACAGCCTTCAGTGACGTGCCCTTGTTCAGCCACTTGTCATTCCAAATCTTATCGAGCTTGATGCCGACCTCCTCCAGTCCGCACTTCTCAGCGACCTTCTCGCACTCCTCACGCTTGAGCTTCTTGGCCTTCTCGTCCACGTCCTTGATGACGATATCGATCTGGCCGACTGCATCGTTGATGTAGCCGATAGCCTCGTTGACGATGGCCTTGAACTCCTCGAACGGGGCGTTGAAAGCCTTCTCGAGCTTGATACGCTCGTCATTCAGGGCTTTCTTTGCCTTGTTCAGCTTCGTCTTGTCAGCCTTGGCCACATCCACGTTCTCCTCGTTGTAGTTCTCTGCCTTGTACTGGCTGGCAGCGGACTTCACGAGGTCACGAATCTGCTCTGCGTTCGTCTTGAGCGTTCCAAGGGTCTGCTCCTTGACGGACAGCTGCAGGTTCTCCTCCTCCAGCACTAACAGCTGGGTCTCGTTTTCTTTCTTCATCTTAGTCCAAATATTTTCTCATTCTTGATTAAACTCCTATTCTCATTCAGGAACTTTATCAGCTCCTCGCAATGCTCCGTGAGATACGGCACGTCCCTCTCCGGACGGAACAGGTAGCTCTCCGTATAGGTCTCGTAGTAGGTCTTGCCCATTTCCACGATGTTATACTCGAACTCCCTGACATCGCAGCCGTTCTGAATCAGAGCGTAGGGATAGACGAGGTGCTGGAAGTGTGACTGGAACGAGCCCACTCCCATGTACCTGCCTGTGGTCTTCAGATCGTGGGTCTTGAACGGCATCAGATAGTCGATGTAGCCGTACAGCATGACCTCGCCGAACGTCGTCGGTAGCATGGCCTGTACGTACTGCTGGCAGAGGGCACCCTTGTAGTAGTCGGCGACCTCACGTACCATCCTGAGCGGAAAGTAGAACTCCCTGCCGTTGTACCTGGCCCTGACTCCAGTGACCTGACGATACTCGTCACGCACCTTCGTTATCAGCATCTTCGTGCTGTTCTGGCCGAGTACGATGCAGTCGATGACCTCATTGAAAGCCGTTCCCTTGTCTGCTGCCTCACTATCGAACGGCACCCTGTTGATGCTGTCGATCAGCGACTTGAACTTCTCTTCGTGGAACTCCTCGGGGGAGTACTTGGGATTCTCGGAGAAACCCCAGTACTGCTCCCAAATGGAATCGCTGTTCTCGTACTCGAAGAACTTGTCGAGAAGTGAGGCGTAGAACTTGAACTTAGGCTTGTGCTGCATCCTCGTACTGCTTAGACTCCTTGTTATAGACCAGACCGAGCGCCTTGACCTTCTTGCCGAACAGGTCACGTGCCTTCATAATCAGCGAGTTTCCGAATCCCGAGTACTCACCGATATGCTGCAGGAAATGGTTGGCACCTCCCGCATCGGTTATCGTACTGATGGACTCCTCGATCTCGGCGAGTGCCTTGTTGTACTCGTCGACCTTAGCCTGCTTGTTGCCAATCATCTGCTGATACTTGGCGATAATCTGCTTCTCGATGAAGTCGTTTGCGCCAGTAGGCTTGCCGTTCTTATCGAGAATCGTCTGCAGGAACATCACGCCTGGCAGCATACAGGTGTTCTTGCCGTCGTTGACATCCGTCGGGTCGAACGTGATGGAGCGCTTCACATATCCCTGCTCGTTCTTCATTTCGAGATATCCCAACAGGTCGAGCTCAGTCACGATGCTGTTGTAGTTCTTCTCTCGGAGGGCTGGGATGTAGACCGTATCGTCCTTGGCTCCCTTACGGGTGTCACGGTGGGCGACGAAGATGATGTGCTTGCCGAGTCCCGACAGTCTGTCTACGAAGTTCTTGAACTCCGTGTTGATGGCCGTCCAGTCCTGAACCTTCGGCTGTTTCTGTCCGCACTTGAAAGCGATGATGAAGTCCATCATCTTTCCGACGGTATCGACCACGATCGTCTGATAGTCCGACAGGTCCTCGTTCAGCACGTTCAGGACATCCTGCCAGCAGGTTACCTGTACGATACCGACGGAGTCATTCAGGTGGTTCTCATTGACACGCTTGACACCGTTGTCGAAGTCAAGCAACAGCGGCTTCGGAGCCGACAGTGCGAGGGTTGTCTTACCCATACCAGCCTGACCGTAAATCATCATCTTGACGGTCGTCTGGATTTGAAGTTCATTACTCTTACGAATTAAACTCATTGCTCTTAATTTTTTAAAATGTTAAACACTAAAACTACTTATCTCTAAAAATGTTATTATTGTCAGCATATTTCACAAACTCGGCCTTCTCGTGGATTCCGAGCTTCAGATAGACGTTCTTCCTGTGAGTCTTAATCGTCTCGGGCGACTTGAAAAGACGCTCTGCGATCTCGTCGACCTCCAGGCCGTCGTAGTACATCTTCATCACCTCCAGTTCCGTCTTCGACAGCTTGGAGTTGAAGCGTGGCATACATACTCTGTCCTGCATGAAGCACTCACCCCTCAGCGGACACTCCACCTTCTCGAAGTGGAAACGTCCCGAACGGTCAATGTCCGTCTTTGTCGTGTCGAGCTTTCCGAAGTTGCACTTGCAGAACCTCCGGACGATCAGGAACAGGTAGTACGTGACGTTGGCCGAACTCTTCTCGTAGTGCTTTGACAGCAGCTTGTAGGCCTCGGGATAGAACTCACGTATCATGTCAATCATTTTCTGAATGACATCGGTCATCCCCTCCTCCAGCTTGGCAGTCCGTCCGTCATCGGTGTGGAACCACAGCTCGTCGTTGATTGTGTAGAACTCTAATCCTTCCATATCTCTTCCACTGGAATACCTGTCTTCTTCGATAGATACTGGCGGTGCTCCTCCTTTTCAGGCTTGGTCTTGCCGTGCATCCAGTTATGCACCGTGGCCACTGACACACCGCAATCCTGAGCGGTCTCATTCACGAAGCTCGTCTTTGGAAACGTCGCTTCCGGCAGACTGTCGTAATACCCCTCGAGGGGGAATTTTTGAACTTTTTCTGCTTTTTTGTTTGTACTTTCATTCATTTTCATTACCTTTGTATCGTTTTAATTAGAATTACAGTGTAAAGGTAGTAATATTTTTCGAGAATTACGTAATATTACACGGAAATATTACCTATCTTAGATATTTTTAACTTGGCTAAAGGTATGTTTAGACTTAGAGACTTTCGGACTGACCTCGGACTGACGCAGAAGGAACTTATGACAATCCTGAACGTCAGCCAGACAAGCGTTTCTTTCGTGGAGAACGGTACGCGCAATCTCACCAAGGAACAGATGCAGATTCTCATTGACAGGTACGGCGAGGAAACGGTGGCCAAGTACCAGACTGACGACGATATTACACCCTCAGATAATATTCGACGTAATATTACAGCAGAACTGCCCCGTGAGCCGAGCGAGGTCTATCTTTCGCTTGTTGACATCATCAACCACCAGCAGGTTCAGATGGATGCCCTTCTCGAGAACAACACCCTCCTGCAGCGTCGCATAGACAAGCTGCTGTCGATCATCGAAAAACAATACCAGGCATAACATGGCACTACTCAAACCCGAAGAGGCCCACCGCCTCGCAGCATATCTCCCAGAGGACTACGCCTTCGTTGCGTGGGACACCGAGACATCTATAGCGGTTCCTGACCCCGTCGTTAACGAGGCAATGAATAAATATATTACTTATAAGGTGAAACTTCCCAAGGCCTCCGAGACGAACAACCTGGGCATTTCCCTCGAGAAAGAGGGTAGGGTACGGGAGGCCATCGAGGCATACGAGCGCAACATCACGGAGGATGCCTACCTCACACGGCACCCATACGACCGCCTTGCCGTCCTGTATCGGAGGGCAAAGGACTACGACAACGAGATACGAGTACTAACCCTTGCCTTCGAGCGGACCGGCGACGACAAATACGCCGAGCGTCTGCACAAGGCAGAAGAACTGAGAATCAGATGAACATATCACCCGACGGCATAGCCATCACCAAGCGTTTCTTCCTGGCGCTCGACGTGCTGATCACGCAGAAGCGAATCCGTGGCCTCAACACGTTCACCACGAAGTACGACATCAACTACTGGAACCTGTGCACGCTCAGGAAAGACCCTAACGTCCGTGTGCTGAAGCCCGAGTGCCTGACCTACCTCGTCAGGGACTTCGACGTCTCTGCCGAGTGGCTGCTGACCGGCAAAGGCAGTATGCTCACGATAACCGCCGAACAACTGTCCGAATCAAAGAAACGACCCAAACGATGAAACGACTGCTTCTTATCCTGCTGGCGGCGATATCCCTTGCAGCCTGTCAGCCCGAGTCCGTCACTCGAGGCAGGAAGACCTACCAGCGATACTTCAGCAAGGTGCTCAAAGACCCTGAGTCCTTCAAGGTCTACGAGGAAACGGTGGAACCGCTCAACGAGCATTCCGCACGGTGGACGCTCGACTACGGGGCGAAGAACAGCTACGGAGCCATGGAGCGCAGGACTGTCACGTTCAAGACCACCGTCGACCTTATCGAGATCGACGGCAGGATAGTAAACGTGAGGGACCTGTAACGGATGACGGCCACCACCCTCACGGGCAGCAGCCGCCGAAACTCAACTCATATATGAAGTTAACGTACCTTACGCCATCGTCTTCCAGAACAGCACTATGGCACGTCCGAGGTACAGCTTCTTTCCTGTAGCCTTGTGGACGACGTGCCTGAGCTGTCCGCTGTCGGTGTACTTCTTCACCGTGTTCCTCGACATACCGAGCAGTTTCACTGTCTGCCCGATGGTGTACCTCGCTTCGGGGTTCACCACTGGCTCAACAGCAACCATCGGCAATCTCCTTCAGTTTACGCTCCACCCTTGCGGCATAGCCTGCGGAGGCCTGCCATGCACGGAAATACTTCTCGTACAGGTGCTTGTACTTCTCTACCTCGAGGCGGAGCAGCTTGTTCTCCTTCAGAATCCTGTCCGCATACGCCCTTTCCTGGGTTGCGAAACGACCTCGGTTGTCCCTCGGCTTCTGGCTCTTATCGTCAGCAAACAGATCCTTTTCCATTCTCTGTACTACTCTTAGCTGGTTTCTCACTCCACGCTACCAGTGCGCACACTACGAAGAACAGGCACATCCAGTCAGGGAACGTCAGTGCCGCCAGTGTCACAGACACGATAATGTTTACTTGTCTCATTGCTCTTACTTTTTTGTTTCTTAACTGCGCAGGTTCAGCCACTGGTATCTCTCCTGGGCCTCCCACTGCATCTTACTCTCTTGCGCGTCTCTCTCGGCGTCCGACCATTTGGGCAGCGCCTTGCTGATGGCTTCCTCGATCCTCGGCGAGCGGTGCCAGTAGTTCGGGTGTACGACCACAACGGACTCCGCTGTCGGAGTTTCCCATGCGGGCATTTCCACCTCTATGAACACCTCGCCCACCTTGAACTGCAGGAACGCGTACGAACGTCCGTCGGCTATCGTCTGCTTCATCTCCTCGAACATCTCGGAGCTGATGGACTTGGCCAGATGGCTGACGTCTTTCGGGTTGAGTTTCACGTATTCCATAAATAACCTTAAAAAATTAGCGCACTTCCAGCATTTTTTACTACCTTTGTGCCGTTTTAATTAGAATTATAGTGTAAAGGTAGTGAATTTTGGCGATATTACCTAATATTACGTAATAATTTATGTAATATTACAGGTTCTTAACAAAACGTAACACCTGCGCACTGATTGTTTAACGCATATAATATATAAGGTATGACAGGATGTTTCTCTATGGTGTTCAACGGCTTGGCAGGGCAAAAAACCTGCAAATAGCCTGCAAGTATCAAAGCGAGTTTTTCGCAGTCCGTTTAAATAAAGGGGGTTCAGGGCTTTTGCGGCACGTCTGGAAAGCGTGTAAACGACAAAATCGTTTCGCAGGTTCGAATCCTGTTCTCTCCGCAGCGAAACCCCGATAAACAGAGGGCTTGCGACATCATTAAGAAACAACAAAAGGCTGTCAGAAACTTGCAAAAAACGTCAGGTTTGCGCAAAAACACCTGCAAATAACCTGCAAAACCTGCAAATAACCTGCAAGCCTGAAACATTTAAGAGCAATGGCTACGACGAAATTCTATCTCGACACCCGTGCCGTGTCCGCTGGCGAACCGGCACCCCTCAAGATTGCTGTCACCAAGCACGGCAAGACAGCGCTGTACTCCCTCGACGTGAAGCTGCAGCCCTCCCAATGGGACAATCACAGGCAGGTCATCCTCAACCACCCCAACAAGCTACGCCTGAACAACTTCATCATGAACCGCAAGACGGTTTTCGACAACTACCTCATGGAACTGACCAATGCCGGCGAGCTGGCACTGATGTCAGCGACTCAGATCAAGAACAGGATAGCAGGGCTTATCAATCCCGACTATGCTCCTGAGCGTGCCGACCTGTTCATACCGAGGTACCTTGCATTCGCCGAAACGCGCAACGCCGAGCGTACCCGTGAAATCTATCTCGAGACCCACAAGAAGATACTGCGCTTCGACTCCAAGGCCAAGCGGCTGTCCTTCGAGGACATCACCAAGTCATGGCTCGACCGCTTCGAGCACTACCTTTCGAGTGAGGAACACCTCGCACCGAACACCATAGCCATCCACCTGCGCAACATCCGCGCCGTAGTGAACGAGGCCATCGATGACGAGGTGACGGGCACCTACGCCTTCCGCAAGAAGAAAATCAAGTACCAGGCAACACCCAAGCGCTCCTTCACCCTCGAGCGGCTGCAGGAACTCTGGAACTATCCGTGCGAGCCTTTCCAGCAGAAATACATCGACGCCTTCAAGCTGTCCTTCCTGCTCATAGGAATCAACGTCGTGGATATCTGCAAGCTGACCTCCCAGAACATCGTCGACGGACGGCTGGAGTACATACGCTCCAAGACCGGACGCTTCTACAGCATCAAACTCGAGCCCGAGGCCATCGAGATACTGGAGAGGTACAAGGGCAAGGAACTGCTCTTCGGCCCTGCCGAGGGCTTCAAGAAGTACAAGACGTTCTCCAACTCCCTCGACCGAGGGCTGAAGAACATCGGGCCTGTCATCCAAGTCCCTAACCCTGACTGGAAGCGGGGATGCAAGAAACACAGATACCACATCGAGCGCACTTCCGCTTTCCCTGGCATATCGATCTACTGGGCTCGTCACTCATGGGCGACCATTGCCGCCGAGATAGACGTGCCTGACGCTACGATATCGGCAGGACTGGGGCACGGCCACGGCGATAAGACGACGGCCATCTATGTAAACTTCAGGCAGAGGAAAGTCGATGAAGCGAACAGGGATATCATCGACTACGTCTTGGGTGTTGTTAGGCAATGTAAAGGTAGTAATTTTTAGCGATATAGGCAAGTTATTTATTCTTTATATTATACCTATTATATATTATTAACTCCCAAAAGGATGGGCGGAGCCTGTTTCACAACGGTCCCCGCCCAAAGCATAAGTTATCGAGATTTTTGAGAATACTCTTACGAAAGGGCAGCGGTCCGTCACGGACGGCCACCCGAATAAACATTTTTTTTACTAACCTAAAACTATTAACTAACTACTAACTAATTAAAACTGTATAACTAAAAATTAGCACTAACCGCTGTTAGCTGCTTCTTTTTCTTCTTCTCAGGGAACAGGTTGAACGTCACTCCGATGCCTACGAAGATATCGAGGTTCTTGTTCCTGACCCCGTAGCCGTAGCCGGCGGTTACT
>Ga0310690_10000524_pt1 | contig 80056 bp, 73 predicted proteins | sample AusTroGonzalo_MG_2_FD_207661 | JGI IMG/M metagenome (GOLD analysis project Ga0310690, IMG submission 207661) | Bovine rumen microbial communities from tropical cattle in Woodstock, Queensland, Australia - Gonzalo_04 (v2) (version 2) | ecosystem: Host-associated > Mammals > Digestive system >...
CTGTTCCCCACACGCCGTTCCCGCACTGTTTGTTGCATACGCCCGCACATAGTAGGTGGTGTTGGGAGTCAATCCTGTCAAGTTGCTGGTAAATGTTCCCGTACTGTTGCCATTAGTGGTATGGCTGCCACTCACAGTCGGGTTCTGTGAGGTACTCCAACACACCCCGCGTTGCGTCACAGGTGCACCTCCATCGGAAGTGACATTACCGCCACAAGTGACAGAAGTCGGCTGGATATTGGACACATTATTCGTTGTAACTGTAGGTGCAACAGGATTGACTGTAACCGTAACACTTGCCGTAGCAGTGCAGCCGTAACTGTTGGTACCCGTAACGGTGTACGTAGTGGTGGATGAGGGAGACAAGGTTATGCTGGATATAGTTGCACCTGTGCTCCATTGATAATTGTCCGCTCCCGATGCCGTAAGCGTGGTACTTTGTCCATAATTGATGTTCGTATTACCTGTAATGTTGACATTAACCGGATTACATGCGGTAGTAAAGGTTCTCTGTTCACCATATCCTGTACCCACACTATTGGTGGCGTAAGCCCGTAAATAGTAGGTTGTGTTAGGTGTCAAATCTGTCATAGTGCTGTTGAAACTGCCCGTGCCGCTGCCATCATCAGTGTGGTTGTCGGCGATAGTCGGATTCTGGAAAGTGCTCCAGCAAATACCACGCATAGTCACAGGACTTCCACCACTATTGGTCACAAAACCGCCACCATCTGCTGAGGTGGCACTGACACTGGTTATTCTGGTGGTTACTGTCGGCACCGTTACGTCAAAAAGCAATGATAAAGTCTCATTGTCCACTTGCGCCTGAGTCACAACCTCACTTTCCAATAGCCTTTCGTCCACCACAGCGCTGCCAATATACTGCATTTCATCTCCTACATGGAACGGGTATCCGCTGGAAGCTTTGTCATTTTTCAAATAGATGGTGAAATCCCCGTTTTTGTCGGTCATGCCCAGATGCCGGATGGTATTTTTCGCACCGTAGCCTGTGTTTACCATCTTAATAGTCATTTGGCCATTGTCCACTTTGGCACTTAACAAATAGGTTTGAGGCGAGGAGAGTGTAGCCTGAAACAGGTGGGTGCCTGCAGACAATGCAGCAAACTTCTCTCCTACAGCCAAATGCCCCGTAATATCATATATTTCCAAAAGAACATCGCGGTCGTCCGGCAACTGCAAAGCAAATTCGGTGGTGCCGTCAAAGGGATTCGGAACGTTCTGCATCAGCTGCAGGTTCTGCCCAGTCTCATAGTCTTCAACGCCCACAGAGCCCAAAACCAGAATAGTGTCAGGATAATAAAGGACCTCTTCCCAAAGCTGGTCAAGATTGAAAACCTTCACTTGAGAGAGCGGGATATGGTATTGGTTTGTCCGATCCCTTCCTGTAAAGGTCACGGTGCGCACCTGGGCAAAAAGGCTTGTGCAGTAAGCCACGAATAAGAAAGCGGCTAATATTTTGTATAAATATCTCATATTTTGACTAAAAGATCTGATATTATTTGGATTCGTTTGCGCTGATGGCCAATCGAAGTCCGACAGCCAACGACTGATTGGTTTCAGGAAGACTGTTGCGGGCTTTGCAGCGGCAATATTCAGCATCGTAGGTAAAGCTACCACCACGCACCACACGCTTTGTTCCCGAAGCAGGGCCTGTTGGGTTGTTTGCATCATCGCCCGTATAGCTGCCGTACCAATCTGAACACCATTCCCACACGTTGCCGCTCATGTCAAACAACTTCAACTCATTGGAAGCACGTGTCGCCGACAAATGCATACTTCCATTTGCGTTGCCGCGATGCCATGCCACCGCATCCGCGTTGTTCCATCCGCTGTAGGCAAAGCCCCTCGAACGCTTTCCTCCACAAGCGGCATATTCCCATTCCGCTTCGGTAGGCATTCGGAACATCAAATCGGAATACTGGTTCAACAGGGCAATAAACTGCTGTGCCTGTTGATAGGAAATAAAATTGGCCGGATATTCATCGCCTTTCCCGTAATGTTCGGTCCACAACTCATTTTCACCCATAAGGGTCTTCCATTGTTTTTGGGTCACGGTCACATTCGCAAGATAAAAGCTTGATACGGTGACACGATGAGCAGGCATCTCGTCGGGGATACCGGTATTGTCGTCACCCATCTCAAAAGTGCCGCCTTCCACCAGCACCATGGATTTCACGATTTCTCGCACCACATCTTTAACCTCATTGGATAAATCATCACCGCTCCACTGGATCAACAATCCGTTGACATAGTTCAGTTGATGATTCTCATACTTGTATTGTCCCTTCACAAAATCGGGATCCCGTTCACAAGAGGCTGCAACAAAGACCAATGCAATGGTTAATATAATGGGAATAAAATTATTATATTTCATTATTCTAATTCTTTGACAGTTTGATTTTTATATTTTTTCCCAGTAGGGAAGCAATATCCCAATCCCATTCTGGCCTCTATGGTTTTGAAGTGGGTGGTGACGACTTCGGCGGTAAGGACAAACCCTTTGATGTCAAACAGAAGGCCCAAGGAGGCATCCACGCCATGAAGTGTCCACGACGGGTAGGAAAACCATTCGTTTTCATTGGTTTTGTACGTGAGTGTGCGGTAGCCATAGCCCACACCAAACAGCAGCGACAAAGGTTTGCAGGGATGTATCACAAGTCCGGCCTGGGCTGAGAAGCGGATGGCCTTCCTGTCGGACAGCCAGTAATTCTGTCCTTCCTCAAAGGGATGGTTCCATCCCTTGAAATGGAAATTGGTCATGAGATTCACATACCAGCCTGCCACTTTCATCTGTCCCACTTTGAAGCCGTACGACCAATCTTGCGAACTTCTTATGTAGGTATAATCATGGAAACCGTATGCGGCATCCAACGTGAGGAATGTGCTGAAGGGAATACTCTGAATTTTCTCTCTCCGTTCTTCCCGTTTAATGGATTGCTCCTTTTCTTTCGCTTCTTTTTCAAGTGCTTTTTCCCTTTCCTTGGCTTCCTTTTCCTGCGCTTTCTTTTGGGCTATCTCCTCTTCCTGCTGTTTGCGCTGTTTTGCACGCCAAGCTGATTCCGCATTGGCATCCACACGCACCATGAATGAAATATTGTCCCCAACGAGTTCCTCCAACTCGGCACGCACATTCCAAACGACAGTCTTGTGGCCTGGTCCCACAGTTTTGCCCACATCACCGGTAACATGCTGCAATTCCCAGTAACTTTCCCTCATGGACGTAGAGACCAAGACCGTGATGTCTGCCGCTTTATCCAAATCGTATGTTATTTCAATCTCATTACCCACCTGCCGGGCACTCACATTGGTGACGTTCTGGGCCGACACGGATGGTATCATGAGGATTAGTAGCAGAGCTATTGCGAGCTCTCCCCATATCGCGCGACTTCGTCGCTTGGGTGTCATCCCCCACATAAGCGACGAAGTCGCGCAATGTGGGGTTATTAGCACTTCGTGCGTTTTGTCCCTTCGGGACTGCTTAAGGAATGTATCTGTATTATACATTGTCAACTATTATCTATTAACTTTTGTTCAGAATCTCCATTCACTCCAACTCTCCTGCACCAATGGCGAGGTGTTCACTTCGGGGGTCTGGTCTTTGCGGTTTACACGCAAGCTGTTGTCTCCCACTTTCTTGCTTAAATAGTTGAACAATTCGGAATAAGAACACTCTCCGTTGGTGTCCTGCAATTTTTTGAGCAGAAAATAGGTAAACATACCGTGATGCTTTTCGCTATAGGGCAAGGCTGTCTGATCTGCAGAGGTGGCAGAGAAAACCACCAGATTGCCAGTCAAGGCATCTTTCTTAGGTGTAACTTTGATGCCACGGGAAGCCATAAGGCCGGCATCACGACCGCCACCGCTGAAACAGGCATCCAAGAAAACTGTAACCTTCTGTGCACCGGTATTACTCAACTTGTTATATAGTTCAAACAGCGGAACGGCGGTGGACAGACTGGAGGCATTCACATCCACTGGAATAAGATAGGGCACCTTGCTGTTTTCATCTGGGAATCCATGTCCTGCGTAATAAAAGATGATCTCTGCCTGAGGATCTCTTGCTGCCAAACGGGTTATGAAATCAATCTCCTGCTTCATTTTGGCAGCAGTGGCGTTTGTCAGAAGAACCATGTTGTTCACATCAACACCCAAAGTCTGCTGGCAATACTGATTGAAGACGGTAGCATCCTCCAATGCAAACGGCACATCCTGTTCGCTGTTAAGTCCGTTCTGATAAGAGTGATAGTCTTGATTTCCTATCACAATTGCATACCGATGCGAATTGCGGATTCCCGTCGCCGGAATATTCCGATCCACGTCAGACCGAAGCAGCACATCTTTAATGTTGGTTTGGGCTATCTTAGATTCCACCTCTATGACCCTGCTTGCAAGCGGCTGGTTCAGCGTCAAGTTAATATCTTTGTTCTGCGAATATTTGCCGTATTTCTCGCTAATGTTCACGGTTAGTGGCAAATAGCCACCTTGATATGCCCCACTCACAATCAGCGGAAAAGTGATAGTCTGCGTCTCACCGGGTGCCAATTCCTTGAACATGTAACTATCCTGTCCACTTATGTTGATGACATTATTGGGGTGTTCCAATTCCACCTGTACATTCTCAGCCAAGCCATGCTCGATGTTTTGAATCAGCACCTGAACATTAAACGGTTTTTGTTTCAATAAGTTACCGCCATCGTCACCAGAGACCACATAATCTTTGACCACGACAAGCGGTGCCTGGAATTTACGGGATTGAATTTTCAGCATATATTTTTCGGTGCTGAACCCCAACGGTTCATCCACATAAACCGTGTAATTCACCATGCCGTCCGCTGTGTTCATGTCTGTTGTGATGGGAAATTCTACTGTTGCGGTACTCCCAACTGGAATAACGGGGATCTTTTTATCTCCAAAGGAGACACCATCAGTGGTTCCAGTTGCAGAAATTCTGGCCACGAGCCCAATTCCGTTTCCAAAACCTACATTCTTGATTTTCATGACAATCTTACAACTTTCCTGGGCGTCCAAGGCATGGTTGCCGTCCATGTCCACAAAATAGGGCTCCTCCACTATCTCCCAAATCGGGGGCTTAACCTCTTTGGCAATATTGAAACTCATACGGGGCGAGGTCGCCTCAGATTGGGCGTACACATTGACACCTGTCCATAAAATCAATAAAATAGTAATCAAACAGTAAATCTTCTTCATCATTCGTTTGTAAGGCTGTAATCAATTTGAATTTGTCCGCTACGGGTCTGTTGCGTGCCGTCAGTAAATTTTACTGTCAGGCTCCAGTATAATATTTGGTTCGGATAAACATCTTTGTATTTCAACAAGTATTGCTTAACTGTTTTGTCGGACTGCTCCACAACAGTTTGATTTTGTTCATTTTTCACAATAAAATGAAGGGATTGGACATTATAGGTTTCCCATTCAAAATAAAAAGTCTTTTCCAGATTCTTGCACAGCACGGAATAATTGCTTTTGCTTGGTCTGACTATCGTCAAATTATTGGCAATCTGTGTGCTCGCATACTGTTTTTCCAACTTTTGGGCAGAATACACCTTCTCTTGTGCTGAAACAGCCTCATTATCAGCATTGTTTTCTTCAGATTGTTCTTCCGATACAGTTTCCTTCTGTTTTTGTGTTGTTTGTGTCACCATGGGCTCTGTTGTCAGTTTTGGTTTTGCCACAACTGTGCTATCCTCACCATTTTGGGCAAAGTGCTGTTCAGGACTGTCATGTTTCAAGAGAAAAAACAGTGCTACGGCGACTACGCACACAATGGATGCGGCAGCGGCCCATATCACTTTCATCCTTGATTTGCGAATAGATGGAGCGACGCTTACCATTTTCTGCTCTCCAGCACTCAACACCGACTTAATTTGTTCCTCAGCTCTTTTCAGGTTTGGATTTACTACAGGCTGGGTATCAGCTAATTGAGCCGCTTCCCCTATGGCTGTCATTTCCTCAAGCAGCGCAACATCTTCGTTCATGCTTTGGAAGATCAGCGAATTTTCTTTCTCACTGGTCTTGCCTTCCATGAACTTGGAAAGGAGTTCGTCCGAAATATAGATATTACTCATGACCTGTAATCTTTTAATAATTTTCTCAACTGCACCATCGCTCTGCTCTTCACCGTGTATGTGTAGTCCACCGAAAGATTGTGTGCTTTTGCAACCTCTTGTACCTCAGCTCCTTCCAATATAAGTTTCCGCGCCACCTCACGTTCGGTGGCATTTTTCAAACTTTCAATGGCTTTGCGCACATCCATCCTGACATGCTCTTCACAGGCTTGTTTGTATTGCAGAATTTTATCATCCCACTGTTCATATATAGTGATAAGCCCGTTGGAATCTATCTTGGATTTCTTGAAATTCAGAAAAAATCGGTAAGAAACTACCGATACCCAGGTGTTGAGCTGGGCCTTGTCAGGATTGAAGGAGCGCAGTCGCCGCCAATTGTCCTGTTGCAAATAAATAAATAACTCATGCACCAGCTCCTGGACACTTTGCTCATAAGGGAAAATCTTGTAAACATGGTATTCGAACACACTGTAGAATTTCTCATAAAAGAAGTAGATGATCGCTTTCTCGTCATTAGCGAGAAGCAACTCAACAAGATGGGAGTCTAAAAGGTTCTTGTCAAAGTGTATCGACACTTCCACTTGCCCTGTTACGTGTCGGGTCCAACTGTTGATGAGTATTCTTTTTTTCAACCGCACACAAAAAGAAAGTGGAGCCTAATTCCGACAGCATCCTCACGGTAGGGCCTAGACTTCCCCATTTGCAAGATACTGAAGAAAAAGCCCCACCTATTTGGCAACAAATACTCAATAGGCAAGCTTTATTCTCGATATCCGTGCAAATGTTTGTGAATTGTCTAGGTTCACCGTAACGGATAAGCGAAAACTCGCTTTCTTTTCAATAAAAACCGTTGCCCTGCTTCACGGCAGAACAACGGGGCAAATATAATAAAAAAATGTATAGTTTTTATTGGATTTGTAAGGGCGAATGATTATTCGCCCCTACCACGTATTACCGCGCGTAATAATCGATCACCTCTTCCAATGTTTTCTTGCACACCGGACAAAAATCATTGTACCGGATCTGGTGCATGGTGCAGTGTTGTGCGGGACGATACACACCTTTGGCTACGTAGCCACCGCCTTCATACACGCCCAATTTGTCAAATTCCGGAGTTCCTTTGCCCGTGACAGGCGTTGGTATCGGCGTGTTTTCATCCAACATATTCTTCCATTTGGAATCGAAATCCACCAACGTGGTGAGATTGGGTTCCACAGGTTCTATACCGGCAGGATAGAAATCTTGCACGGATACTTCTGAAGTGTAATATTCGTCTGCTAGACCGCCGATGAGGTGCCCCATTTCGTGCACAATCACATAGTCGGGATATTGACCGTGGTTGTAAACGGTGCAGTAGAAATTGTAGATTCCGCCGCCACCGTATTTCTCGCTATTACAGATAATTACAATGGCATCAAAAGGTGCGTCATCAGCGACATCATACAGATTCCAAACGCCCAGACACATCAGATAGCGATCCAAGTCCAAGGCATTGTAGGCCGTGTTGATCAGCGTTTTCTTATAAATATTGTTTTGCGGTTGCGTGATGCCTGAATCTTCAGAATATCCCTTAATGGCCCGGATGTTTACCTTTTTCTTCATTTCCTTATAGGGAGAACAATTCATCACGTACGAAGCGAAGCGTTTCATGTCTTTCTTCAGCAGTTTGGCGTCGCTCTTGGCGTAGCCGTCAGGGATGAAGAGAATGTCGATGGCCTTGTCGGGCGTGTTGCCAATGTGCAGGTTCATGGTTGGATAATTCTTTACTAACGGCTCTGTCGGGGTCGTGTTCGGGTTGAAGTAGCTTTCGGAAAGCACTGTACCCACGCGTTTGCGGTCGTAAGATGTGAATTTCAGTTTCACTGTTTGCTTCGGAAAAGGCACGTTCACCGACTCCTCCATGGAGGCTATTTCGGTCTCGCCCCTTTCGGTGGTGCGGTACTCGGTAAACAGGCATGAGTAGCTGCGGCTGTAGAGCAGTTTGTTGGACACGGAGTCGAACAACTCAACCACGATGTCGCCGTACATGTCGGGCTCAATCAGGAACTGGCGCGTGCCGTTCCAAGTGCCACCGGCCGTGAAATGGTCGATTTTCAACGCCTCCTGCGTTAAATTGCCGATGTGAAGATAGTTCACACGCAGGTTCTTGTTTTCAAAATATTGATCAAAATGCTGTGCAAATGTTATTTCCAAGCAAAAAAAGAGGGTGAAAAGGGTGAAGAATAATTTTTTCATTTCTTAAAAGGGTTATGTTTCAATTTTTTTTCTATTTTTGCGGCCTCAAAAAAGCCACTTTAGCTCAGTTGGTAGAGCGACGCATTCGTAATGCGTAGGTCGCGAGTTCAAGTCTCACAAGTGGCTCCGGCAAGGGGCATGAAAGTGCCCCTTTTTTTATAGCCGTTCTTTCGGTCTGTTTTGGCGACAAAAATACGAAAAACTCCGTTTGCACACATGAGTCTCACCTTCCGCCCCATACAAATTGAAGATCAGTTTTTGTTCCGGCAGCACTTGCAGGACTGCGGGCGCGTATGCGACCATGTTTTTGCCAACCTTTTCTGCTGGCGGGAGTATTATGGCAACCAGTGGGCCGCGTGCGCCGACCGACTGATTATTCGCTCACAGTCCGCCGCAAACCATAGCTTGCCCAGGTATATGATTTATCCCAACATCCACACCTCATCCCTGCCGCAAATATTGGAGCAGATTAGAGAAGATGCCGGTGAAGACGGATATATCCTGTTGCAACTCTCTGATAAAGAGCAGCAAACGCTTGAACAACTTTATCCCGATGGTTTTCTGTACGACAATCTCCGTTTCAGAGCGGATTATCTGTATGAAACTCGTGCCTTTCAGACTTTCAGCGGGCGGAAACTGGCCGCCAAGCGCAATCATGTCAACAAATTCAAGTCGCTATATTCCTATCATTACGAGCCGCTTATGCCCAAACATTTCGATGCGTGTCTGCAACTTCTGCACCAATGGCGTGACCTTTACACGGGTGACACAACGCATCTGAATATGGAAGAAATAGCCATCCGTCGCTTTTTGGATCATTTTGAAGAATTCGGATTATTGGGCGGCGCGTTGTTTGTGAAGGAGAATCTCGTGGCGTTTACGCTAGGGTCGCCCATCAATAGCCATACCTTCGATATTCATGTGGAGAAGGCTGACGCACGATATGAGGGCGTTTTCCCGATGATCAGTCAGCAGTTTGCGTTGCACCTGCCGCCGCAATACACCCATATTAACCGAGAAGAGGATTTGGGGTTGCCTGGCTTGCGGCAGTCGAAGTTGTCGTACCAGCCGTTGCAATTGGTGGAGAAGCGTACCGCCAGATTAGCAGATGATAATTTGCGGGATATTGTGCAGCTGTGGCAGGCGTGCTTCCACGATGAGACAGCGTTTGTGCACACGTGTTTGTCGCGCTACTATGACCGCCGACGTGTATTCACGCGCAAGGTGAACGGGCGTGTGGTCGCTGTTTGTCTGCTCATCCCGTGCGAGTGCGAAGTGGGGCGGGTGGGCTATTTGTATGGCATTGCGACGGAGGAGGCGTACCGCCGGCAGGGGTTGGCGGGCGCGGTGATACGCGAAGCGATAGGGTATGCGCGGGCGTGCGCCATGGACGCAGTGGCCCTGATACCGGAGAATGAGGATTTACGGAGATATTATGAGAAGTTTGGCTTCTTGGCGCACGCCCTGCCCGTGCGGTTCACCAGCGACTGCGACTTGGGCACAGGCGAAGTTACGCGCGACTTAGCCTCCGTTCTATGGCTGAACGAGGCTCACCCGGAGGTCGGGGCATTGACACTCACGGCGGAGGAGTGAAAAGTGATTGCAATTTAACAATTAATAGTTAAAACATGTTGATTTACAATGTGTTAAAGAAATATTTTTATCTTTGCCGGCTCTTAACAGATCGGCTTTGAAAGCAAAACAAGACGATAGACATAGGATAAACCTTTCTACAGAAGTGGCTTTTCGCTGTCCAAATGGCGGAGAGGTAGTGATTTATAATGCCATAGACCGTGAAACAGACGACTTTCAGCGCATTTTAGTGTGCGCTAAGTTTTTTGCTAATCAAGGCAAGACTGTCGTAATGACCCCTAAACTGGATGTTCCTTATAAGAACCCTGCGTATGACATGATATACGGCAGTCTGAAAGGCACCCCCTATTATGGCAAATGCCCTGATTTGTGGGTGGATGGTGATTGGTATGAACATGAAGGATATGTCCATTACAACCCTAAGACAAATTTCGCGAATATGTGCAGAAGGGGATTTCGCCAATCAAGCAGAATTATTGTTGAAGATTGTGGATTGACTGATGGTTACATGCTTCGTTCCATTGAGGGACAATTGCGTGCCGGAGTCAAAATCGTGGAACTATGGGTACACACTCTGACAAAATGCAGACTAGTATATAAACTGAAGGCTGACATATAATATTGTCAGCCCAGTATTCGTCGAATCCGCAGAATCGACAGCCAAAGCTAGCTTTGACTCCGCTGCAAAAGTACACATTTTTTCATACGGCAATGATGTCGGCCGTTTTTTTCTGTTTTTTTCCTTATCTTTGCCCCGTTGTTCGCTCTGAAGTCTGAAACAGGCGGAGGGGGAATGACATATTATATTGAAAAGAAAGCGAGTTTTCGCCTATCCGACGAAGTAAATCTGGACAATTTACTGATGATTACTCGGATATCGGGAACCAAGCTTGCCTATTGAGTATTTAATTGCCAATCAGGTGGGGCTTGTTCTTCAGTATCTAGTAATCGGGGAGTCCAGACCCTACTTCGTGGATGCTGTCGGATTATAGCTCCACTTTCTTTTTATGTGTTCTTGAAAGTTCAAATTAAAACATGCAGGGAAGCCGAAAACTGCAGCATAGAGTAAGTGAATAAAAAAATCAAAGACATGGATAGTGCATTATGTTATGATTCAGAAAATAAGCGTCTTTATAAAGGTGTTGAAGGCTCAAATGATTGCCTTATCCCAAAGCACGATAAAAAAGGGTATAAGACATTTAAGTACTCTATTCCAAGCGAACCTATAGAAATCGTGATTTCGTCAAATCTCCATTATCAAGGAGCGTCTTTTCTTTATGCAAAAATATTGTTAAAAGGGAAGTGCGTGTTGAATTTCCAAGATATACAATCCTTGTACTTGTTAAATCATTGCAGCCTAGATACTTTTCAAGTGTCTGCTGGGAATTGGGACGAATTGTTTGATATTATCATAAAAAACTATCAAAATCTGCACTATACAAACGAAAGTGATATTGAGAAATATTTAAATGAATTAGATGAAATTGTTTTGAGCGAAAATATATTTGTGTTCCGCAACAAAACCAGCGAAAAACCAACTGAATGGAAAGGGACATTCCTTGTGCTGTTTCATTCTATAAATAGATTGACAAATATCATAAAATGCAAGTGTGATTCAGTGATAGAGGACAACACTTTCTTTGAAAATAGGCTGTTGTTGTCTTGTAGAAACTATTTACAAAGATTTGCAGATTGTTATCCGACATGGGAAAAGGAGGAAGGGGATTCCCGCCTGAAACAATTCTCGGAAAAACTGCTTGTTGTGTGTGTGTATATCAAAAAATACGGGAAGCCTTTTGAATATGTGGATTTATTGACCACAAATCAAAAAAAATGCAATTAATAATCTTTAAAAACTGATGCGCCGACAGGATAAAAATGGCACAAAGCAAATATGGGAATAAAAAATTTGGCAATGAATGTGAATTTTTCTGCAATGCCCAACTCTCGCACGGCAGAACAGTTCTTAGAAAATGCAAACTCATTGTATAATTACTGCTCAAATCATGTGGAGGAATTATTATCTTTAAGTGATAACGATGGCTATCACACTGGTATGGCATTCTATAATATAATATCTAAATTAGAAGAATCAGGTAAACAAGAACAATTGTCACACGATGACAAAAAGCTCAAGTTCTCTCTATATTGCGAGGTGTTATGCCTATGTAAAGGAATACAAATGGGAACTATGCAATCTTGTATTGCAGCTGATACACTTATCCACACAATTGATTATTACAAGGAGAGGTTTTTCATTCAAATATTCATGGGATTAACAGGTACACTTGAAGAAATACTTAGGTGTAATCCAGATGATCTCAAAAAAAGAGTTGAAACTATATATAAGCATATTAAATACTACCTTATCCAAATCACACGAGCGGAAGATGCATTCAAAGATGCAAATATTGAGGCATGTAGAAAAGGAAAACGATATTTGAATGCAATGTATGAAAGCGTAAAAGATTCACTCAACGGATATCGTTCACTTGGAATCTTATAACAAAAGCCAAAAATATCATGCAAATAAACACAATAAGCGCGGATTTAGGCTTTGAGAAAGCCGACCGTTATCTACCTGTAAGATTATCGACCACCTACTTTGACGAAATAGGCGAATGCATGTGTATTGTTGCAAATAGGGCAGATGGGATGACAACAGACATAATAGAAAATGCCGATTCCGAAGTGTTTGTTGCCTTAATGAACCCAAGATTATATGAAGAGATAAAACGCAAGGTGTTAAATATGGATTTTTGGACACCAAACACTTGGTACAATACTCTCAACGGCTATGCAGATGGTAAAATGAGAAAAATTCATTTGGAAGGTGGTGTGTTTTAATAAACTGCAACATGAAACATTTAGCAATTTTTCTCCTCTGCCTCTTCACCCTCTCATCCTGCACCACCCCAAAAAAGATTGCAGACGGAAACGGGGAGGTCAGATGGCCGGATTTCATGCGGGAGTGGGCGACGGATTATGAAATCAATGACAGCCAAAGGGTATCGCTTATCAATTTGATAGATTCTGTGTATTATTTTTTTGAGGATAGTACACAACCTGTCGAAGCCCATTCCGGTCAGGTGTGCCGAATGGTGGACCGAGTAGCTGATGTCATCGCCAATGACTCCGTATTTGAATTCACCCTGATGATGCGGGCTACAGCATCCAATTTCTTGTTGCAAGCATCGCGGGATGACCGGTTTTACCAATGCGATTGTTCCGGCGAGTCGCTCTCCCGCTTTGTGGAATGGCAAACAGTATCTTCAACAGATGTGGAACTTATGTGCTACACTATTATACCCACATCTTGGCAATCCCCTTGGCACTTTGCCAACATAATTTTGACTGCCGGGAAAGATGGAGAAGAACCTCTTTCAAGTATCGTCATTACCAACTACGAGGATTTTCGGATGGACAGTATTCAAATCACTTTCTATGATAGTGTATATACTGTGCTGGATGTTGTATATGAAAATGAAGTATATGTCGATTCCACAAATGCGGCAGGAGGCGTTAAGACTTTGCTCATACCTTGCAAGTATTTGATGCAAATGTTGTCGCACTCCTTGTTTGTGGATGTCTCATACAAAACAAAAGAAGGATGGTATTCTATGAAAGGGAGCCCTGGCGCAAGTTTTAAGGAACAAATAGAGGATTGTTCCCGATTGAAGAGGATAATGGATGAACTTCCGCACTGAAAACGCCTTATTCCCGCACACCTACGGCGTGCGAAACCCCACGCATATTCCCAACGCTAACAAGCTATGCAGTCCTGACGGACTGCGAAAGGAGGGTGATAACATGTGGGAAAAGCACTGGTTAACACCCAAATGTCCGGACTTGCCAGAGTATATTGTGGGCGGTAGTCGGTAACCAGTGAACAGTCAAGGGCGTGGCCGTGGGGCTGCGCCCTTTGGTTTTGGGTTTTGGGCAAGGGGTGAGTTTAACAGGTACATGAGGTAAAAGAGGAAAAGGAGGTGAAAAAGGGGCTATTTTAGACACCTCCCTTTTCGTGTAAAAAATTTTGCATATATGCGAAATATTCAAAAAAAGATTATCTTTGCGGCGTTAATACAACAATTATGAAAACAGCAAAACTTAAAATCATAGAACAAAGTGACAAAGTCGGTTTATATTCCATTTGCTTTGATGGTAACGACCTGACCGAATACGAAAAATTTGTGAAAAAATTCTTGAATGATGCTACACTAAACAAGGATTTCCAAAAAGTGTTCAGGGCTATTCATAGAATCGTGGCAAACGGTGCTTTGGAACGGTATTTTAGACCCGAAGGCAAAGTCAAGGATCATTTGACCGCACTTTCAATTGATTCAAAAATCCTGCGCTTGTATTGTCTGCGCATTTCGGATCAGATATTAATTGTAGGGAATGGTGGAGCAAAAATCACAAGGACGTATGAAGAGGATGTGGAATTAAGCGGCTATGTGATGGATTTGCAGAAGTTTGATCAAATTCTCGCACAAGAACTTGCAAGAGGTAAGGTCAAAATTGAACAAAATGTCATTACAGGAATAGAAAGTACAACTTTTACGATATGAGACCAAAGAATAATATTAAGATTTACAGTCAGGTCGTACAAGACGCCTACGATAGCATACCCACTCTTGATTGGGCTACTGATGCCATATCGGACGGTATTGCTGGTCGCATAGAAGCAGTAATGAAGGAAAAGGGAATTAACAAAAAGGAGTTGGCGGCTCGCACCCACAGACGTCCGTCCGATGTCACAAGATGGTTGGGCGGCGGTCATAATTTCACCTGTCGTACCATAGCCCTTATTGAACAAGCTTTGGGAGTTCCTATTATTATGATTGCCAAATAGTCCGCTGCCTTCGCGATTAGAACAGGGGATAGTAGTCAGGGTACAGTGATTAGAGAATAAATTTCAAGGGCGTGACCGTGGGGGTGCGCCCTGTTTTTTTATTCATCTTTTCTCACCACAAAACCAATGGGAGAGGCCTGGGGAGTTAATTGTTTCTGATTATAATCCGCCTGCAATTGCGCCATTGCATCGTTTAGGCTCTCTATCTGTGCCGAAATACTATTCTGCTCTTTTGAAATCATTTCATTGATGTCGTTTTGATATCGCAGCGTTTCGTACATTTCAGATTTGAGCTGTGCTGTCCTCGTCCGTTCTTTAAGGTGAAAAAATTGCACCTTAAAAATGCGCGACCTGATGGCTTCAGGACTAATAATGTCAATTTTGTTATTCATATTGCTAAAGATAACTTAGTAGAAATATCGGTTGCCGCAAAGATACAACACCCCAACCTTTTTTCAAAGGTTTTGACAAAAACAATATTATCGTAATAATCAGTGAATTAGAAAATTACAACGTGTATTATTAAGAATTGGTTGTTAACGTGTGGTGGCAAAGTTGGAAGAAATGTTGGGGGTTCCGACAGCGGTTAGAGACACGGTTTGTTTTGGAGGTTCCGCCGCAGAGGCGGCGGAATGGTGGGGGTTCAGCGGTGCGTATGTGGCGTTTCGCGGCGGGTTGATTCAGTGCTTCGGCGCGTGTGTGTCGTGCGCCGCGACCCATCGCACAGGCCGTCCCGCACCCAGGGGTTGACACCCCTGGTTATCGCTCACACCCTGCACGGGAGTGCAGGGTTGCGCGTCGGGCGGCCTCTCCGAGGCATACGGCATCATAGCCACAGACCTGCTGCAAGAGCTGAGTCCTGAAGGGAGACCTCCCATTGGTAGCCTCACACGGCAGTGTGAGGTACCGGCGATGCAGCGCATGGCCAATCGCGGCGCGGGAGTCGCGTGCACCGAAACACAATGTTTGCCCGCCGCGAAACGCCCATCATTATCCACCAACCCACCACCATTCCGCGCTTTGCGCGGAATCTCCAAGACAGTGGTTGTTTTCAAAGATTATGTAAATTCTTACGCAAAAAACTTCTCCCTTACTTCATCCCAAACTTCGTCTGGCAACTTTGCACCGATGTGCTCGATGACATGGCCGGCTAAGTATGCGGCCAGTTCGCCAGCCTTTTCAGGGGTGTAGTCGTTCATCAAGCCGTACAGGAATCCGGCAGCGTAAATGTCACCGGCGCCGGTGGTATCTACAGCCTTTACAGGGATTACGCCCACCTGCGTAATCTCGCCGTTCATCTTGATGAAGGAACCCTCTTTGCCGACTTTCACGATGGCCACAGGGCAATATTGCGACAGCACTTCCAAAGCTTCCCGGCCCTCTTTGCCCGTGAAAGCCTTGGCTTCTTCCTCGTTGGCGAAGATGATATCCACATAGTCCATCAACAGCATCTTCACGAAATCGTAGTTGGCTTCGATGATGTTGTAGCTGGCCATGTCCATGGAAATTTTCAACCCTTTTTCTTTGGCAATCTGGCAAACCTTCAGGATGAGGTCGTGGTTGAAGATAAGATAACCTTCCACATGGATGCAATCGTATTGATCAAATACCTTGGGATCCAGCTCGTCGGGTGTCATCATGGCGGCGGCGCCGAGGTAGGTGGCGAAGGTGCGCTCGGCATCCTGTGAGATGAAGGTGGTAGCAATGCCGGTATCGACATCCGACTCGATCATGTGCGGAGTCACATGGAAACGCTCCATCTCGCGGCGGAAGAAGCTGCCCATCTCGTCGCGGCCAATCTTGCCAATATAGCCCGCCGGAGCACCCAAACGTGCCAATCCGTGAATGGTGTTGGACGTTGAACCGCCCGTGGCGCACGACTGTTGCATATTCTTGATATGTTCATGCAACTCTTTTTTCCGGTCTGCGTCAATCATCACCATGCCGCCCTTGTCCAGGCCGTTTTGTTTCAATATTTCATCATTGTCAATGTTCAATAAAACATCAACTAAAGCATTACCTATTCCTAAAATCTTTTTCATATTTCTGTTTAAAAAATTAACACTCTTTTGCTTTGAATGCTACTGCATACAACTTGATTTGCTTGATCATGGAAGCCAGACCGTTGGAGCGAGTGGGGGACAAATGCTCTTTCAGCCCGATGGCGTCCAGATAATGGAGATCATTGTCGATAATCTCCTGCGGCGTGCGCCCTGACAAAACCCTAATCAGCAGATTTACAATGCCTTTTGTGATGATAGCGTCGCTGTCGGCGGTGAAGAACACCTTCCCATCACGGTAGTCGGCGTGCAGCCACACCTGCGATTGGCACCCGTCAATCAGAAATTCCGGAGTTTTGTATTGCTCGTCGATCATGGGCAGCTCCTTGCCAAGCTCTATGATGTAGTTGTATTTGTCCATCCAGTCATCAAATAGCTCAAATTCTTCTATCAGAGCCTCTTCCACTTCTTTCATTGTTGCCATAACAGTATTTTTTTATTTTTGTGTATCTTCTTGATTTTCAGCATGTATGATTTTCTCCCACTCCAAAGCATGCGGGACGATGGGGTTAATATATTCGAAAACTAACGATTTTTCTTTGGTTTCTTTCTTGATGATGATTTCGTGCGGGTCAATCATATCAATCAGATAGAAAAGGACGCTGAAGACCAGAATCACCTTGCCCGCTCCGAAAAGCAAGCCAAAAATATGGTCCACCGCCCCGGGAATCACCAGTTTCACAATCTTACACATCATTTTTCCAGCCAAATGCACCAAAAACAGAACGATAAAAAACGTTAATGTGAAAGATATTTGTTTTGCAAAGGGCATGTCGGGTAGCCAAAGTGCAATTGAATCTGAAAAACGATAGGCGGCCCAAACACCGAGGATTAGTGCCAAAATGGAGGTCAGCTCGTAAATGAGGCCCTTACGGAACCCCAAAAAGGCAAACCAGCAAATCGGAATCAACACAAGGTAATCGAGCAGCGTCATACACTATAGTTTTTGTCTGATTCTTTGGGTTAGCGGTTGGGCATAGATGAAATCGTTGAGTTCTTTGCTGTCGGAGGTCAGCACATTGTCCTTGTTGCCGCGCCAAGCCAGATGTCCTTCGTAGATGAAGGAGATGGTTTCTCCGATGGTGATGACGGAGTTGAGGTCGTGGGTGTTCACCACCGTGGTGATGCCGAACTCGTGTGTGATGTCGGTAATCAATTCATCAATAACGAGGGAAGTTTTAGGGTCAAGGCCGGAGTTGGGCTCGTCGCAGAACAGGTACTTCGGGTTGCAGGCGATGGCGCGCGCGATGGCGGCACGCTTCTTCATACCGCCACTCAATTCGGCTGGATAAAGATTGTTCACATTGTGAAGATCCACTCGTTCCAAACAGAAGTTAACCCGATCCAACTTTTCCTTGTCCGTCATATTGGTGAACATATCCAGCGGAAACCCCACATTTTCCTGTATGGTCATGGAGTCAAACAATGCGGAGCCTTGGAACACCATGCCCATCTCGGCGCGGAGCAGCTGCTGTTCTGCAGTGCCCATGTGGTGGAAATCGCGGTTGTTGTAGAGTACCACGCCCTCCTCAGGGGAGTGCAATCCCACCAGACATTTCATCAGCACGGTCTTGCCCGATCCGGAACGCCCGATAATCAGGTTCACCTTACCTTCCAAAAAAGAGGTGTTGATGTCAAACAAAACCTGTTTGTCACCAAAATATTTCGATATATTGTTTAATACTATCATATTACAACATTATTTGGGTGACCAACACGTTCAAAATCAAAATAATGACACTGGAAACCACTATTCCTTGGGTATTTGCTATACCCAATTCCAATGCGCCACCATCAATTTTGTACCCATAAAATGAGGCTACTGATGACATGACAAAAGCGAAAATAAATGTTTTCACTATGGCGTAAACCACATCATATACCCGGAAAAACGAGATGAGTCCGTCCAAAAAATCGTATGTGGAGACGCACCCTGTTATGGCTACGGTGATGTAACTGCCGACCAAAGCGAAAAAAATACTGAAAATAATCAGGATGGGATTTACAATAAGAGAGGCCACAATCTTGGGCAATACTAGGTAGGATGCCGGATTGATACCCATAACTTCCAGGGCATCAATCTGTTCTGTTACCCGCATACTTCCTATTTCCGCCGTAATACGGGATCCAAGGTTGCCTACCAAGAGCAAACTGATGATAGTGGGACACACTTCCATCACGATAGAGGTGCGTGTGATAAAACCGACGGTCCAAGTTGGGACCCAGCTGCTCTCAATCTGCATGGCCGTCTGGGTGGTAATAACGCTTCCTATGCCAATGGAGACGATGCTCACAATCAGCATGGAGCCGATGCCCATAGCATCCATCTCAAAGACTAATTTCTTGAAGAAGATGCTCCATTTGTCAGGTTTGGAGAACACCTTTTTCAGGAAAATAAAATAATCGCCGATAGTGATAAATAAATGCTCTATCATTATGCCGTGTTAAGATGGTGCAAAAATACACCTTTTTTTGTACTTTTGCGCCTGCAAAACCAACTAGCATGAGACCCGTTGTAACCTTAATCAGTGACTGGAGAACGCGCGACCCGTATGTGGCCATGTTCAAAGGCAAGCTGCTGACCGCTATTCCCGATGCGGAGATCATTGACATCAGTCATGTGGTGGACTTGTACAACATCAACCAGACGGCGTTTCTCACCTTGCAGAGTTACCGCAACTTTCCTGAAGGTTCCATCCATATCCTGCTGACCAACGCCTCGGCCACATCTGCTTTTTCGCCTGTGGTGGTACCTTACGACGGGCATTATTTCATCGGGGAGGACAACGGCATTTTCTGCCTCATGTTCAATCTTCATTTTCCCATCACTGGCCACCAGTATTCTGGCAGTACGCCTGGCGCGCTGGATAGAATCATTGAGCTGACACAGGCCGTGAAGGAAGAAAAGATGGAATCTGTTACAACGGAATACACGAATTTCAAGAGAATGTTTGCCGCATTGCCGATACATTTTGACAATGACCGAACCATTGAAGGGGAGATAGTGTACATCGATGCCTATTTCAATGCCATCACAAACATTCCGGTCAGCATGTTCAAAGAAGCGGTAGGCAAAGGTTCCTTCCAAGCCACCATTCATTCCAAAAAGGAATGGAAATGCCAGATTTATCACGACAATTATCGCCCGGAAGAGGAATTCTATTTTACGGGTAATGCATTAGGATGTCTTGAAATTGCTATGTATCAAGGCAATGTGGCCATATTGGCCGATTTCAAGGTGGGCGACAAAATCACCATCAAATATTAGAAAATGGTTACGGTAGCGCTGATTCAGTCCGATATCCGGCCTCATGATGTGGAGGCTAATCTTAATCATTATGAGCATTTACTGAAAGAGAAAATTCAGGAATCCGTTGATTTAATGGTGTTTTCTGAAATGTTCAATTGCGGTTTTTCCATGGATTTTGATAAAAATGCCGAGACCATGGAGGGCGAAAGTGTGGCATTCTTGAAAACTATTGCGCAGCGTTACCAGTGTGACGTGGTGGCCACGCTTCCTATCCGCGAGGGGGAGAGCATTGTCAATCGCCTGATTTGGATGTCGCCTGAGCAGATTTTGGGTTGGTATGACAAAAAACATCTTTTTTTAGGATCAGAGCAAAGAATATGCACATCGGGGAACAAGCGCACGATTGTGGAAAGTTTAGGCCAGCGTTGGCTGCCGCTTATCTGCTATGATGTCCGCTTTCCCATTTGGAGTCGCAATCATCTGCAAAATAATACATTTGAATACGATTGTCTGATTTATACCTGTAACTTTCCTGCGCCCCGCGAGCAGGTGTTACTGAAACTGGCTACGGCGCGCGCTATCGAAAACCAGGCATACGTGTTGGTGGTGAACCGCATCGGTTGTGATGGCGAGGGTCACGCGCACGCGGGTGGCACAGCGGTCATCTCGCCCCATGGCGAAATTTTGTGCCAAGCGGAACCCAATGGAGAACAGGTGCTGACCTACGCGCTGGATTTTGACGCCTTGAAACAGCTGCGGAAAAGTTTTCCAGTGGCGAGACAATGGGATTAGAAGGGAGAAGAGGAGGAAAAGAGGAGAGGAGGAAGAAAAAATCCCCTTCTATTATAGAAGGGGTGGCCGTAGGCCGGGGTAGTAATATTGATTCTTATGCATTGATTTTCAAGATATTACAAAAAATATTTTTTTATATGCTGTTTGAATCAAAAAAATTGTATTTTTGCAGCCTCAAAACTGAGATGGTGCTGTAGCTCAGTTGGTAGAGCAACGGACTGAAAATCCGTGTGTCACTGGTTCAATTCCCGTCAGCACCACAGAGCCTCGAATTTTTCGGGGCTTTTTTGTTTTCACAGCCTTCCATTTTTTGTATATTTGCCCCCGCTTTATTTCATCTTAACCCATTAAATTCGTACACTATGAAAGAAGAACTGTTGAAACGATTTTCCAAGTATATTTCATACGCCACCACCTCTGATGAGACTTCCGAAAAATATCCCAGCACGCTGGCGCTGCTGGACTTCGCCGACGTGATGGTGGAAGAACTCAAAGCCATCGGCATGACGGAGGTGGCAAAAGACCAATATGGCTATGTGTCAGCCTTGTTGCCGGGCAACGCAGGTGGCAACGAGCCTACCATCGGGTTCATCGCGCACATGGACACGGCGCCCGACATGCCGGGCATCGCCGCGCCGCGCATCATCGAAAACTATGATGGTAAGGACATCATGCTGGATGCAGAAACCAACACGGCCCTCACCTTGGCCGACTTTCCGGAATTGGCCGGCTACAAAGGACAAACCCTGCTTACCACGGACGGCAAAACATTGTTGGGTGCCGACGACAAAGCCGGCATGGCCGAGATTGTCTGCGCCATGGAATACCTCATCCAACATCCTGAAATTAAACATGGTCCAATCAAGGTAGCTTTCACGCCCGACGAGGAGATTGGCCAAGGGGTCAAGTACTTTGATGTGGAGAAGTTCGGTTGCGACTATGCCTACACTATGGACGGCGGCGCCATCGGCGAGCTGGAATATGAGAACTTCAACGCAGCTTCCGCGGTGATCAAGATTCAGGGACGTAATATCCATCCGGGTTACGCCAAGAACAAGATGGTGAATTCCCAGCTTATTGCCATGGAGTTCAACAGTATGTTACCCGAGTTTGAGCGTCCGCAATACACACAGGATTACGAAGGATTCTTCCTGCTCATTCACATGGAGGGCAGCGTGGAGAACAGCCAGCTCAATTACATCATCCGCGACCACGACAAAGAGAAGTTCGAAGCCAAGAAGAAACAGATTCAGCAGATTACGGACTACCTGAATGTGAAGTACAATAATCGCCTGACGTGCGAGATCAAGGATCAATACTACAACATGCGTGAGAAGGTGGAACCGGTGTTTTACGTGGTGGAGCGCGCCATGAAAGCCATGGAGAAGGCGGGCGTGAAACCGATGGTGCAACCCATTCGCGGTGGCACCGACGGCGCAAATCTGTCGTTCCGCGGGTTGCCGTGTCCCAACATTTTCGCGGGCGGACACAACTTCCACGGCAAATACGAATATGTGCCGCTGGAGTCCATGGTGAAAGCCACGGAGGTCATCCTCAACATCGCAATGGTTTAGCGAAAACAAAAAGGAGACGCTTTCCTGCGTCTCCTTTTTTATATCCGATTACTCTTTAAAAAAGATTTTCTCGGGAACGATGTACGCGTTGGGGTAGGTCAGCTGGATGCGTTTCAAATCTTTGTATGCTTCCAGACGGGTGAGGTAATTGCCCACGCGGATCTTGAAATAAGGTTCGGAATAGGAGAGATAGACACTGATGCCGGGGAAATTGGCTTTGAAGGAGGCGCGTTCCGCCTCGGCGCGGTTGCGGGAATTGTTGCCGGAATAGGCTGTAATCTGAATGCGGTAGCCATCAATTTTGTCCACTTTCTCCCACGCTTTGATGTAGTCGGATTGAATCTGCTGCACCGTCGGGTCAATGGAGTAGTGCACCTGTGCGAAAGATACGGCGCAAAACAGAACCAATATTAAGACAAGTCCAATTTTTTTCATCATTGTTGAGACAAAAGTATCAAACTATTTTTTTTGCAAAAATAGAAATTTTTAAATAAACACGACTTTTTGTCGTTATCATGTAACATTAGAAAAAAATCAACGTATAGCAGTAAGATTTTTAATACATTTGCATTTTTAAATTTTTAAAGCAAATTATGGGTTTATTTTCAATATTCACAAAAGAAATCGCTATTGACTTAGGCACGGCCAACACCGTTATTTTGCAAAACAACCAGGTGGTGGTGGATGAGCCTTCCATTATTGCAATAGATCAGAAAACCAAGGAAGTCAAGGCTGTCGGCAAGAAGGCCTTGATGATGCATGGCAAGACGCCGGAAGGCATTCGCACCATCCGTCCGTTGCGCGACGGTGTCATTGCGGACTTCCAGTCCACCGAGATGATGTTGCGTGAGTTCATCAAGATGACGAGCAACAAAGGGCATTTTCTGCCGCCGGCATTGAAGATGGTGATTTGTATTCCGTCAGGCATTACGGAAGTGGAGGAGCGCGCCGTGCGTGATTCCGCAGAACAGGCTGGTGCCAAGGATGTGCGTTTGATCCAGGAGCCCATGGCTGCTGCTATCGGTATCGGTATCGATGTGCTGGCCGCTTGTGGTAACATGATTATCGACATCGGTGGTGGTACGGCTGAAATCGCCGTCATCTCCTTGGGTGGCATCACGACGTTCAAGTCCGTGAAGGTGGCTGGCGACCGTTTCAACAGCGACATTCAGGAGTACATGCGTAAAAAACACAATATCGCCATCGGCGAACCCACTGCTGAGCAGATCAAGATCAATGTCGGCTCCGCTGTGGAGGATTTGGAGAACCCGCCTGCGGATTACGAGTTCTATGGCCGTAACCTGCTCACAGGCGTGCCCACTGCCGTGAAGGTCAACTACCGTGAGGTGGCTCAGGCTATCGACCGTTCCATCGCCCAAATTGAGACAGCCGTTATCAACGCATTGGAGAACACGCCGCCGGAGCTTTCCGCTGATATTTACAAAACCGGTATCTATCTGGCGGGTGGTGGTTCCCTGTTGCGCGGCCTTGACAAGCGTCTCGCAAAGAAGACGACCTTGGACGTTCACGTGGCGGAAGACCCGCTGAAAGCCGTGGCGCGCGGAACGGCAATTTCCCTCAAGAACTTCGACAAGTTCCCGTTCCTGATGAAGTAAAAAAAAGCGCCCACATCAATGCGGGCGCTTTTTTTTGGTAAGTATTCAAATACAATTTATATTGTTGCTACGTCGCGGTGGAACACCAGCGGGAAGTTGATGATGGTGTTCTCATCCTCAGCGTTGGCAAACTGCAGATTGATGGTGATGGTGTCGTCGTTGTCATCATAGGTGAATACAATCTGATAGTTGATAGGATCGCCGTTCTCATCGGTACCCACAGCCGTTAACGTACCCGTGTGTGTAAGACCATCATAGACGTATGCAAGATCCATATTTTGGATTTCCTCGTTGGTGTAACCGCCAGCTATTTCAACCACATTGATCAAGGCCATGTTGTCGCTGAATGTAAAATGTGCATAGGTCGGATCGAAGTTGAGATGGAAAACCATCGTGGTGTCGAAACCATCAGGGAATTGGCAGCCGTAGTCGCTGAGGTTCATGCCAGTCATAGCATATACCAGATCGCCAAAGGAACGGGTTGCGGTCCAATCGGTGTTGATGAGGTCGGCAGTAACTGTCACTTTAGGAGTGTTTCCGGGATTGTCACCATTTCCTCCATCAAGGACGATGTCTTCTCTGTTACAAGAGGTCAAACAAAGTGCGAAAGCAGCAATTGCGATAATAAAGATGTTTTTTTTCATACTTTTAAGATAATTTTTTAGTTATTGAATTTGTTGATTGTTTCTGCTATAAGAACGTAACAAGAAATCTAAAAACTACAACAGGAAAAAATTTTTTTTATTCCCGGTCGAATTGCAACTGATAGAGAATGTCTCCTTCTTCGGTTCCAAGGTCGGAACGGGAGATAATCATGGTGTTGTTGGTAATCCAGTTCACGTCCCAACATCCGCTGTTCGGAAGCAGTTCGCAGTTGAGTTTTCCTTCATCCGTGAGGTTCCAAGTGGAATTGTCCGTGGCAACAGTGCCATCCATTGCGTTGAATGTCAGTGTCATGGTTCCATTGTCATAGAAGGTGTAATACATTGAGCCGCCACCATTTTCAGGAGCATAGTGGTCGCTGTTGATCAAAGCGCCGTTCGGATCTATGTGACTTACCACCGAGCAGCTGAAATGCCAAGTGCCAATAATATTGTTTAAGGTAGTTGCTGGAGGAGCAGAGGCGTATGCTTTGCCGTTCCACGTTCCATTGTCATAGGTGACAACTACCGTTCGACCTTCTTCCTCCATTTTTTTCATCCAGGCTTTCATCTCATCACGATTGGTAGTGCTGAATGTTTTGGCGGCTTTAGTGCCCCCTGATTCATTATTCTGGAAGTAGGTGGTTTGATTCATGTTGAAGAATGTAACCTTGCTGCCACTTTGAACTTGGTTACAAAGCACATCCAGCATGGCGTCCCATTGACCTTCCGTTGCCAAAGTCTGGCGATATTCGTTGTTTCCAATTTTGTAAACTATGACTCGCTCTTTTGGGTCGTTGTTGGCATCATTACCGCCTGGATTGTTGTTGGGTCTTTCACATGCTGAGAAGGCAAAAATCAGTACTGCTAGTAAAGCGGAAAATTTCAGAGTCTTTTTCATATCAATCAGTTTTTATTTTGCTTGTTTCATATTATTCAGTTGATAATCAAGAAGTGCATCGTATTGCGCTTCAGTGTCAAGGCGGTAGAAGGCTACCGTTCGTCGTGTGTGGGAGGCCACCACGCGCAAGACAGAAGAACCAGTCCATTTTACACGTTGCTCCGGTTTTCCGGTGTTGCCTAACCAACTCACGACACCTTCGTCTCCCTTGATATTCAATTCTTTAGTTAGTTTCTGCCATGCGGTTTCGCTGTCAGCCACAACAAGCACAACATCCACTCGTTCACTTTCGTTGAGCTTGAAGCCGCTTACTTGCGCGACAGTAAGATCCTGCCGAGAGGCATAGCGCTTATACAAGTCATTTTGCGCCATGGCCACTATCGGAAGCATCAGCATCAATATGATTAATAGTCGTTTCATTATTCCAATAACATTTCTGAGGCCAAAGAAGCCCATTCTGCGTCGGTGGTACCGATACGATTACAATAAACTTTCTCGTAATTCCGAGACGGGTGCAGTTGAGTAGTAATTAGCGACACCGTCAAGGCTACAACAATCAAAAGAGCGGCTACTATGTTGATTGTGCGGCGTTGTTTCTGCCGCCAAACAGGGTATTCCCCCGACAATCGCTGGCTATATCCTTCAGCTTCAGCTCGTTGCCATAATTCATCAAATTCGTTTTCTGTCATATTTCCATTGATTTTCTTAATTTTTCTTTGATTCTGACCAACCTCACGCTCACATTCTTCTCAGTCATTCCTACTTGTTCGCCTATCTCTTTGTAATTATAACCCTCCAGTTGCAGTCTTACAATCGATCGGTCTGGTTCATCGAGCAGGTTTATCCTCTCATGTAATTCTCTCAACAAGCTGCGATCCTCATTGATCACATCATAATCCTCTGGCAAAGATTCAGTCTCTTTCACACGCCGCAGGCAGTCAATTACTGCGTTGCGTCCTATTTTCCACGTTAATGCAGCCTGCTGCAAAGCGGGTAGAGAAAGTAAACGCTCCCTGTCGCGCCATAATGCAACAGTGACTTCTTGCAAAAGGTCGTCAACTTCAAGTCCCCGCCGACTGTAATGACGACAGAGAGAAAAAAGCAACCCCCTATGACGGTGGAGCATATCTTCGAAAGGATCCCTTAGTCTCACATATATAGAAACGTAAGATAAAGCAAAAAAACTACAACAGAAAAAAATTTTGCCTTTTCTATTCTTTAATGAAATCCGAATATTTCAATTCCACAATCTTGTAGGTCTTGGACAGCTCTTTGAGATCTATACGGCTCTTGTCGCCGGCAATAGTGATGATTAACGGGCTATTTCCCATTTTCTGCTTGCAGAAGTCGGTAAGATGATCTATCTTCACTTCTTCAATCAATTTCAATTGGTGTTCGCGGGGGTCGCTATTGTAGCCCTGCTCTTTCCAGCTCTGCACCTGGCCGGGGATGTTACGCGCACTGATGTAATTGGCCTCCGAAGCACGGAGACAGGCTGTCTTGGCCATCTCAAACTTTTCAAGTTTTTCAGGAAAATCTGTCAATAATTCACCCATGGCCTGACAGCCTTCCACAGTTTTATCGGATTGCGTGCCCAGAAAGCCCATCAAATATCCAGGTCTTCTATTCAGTTTATCGAATTGATAAGCCGCGTAGGCAGAGTATCCCAAAGAACGCAGCTCCCGGATTTCCTGGAAAATCACGCTGGCCATGCTGCCTCCCATGTATTCATTATATAATTGACAATCCACACGTTCTTTCAGGTCTTTCAATGGCTCACCCATTTTGTAGAAATAGATGTTGCTTTGCAGGAATTTGTTGTTGGAAGCGATGAAAATGGTGGGTTGCTCATATTGAACTGGCTGACGAACCAAAGATTTACCCTTTTCAACAGATTTTTCGACAAAACCCTCCTTAAGGCATTCCATCAGTTTTTCCATACCAGAGTTACCCACATACGTGGCATATCCGCCATGCTTGAGAGCAGCAGCAAAGGATTTAAACAGCTTGTCTCCGGACAATTTTTTCAGTTCTTTGAGCGATAGTCTGGAGAGATACGGGGAATTTTGGCCGTAGAGCGCATAGTTATATAAAGCCCGGCCCCACGCGGAGGCGTCATCTTTGATCATCTTGTCATCACCTTCTCTATCTTCAATGATAGATTGCAGCACTTTTTTCTCATTACCGGGATTGAAAATTTTCTCGTGACACAGTTTCATGATGGAAGGCAGGTCTTTTTCAAATCCGGAAATGGAGATGTAAAGACGGTCATCTGTGGAATACATTTCCATATTACCACCCAATTTCTGCAATTGCAGCTGGAAACGGTCGAACTTGGTATCTTTTGTACCTTGTCCATCCACGTATTTCACTGCAGTAGCAAACAATCTGTCATTTAGATTGCCGTAATTGTATGCAATGGTCAATGTGAAGTAGTCATTATAAGGATTAGGGGAACAATAAAGCATGAAATCATCGGAGACAGGAATCACTTTCACATCCGATTTGAAATTGATAATCTGAGGTTTGATAGGATTTACAGGTTTTGACTCTATCATTGTGGCAAATTCGGATGCTTTCTCTGTGTTTTGCGCTACGATGGGTTTCCAATTGGGTTTTTGCAACTTGACTTGCTCTTTGCTGCCCATATCAGAACGGTAAATCAAGCAGTTATCGTTAAAATAAAGATTAGCCAATTTCACAATATCCTCTTTCTGCAGTTTGCGGATCATCCGTTCGCGTTCGTTGATGATTTTGGGATCCTGCTTGTTGCCAACAGCCATCAACACCATGTGGAACTTGTCATCCAGCGTCTCCATATTCAGCAGATGCTCTTTCAGGCAGCTCATCTTGACAGCATCAAACAGCTGGTCGCTGAAATGACCGCTTTTAAGGGAGTCGATGGCAGCAAAAATGTAAGATTCGGCATTTTCATGAGATTGGCCCACAATCTTGGGCACATAGAAGAATGCGAACATTCCGTGCTCCAGCATTGTGTAATTGAAAGCATTGGCAGAAAGAACCTTTTTGTCCTTCACGAGTTTGTCTAACAGGCCGGTTTCCTCATTATTGTTCAGGAAATTGCTTAAAATGTCCAGATAAAACTCATTATAATCATGAGCGCCTATGGTTTGGAATCCGATAATACCCATTTTCACAGGCGTTTCTTTGACCGTAACCACCTGATGACCTTTGAACGGTTCCACTTTCTGGTTCAGGTCTGTTTTCATGCGCTCTTTGGTGTTAACCAATTTAAGATCGACATTTTCACATTCATTATGATAAATACCAATGGTGGTGTTCAGCAAACCTTCGATATCCTTACTTTGGAAATCACCTACCAACACCAATGTCATGTTGTTAGGATGATAGTAAGTGTTGAAGAATTCCTGCATGGCGGAAATCTGCGGGTTCTTCAGATGCTGCTGGTAACCGATTACAGGACGGCCGTAAGGATGTTTGCCGTAGGCTTCTGCAACAGCATCTTCAAAAAACACACTGATGGGTTGGTCCTGATACATGTTGTATTCTTCATAAACTGCTTCCAATTCACTTTGGAACAAGCGGAAAACAGGATGGCGGAAACGCTCAGCATACACATTCAGCCATTTTTCCAGTTGGTTGGAAGGAAATGCGTTGAGGTACACTGTAATATCGTTGGAGGTAAAAGCGTTGATGCCTTCACCGCCCATTTTACTGAGCACCACATCCACTTCATTGGGAATGGCATACTCCACGGCGCGGTTGCTCAAATCATTGATTTGCTCCAAGATGATATTCCTATCGTATTCATCTGTAAGGGAATGTAACTTGTCGTATAAAGCTGTGATCTGGTCAAGCAGTTCTTTCTCGGTTTTCCAATCCAAGGTGCCGAGTTGGTCGGTGCCCTTAAACATAAGATGTTCGAGATAATGGGCCATACCCGTATTGTCAGCAGGATCGTTTTTGCCACCCGCATGCACGCATACAGCACCCCAGATTTTAGGTTGAGAATGATCTTCACATAACACCACATTCATACCATTGGGTAAGGTGAGAGAAGTGAAGACATTTTTATTCTTTTCTTCATTCTTTTTAAGTTTTACCATCGGGCGTGATTCCACGCTCTTAGCTACGGGAATAGGATGGATATCTTGCGCCCATAAACAAGTTGAAAGGGCAACACAAATGAAAGTAAGAAGTACCTTTTTCATAAAAATGATTTTTAATGAGGGTGCAAAGGTATAAAAAAACCAGAAAAACGCATTTTTTGTATCTTTGCGCGTTTTAACGAAAAATCATAACATGCAGGAAATTAGAAATATAGCAATTATTGCCCATGTTGACCATGGCAAAACAACCTTAGTAGATAGAATTTTGTACCAAGCTCACCTGTTCCGCGATAACCAACAGGTGCAGGATTTGGTGCTCGACAATAACGATTTGGAACGCGAAAGAGGTATCACCATTCTTTCCAAAAACGTTTCTGTGCGCTACAAAGGTGTCAAGATCAATGTGATTGACACTCCGGGGCACAGCGACTTTGGCGGTGAGGTGGAACGCGTGCTCAACATGGCCGATGGTGTGTTGCTCGTGGTGGACGCCTTCGAGGGCCCCATGCCGCAAACGCGCTTTGTGACACAGAAGGCTATTGAGCTGGGATTGAAACCCATCGTAGTCATCAATAAAGTCGATAAGCCCAACTGCCAACCCGACCTTGCGCAGGAGGCCGTCTTCGAGCTGATGTTCAATCTCGGTGCTTCGGACGACCAGCTGGATTTCCCGACCGTCTATGGCTCTGCCAAGAACGGCTGGATGGGCCCCGACTGGAAAACGCCGACCTCTGATATCTCTTACTTGCTGGACACCATTGTGAAATACATTCCCGCGCCCAAGGCCGAACCTGGTACATTGCAGATGATGATTTCCTCTTTGGATTACTCCTCTTATGTGGGTCGTATCGCCGTGGGTCGTGTGAAGCGCGGTACCATCACTTGGGGCCAGAACGTCTCCCTCGTGAAACGCGACGGCACCGTGCAACAATCCAAGGTGAAAGAGCTTTACGTGTTTGAAGGTTTGGGCAAAGAAAAGATAAAAACTCCCGTAGAGGCCGGCGAACTCTGCGCTATTTTGGGTCTGGATGACTTTGAGATTGGTGACACTGTGGCCGATTTCGAGAATCCGGAACAACTGCAGCCCATCAAGGTGGATGAGCCTACGATGAGCATGCTGTTCACCATCAATAACTCCCCGTTCTTTGGTAAGGAGGGCAAATATGTGACCTCCCGCCACCTGCGCGACCGCCTGTTTGCCGAGTTGGAACGCAACTTGGCCATGCGTATCGAGGAAACCGATTCTCCCGACCGTTTGAACGTGTATGGACGTGGTATTCTTCATCTCTCCATCTTGATTGAGACTATGCGCCGCGAGGGTTATGAATTGCAGGTGGGCCAGCCGCAGGTCATCATCAAGGAGATTGACGGCCAAAAGTGCGAACCTATTGAGGAACTCACGGTGCTGGTGCCTGAGGAGATGTCCAGCCGTGTCATCGATCACGTGTCGCGCCGAAAAGGCGAGATGTTGAGTATGGACACGCTCAATGACCGTGTGCATTTGACCTTCACTATTCCTTCCCGTGGTTTGATCGGTTTGAGCAACCAGTTGCTCACCGCCACCGAAGGTGAGGCTATTGTGTCGCACCGTTTCTTGGAATTCCAACCGTGGAAGGGCGAGATTCCAGGTCGCCACGCCGGTTCTTTGATTGCGATGGAAACGGGCCAAGCATACGCTTACTCCCTCAACAAATTGCAAGACCGTGGTCGTTTCTTCATCGAGCCCAACGACCAGGTGTATGCCGGTCAGGTTATCGGTGAGCATATCCGTCAGGGAGACTTGGTGATCAACGTGTGCAAATCCAAGAAGCTTTCCAACATGCGTGCGGCGGGTTCTGACGAGAAGCTCGTGCTCGCTCCGGCAATCAAATATTCCTTGGAGCAATACATGGAGTTCATTGCCAAGGACGAGTACTTGGAAATCACCCCGCAATCGCTCCGTCTGCGCAAGATCATCCTCGACGAGCTCGAGCGCAAACGTGCCGAAAAGCGCGCCGATTCTGCCGAGTAGCGTTGCTCTCCCCAATACCGAAAATATCAGACATGAATGAACTCATCGAAATACTGAACTACTGGGGTACGCGCCGCGTGATGGTGCTGACCGACACCAATGTGGCTGGTCTTTACCCGCAGTATTTCGAGGCGTTGTCGTCGGTTTTTGAGTGTCAAACCATGGTGGTTTCAGCAGGAGAAGAATCCAAAAACGTAGAGCAATTGACGCGGATTTGGAATCGGATGCTGGATTTCGGGATGGACAGGAGTGACACGCTCATCCTGTTCGGTGGCGGCACAATTTGCGATTTAGGCGGTTTTGCTGCAGCTACCTTCAAACGCGGTGTGCATGTGGTGAGTTGTCCAACCACCTTGCTAGCCATGATTGACGCGGCGGTGGGCGGCAAGACGGGCATCAACTTTGAGCATATCAAAAACTGCATCGGCGTAGTGCGCCAACCCGATTACATCCTGTCCGCCAATCCTGCCTTTTTGCACACTTTGCCCGATTCGGAACTGAAAAGTGGGTTCGGAGAGATGATCAAATATGCCCTCATCGCCTTGCCGGATTTGTTTCAGCAACTATGTGCTATCAGAATACTGACCGCCGAAGCTATCCGTCCCGAATGGATAGAATGGTGTGTGGATTACAAACAGAAAGTGGTGGCGTTGGATCCCGAAGACCGCAAAGAACGCCATGTTTTGAACTTCGGCCACACCTTTGGCCATGCGCTGGAGAGTTTTTACTTGTCGGAATGCCTGCCCATCACCCATGGCGAAGCAGTGGCCATAGGTATGGTCTATGAAAGCCAGCTTTCGGTACAGCACGCAGGATTGAGCGAGATGCAATTTGCCCGAATCAAGGATTTGATTGGTCGGTTTTATGATGTACCGGAGTTTTCAGATGACCTTCTCAAGCAATTAAGGCCATTTCTTCAGCAAGACAAGAAAAACAGTGGCGGTGAAATCAATTTCACTTTGTTGCGTGAGATTGGCAACGCTACGATAAACAATTTTATACAGATAATTTAAAAGACAAAGAATATGCTTAAGACAAAATCAGACATTGTGCAAAATTGGCTCCCGCGCTATACGGGAATGAAATTGGAAGAATTTGGTGAGTACATTTTGCTGACTAACTTCCAGGACTACGTCAACAACTTTGCGGAGTTGATGGGCACCGAAGTGAAAGGTGAGGGCCATCCCATGAAGTGTGCGACGAAGGACAATATTACCATCATCAATTTCACGATGGGCAGTGCCAATGCAGCCACCATCATGGACCTGCTTACGGCCATCAAACCCAAGGCTGCTCTGTTTTTGGGCAAGTGCGGCAGTTTGAAGGCCAACATTGGCATCGGCGAGCTGTTGCTTCCCATCGCGGGTATTCGGGGTGAAGGTACTTCGTTGGACTATTTTCCGGAAGAGGTGCCTGCGCTGCCGGCGTTCAACTTGGAAAAAGCTATCTCCACCACCATCCGCGATTATGGTTTGGATTACTGGACTGGTACGGTCTATACCACCAACCGTCGTGTGTGGGAGCACGATGAAGAATTCAAGGAGTATCTGCGCGACATTCGTGCCACGGCTGTGGATATGGAGACAGCCACGCTATTTTCTGTGGGCTTCTACAACCGCATACCTACCGGCGCCTTACTGCTGATTTCCGACCAGCCCATGCTACCCGACGGAGTGAAAACAGAAGCCTCCGACAAGCTGGTAAGTAAAAACTACAGTGTACGTCACTTGCAAATCGGTATTGATTCCCTGAAACAGCTCATAAACAAGGGAATGACAGTGAAACATTTGAAATTCGATTACGACGAATAAAAAAAAGAACGGTCATTTGACCGTTCTTTTTTTGTCAAACAGGAAGTCCTGTATTAGAATGTGTAACCAATCTTAGCCTGAATACCACCGTTGAAGGCGTTAGAACGCTCAAGGTTATAGTGGCCAGTACCATCAAGCACATAGTGATTGATAGGATTGCTTCTCAAGAAAAAGCCAGCATTAAAAGAGAGGGCTTTGTATCGGAAACCGGAAGCAATAGTGGCGTATAGGCCGAAACCGGTTTTATTCTTGTCAGATGCAGGATAATCATAAATTATCCCATCATAATACTGTCCGTTGTAATAATCGTCGTAGTAATCAAAGTTTCCGCTGAAGATGAACGTGGCACCTGCTGCGATGTTGATAAGGGGTTTGATAGCCTTTCCGCGATCAAAGTAGTGGCGATAGTTCAAGAACATCGGAACACCGTGACCGGCACATATGTCAACGGAGTAGCCCAAACCGATACCGATTAGGTCTTGTGTACGGTTGAAGAGAATGCTGTTGATGAGCAAGCCTTCAAAACCGACATTGGTTTGCTGGGTACCGCCTTGAGAACCGCCACCCAGATATAATCCGTATTCATTGATCATGTTATACGAAATCTTCTTTTCCTGATTTTCTTGAGCAGAAACAGACAAAGTGGCGCACAGTAAAAGTGCAGTCACAAATAACGATAATACTTTTTTCATTTTTTTAAAAATCTTAGAAAATTTAAAAAATAATGATAATTATGAATTACAATTTCACCGTTTCGTTCATGCTGCAGATGAGGTCAACAACCTTGTTGGAGTAACCAATCTCATTGTCGTACCAGGAAACCAGCTTCACGAAATGTTCGTTCAACATGATACCAGCAGTAGCGTCGAAGATGGAAGTTCTCTTCTCGCCGAGGAAGTCGGTGGAAACCACAGCCTCTTCGGTGTAGCCGAGGATACCCTTGAGTTCGTTTTCGGAAGCTTTCTTCACAGCAGCCTTGATTTCATCGTATGTGGCAGCCTTGCGAATCTTGCAGGTCAAGTCCACAACGGAGACGTCAGCGGTAGGAACGCGGAAAGACATACCGGTAAGTTTGCCTTTCAGTTCAGGAATCACGCGACCCACAGCCTTGGCAGCACCTGTAGAGGAAGGAATGATGTTGCCGAGGATGGAACGACCGCCGCGCCAGTCTTTCTTGGAAGGACCGTCAACCGTCTTTTGTGTAGCGGTAGCAGCGTGTACAGTGGTCATGAGACCCTCTTCCAAACCGAAGTTATCGTTGATGACCTTGGCCAACGGAGCCAGACAGTTGGTGGTGCAGGAGGCGTTGGAGACGATAGATTGTCCAGCATATTCCTTGTTGTTCACACCCATGACGAACATCGGAGTGTCATCCTTGGAAGGAGCAGACATCACCACTCTCTTGGCACCGGCTTTCAGGTGGGCGGAGGCGAGTTCCTCGGTCAGGAACAAACCTGTGGATTCTACCACGTAATCAGCACCCACTTCATTCCACTTCAAGTTTGCGGGATCTTTTTCAGCAGTGACGCGAATCTTGTTGCCGTTCACAACCAACATGCCGTCTTCAATCTCGACTGTACCATTGAATTTGCCGTGTGCGGTATCATAACGCAACATATAAGCCATATAATCCACATCCAGCAAGTCGTTGATAGCCACAACTTGAACATTGTCTCTTTCGGTGGTAGCTCTGAACACCAATCTGCCAATTCTACCAAAACCGTTGATACCAATTCTAATTTTTTCCATAATTTTTTTATTTAAAAAGAGTTGTTAATTATAATGCGTTTTTAGGACTGCAAAAATAAGAATATTATTCTATCGGTCAACATTTTTTCTCAATTCGGTTTCATAATCCAAAAGAAGATTCCGAATATAATCTAATTGCTTTATAGTAAATTGGTTAAATCCAATTTCAGGATGATACCAGTCGGGTATTTGGGAAGGCTGCCAAAGGGAGAGGTTTTGGTGCAGGGCAAATTCGTCTTCCATTGGGCGCGTTTGCTGCTGCCGGCGCACATACTGGAGCGTCCGCAGGCCGTCAGCCTTTTCGTGAAACGCCTGGATGAAGTGGGGAAGGTCCTTCACGTTCTGCCGTATGCTTTGCCATAAGGAGACTTCGGATTTGGCACTCTCCTGCAAGAAATCCAGAAATTCGGTGTGCACATCCTGATGATAGAGTTGAGGCAATAGGGCGAAAGTCTGGGCAATGGGCTCAAACAACGAGTAATAGTACAGCGGATAGCTGTTCCAGTCGCCTTGGTTCCCCTTCATCATAGCGGGGCCGGTGCCGAAGGCCACGCGGGTGGAGTAGCGGGCGGCGGGATAGACCATCTCTTCGTTATACAACCCGATTGGGGCCATTTTGCGGAATTTTTGCACCAAATAAAAGTCTTCGCCGCTCTTCAGGGGCGTGATGTTGCCAACTTTGCGCAACGCGCCCGCGCGCATTGCGATAGCCGAACCCAAGGCAGTGAACCCGTAGGGGCTCCCGATTCGGAGCAGGTTGATGGCGTAGTTGCGCATGTAGAGCTCATAGCGCAATATGGCCCTGTCGCGCGCCTCGTCGCCCGTAAGCGGATGATAGTAGGGTGCTGCAATAGCGGGCCACTCGGGGTGCTGGGCAAAATTGTCCGCGATGGATTGCAAATAGTTCGGATTGATGCGCGTGTCGGCATCCAAGCTGATCAGGATGTCTTCAGGGTCGGCTGATTTCAGAATGTTTTCAAACAGCACTTTGCGCGCCCACCCCACGCCATGGTTCTTTCCTCTCCAACCTTTTCCAGGAGAGGAATAGTCTAAAATTTGTAATGGAACATCTTGATATTGACGGAGATAGCTAATCAATTGTTGATTGTGTTCGCATATCTCTTTTTTGTCAGGCAACTGCCAGTACTCTTCTGGCTGATTCACGCAGACGTGGACCTCAAAAGGCACACGAACCTGCTGGACTGCTAAATCCTGCAAGGTAAGCGGCAGGTCCTGCAACTCATCCATGGCCGGAATAGCCACATAGATGCGTGAAGTCGCCATTATTTCACTGTGATTACCACATCGCGGGTGCGGACGGGCTCATTGATGTTCTGGCGGGCATAGACAAACTTCACGGTTTGCGTGCCCTTTTCTTTGGCGGTGAACTTCCAGAAGAGCTCGGAGGATGCACCTACCATGCCTTCCGGCGCATGGCTCTCATAGCGTTTGTCCACAGATTCTACCACCGTGATTTCGTCAGCGTTGGCTATCTGCCACCAAAAACCGGTAGAAGCATTGGTGCGGAACTGGATTTCGCAGGATTGACCTTTTTTAAGCGCCACTTCATTGGTCTCTTTGTTCACCGAAACCAATTCTTTTTGCGATTGACATCCAACCATCAAGCTTACAATAATGCCAATGAAGAGTATCTTTTTCATATTTGTATGGTTTTTCAAAAATCTCTAATCTTTAATCTCTCATCTCTAATCTCTTAGCAAGGTCCTCGTAGTCCTGAACTGTTAATTGCTCGGCGCGTTTGTTAAAGAGTGGGCTAGAGGTAACTTCCTTGGGGAAGGGTAGTGATTGCAGCGCGTTGCGCAGTGTCTTACGGCGATAATTGAACGCAGTTTTCACAATTAGTTTAAAAGTGGCCTCGTCGCAATGCAGTTTCTTGTCGAAATTGCGTGTAAGCCGTACCACAGCAGATTTCACTTTCGGCGGCGGATTGAACTCATTCTCTCCAACTGTGAAAAGATATTCTGTGTCATAGAAAGCTTCCAACAGCACGCTCAGAATGCCGTATTGCTTGTTGCCAGCCTTGGCGGTAACCCGCTCTGCCACCTCTTTTTGGAACATGCCCACCACCTCCACGGCTTGGTCTTTGTAATCCAACACCTTGAAAAGGATTTGCGAAGAGATGTTGTAAGGAAAATTGCCCACGATGACGAATTTGTCTGGATAGCGCTCTGCCAAATCCATACGGAGAAAATCTCCCGCGATGAGGTTTTCTCCTAATTGTGGAAAATGTTGTTGCAAATAAGCCACAGATTCTTCATCTAATTCTACCACGGAGAGGTCGGCAAAAGGTTGTTGCAGCAGATATTGGGTCAACACGCCCATGCCGGGGCCGATTTCCAGCACATGCGCGTCGGGTGTGCGCACAGCCTCGGCAATGCGGCGGGCAATATCCTCGTTTTTGAGAAAATGTTGTCCCAGTCTCTTTTTTGCTCGAACTTTATCGTTATACATGGCTATTCTATGGTGTCCCCACGCAGCGCGCGGTAGTGTTTGCGGGCCTCCACCACGTAAAGGCTGCTGCTGTAATTTTGCATGATTTTGAGATAGTATTCCATTGCTTTGGGAATATCCTTGAGGTAATACTCGTACAATTCCGCCAGTTTGAACACCGCATCATCGCCCAGCAGTTCCTCGCCGTGCTTTTCCTCAATTTGTTTCAGAAGAGCCTCTGCCCCGAGATAATTTTTCTGCTTGATATAGATGAGCGCCTTCTGGTACAAAGCATCGTCCACCAACGTGCCCATCGGCGACAAGGTGATAACGGAGTCGAGTTCCACCAGCGCCTGTTCATCCTTGTTTTGGAAGATGAGGAAATCGGCTTCGGCGTATTTTTTCAACGGCAGATTAGTAGAAGGTTTTTCAAACAACAAATAAGTAGTATCTTCATCCTCTTCCTCTTCTTCATCCTCTTCTTCCAGATTGTCGGAGATTAACAGGGAAAAGTAGATGGCGTCATTGGATACCAGTTTGGATGTGGCAGCGCTGAGCACGTCGAGCTGGCTTTTGGCCCACTCAAACTCGCCGATGTAGAATGAAAGCTTGGCATTTTTAAATTTGGCTTCATTGCCCAAAGCATCGTTGGGCATGTCTTTGTCCACCTGCGAATAGTTGAGCGTGGCATCCCACACGTTGCCCATGTAGAGCTGCACGTCCGCAATGTCAATCTTGTACTGGTTCTTTTCCTTGGCTTCGCGGGTGTTGCTCATGGCCTGGTTGAGAATATCGATGGCCTCTTGAGGTCTGTTGACATAGAATGCCAACAAGTGCGCATATTTCCGAATCCAGTCCATGGATCCGGAATTGATGCCGTTTTCATCGATGACGGTTTGATAATCTTTCATCAGACGGACGGCTTCTGTCATTTTGACCGGAGAAGTGGAGGTTAGCTGTGAATAGCGCACGTCCAGAATCTTCATTCTGGCTTGTTTGTAGTTGAACACACCGTCGCCGAGGTTGATGATGTATTCCAAAGCTTCAATGGCGGTGGGATAATCGCGATTGTCGGCAGCCAGGCAGGCCAATTCGTAGGTTTTGACACATTCGGTCTTCATCCGCTTGTCGATAGCCTTGGCCAGTATCAGTGCCTCGCCGTACTCCTTGTGCAGCTGGTTAACCCAATACAGAAGGGTGAGATAATTGAGGTTGGTGGGGTTTTTCTGGATGATTTTTTGCAGATTGACCTTCACCGTGTTGTACTTCTGGTTGTCTTCGTCGTCCATGAGCAGATTCTGGATGGCAGTCTTGGCCTGATCCATGTATTTCTGCTCGTTGTCGTCTTTCACCAGCGACAGCACTTCTTCAATCACCTTGTCTGTCTGGCGTTGATATTGATACAGGTTGATGAGCTCCTTGGACAAGAGTTGCGGATTATTCAATAAACGCCGCCCTTTTTGGATGGCGTCAATGGCATAATCGATTTTTAATTTAGAGTAGAAGGCGCTGTAAAGCTCTTGCACCGCATACTCTTTGGCTTGCAGGTTTTTCAGCAGATCTTGGTACTGTTTCTCTGCCTTGGCGTTATCGCCGGAACGCTCATACACATAACCCAGATCCACCTTATACCGCTGAACATTCGCGAAATTCTTGATTTGCTTCTTGACCAGTTTTTCCAACTCGTTGTATCGCTCTAATTCGAGCAAAGCGTTGTAGTAGTAATAGTAGATGTAAGAAGATGGTTTTTTAGCTTGGATCTTCTCAAACAGCTCAATGGCTTTGTCATACTCTTTGTCCTTGTAATACTGCAAAGCAAGCTTTTCGTCGTCGCTTTGTTGGGCGGCGAGCGAGCCTAAAGAGACTAGCAGCAGCAAAAGGAAGAGTATGCGCTTCATTGGGGCGGTTAGTCGATAATGTCGAAATGAGTGTAAGGACGAAGCACTTCGGGCACGATGATGCCTTTGTCGGTCTGGTAGTTCTCGAGAATGGCGGCGAGCACGCGCGGCAGGGCGAGTGCACTTCCATTGAGCGTGTGCGCGAGACGAGTCTTGCCAGTGGAATCTTTATATCTCAGTTTCAAGCGGTTAGCTTGGTAGGATTCGAAGTTGGACACGGAGCTGACCTCCAGCCATTTCTGCTGGGCTTTGGAATAGACTTCCAAGTCGTAGGTGAGGGCGGAAGTGAAGCTGATGTCGCCACCGCAGAGACGAAGCACGCGGAACGGCAAGCCCAATTTGGTGAGCAGGCCCTTGGCGTAGTTGGTCATCTTCTCCAAAGTTTCGTAGGAGCGGTCAGGATGTTCAATCACCACGATCTCGATTTTGTCGAACTGGTGCAGGCGGTTGAGGCCGCGCACGTCCTTGCCGTAGGAGCCGGCTTCGCGACGGAAGCAAGCGGAGTAAGCGCAGTTCTTCAACGGAAAATCGCTCTCTTTGAGAATTACGTCGCGGTAGATGTTGGTGACGGGCACCTCAGCGGTTGGAATCAAGTAGAAATTATCGACTTGGCAGTGGTACATCTGGCCCTCTTTGTCAGGCAATTGGCCCGTGCCGTATGCGGAGTCTTCATTTACCATGTAAGGCGGCTGGATTTCGGTGAAGCCTGCGGCGATGGCGCTGTCAAGGAAAAAGTCGATGAGCGCGCGCTGCATGCGGGCACCTTTGCCTTTATAGACGGGGAAGCCGGCGCCGGTGATCTTGTTGCCCAGTTCAAAGTCGATGATGTCGTATTTTTTCACCAAGTCCCAATGGGGCATGGCATCGTAGTCAAAGTTGGAGGCATCGCCTTCGGTATAGACGATTTCGTTATCCTCAGCGCCCTTGCCCGGAGCCACAGCGGGACTGGGCAGGTTGGGCAGCAATACCATCTTGGTTTGCAATAGTTCTTCCTGCTCTTGCAGTTTGGCACGATCCACTCTCTCGGCTTCTTTCAGCTCGGCCATGCGGGCTTTCAAAACCTCAGCCTCGTCGCGCTTGCCCTCTTTGAAAAGCTGGCCAATCTGCTTGGCACCTTGGTTTTGCTCCATCAGGTTGTCATCCAAACTCTTTTTAAGGGTACGGTTATCGGTATCCAACTGACGAATTTCATTTACTAAATCAGTGGCATCGAAATTCTTGATTTTCAGTCTGTCAATTACTTCTTGAGGATTTTCACGTAATAGTTGTATCTGTAACATTGGTCTAAAAATTTAAAGGTGCAAAGATATAAAAAATGAGGTGAAAGAGGTAAAGGAGGTAAAAGAGGTACAAGGGGTAAATGGGGTAGGTTAGGATCTTTCGTAGCGTGTTTCGCGAAGCAAGCGGAAATGGTCGGGTTGCACTTCATCCTGGATGAATTCTCTGGCTGAATTTTCCTTGCCGTTTTCATCGTAGGTATATTCTGCCCAACCTTGAAGTTCGTTGTTTTTGTTGAAAAGAGAATTCTTTACCACAAGGTTGCCTTCGTATTCCATCGTGATTTTGCGGTAGCTGTCCAAATCCTCGGTTTCCGTCTCTATCAGTTGATTGTTTTCGTTGTATGTGCGGTAGGTTTTGGCGATGAGCATGTCTTCGTAGTCATATACCAACTCTTTGATACAGTTGTTGCGGTCATCGTAGGAATACTCGTACGTCCGGCGGTCTTTGTTTTGGACCTCGTCGCGGATATATTTGGAAACCAAACCTTTTTCATTGTATTCGTAGGAGTGGATGTTCATGGTTTTGCCATAATCGTCGTTTTCAAACTCTTTGATGAGCTGGCCGTTCTGGTAGTGTATTTCTCTTTCCACGTAATCCAGTTTGCCATCGTCGTACATCTCATGGCGTAGCAAATGTCCATCTTCATCATATATGAAGCGGGTGACATACTCAGTCTCACCCTCGCCGAAATAGTTGCTTTGTTGCACTATCAATCCTCTTTCATCGTAAGAATTCACGGATTTTTGAAGCAAAATATTGTCTTGGTCAAACTGTTCGGCTTGGATGAGTAGCCCTTTCTCATCGTAATAGTTGATGGTGAGGGTGTTGCGATTGCCATCGGGGTCGAAGCGTTCCTCGCGGACAATTTGTCCAGCCTCGTTGTAAGAGGCTTCTGTTTCCACATATTCCACTTTTTCGATATCGGCTTCATCGTACCCGATGCGTTGATATTCTGCTTTGACTATTTTCAGATTTTTCATAGCGATGATTTTTACAGGTGGCAAAGGTACGATTTTTTGATGAATGGCGGGCTTTTAAATGGATGGCAAATCCAATGTAAAGACGTGCCATGGCACGTCTCTACAAATCAAAAATCGGTATATACCCATTTGAAGATCTGGTCGCCGCGGCGCACCAGGCTTTTCACAGGGATGGAACAGGCCACGCCCTTTTCCACTTTGTCCACCGGTTTGAGGTCGAGGCGGATTTCGGAAACCTTGTCTTCGTAAACGCCAGTGGTGGCTCCGATGATGAGAATCTCATCGCCCACGGCAAGCGAGTTTTCCTCCATCCAGATTTCGGCCACCGACAGCTTGGAGAAGTAGTTGGTGATTTTGCCGACTCTCTGTTTGGTGCGCGTGGCCATGGAGCCGTATTTTCCGGACCATTCGCCGATTTTGCGTCCCAGATAATAGCCGCCCCAGAAATCGCGGTTATAGACACTGCGCAATCTGGTCATCCATTGCTCGGTCTTCTCTTCATTGAAAGTGCCCTCGTCAATGGCGCGCAAAGCCTCGTGATAGCATTCGGTCACCACCTTCACGTACTCGGGAGAGCGGCCGCGACCTTCAATCTTGAGAATGGAAACCCCGGATTTGATGATTTTGTCCAGAAAACTGATGGTACACAAGTCTTTAGGAGACAAAATATAAGGATTATCTACCTCCAATTCTATCTCATTTTCCTCATCGATGATCCGGTAAGAGCGGCGGCAAGGTTGGTTGCAAGCTCCGCGGTTGGAGGAGAAGTTGTAGTTGTCCAGGCTGAGGTAACATCTTCCGGAAACGGCCATGCACAAAGCGCCGTGCACGAAAATCTCAATCTTCATCAACTCGCCTTTCGGGCCCGTGATATTTTGGTCCTTAACAGCCTGGCATATATCGGCAATCTGTCTCAAAGTGCACTCGCGGCCTAATACCACTACATCTGCAAATTGTGCATAGTAGCGCACCGCCTCCACATTGGTGACGTTGCACTGTGTGGAAAGATGGATTTCCAGCCCGATTTGTCTGGCATATTGTATCACGGCCATATCGGAGGCGATGATGGCGGTCACGCCGCATCGTTTGGCAGCGTCCAGCAGCTCATGCGCTTTTTCAATTTCATCGTTATATACGATGGTGTTGACGGTCAGGTAGGTTTTCACCTGATGCTCGTGGCAGATGTCCGTGATTTGCTGCAGGTCTTCTAATGTGAAATTGGCTGCGGAGCGGGAGCGCATGTTCAACACACCCACGCCAAAATACACAGACCCCGCACCGGCCTGAATTGCCGCTGCAAGAGACTCATACGAGCCAGCCGGAGACATTATTTCAACCATAATTGATAATTTGAAATTTGGAATGGGAAATGGGGAATTGGGAATTTAGACTGGAGATTGTACCCTGTTTACTGTACCCTGATCCCTGATTACTGTTCCCTATTCTCCTCTTTTTCCTTTTTCGATATCATTTTGAGGAAAGCCACTTCTTTTTTGGTGAGGAAGCGCCACATGCCGCGGGGCAGGTCTTTTTTGGTGAGGCCGGCGAAGATTACGCGGTCGAGTTTCACCACCTCATAGCCGAGGAAATCGAACATACGGCGGATGATGCGGTTTTTGCCGGAATGGATGGTGATACCGATTTCTTTCTTGGAGTCGGAACCTTCCACATACTGCACGTCATCGGGGATGATGACGCCGTCGGAGAGTTCGAGGCCATTGCGGATGGCAGCCATGTCGATAGCAGCGAAGGGTTTGTCCACCTCCACCAGATAGGTCTTCTCAATCTGAGTGCTGGGGTGAGTCAGTTTCTTGGTAAGGTCGCCGTCATTGGTGAAGAGCAGCAGGCCGGTGGTGTCGCGGTCGAGGCGGCCCACAGGATAGATGCGTTCCTTGCACGCGTCGCGCACGAGTTCCATCACGTTGGCACGGTCGTGCTCATCGTCGGTGGTGGTGATGTAGTCTTTGGGCTTGTTGAGGAGCACATAGACGGGTTTCTCGCGTTGCAGCACGCGGTCGCCGAAGCGCACCTCATCGGTGGGCAGCACTTTGTGGCCCATCTCGGTCACCACTTCGCCGTTCACGGTGATGGCTCCGGAGGCAATCAGCACGTCCGCATCGCGGCGCGAGCAGATACCGGCGTTGGCGATGTACTTGTTCAAGCGGATCGGGCCGTGCTGTTCCTCAAATTCGAGGGAGAGGATTTTCTGCGAGCGTGGCGTCTGCCGGCCCTCGCGTTTGCGCCGGGCCACAATCTCGGTCAGAATCTCCGACTCGGCCGTAACATTACGTTTGCGCGGACGGTCGTCCTCCTTGCGATCGCGGAAAGAGCGTCTCGGACGCTCGTCGTTATCGTCAAAACGGCGCTTTGGACGGTCATTGTCGTAGCCGGTTTTCTTGAAACTGCGTTTGCCACGGGAAAAGTTCTCCTCGCCATTGTCAAAATGACGTTTGGATTTATAAGGCTTGTCCTTGAACGAACGTTTGGGTTTGGAACTGCCCGCTTCGTCGTTGTTGAAGCGGCGCTTTGGGCGACTCTCTGTGTGCGGCTTTCTCTCGAAAGTCTGGTCGTCCGAAAAATCTTCGCTGTTGAATTTGCGTGCCATTAAAGGTTTTTTCTAAAAATCGCTGCAAAAGTACAAAAAAAAGTGCCAATACGCTAGTACAGCAGTCCCAACTCCAACTTGGCGGCTTCCGTCATCATGTCCATCTCCCAGGGCGGGTCGAAGGTAACATCTACTGTGACCTTGTTCACGCCCGGAATCATGGCCACCTTGGTCTGCACTTCCATGGGCAGACTTTCGGCCACCGGACAGTTGGGCGCGGTGAGCGTCATCAGGATATATACATCGTTGTTTTTGTTGACTTCCAGCTTGTAAATGAACCCCAACTCCCAGATGTTTACCGGAATCTCAGGGTCATAGATGGAATTGAGTACTTCAATGACTTTTTCTTTCATCAGAATAATGATTTATGAATTATTGGAGTGCTTTCTCTTTGAGTGAAGTGAAACCGTCGCCTAACGTTTCGGAAGCGTCCACGATGGTGACGAATGCCTTGGGGTCAATTTCGTGCACAAAGTGGATGAGCTCTGGGAGTTCCTTGCGCGAAATAGTCGTGAAAATGAGCTTTTTCTCATTGTAATTGTACATGCCTTCGCCATGGATGAACGTGCCACCGCGATCCAATTCGTCCAAAATGCGCAGACGTATCTCCTCATATTGGTCGGAAATGATGAGTACGGCCTTGCTGGAGTGGAAACCGGCTATCACCTTGTCCATTACAACGCCCGTCACGTAAATGATGAGCCAGGAGTACAATGGGATGGTCCAGTCTTTGAACGCGGCCAATGCAGCCAAAACGATGGTGGAATCCACCATGATGAGCAACGTTCCCAGCGGGATGTGTTTCACATATTTGCCAATGATCATGGCAATAATATCCGAGCCGCCTGAAGTGGCACGAGTCTTGAAAATCAACCCCAGTCCGATGCCGATGATGACACCGCCGCACAAGGCAATGATGAAGTTGGCCGAAGGGTCAGGAGTCATGGGATGGCCTGGCAGACTGATGAGCGGCGCGTAACCGTAGATTTTTTCCCACAGTGAGATGAATGCCGGCAGTGAGATGACGCCTACCAGCGTCTTGGCTCCGAATTTGGGTCCTAACCACAAAGTTCCAATCAGCAGCAAAGGCAAATCCAGACAGATACCCGACAAACCGATGGGAAAGTTGAACACGTGGTGCAGGATAATAGCGATACCGTAAACACCACCCGGAGCCAATTTCAACGGAGAGACGAAAATCACATATCCGATGGACATGATGAATGTACCTAATATGATGAGCCCGTAACTCTTGACAACTTCTTTCCAGTTGATATTTTTCCAATCAATTTTGCTAAACAATTTCATATCCAAACAAAATTATCTACTAATGGTCATGTTAAGACGTTTGGCCAGCTCTTTTCTGACTCTGTCCACGTCCACGATTTTCTGAAGAATGCCGTTTGATTCTTCTTCCGTATAAGTGTGATCGGTGAGTTCCTTTTCCAAAAAAGCCTTGGCCTGTTCCGCGATGCGCAGCTTGAAGGTGAGCATGTTCTTTTCCACTTCCTGCTGCAAAGTCATCCGGCTGTTCATCACCGTATTGGTGTACATGTCGAAACGTTTTTCCCACATTGGACTGTATTCAGGGTCTTCGGTGGCAATATATTGCATGGCGAAAACACTCTCTTCTTTGTCCTCACTGAGCAAAAATGTGCGCTTGATGTCGTCCTGGTTGCGCAGTATCTCCGCAACTTCAGCATAGTGTTCATAGATTCTAAGCAGGAGCGGGTCTTTCAGACGAATACCGTCGTGGAAAAGTTCGTCAAAGATGTATTGATCGACACGCACAGGCATGGGGTCGCCCGTTTCGGGATCCTCCACATTGATTTCAAAGAGGCCGTACTTGATGAGCAGGATGACAAGGTTTTTTTCCGCTTCGTACAGAAGATCATGACTATCTACCTCTCTTTCAGGATGCTCGTGTTTGGTGGGTGGCGCGATTTCAGGCATTTGCTCGCTACCAGCGGGTTTGTTACCGCCCTTCACCTTGTCCTGCCAGGTCAGATACCGCAGCTCATCGCCCAAGGTTTTCTCCGACAGATCGAACAGCGAAGCACATTTTTTGATGTAGAACGACTGCGCGATGCGGTCTTGTACTTTGGCGATGGTTTTCACAATTTCCTTCACCATCTCGCTGCGCTTGCGCGGGTCGTCGCCAGCCTCCTCAGAGAGGATGTTGGCCTTGAACAAGAGGAAGTCTGTGGAATTGGTTTCCAAATATTCAGACAACTCACTGTCTCTGTGTTTCTTGGCAAACGAATCGGGATCTTCGCCGTCGGGCAGGAGGCACACTTTGACGTTGAGGTTCTTTTCCAGCAGCATGTCGATGCCGCGCAAAGAGGCCTTGATGCCCGCACGGTCGCCGTCGTACAGCACTGTGATGTTGCGGGTTTGCGTGCCCAAAATTTTCACTTGCTCGTTGGTCAGCGACGTGCCCGAAGAGGCCACCACATTTTCAATGCCCGCCTCAAACATGGAAATCACATCTGTATAGCCTTCTACCAAATAGACATTGTCCTTCTGACGGATAGTCTTTTTGGCCAAATAGATGTCATATAATGTATCGCTCTTGTGGTAAATGTCATTTTCCGGCGAGTTGATATATTTGGCAGTTTTTTCATCTTTCTTCAAGACTCGTCCGCCGAAGCCGATGGTCTTGCCCGTGGTGTTGTGGATGGGGAAGATGACGCGCCCGCGGTAGGCATCGTACAATTTGCCGCTGTCCGACTTCTTAATCAGGCCCAATTTCAGCAGAAATTCCTCTTTATAGCCTTTCTTCAATGCCTCCTTGGTGAAGGTGTCCCAGCCACCAGGGCAATAGCCGAGATGGAATTTGTCGATGGTGGAGTCCAGAAAACCACGCTCTTTAAAATAGGACATGCCCAAAAGTTTGCCCTCTTCGCCGTTGCGCAACTGATCCATGAACCATTTCTCCGCAAATTCGTTGACGAGATAAAGGCTCTCTTTTTCACTCCGTATCTCCTTTTCCTCCGGCGTTTCTGCCCGGTCATACTCAACGGTGATGCTGTATTTGCTGGCCAGATATTCCAATGCCTCGGGGTAGGTCATCTTGGCGTGTTCCATCAGGAACGTGACAGCACCGCCCTTGGCATCACACACAAAGCATTTGTAGATACCCAGACGCGGATTCACGTGCATAGAGGGATTGCGATCGTCATGGAACGGGCACACACCCACGTAACCCTGCCCCTGCCGTTTCAGCGGGACAAAGTCACCCACGACCTCTTCAATCTTGGCCGCGAAGTTGATTTCATCTATGGTTTTCTTGGAAATCATCAATCTTCGTCGTTATCTTTGTGTTTTCCTTTATCGGAACTGCTTTTGCCAGCATCCACTTTGAACTTCTTGAAAATCTTCTTGTTATGCATTACCTCCAATGCCTTTTGGTAGGTATCATCGCTCTCAAGGAAGATGCGGTAGGCATCGCCGAATCCATACAGACTGCGAGCGATTTCGTATTTCAGATATTCGCGGATGTACTCACCCACGTGTGCTTCATTGCGCAGGCGCATGGCCTCGGCGTAGTTTTTCGTCACGTAGTTGGTGAACATGGTGTCTAAAATCTGCACATCAATGTTGTGCGAGGAGGTGAACAGAGAATCCAGTTTGCTGGTATTTTCCTTTATGAAAGCGTTGGCATAGTTGGAGAATTTGAATGTAGCGCTGTCGCTTACGCCCTCTTTTTTGGCATAATCCATGAATTCCTTGTAGAAATCATCCGTGATGATGTATTTGGATTGGAAATCTTCAAAAGTAGGGTATTGGCGTTTCAGCGGCTCGCGGTTGTTTTCCATATAATCGGCCACAAAACTGCCGAAAATGCCTTTCCGGACAATCTCGTTGTAAAGTGTGGAGTATTTGGTGGTGTCTAATGGCACGAAAATGTCGGGCATGATGCCACCGCCGCCATAGACAGTGCGTCCGTGCGGGGTTTTGTACTTCAGGGAATCCGGAAATTTGATACTGTCGGCGGTATAGAGCTCGCCACGGTTGGCGCGGGCTTGCAAATCTTTGAAATAGCTGTCTAAGCCGTCGTTATAAGGTTTTTGGATGCAACGGCCAGTGGGCGTATAGTAGTGAGAAATGGTAAGGCGTACTTGCGATTGATCCACAAAAGTGAGCGGTTTTTGCACCAGGCCTTTACCGAAAGTGCGGCGGCCAATGACAAGACCACGATCCCAATCTTGCACACAACCGGAGGTGATTTCGGATGCGGAAGCAGAGTTCTCGTCCACTAACACAATGAGTTTACCTTCTTCGAAAAGTCCATTCTTTTCCGAATAGAATTTCTCACCTGTCTTGCGGAAGTTGTCGGTGTAAACGATGATACGTTTGCCAGAGATGAACTGGTCACAAATCTCGAAAGCCACGTTCAGATAGCCGCCACCATTGCCGCGCAAGTCGAGGATGAGATCCTGCATACCTTGCGATTTGAGTTTTTTGATGGCTGTCGTGAGTTCATTGGTGGAAGTGGCAGCAAAGCGCTCCAACTTGATGTAGCCGGTGGTCTCGTCGGCCATGAAGGAAACGTTGATGCTGTGCATGGGGATAGCCCCGCGCGTGATGACAAACTCCAGCAGTTCAGGATTGCGACCGCGCTTGATGGAGACTTTCACCTTGGAGCCCTTGGCTCCGCGCAAATGCTTGCGCACCCAGTCGTTGGTAATCTTGTCGCCGTAGGCAATCGTATCGTCCACCTTGATAATCTTGTCGCCGGCCAATAATCCTACTTTCTCGGACGGACCGTTGATGATCACTTCCATCACGTTGATGGTGTCCTTGATGAGCTGGAAGGTGACGCCGATGCCGTCAAAAGAGCCGACCAAAGGCTCATTCATGGCCTGCACATCCTTTTTGGGAATGTAGGCGGTGTGCGGGTCCAACTCCTTGAGCATGGCCACGATAGCTTTGTCCGTCATAGGGTCAAAATCCACCGAATCGACATACATCAAGTTGATGGCGTTGAGAAGTTGGTCCATCTTCGTCTTGTTGGGCTGGTAGTTTTTGTTTGGATTTTGTGCAAAAACCACTGTCAAGCAACCAATATAGAGCAAAAAAGTGCAAAGAATATTCTTTTTCATCACAGGGTGTGTTTTTTAGGGCGGCAAAGATAGTAAAAATAGGGGACAGTGAACAGTAGTCAGGGGACAGAAATTGCTCTAAATTCGCATTTTCACCACCGTGATGCCGCTGCCGCCCATTTCCAAGGTCTCATCTTGGTAGGCTTCCACATCCTTGCGTTTGGCCAGTTCTTGGCGGGTGATCTGGCGCAGGATGCCGTTGCCTTTGCCGTGCAGGATGCGCACGAAACGGATGCTCAACAAAGCAGCTTCGTCCAGATACTCTTCCAAGTTGGAGATGAGCTCTTCCGCGCGCTGCCCGCGCACGTCCAACGTGGCGTCAAATTCCGCCAATTTCTTGTTCATGGCATCTCCCAACGTGCCTTCGTTGTAGCGAACCACCCCGCCCCTACGCACCTCGCGCGCCTCCTTCTTGCTGATTTTTGCCAACTTGCGGATGTCTGTTTTAAATGAGATGGAGTTGAACGCGATGGTGGCGTCATTGCCGTTGATAGCCGTCACCTCGCCTGTCACCTGCATTTCGGCCATAAAGACGCTGTCGCCAACACGGATGATGTTGTCCTCAGGCTTCTCTTCTACCTTCTTCGGCTTCGGCGCCGTGCGCTTAACAGGAATGATCGGTTTGATACTCTCCTCTTTCTCAATGGATTCTATCTCCTCTTTGAGTTCCTCTTTCAGCTTGGTGACATTTTCCCGCGCTTTCTTGGTTTTCACCGCATCGGCCTTGGCCTCTTTGATGTCGCGGATGGTCTTTTCTATCACCTTATTCGCGCTCTCTACAATGATATTGGCCTGGTTTTTAGCTTTTTGGATGATCTCTTTGCGCTGTTTGTCCAGTTCCGAAAACTTGGCAGAATATTCGTCAATCATTTCGGCCAACTGGTCGTCAGCGGCACGCACCTGTTTCAGCGTCTTTTCCGTTTCCTGCTGGGCCAATTCAATCTCTTCCAGCTTGCGCTCATAGTCAATCTGCGCGGTGCCGGACTTGGAAATGGCGTTTTCGATGATATCGGGATTCAAACCGATGTGATGGGCAATTTCGTAGGTAAACGAGCTGCCCGGCTTGCCGATTTTGAGTTTGTACAACGGCTGTAACGCTTTGGTATCGTACAACATAGCCCCGTTTACCGCTTCCTCGTGCGTGTCGGGGAACATCTTCAAGTTGCCGTAGTGCGTGGTGATGATACCGAAAGATTTTTTCTCGTAAAAGCTCTCTAAGATAGCCTCTGCCAACGCGCCGCCCAGCGTGGGTTCCGTGCCTGAGCCGAACTCATCGATGAGGAACAGCGACCGCGCGTTGAGGTTTTCGTCCATCACCTTGAGGTTGGAGAGGTGTGAGCTGTAGGTACTTAAGTCGTTCTCGATGGACTGCTCGTCGCCGATGTCGATGAAGATGCTCTGGAACACGCCCATGTCGGAAGTACTTTGCATGGAGACCAGCAGACCGCACTGCATCATATACTGGAGAAGCCCCACGCACTTGAGGCACACGGACTTGCCGCCGGCATTTGGACCGGAAATCAACAGAATACGCTGGTTTTCGGTGAGTTGCACATCCAGTGGCACCACCTTTTTTCCTGCTTTCTGCAAGGCAAGGTACAATAGCGGGTGCACGGCCTGCTGCCAGTTCACAAGCGGCTGGTTGTGCACGTGCGGCAGAGCTGCGTTGAGGTCAATGGCAAACAGAGCCTTGGCGCGCAGGAAGTCGTAGCGGCCCATAATCCGCTGTGCTTCCAATAGTTCCGGAATCAGCGGGCGGATGTTGGCCGACATCTCGGAGAGTATGCGCACCACCTCGCGGCTGGCGGCATTTTGCAAATCTTTGAGCTCGTTGTTGGCATCGAACACCTCCGTGGGCTCAATGAAAACCGTCTGGCCGGTGGCCGACTCGTCGTGGATGAATCCCTTGAGGCGGCGTTTGTATTGCGCCGCGATGGGAATACAGAGGCGGCCGTTGCGGATGGTCATTTCGGCATCCTCCTTCACCAAACCATCTTGTTTAGCAGCATTGAGGATCTTGCGAATCTGACGGTCGGCGCTGTTGGAAATGCGGTTGATTTCGCCTTTGATGCGACTGAGCTCGTCGGAAGCGTTGTCGCGCAATTGCCCTTTGTCATCCAAAATGCGGTTGATGCCGTTCAGCAGGTCGCGTTGCACGGGCATCGCCTCGCAAATATCCCACAGATAGGGATACTTTTTGTCTTGGTGGCGCGTGCGCAGATAGACAAAGATGTTCGTCATGGTGACGATGAAAGCACGTAACTGAGCTAGTTCTTCCAGCTCGATGTAAGTGCCATCGGTTTGCAGGCGCTTCAGCTCGGCGCGAAGGTCGTAGAAATCCTGTGCGGGAAACGGCTCGTCGAAAAGCAGCACTTGCCGCATCTCTTCCACGCTTTCTAATTCGGGTTGTATCTTGTCCAGATCCGACATCATCGCCACGGCATCCACCAATCCCTGCCCGAGTGCACTCAGGCAACGCCCGCGCAACAATTGCCGTATGGTGTCGAAACCGATTTTCTCTTCAAAATTATTGGGGTAAAGCATAGATTCTGAATATTTTACGCAAACAGCGTTGCAGCAGTGCAATCCTTGACAGTCACATCGATATACTCGCCGATTTTGTGATTCTCTTTCGGGAAGATGATGACTTTGTTCTGGCTATTGCGGCCGTAGAGTTGGTCGGCGGAGCGCTTGGAGGCACCCTCAATCAATACTTGGAAGGTCTTGCCGATGTCGCGTTTGTTGCTGATGAGTGACAGTTCGCCTTGCAGCGCGATGATTTCCTCCAGTCGGCGGGTCTTGACCTCATCGGGCACATCGTCGGTGAAGCGTTTGGCCGACATGGTGCCGCCGCGCTCGGAATATTTGAACATGTAGGCATACTCGTAGCCCACCTCGCGCATGATGGAGAGCGTTTGCTGGTGGTCTTCCTCCGTCTCGCCGCAGAATCCAGCAATAATGTCGGTGGAGATGGCGCAGTCGGGCATCAGCTCCTTGATTTTGCGCACTCTTTCCAGGTAGTACTCGCGGGTATAGACACGGTTCATGCGCTTGAGCACCGCGTCGCTGCCCGACTGCACGGGCAGGTGGATGTACTTGCAGATGTTGTCGTAACGCGCGATGGTTTCCAGCAGCTCGTCAGAGATGTCCTTCGGGTGCGAGGTGGCGAAGCGCACGCGCAGGTCAGGCGACATTTCAGCCACGGCCGCCATCAATTTGGCGAAGGTCATGTTCTCCCACTGGTAGGAGTTCACATTTTGGCCAAGCAGGGTCACTTCCTTGTAGCCGTCATGCAGCAATTGTTCCACCTCGTGCAGGATGGTTTGAGGGCTACGGCTGCGCTCGCGCCCGCGGGTATAGGGTACCACGCAATAGGTACAGAAATTGTTGCAGCCGCGCATGATGGAAACGAACGCCGACACGCCGTTGAGGTCGTAGCGCACGGGCATGATGTTGTCGTAAGTTTCTTCCTCCGACAGCAGCACGTTGTATTGCGACTCGCCTTGCGCCGACTCTTTGATAAGTTCCGGAAGGTTGCGATAAGCATCCGGACCGGCGATAAAGTTCAAAATAGGTTCTGTTTCAAACAGTTCTTCTTTCATGCGCTCAGCCATGCAGCCCAACAGGCCCACTTGCAGGGTGCGGTGTTTCTTCTTTAAGGCCTCCAGTTCGCGCAAGCGCTTGTGGATGCGCTGCTCTGCCTTGTCGCGGATGGAGCAAGTGTTGATCAATATCAGGTCGGCCTCCTGCACATCTTGTGTCAGGGTATATAAATCTTTAAGGATGGCGGCCACCACCTCGCTGTCGGCGAAGTTCATCTGGCAGCCGTAAGTTTCAATATAAAGCTTTTTCATGGCTGCAAAAGTACAAAAAAAGGCGCCTCGTAACGAAGCGCCTTTCTGTAAGTCAGTTTTCAGAAATTACTTTTTGATGAATTTCTTGGAAACACCGTTCATGGTGATGAAATAAACGCCGCTTTCGAGGTTGCTGACGTTGATTTCTTCAGAACCGTTAACCGTTGCAGAAGTAACGGTTTGGCCAAGAATGTTGGAGATCACAGCATTACCTTCGCCCGTAACTTTGATAGAGGTTGTAGCAGGGTTCGGATAAACAGTGAAAGTAGTGTTCTCGTTTTCAGCAACACCAGTACCACCAGCAACGATAGCCACATCGTCAATCCAGATCTCATATGCATCATAGTTCACATCGTGGAAAGCGATCCAGATGCTTTGACCTGCATATTGGCTCAGGCTGATATTGTGCTCACGCCAGTTGTTGTATTTTTCACCAGCACCATCCTTTGCACCACCATTCCAAATAGCAGTGAAATCAGCAGCAGTCGGATTTGCAGCAGTAGAAACGGCTACAGAAAAGTTCTCGGGATATGAATCATTGGCGTTGTCAGCAAAGAAAGTCAATGTTGAATTGGCAACGATGTCATATTTTTGAGGAGAAACGAGGTAGCTGTCGGTGTTGTATGCTCCATCATAGTCAATATAAGAGTAGCACATAGCAAAACCTGCGCCACTGTGAGCCAATTCGGAATAGTCATATTCACTGGGGTTAGCACTGCTGTGCAACCACTGGCCACCGTCAGCATTAACATTGATAACTGTCCAACCTTGCAAGTCGTTGTCAAAGCTATAGGTAAATGTGTTCTGTGCATTTACAGCAACAACTGCAAATAAAATTGCGAAAATGGTAAAAAGTTTTTTCATAATAATAGGGTTTTGGTTAATAAATTTTTTCCGGGGCAAATATAGTTTTTTTTTTTGATTGACAATACAAAAAATAGCACACCGTCCTTTGTTCAAATTTTTGATAGCTAATGTGTATAAAACGAGAGCTTTACTCTAATACCAGCGCATCCGCCACCACTTCCGCCAACGACTTGATTTCCACGTTCAGATTGTAAGTGTGATTGAGTTGGGTGAGTTGATCGACGCAATTGTGACATGGAGTAATGACTACATTGGCTCCCGTTTGTTTAATCTGGTTGGCTTTAATTTCTCCAACTTTTAATCTGCGTTCGTTGTACTCGCTCATGGCTAGCATGCCGCCACCGCCGCCACAGCAGAAATTGTCGCTGCCTGTGGGCGTCATCTCTATCAGTTCCGGAACGACCTGCTTTGTTACAAAACGCAAGGAGTTGTACAATCCGCCATTTCGGGTGATGTTGCAGGGGTCGTGGATGGTGTATTTCTTGGTGTTAAGGTTCTTATCGACCTTGATTTTGCCACTCTTGATGTACTCTTCCAACAACTCTATCAGCGTAATCATCTTGAAGTCTGGATGGGCTTTGAGGTAGTTTGGGGCTTCCCAGCGTAGCGCACGTGAGCCGTGACCGCACTCGCCGAGTACCAGCGTGTTGCAATGCAGTTTGTGCACCTCATCGAACATGTGCTTGGCAATGGCCGTGGCCTCCGCATCGTTGCCGGAGAAGTAGCCGTAGTTGGTCACGTCGTACATCTCGGTGGATAAAGTCCAGTTGGCACCGGCCTGATGGAAAATCTTGGCGGCGGCAGCAATGGAGAGCGGGAAGAACTTAGGCTCGCGCGGGTTCAGCGTGTAGAGGATGTCGGAGTTGTCCTTGTTCAATGGTATTTTGGCATCCTCGCCCAGCTCGTCCTGCAAATCTTCTTCCATCCATTCGATAGTATCCACAAAGTCTTCCGTCGGGATTGCCATGTTGTTGCCGGTGTTGATGGCTGCATCCACCGTGGCTTGCAAAGTTTCAGGTACCAAACCCATGGTGGCCAGCATTCTTCGACCCGTGCGCACCACAAACGGGATATCTACACCGATAGAGCAGTGCTTCACGCAACGCCCGCACATAGTGCAAGCGCCGAACAGCGAATCCACCATTTCGGTGAGCGTGTTCTCGTCCAATTCGCGCGCATGCGTCAGCTTCGGAGCAGTTTTGCCCAAGAATGTGCAGTAGCGGCGATAGATGGAAGATACCATATCGACCTTCTTGCCCGGGATGTATTTGGGATCCTTGAACGTTTTCCAAAAAAGGCAGCTGGTCTCGCACAACCCGCAATGCACGCAGGCGTTCAGGTGGGTGATGAGCTTGCTGTCACTATGCTTGGTTAGGATGTCAATGGCTTTCTGTTTGCTCTCGGCGGATACTTCTTTCATATCGTTGTTTTAAAAAATCGCGCAAAAATACAAAAATGGCGGCAAATTATGCATCCACATTGATTACCACACGCACAGTCTTGTGGTTTTGCTGGAATTTCTGCAAGATTTTCAGCAGTGTTGCTTTGTGGTTTTCCAGCTGGGAATCTTTGGCAAGTTTGATCCAGAAATCCTCCAGATAGTAGTTCTGGATGCGGGAAACCAGTGGTGCTTGCGGTCCGAGCACGTGCCCCGGGAAGGCTTCGCGCAAAGGAACGGCCAATGTTTGGGCCGCGGTGGTCACCACCTTCTCATCGGGGTGCTTGAGCGTTACTTTCACCAAACGTGTAACAGGCGGATAGTGATACTCCTTGCGTTCGGCAATCTGGCTGTTGTACATGGCTATGAAATCGTTGGTTTCCACGTACTTCAGTGCCGGATGTTCTGGCTGATACGACTGGATGACCACTTTGCCGGGCACCTCCTTGCGGCCTGCGCGCCCGCTCACCTGCGCGAGCAACTGGAACGCACGCTCAAACGAGCGGAAGTCGGGGAACGAAATCAGCGCATCGGCGTTCAGAATGCCCACTACGCTCACGCGGTCGAAGTCCAGCCCCTTGGTCACCATCTGCGTGCCGACTAAAATGTCAGTTTTGTGTTGCTCAAAGTCGCTGATGATTTGCTGGTAGCCATTCTTGGAGCGCGTCGTGTCCAGGTCCATGCGAGCGATGGAGGCTTGCGGGAAGATTTCTGCCAGTGTATCTTCCACCTTCTCGGTGCCAAACCCCTTCATCTCAATGTCCGTGCTGTGGCAGGTGGGACACTCGTGCGGAACCGCAATGGCATAGCCGCAATAGTGGCATTTCAGCAATCCGGTTTTCTTGTGGTAAGTTAGTGTTACATCGCAATACTTGCAGGTGGGCATGGTCTGGCACGTGTTGCAGATCATCCGCACGGCATAGCCTCTTCGGTTCTGGAAAAGGATAACCTGCTCTTTTTTGTCTAAAGCTTCGCCGATGCGCTCAATGAGAAAATCGGAGAACACGCCTTGCACTTGGTGCTGTTTGCGCGCCTCGATCATGTTCACCACCCAAATGTCGGGCAACTTGCTTTGGGCAAAGCGCTGTTTCAACTCAACCAGCCCGTATTTGTTCTGCTTCACATTGTAATAGCTTTCCAAGGAAGGCGTTGCCGTGCCCAGCAAAGTTTTGGCTTTGTGCATGTTGGCCAGCACGATGGCACAGTCGCGGGCGTGGTAGCGCGGTGCGGGGTCCTGCTGCTTGTAGGAGGCATCGTGCTCCTCATCCACAATGATGAGTCCCAGATTCTGGTATGGCAACAGCAATGCGGAGCGCGCACCCAAAATCAGCTGATATTTTGAACTGATGTCCTTTTCGGAATCTTGTTCCAGCACACGGTTCCAAATCTCCACGCGCTCGTACTCATTGAAACGGGAGTGATACACGCCGACCTTCTCGCCAAAATATTTCCGTAATCGGTTGACAATCTGCGAAGTAAGTGCGATTTCAGGGAGTAGGTAAAGTACTTGTTTACCCTGTTTCAGCACCTCATCGATGAGCTTGATATAGATTTCCGTCTTGCCGCTGCCGGTCACGCCGTGCAACAGCACCACTGGAAACTGGCCGAACTGCTCGTGTATTTGCTGGAAAGCTTTCTGCTGTGGATCAGACAGTTGGATGTTATCTGCAGTCTCGCGGGAGGAAAAGTCCGTCAAGCGGGACGTGACCACCTCTTCCGTTTTCAGAAATCCCTTTTTGAGGAGCGTTTGCAGGCGGGCGGGGGTCAGTGCGCTGGAATTAACCACTTGTGATTTGGGCACACGAGCCGAAAAGTCATAGCCCTTGGCTCCCTTGGTCAGCATGATGAAGGCCAGCAGGCCATCGGCTTGAGCGGAGGTTCTCGTGCTGAGGTTGAGTTGGTCCAACAACGCCATGAACGAGGCTTCGGAGGCATAATTATCGCCCAAACGAACGTATGTCTCTTTCTTGGCCTTGTACGGGTTGCGCACCTCCTCGTCGGTCACCACTACCCTTTTGTCAACCAAGGATTTGATGATGGGGATCACTTTCTGGATGTTGACGGCTTTGCTGATCTCATCCACTGTCATAAATTCCTTGTAGGTCAGTGCCTCGGCGATATGCAGCTCGTTAGGGGTGAGTGTGGAGACGTCCCCACTGAAGTTGGGATGGAGGTGAATTTTGGTTTCAGAAGCCAGTTTGAGTGCGGAGGGCAGTGCGGCGGCCATCACCTCGCCCAAGGTGCAGAGGTAGTAATCGGCCATCCATTGCCAGAGCAGGAACTGCCGCTCGGAAATTAAGGGGCGGTCGTCAACCACATCCAGGATGTATTTGGCGGTCACTTGCGGCGCGTTCTCGTGCACGCTCACCACGAGGGCCGAGTAGAGCTTGCTGCGCCCGAAGGGTACAATCACGCGCTTGCCGAAAGCCACAGCATCATCCAGCTCGTACGGCACGCGGTAGGTAAACAGCGCGGGCAGCGGCAGCGGCAGGAGAACATCGGCGAAATGAGTGACACGCATGGGATGGGGGGAAAGGGGTGAATGAGGTAAATGGGGTGAATGAGGAGTAAGGAGTAAAGGAGGATTATTAACTATAAACTATTATCTATCAACTATTAACTAAAAAAGTGTGGGTTCCCAGTTGGAGGCGTTTTTGATTTTATGGGATTTGCGGGCCTCTTTGTTGAGGACTTTGATTTTCCGTTCCACGTCCCAGCGATAGCCGCCGAGCTTGCCATTGGAACAGATAACGCGATGGCAGGGCACCACGTACATCACGGGGTTACTGCCCACGGCCTTGCCCACAGCACGGGCTGCCCGTGGTTTGCCGACTCTTTCGGCAATGTTGAGGTAGGTGGTCACCTTGCCAGCGGGTACTGAGAGCAAATCCTCCCACACGGCGAGCTGGAAAGGTGTTCCGAGCAAATGCAACACAATCTCCTTTTCATTATCCCATTTTCCCCGCAACAGCAGGGAAATATTTTTGTGAGCTGCCACTTTTTGGCAACGGAAATTGGCTTTAGGGAAGTGTTTTTTCAAAGTCTCCACCGGATTCCATTTCATCTCGCCGGGCATCATCAAGCAGATACCCTTCTGCGTGGAGGCCACGAGAGCTTTGCCGCCGAAGATAGAGATGAAACTGTAGTGAATCATCAGCTTTTTGTCTTTGCTTTTGAACTCCGCCCTGGTCATGGGTACGATTTTAACCGGATTGGAAGAGGTGCTCATAACATGGGATTTTATCGGTTATTTATTCACTTCTTTGTACTTGATGTGCAACAAATCCTGCTCCATGGCGGTCTTGTCGATAATCTTTTTCAACATCACATCCAGTTCGCCGCCCTCAGTGTAGTTGGTGGGGGCAATATAGTCGGCACGATTCTGGCGGATGAGATCGAGACAGATGTCTTTGGAAGACTTTGGGCGGTGCGGGGTGGCCACAGAAGCTGGGTTATAGACAGCAATGGTGGTGCCGCCGTAGAGATTCACCATTTTCATGGCGGGCACGTCGGTTTCACCGTCACCTATGTAGATGAAATTGGAGAAGGGAACCGCGCGCTCATCTTCGGGCATCGACTTGTTAATCAGTGTATTGTCATACGAATTGTAGATACCTTTGTTGATGCGGAACAGATATTGGGTTTTGTTGGTGTAATTCACCACGAGAGCAGGCCAGCAAGCCACGCCGTTTTCATCATACTCGAAACCGGAAGCGAAGATAGTCTTGAAATGCTTGGCGATGGCCGTACCTTTCACAAACTCGCGCAAGCCGGAAGAGATGATAAAGTGTTCCAAGTGCATGTTTTTGGAGGCGGCGTAAGCATTGATGCGCTCGAAATAGCTCTCCACTCCTTCGAAGAAGGTGATTTTCTCGCCATATTTCATGAAGGCTTCCTCACGGATGGGGATGTTTTTCTCTTTGGCCTTGATGAGCATCAGGTGCATGTAGGCAAGCACCTCGTCCATGTCGTGTTTCTTGGCCAGCTCATTAGCCTCCTGCCAGAACTCGCCCTTGTCCATGTTGAGGTCGGGTATGAAGTTGTACTCCTGCATGTTGCCCGGTGCCAGCGTACCGTCAAAGTCGTACGCGATGGCCATATTGCGGTTTTCTTTAATCATCTTATTATCAATATGTTATAAAAATCCATTTCATTAACTCTGTGATTGCAAAGATATTAAAAAATCCGGTTTTCAAATTATCTCACTCCTAACAGGCTACATTACAGTAAAATTGTTATTTTTGCAACAACTTTAAAACAAAATACTATGCCTACTTTATCTGAATTCTTTGGAATAACAATACGAATGAAATACCTTGATCACAATCCACCTCATTTTCATGCTCAATATCAACAAGACAAAATTTCTGTAGAAATTCGAAATGGAAAAATTAAAGGTGAAATGTCTGAAAGAGCCTTAAAATTGGTGTTGGAATGGCTCGATTTGCATCGAAATGACTTACTAAAAGCTTGGAATCAATCTTCTAATGGACAAAAACCAAATAAAATAGAACCTTTAAAATAATGAATGATATGTTTTTAGAAATAACAGACGCGAAATATATTGATTCTTACAGAATATGGGTGTGTTTCAACAATGGTGATTGTAGGATCTTTGACTTCGCAACAATTATTGATAAGTATCCCGTTTTTGAGCCATTGAAAGATATAGAACTTTTGAAAAGTTTTATTATCACGGATACGCTTGAGTGGCAGAATGGTGAAATTGATATTGCACCGGAATATCTATATGAACATGGTATTGTCTCCTATCCCAACAAGGAAACGGAATTTGGCAGTGTAGCGGAGGATGAAAATCATTATGATACTGGCAAAGACTAATTGTTCATCAGCCACTCCCCCAGCTCCTTCACCCGTGCGCGGTACTTCGCGATTTGGCTTTCGATGAAGTCTTCGCTGAATTTGCGGTCGCAGAAGCCGTTGCCCCGCGCCACGTATTCATCGTCTTCCAATGAGCCAAATAAATCCAGATAGTTTTCGAGATATTGGCGGTTTTCATCCAAAAGACGTTTCAAATCCTCAACATCGGCCTCTATGGTCTCGCCGGTGGAATAGCGGTATTGTTTCTTTTCGGGCATGATTGGTAGTTCTGTTTACGATATTTTTCAATAATAAAAGAATAAAAAAATGGGCAAACCGAGTGATTCGCCCATTAAAGTTTTGAAACGCTGAATCTTTATTTCACCAAATTCTTGAAAGTCTCGGTTCTCTTGTATTTCTTGAATTCGGCGTCTTTCTTGGCAGTTTTCTTGTAAGAAGGATCCAGCTGGATGGCGGTGCCGAGATTGCTATAGACACCGTTCTCATCCTTCATGCGGGCGGCCAACACAGCTTTCAGATAAGCCGTCTTGGCATCTACATTTTCAATGCAGTCCAAAGTTGTCTTGGCGGCATTGTAATCCTTTTGGAGCAATTGGATCAGTGCAGTATTGTAGTCGCAACTTTTGCCGCTCAACTGCTGTGAGGCTTGTGCATAGTTACCATCCATGATGGAGTAAACACCCAGCGCGTAGTCTTGGTTAACAGGACTAACAGTTGCCTTTTGGGAAGCCTCGAAGTTGGCTTTGGCGGCAGTATGATTGCCTTGCAGGAACTCAGCCACGGCCAAGTTGTTCAGCACGATACCATTATCCGGAGAGATGGCCGCCGCTTTGTTGAAATAGTTGACCGCGTCGTCCAAATCATCGGCATTGCCGTTGTTGTAATATTTGTTGAGATAAAGCACGCCCAAGTCGTTGTAGGCACGCCAGTCGCCTTGTGTCTTCGGGTCGCGGATCAGCGCTTTGTAGATGGTTTCCTGATCTTCCACCGTGTTGGCCACGGAAGCGGCATACAAACGTTCGTTGACGGAGAATTCGCTTGGGTTGGATTTCACTCTGCTCACCAATTCACCATCGGTGTAAGATTCGTGCTTCTTGCAGATGAGCTGCATTTCGGCGCGGCGCAACGGCGGCAGGATGGCATCGGCAATTTCCGGATAGATGTCCGTCATCTCGCGGATTTTCTGCTCACGCATGTCGTTGTTGGATTGGGAACGAACCACATTCAGGATCTGGTTCTTCTGGGCAATATTGGATTTCTCGATAGCAGCCTCAAAGCCGTCCCAGTCTTCGCCCTTGGCATTGTTCACATATTGGAATTCAGGTCTTTGCAGATCTTTCAGCTTGATTTTATTCTTCTTGGCATAATCCTTCAGATATTTCTCATATTGATCCTGAAACCATTTTTTGCCCTGCTCGAAACGTCTTTCGGAAAGACCTTGGTTGTTGCTTTCTTCGCCTTCAGGGGAAGCCCAACCGGAAATAACCACGCGGTCGATGATGATGTCGTTGTACAGGTAATCCACAAACGCCTTGATGGAGTCCTTGGCAGCCTGCTTTTTGTTGTTAGGGTTACTCCAGTTCATGTTGGAACTGTTGAGATCAAAATAGATTGTGGCTGTTTTGCCAGTAAACTCAGGGGTGTAGTTGTGCGGTGAGTGGATAAAATTACCGCTGGTAGCATCGTAGGTGCTCTTGGGTTGCAGACCAATGCGGGAAGAAGTGTTGGCAATACCTTCGCCGAGGGTCTTTTCCGGATTCAGCGTGGTAGATTTCTTCTTGATTTGTGCAATGGCAGGAGCTACTATTTCAGCTTCTTCATAACTCGGATCGTATTTGAACGTGCCCGTCTGGGTGAAGCTGCCGCCGTTTTTCCAACTGATAACAGTACCTTCGCCTTTAGCCTTTTCACCTTTCAGCTTGATGGTGGCAAAAGGAGGATTGACATTGGTGCCGTCCACTTTCAATGTCGGGGAGAGCGTTACCGTTGCTTTCTTCTTCATATACTTGGGAGGGAAGGTGCCCTTGATGGTATAGGCAACCTCGCCGCCTTTGCTTTCCAAATCGGGATTATCCAAAGTAACTGAAACTTCAGGATATTTGGTAACCATCTTCCCAAAACCACAGCTGGTCATCATAGCTGCTATCAAAACAGCAAAACCTAAAACATATATTCTTTTCATATTTATTTGATTATTTGATTATTAACAAACATACGTATAGAGCGCAAAAATAATAAAATATTCTTACACGGACAATATACTTTTAAAAGGGTTTCATTAACCCACCATCATATAAAGGTCGGGATAGGTGTGCTGCGACTCCTGTCTATGGCGAGTCAGCGCAAATGCCAGTGTCAACGTACCGATACGGCCGATGTACATGTTGATAATCAGGATTATCTTGGCAGCATTGCACCAGTCGGCGGGGGCACCTGTGGAGAGTCCACAAGTAGTAAAAGCGGAAGTGGTCTCAAAAATAGCATGATTCAGCGATACGTCCGGCTGTACCAATGTGATGAGGAAACAGGAAACCAAAATGAACGCAAGCGACATCAGGATGATGGAATAGGCGCGGTCAACCAGCGAAAAGTGTATGTTACGATGCTGATATTCAATATTTTTCTTTCCATTAATGGTAGCAAAAACGGATTTAATTAGCACAAAAAACGTAGTGGTTTTCACACCACCAGCAGTTGAACCCGGCGAACCACCAATGAAGATAATCAGCGTGATCATAATCATGGTTGGTAGTGCCATATTGTTCACATCCAACACCATGAATCCTGAGGTACGGCAGGTTATGATTTGGAAAAAGGAGGTGAAGATCTTGTCAAAAAGGGTCTTTTGTCCACTCAAAGCATTATCTTTTTCTATAAAAAAGAAGATTGCTGTGCAGATAAAGATGATGGCAAACGTGGTGGTGAGGATGATTTTTGTCTGCGGCAACAGGCTCATCCATTGGTGTTTTTTGCGTTCGCGAATGCGTTTTGCACTGAAGAAGTCGCGGATGGTCAGGAAGCCAATGCCACCCAAAAAGACCAAAATGGTGATAATCACCTGCGGAAAGTAGCTGTTGGAAACACCAAGCTCAAGCAAACTCTTGTCCATTAACACGAAACCGCCGTTGTTGAAAGCGGAAATAGTGTAGAAGAGGGAATAGAATAGATTTTCGGAGTTGGAGGTGAAAAATCCTGTGGTGTTCCAGTACGTGTACAGCAAGGCCACGCCGGCAAATTCGATGATGGCAGTGGTCATTACAATGCTACGTAGCAATGAAAATGACTCCGACACTTGGTTGGTAGAGAGCATGTCGCGCACCATGTATTGATAGCGCAATCCCACGAACGATTTAGACAGGAAGGTTGTGAAGAATGTTGCGAAAGACAGGATACTGATACCACCCAGTTGGATGAGAATCATGATCACCACTTGTCCTTTTACCGTAAAGCAAGTGCCGGTGCTCACGACAGTGAGGCCTGTGATGCAACTTGCACTGGTGGCTGTGAACAGCGCATCCACAAACGAAATGCCGTTGACCGTCATACGCGGCATACAAAGCAAAAGGGTGCCGAAGGAAATGAGCAGCAGGAATGACGCCACCATGAGCATAGGAGGGCTGATGTTGAATTTGCCCACCAAGCCGTTTGCTTTTGTAAACTCCAGCAACACGATAATGAGGAAGTAGAACTGAACGAACAGCAGATAGTAGTTTTCAAAGTCCTCGGATTGGAAAAACTCTACGTTGTAATGGAATATATGAACGGATATAAACTGGGCGATAAGCAGGAAGATAATTACGCCCTCAAACCAGGTATTTTGCAGAAATTCCTTTCGATGCAGGGAGTAGAAGAGAAATACGAAATATTTTACGACATAAAAGCAAAGGCTTCCGTATATGACGAGACGAATGAGATTTTTGGCTTCCAGGGAGATGTAGAAGCCGTGGTAAAAAACAATGCAGACAATTGTCGCCAGGGAGATGACAGCACTACAAATCTGCATAATGCGGTGCACTTTATCTTTGTGCGTCGCAATGTGCAGTTTACGTTTACTATAATCGTACTCCTTGCGCGACTTCCAGCTGAGCATTACAGGTTGATTTTGATGAAATTGTCAATGTCGTGTTCCTTGCCGAAGAGCACAAACACATCACCATCCTGAATGATGGTTTTGTTGTCGGGCACACCGAGGATGTGTTGTTTGGTATCGAGTTTGTCGGCCACCAGCTCCTCAAAGTTGCGACGGATAGTAATCAAACTCAGTCTGTGGTTTTCGCGGAAGTCGATATCGCCGACGGAGAGGCCTATCAAGCGGTTTGGTGTAATGATTTCTGCAATCTTGTATCCATCAGGGAGTTGCAGATAGGAAATCATGTTGGGGTTGGTCAATCGTTCGGCCAGCAAGGTGCCCACCTCATCCTCAGGAGAGAGGAACTCAGTGATACCCATCTTCTCCAAAATGGTGCGTTGGCTCTTGCCCATGACGCGGCAGATGATGCGTTTCACGCCCAAATCGATGAGGTTGGCGGTGCAGAGCAGGCGCCCCACAAAGTCGTTGCCGATGGAAACGATGACTGCATCAAAGTTGAGAATATTCTCATTGAGGAGGGCTCTCTTATTTGTGGCGTCTATGCAGACGGCGTAAGCCACGTCCTCTGAAATCTCTTGTATCACGTTGATGTCATTGTCGATGACGAGCACCTCGTGTCCTTTCTCTGAAAGGGCGAGACTGATTGCCTGGCCGAAATGCCCGGCACCGATGACTGCAAATTTCTCTTGTGCCATAGTAAAAAAATTATCGCGGGCAAAAATAAAAAAATATCAATGATGTCGGCATTTTTCCTATAAAGCTACGGCTTCCCAACCATAGTCCTGATAGTAGCGAACGCTGAGTCCATTTTGTTTGATATATTCCTTCAGCTGTTCTTTGCGAACGGCCTCGCGAACATCCTCATTTGAATGCATATTTTGGTAAACATCGTAGTGTTTGCCGAAGATACGTCTGGCGCTGGCCTCGTTGCCGGCACCGTCCTCCGTTTGTTCAAATGCCGTTACCTGTAGGGGCGAATCATTATTCGCCCGGGCAAGGGTCATACATCCAGAATGGTTGCCTCCCGAAACAGTCTTGAGGGTGTCGCCGACAAGGTTGTAGTTGAACACCCAGAAATCGCCCCACACCAACGTGTTGTCAGCATTTTCCTCCGTGGAAACAATCATCAGCACTGGAACACAGACCTCGCCTGGAGAGTATTGCGAGCCGATCTCCTTCACCAAGTACTCGCTAATGGCATCGCGTCGCGCCTGTTCCATACGGCTGTTGGCGATATTTTCGATGCAGTCCTGCTTGTGACCGTCGAAATCGGACATCAACCATTGACCGTCCACCTTCTCCATATAGAGCTTATGTTCCTCAATGTCAGTGTTTTCATCAAACGAACCATCCTCCCATTTTTGGCGCACTTTGATAGTCGCAATCGCATGGGTTTTGTCGGTCTTCTCTACGCCGACCACCTCGTAATCCGCGATAGTGCCGCCGTTGCCGGTCACGAAATAGTAAAGCCACTCGTGGTCCATAGCTTCAAATTCGGGCAGCTGGTTGAACATGGTGTCCAGCACGGCATAGAAATCGGCTGTCATGTAGTCTTTTGACTGTTCCAGCAGCTCGTGATCGGGGATATACTTGCACAACTCCGCCGCACGCTCTTTCAGCTGTTTTTCAGAATCACTACACGCCGCAAGCAACAGAGCGGCAAGGGTAATCACGATGAGTTTTTTCATTGTTTTTGATTTTATATCATTTGATTAAAGAACATTTTTCTAAAAAAACACAGTTTTTTCAATAGTTACCATCCTTCGGGCAGCACGATGTTCTTCACGCCATGCGCTCCTGTGAACAGAGGAGCAATTTCATCGTCGGTGAATCCCGCGATGCCGCAGCCGATGCGGGTCACGAGGAAGGTCAGCTCCGGGTGTTCTTTGGCAAATGTGATGAACTCGTCCACATACGGGCGGATGGTTTCCACGCCGCCCTGCATGGTCGGGATGCCGTAGCTCTGGCCTTGCAATCCCACGCCCTGTCCCATGATGGCGCCGAACTTTTGGTAGGCGATGCGGGCCGCCCCGCCGCCATGCATTCCTTGCAGGTTGCTGCCGAACACGAAAATCTCGCCCGGCTTCAATTCCGTGATATACTCTGGTGTTGTGCGTTTCTTTTCCATAATTATTGTTGTTTTATTTTATCCAAAACCTCCACATCTGCCGGCAGCCATTGCACGCTGTCAAGTTCATCGGGGGCGAGCCAGCGGGCGGCCTCATGTTCCTTCAGAAACAATTCGCCGCTCTCCACATGGCACCAGTAGCAGTGCATCGTCAGATGAAACTTGGGATAATCCCATTCCACGGTTGTCACCAGATGTTCGATGACGATGCGCGTTTCCAATTCTTCCCATATTTCGCGTTTCAGCGCCTCTTCGGGCGTCTCGCCCGGCTCGATCTTCCCGCCGGGAAACTCCCACCAGTCCTTCCAATCTCCACTTCCCCGTTGGGTGGCAAAGATACGATTTTCGGAATCGTGAATGATAGCGGCTACGACGTGTTTGTGGTTCATAGTATTCGTTATAAGAGATTTTCCATGTTCCATATTAAAAATTCCTCAACCGGAATACCGTCTGTTCCGACGACGAAAGACTGCTGAGGATGGAATTTGTCGGAGAACACTTTTAGACCGTTGTTTGTGCTGCGCCTTCCACTTTTCACCTCGATGGCTATCTGTTGTTCTCCGGATTCCACGATAAAATCCACCTCATCATTATTTTCACGCCAGTAGTACAGTTTGTAGTCGTATTCGTCGGCCTGATTGAGAAGATGGGCTCCAACAGCACTTTCCACCCATCTGCCCCACAGATTCGGAGTGGTGAAAGTCTTATGGAACGTTGTATTGGTCTGGGCTGTGAGCAGGGCTGTGTTATAGACCATCAGTTTGGGCACGGAATTGTATTTGCGCGCTTCATCGCGGGCATATTTCTGAAGACCGCAAAGCAATCTTGCTTCACCCAGTGTGTTCAGATAATTCGCCAGTGTTGTCACATTTCCGACATCCTGCAATTGTCCCAGCATCTTGTTTAAAGACAGCTCTTTGCCAGAATAAGCACAGCCCAAATCAAAGAGTTGTCGCATCAGTGCGGGTTTGTAAATAGTCTTGGTGGTCAAAATATCGCGCTCAATAGCCGGTGCAACAATGCTATCCTTGATGTATTTCCGCCAACGGCGTTCGTCATGAACATACTTGGCCCCGCCGGGATAGCCGCCAAAGTAGATGAATTGTTCCAAGTCCAATCCAAATGCTTCGAGCATCTCGTTGTAGCTCCAGTGTGGCATTCGTATCAGTTCAAAGCGTCCGGCAAGAGATTCCGTCAACCCGTCCTTGAGTAATAATCGGGAAGACCCCAGAATGACAACTTTCATGTTTATGTCGTTCCTCGTGTCTTCATCCCACTCCTTTTTGATTGCCTCGCTCCAGTTGTTGAGTTTATGAACTTCGTCAATAACCAACAGAAAGTCAGATGCTTTGGTGGCTTTCATTCTTGCCCGAGCGGAAGACCACATCTCGCTTATCCAAAAAGTGTCCGTTTTGGGCACGTTGTCTGCTGTAACCGACAGATAAGGGATGTCCGTCTCTTGCAGTACCTGTTTGATCATGGTTGACTTACCCACCTGACGAGGACCAGAAATTGTCTGAATCTTGTCACGTGCTTCCGACAACCTTGATTTTAATTCATTGAATTGCGGTCTTTTATACATAACCATTTGATTTCACGGTGCAAAAATATTAAAAATTCTCAATTTCACAAATAAAATTTCTCAAAAGTAATGAGAAAAATTCTCAATTTATTCCCCTTTGGGTGGCAAAGATACGATTTTCGGAATCGTGAATGACAGCGGCTACGACGTGTTTGTGATTCATTGTATTGAGGGTTGTCTAATTGTAATCAATGGTGTCTTCTGCGGCCATGGGCAGGTTCTCCTCATCCACCAGGATGTAGGTTTTGGCCTTGTGGCTGAAGGTGCGGAGGTAGTTGTCTTGGAGTGCAACCTCCACTTGGCGCATGCTGTCTTCGAGCAGATTGGCTTTCAGCTGGCACTCCCAGAGCACGATCACCTGCCAGCCATTATCTTGGAGAATCTGATAATTCTGTTGATCCCGTTCCTGATTGCGTAGGATCTTGTTGATCCAAAATTCTCTATTCGTCTTTGGAATCTTGCAGCATGCTGAATTTTCAACCGAACCCTGTTTCCTATTCCCTGTAACCTGAATATCGTGTCCATGCCAGAAGCACCCGTTCACGAAGATGGCGGTGCGGTATTTGCGCATCACGATGTCGGGTTTGCCGGGCACGCCTTTCACGCAGAGGCGGTAGCGGTAGCCGTGGTTCCACAGCCACTGTCGCACCTTCAGTTCAGGCTTGGTGTTGCGGCTGCGGATGTGCGACATGCAGCGGTGGCGTTGCGCTGGGGACATGATGTCGGTCATGGGTTACCAGATAAAGGGAATAACTTTGTATTTCACCCGTTGCTTGTATTCGCTATAGCCCTCCAGGCCTTGTTCCAGGACGGTTTCTTCGTTGCGGATGCGTTTGGCGATGAGGGGGATGTAGAGCAGCATGATGAGGAAGGAGATGGGCGAAGCCAGCACCAACGGCATGGAGAGGAAGAGAATGAGTGTGGATGTGTACATCGGGTGTCGGACGATGCCGTAGGGTCCCGTGTCGATGACCTTTTGGTCTTCCTGCACCTCGACGGTCCGTGAGAGGTAGGTGTTCTCGCGCAGAACCAACCCATACAGCAAATATCCCAATAGGTAGAACGCAGCGGCGAGCCACACGGCCCATTCGGGCAGTATTAGCCATTGGAAGCGCCAGTTGAGTCCTGCCACCACGAATGCGGCCACGAATATCACCGTGCTCAGCGCCACTACCCATTTTTGTTCTTTTTGCTCCTCTTTGGCGTTCAGTCGTTTACGGAGTAGTTCGGGGTTGTTGAGCATCATAGAGAGTCCTGCAAAAATCATCGGTATAAACAGGACATACATCATCAGCCATCCCTGCCAATAGTGGAGCGAGCCGGCGGGCAGGAAGATGAGTAGGCCGAAGATGACGGCGCCGAGGAGGAATTTGGTGAGGGCTTGGAAGAAGAGTTTGGCATCCATAGTTTACAATATGGTTGGATGGTTATTTATTCGTTCTTATTGAGGATGACGAGTGCGGCGATGACGCCTGGCACCCACCCGCAACAGGTGAGAATAAACACAATGAGTATTGACCCGCACCCGCGGTCGTACACGGCCAGCGGCGGGAAGATGATGGACAGGATGACGCGAAAGAGGGACATAGGGGTGTAAAAATTATAAAATTACTCAATCCATTTAAAATCTTCCATTAAATCGTCGGGAAGAGGTTTGTCCATGTGAATATCATACAGGATAGAACCGTTTGTTGTAGCATTTTTTCGTGGATTATGTAGTTGGCCGGTTCCTACAAAGGTAAAGGGTAAAGTAATACCATTTTCCGACTCAACCTTACGAACAAAGACATACACTATTTTACTTTCTTTTTGCAATTTTTCTTCTTTAGCAGAAATATTGGCAATGCTTTCCCATTGAAATGTATTGCTATCTAGGAACTTATCCTTATAGTTAAGGTGCTCCTGCACAGAATCATCTTTTTTCAATCCAGCAAAGGTGTACATATTTCCATTTTTGTAGTAAGTGCCCAACTGATTGTGTTTCGGATTTTCAAGAATCTTTAGAAGAGCTTGGTCCTGTCTATAGTCATGATACAATAAGAAATCGTCATCATCTTTGTATTTGACAACGTATTGAGACAAACCATATTCAAGCAGATCGGAAGTGAAATCCTTAAACTCAAGGTCAACAGTACAATGGAGTCGAATAGTACCATCTAACTGTTCAACAACTCCACCTTCTTTCATAAAACGAAGAGCATGATAAAACTGTTCATCAGTAAATCCAACGATTTCTTTAGTCAATAATTGTCGAATATCGTTTTCTGATGTTTTACCATCAAGCAAATACTTAACCATAAGAAACTCGTGTCTACGCACTAAAGGTAATAAGCTTGATAGGTAATTAATAGCAGAAATCTGTTCTTCTGTGAATAGAGGGACATCCTCACCAATGCCTTTTAAGAAACCATAGTATGAGATTGTCTTCTTTCCTTCTATCTTAATCTTCATAAACTTCAACAAATTGGGCGCATAATCACTATTTACATAGTCCATGTGCTTCGGGAAAAAGGGACTCTTTAGATAACTTTTGAAGTTTTGATAATCCTTTTTTAGATATCGAATTTGATTAAAGTTTTCGCTGTCAATGTGATGAAGAATTTCCTCTTTCGACAGATCATCAATGCTTATTTTAACTCCAAAATCTTCCAATCCGAGGATGCGAAAATCCTCTCGCACCATTGTTTTAAGCAGCTTTTTCTCAAGAATATAACCTTTAGATAAACTACCTAATGCAAGAGCGATATGAACACTCCGTTTGTAGCTGTTGCCAATAAAGTCAAGAATAGTAACGTAATTCTTGTTCGGAAATTTACGGAGTCCACGTCCTAATTGCTGAATGAAAATGGTACTAGATTCCGTTGGTCGAAGAAACAGAACCATATTTACACCAGGGATATCTACTCCTTCGTTCAGTATATCAACAGCGAAGAGTATTTCAAGATCCTTGTTTTCGCTCTGAAGATCATTGTATGCTCGAATACGTTCCCCCGTTTTATTCTTACCGCTTAAAAATGCAGTATGATAATATTCGCCCAGATTCTCTGCCATCATGCGAGCATGTTGGATATTACGACAGAAAGCCAAAGCTTTTAGCTTCTCTCCTTTGAGGCGGTGTGTTTCTATTTGCTGGTGAATGAATTCACAGTTTTCCTCATTCGAAATTTGAGCAATAAGACGTCGTTCTTCAGAATCAGTCAATCCATAATCTACTAACTCATCACGAATACCATAATAATGGAATGGAACAATCAGATCGTTAATGATAGCATCTCGCAAGCGCAATTCATATGGTATGTTGTTGCCAAAGATCTCAACAACATCTTTGTTGTCCATGCGGTTCTCTGTGGCTGTTAAACCAAGTAGAAACTCAGGTTCGAAATAATCTATAATTTGACGATAGGTGTCTGCGACGGCGTGATGACATTCATCAATGATGATATAATCGAACTCTTTCTTGTCAAAAAAACTTAGTGAACGGCACATGGAAACATTGGTCGAGAAGATAAAATCAGCTTCTAGTTCCTTTGATTCACCAGTATACATTCCACATGTTTTCAATCCGCCAAAAACTTCTTGGAAAGTATCAAGTGATTTGCGTAAGATAGATCCCTCGTGAACAACATATAACAACCTGTTAGGAGCAAAGTTAAGCGCATCAAAAGCAGCTAGATAAGTCTTTCCAGAACCCGTTGCAGATATCACAAGAGATTTGTCGATGCCGATAGCCCTATTCCTGTTTAGTTCCTTCAGGGCTTTTCGCTGCATATAGTTAGGTTTTATTGCTTGCTCGGCAAGGTCGTAATCCATATCCCAGCGTTCGATAGCAAAGTTTATCTTCTGAGCATAGATGTCAATACGCTCTTGAGAAAGTTCGTATGTCTTATTCCACAGGTTATCAAATTCTAAACAAGCCCCTTGATAGGCTTCGTCCTGTTTTTGACCATCCACAACAAGGTCCCATTCGATATTTTTGAGGAGGGCGTAGCGAGTAATGTTAGAGGATCCAACAATAAGCTCGCACCTCTCATCAAACTCGAATAAATAGCCCTTAGTATGGAAACCATTTGTGGAGTAATTCTTTTCATCATAAAAACATTCGTCGTCGAGGTGACATTCGAAATGTTCAAACGAAAGAGCAAGTTTTAAAAAGAAATTCAAAGACTCGACATCTGTAAAATTCTGATAGGTAGAAGTAATTAGTTTGCCTCGTGCACCACGCTCTAATGCCGATCTGATATCATTTGCCAACAGTATTAATCCGGCTTTCTTAATAAAACTCACAGAAAAGCGGAACTCCGTGCACATACGAAGGTTAGCCTGTATGGTTGCAAGGAAGGAAGTTTCCGTATAGTTTGTTAAAAATCTGGATTTCATTGTCTGGAAATTAACTCAAAATCATAAAAGGTGATTTTTAAACGTGACAGAATCCTCATACCATGTAGTCCAGTAAGTGTCTCCATCCCCGTTGTCATAGAGTTTTTTGTACTCTTCATCGGTAAGATGTTTATGCAGACATTCCTCTGAACAATATGTATCACATCCATCAACCACATAGCCCACAATCATCGGTTTTCCACATTCATTACAGATGCGAAAACAATCCAGTTTTTCGTTCAAAATTTCCCAAAATAAAGGATCTGTTGAGTGAGAGACAATACCTTTTCCAAACTCTTTCCAAAGGGATTTATTCTGATGGCATTCTTTCGCAAGAAAATCGTAGATTTCATTGTTCGTATACCCCTCTAACATATTGTTGTAAGCTGATAAGTCTTATACTATATTCTTTTCACCTTGTACGGAGTTGTAAGAATAAATTCTCAATTGAGAAAATACTATGAAAAGTCACCTCTATGCAGCAACCTTTACTCCACAATCCTAATCTCCTGCATCAGATTCTGGGCGTTTGCCATCTTGTCGATGATGAAGAGCAGGTAGCGCATGTCCATGCAGATGGTGCGCTGGACCTCGTTCTCGAAGGCGATGTCGCCGCTCATGGCCTCCCAGTTGCCGTCGAAGGCCAAACCGATGAGGTTGCCCTCGGCATCGATAACAGGACTGCCGGAGTTGCCGCCCGTTATATCATTGGTGGTGATGAAGTTCACGACCAAGTCGCCGTTCTCGTTGGCATAGCGGCCATAATCGTGGTTCTCCCACAACTTGATCAAGTCTTTCGGCACGTCAAATTCCCAGTTGCCGGGTTTGTACTTGGCCATCACACCGTCCAACGTGGTGATGTAGTTGTACGTGATGGCATCCGACGGCTTGCAATCCTGCACGCTGCCGTACGTGAGTCGCATCGTGAAGTTGGCATCCGGATAGAAGTTGCGGTCCTTCTGCATATCCATCAAACCCTGCATGTACAAACGGTCGGCACGCTTGCAGTTTACCTCATCCGCCTTTTCTCCCAAATCCCAATACGATTCCAAAATGCTGTACATCAACGCGTAAATCGGATCCTTGGAGAGCGATTTCGGGTTCTCCAACCAAGCGTTCAATTTGTCAGGATCCACCAACACAGACTTGGCAAAGGCATTGTCCACAAACGCCGTGAAGTCACCATGGTTCTTGTCGCCCACTTTCTTGATAACGGCAGGCAACTGGTTGTGATCCACATCTTTATAGAAAAGATTGAGCAATGCAATGGTCACGTCGCGGTCCAACGCCTTGTCATAATCTTTGAAGAAATCCTGGATGTCACCCTTCATTCTCTTCGCGTATGCCTTGAGGTTGTCCATCGAGGCAGCCTTCGTCTCAATGGCATTGTTCAACGCCCTGAATCTCAGGGCAAACGTCACGGCCTCGCCGCCGCGCCAGCCCGCCTCGCGATGGTAAATCAACGCCTTGGTGTACTGGTTCTGATGATTCCAATATTTGTCCATCTCGTCAAAGATGCCATTGTATTTCACCTTCCGGTTTCTATCCTGATCAACCCATTGACGGAAAGCCTTTTCTTGGTCTTTGCGCTTCTCCACCACTTTGTTGCGCTGCAACTGCTTCACCTGGCCGATGTAATACTTCCAGTAATTGCTCACGCTGGCTTGCTTGGAAGCATATTGGATGAACACGGCCGGATCGGCGTCCATGTGCTTGCGATACTGCTCCAGCTTGGTGGTGCGGCAATCAACCACCGCAGGGCCTTCCAACTCGATGATGTTCTTCACTGCACCAGAATAAGAGTAGCGGTCCGTGCTTCCAGGATAACCCAAAATCATGGTGTAATCTCCTGGTTGAACGCCTTTTAAGGAAATCGGCAGATAGTGTTTCGATTTCATCGGCACATTGTTCTTGCTGTACTCCGCGGGCGAGCCATCAGGGGCCGTATAGACGCGGAAGATACAGAAGTCGCCCTTGTGGCGCGGCCAGGTCCAGTTGTCGGTGTCGGCGCCGAACTTGCCGATGCCCCAAGGCGGACAAGCCACCAGACGCACGTCTTTATAGACATCATACACAAACAGGATGTATTGGTTGCCATGATAGAAGGGCACAATCTCCACTTCCACCGCGCGATCGCCCTTGCGCTCTTTTTCCAGCGCTTTGCGGTTTTCCTCAATCTTCTTTGCACGAGTCTCTTCGGTCATGTTGTCGGTAACGCCCTTCAATACAGCTTGCGTAACATCCTCAATATAAGTTAAGAACGACACAGAGAGCCCCTCGTTGGGCAGTTCCTGGTCCTTGCTGCGGGCCCAGAAGCCGTCTTGCAGGTAGTCGTGTTCCACGGAGGAGTGAGCCTGAACCTGGCCGAGGCCGCAGTGGTGGTTGGTGAGCAGCAGGCCCTCGGGCGAGATCAGCTCTCCGGTGCACCCTCCACCGAACTGCACGATGGCATCCTTGAGGCTGGGCTGGTTGAAGCTGAAAATCTGCTCGACAGTGAGCTTGCAGCCCAACCGCTGCATGTCAGCGAGGTTCTGTCCGTTGATGGAATAGGGCAGCCACATGCCCTCATCGGCACGCGCGCCGAAGACGAAAAGCATCATGATGATGCACAAAAGGTTGAGTTTCTTTATCATAATGAAGGTTGTTTAAAGTTGCAAAAGTACATAATTATCTTAATTTTCCGTGAGTTTAGAGTTTTTTGTACATTTGCCACAAAAAGACAAATAACAGGAAAAATGCTACAAATTGGAACCAAAGCCCCTTATTTTGAGGGCATTGATGAAAACGGGAAAGCCGTTTCTTTGAAAGATTTTGAAGGAAAGAAGTTGGTGCTCTACTTCTACCCGAAGGACAGCACACCGGGCTGCACCGCTGAGGCCTGTGATCTACGCGACAACTACCAGCGATTTCTCGCCTTGGGTTACGAGGTTTTGGGTGTGAGCCGTGATTCCGCCGCCTCGCACCAGAAGTTCATTGCCAAATACAATCTGCCTTTCCACCTCATCGCCGACACCGACCTCACCATCCTGAAGGCCTACGAAGCCTGGGGCGAGAAGAAGATGTACGGCAAGGTGACTGAAGGCACGCTGCGCACCACCTACGTCATTGACGAACAAGGCGTTATCATCGATGCCATAGGCAAGGTGAATACCAAGGATCACACGGCGCAGTTGCTGAAATAGAGATTTTATTTTACGATTACAAGGTCCGTAGAGACGCGATTAATCGCGTCTCTACAGTGTTGGTTGTTTCATCTCCTTGCGGTAGAGGACAAAGGTTGCGATGAAAAAAGCCCAGTCACAAATCATAAAGACAGAGGAAAAAAAGACCATCTGCTCAATAGCGGAAAAGTCGGAGGTTAAATGTTCTTTTAAGATGTTATACAAATAATTGGTGGAAAAAAAGTGTACGAGCACGATGGATAAAATTGCTACAATAGGAAGAACCACAAGGCGTTTCTTCACAAGCAGGTAGATGGCTCCAACCGTAAAGAGAACGAGCAGCAAACAGGTAATCACCTCCTCTAAAATTGGATGAGGGACAAATTCCCAACAAAAGCCACCAATTTTGTTAATCAAAGAGAGTATATATCCAAAAGTGATGGAGAAGAGTATTCCACCGTAATAACTTCGCGATTCAACAACAGATGTATCTATGTCAGAAGCAGTCACCTCCGAGTCGTAACGCCACCAAACAAAACCGATTATTAACAACGAAGCAATCAGATTTGTCCACTTGCGCACATTTCTCATCAAATAGTTTGGGATGTCTCTATCCATTTGATTGTCAGCAAGAGAATGGAGGTCAAAAAAGCGATCCATCAAAAAATAATCCAGCACATTCATCAAAACGACAAAACCAATTAATATCGCTACATGTATCCATTTGATATCAAGCAATTTCGGTTTGCGAAACAACAAGTAAAAGACCAATAGATTCAATATGGATTTCCCGATGACCACCGCAATTGGGTTTAGTACTGTTTCCAGCGCTAAGAAGATTGTGCCTAACGATGCCAAAACGACATCAAACATCCAACAGAGAACAATTCCGAGCAGGAAGTATCGGTAATTCAATGGTTTTTCGGTTGTGGTATTCATAACCATGCTATTTTGAAAATGCAAATGCTTTGAGTTTTTCCTCCGTGAGCCGGTAAATAGTCCAATCCTCCATAGGGACGGCGCCGATGCTCTTGTAGAAGTTGATGGAAGGTTGGTTCCAGTCGAGGCAGACCCACTCCATGCGGCCGCAGTGACGTTCCAACGCTAACTTTGCCAGATGCTGCAGCAGTGCCTTTCCGTAGCCGAGCCCGCGCTTCTCCGGCAGCACGAAGAGATCCTCCAAGTAGAGGCCTTTGTGCCCCACAAAAGTGGAGAAGTTGTGGAAGAACAGGGCGAACCCAACGATCACGCCATCCTCTTCCCCAAACACCACCTCCGCCTCGTGGCGCACAAAGAGGGCCTCGTGGAGTCCTTCCTCGGTGGCCTCCACTTCATGGGCAAGTTTTTCATACTCAGCCAGTTTCTTGATAAATTCCAAAACAGTGGCGGCCTCGTTCTCATGCGCCGCGCGGATGGTGAATGTGGGCATAGGGGGCGGATTTATTGTTACATTCTACTTATTTAGGCGCAAAAATACAAGATTTTCAAACACAAGAAGTACTTGTTGTTTTTCATTCTGACGGCAGTTTGAAGCCTATCGGCCTGCTGGGTTCGTCTTTCTTCTCCCGCAACTGATCCAAAGCATCGTTGATAACCTCAATTTGTCTTTAAGGTGCCAACTTGGCACCTTAATTCTGAAACCTCTTCCGGGGTCGAGTTATAAGTTGTTGGTTTTTAGTATGTGATCACAGATTGTGATATCATAGTTTGTTTTCAGTGGCAAAATTACACAATAATCGAAAATAAAAAAACAGACGCCCATATATTTTCTGGGTGTGCGATCAGTTTTTGGGTGCTGCTTGGCCGTAAGGCAGCAGCAGAGTCCGAATCCGAACACTATTTCTCAAGCTGGGCTATGGGTCCCATGGGTCCTTTAAGACCCATGGGACCCATAGGCCCCCCACTCTAATACTTCCGATTGTTCCTCCTGGCTTGGCTCATCCTCTCACGCAGACCACCAAATTTGACGAAATCCTGCTCCAACCGCTTGATTTGCCTATCCAAGAGATAGTTACATTGGTTCACCAGACAAACCATAATATTGGCGCAGACGATGCCGGAACGCGCCGCCTGCACCATCTGGTCAACGGTGCGGTCGCGCTTGTTCAGGAAGCGCTCGCAGAAAAGCACCGTGCCAGAATAGTGAAAGAGAGAAAAAGTGAGGATTTGGAATATTTAGCAGTAATAAATTATGAGATTTTGGAATATATGTTTCGGAATAAAGCCAACTGCCACATCAAATTTTCGCCAAATGGGTGAATGAAACAGAAAATGTCGTAAAAAGGGTTGTAGTGTTACAACCAATTTCAATATTACAACGCTGCTGAGAAAGAGGGTTGGTTACCGTCTGTGGAGCTGACGGGTGTTTATGACACAACAAAGAAAATAGTACAAATCATACAATAATTCAAAGGGGCAACGGGTGTTTCGCCTATTGCACCTTTGAATTATTGGGAATTATATCTTATAGCACGCCCCTTTTCCAAAACAAACAAAAGGCGCACCGTGCAATTTCTGCGGTACGCCCTTATTTTTATATTGTAGAGACGCAATACATTGCGTCTCTACATAGAATTCCAATCAAGGATTATTTCCCTTCGCTCAGCTTCTTATACCCTTCGTATCTCAGCTTAGCGAATTGCTCGGTCTTGGCGAAGAGTTCCTTGGCTTCTTCCGGGAAGGTCTTCAACAGGCTGTTGTAACGGACCTCACCCATGATGAACTCTTGGAACTTGCTCCAGTCGGGCTCTTTGCTGTCCAAGTGGAAGCCGTTTTGACCAGCCTCGTCCTCAGCGGGGTTGAAGCGCCACAGGTGCCAGTAACCGCATTCAACGGCCTTGGCCTCTTCGTGCTGTGAACGACCCATACCGACCTTGATACCGTGGTTGATACAAGGAGCGTAGCAAATCACCAATGAAGGTCCCGGATAAGCTTCAGCTTCCTTGATGGCCTTGAAGTACTGAGCCTGGCTTGCGCCCATAGCCACCTGTGCCACATACACATAGCCGTAGCTCTTGGCAATCATGCCGAGGTCTTTCTTGCGCACCTTCTTACCAGAAGCGGCAAATTTGGCCACAGCACCTGCCGGAGTAGCCTTGGAAGACTGACCACCGGTGTTGGAGTAAACCTCGGTGTCGAGCACGAGCACGTTGACGTCCTCGCCGCTGGCCAACACGTGGTCCAAACCACCGAAACCGATATCGTATGCCCAACCGTCACCACCGAAGATCCACTGTGATTTCTTCACCAAGTGGTCTTTCAGGTCGATGATTTGTTTGCAGTAGTCGCAACCGCATTTCTCGCAAGCAGCCACAATCTTGTCGGCCAGCTCGGCGGTCTTGATACCGTTCTCGCGGTTGTCGATCCACTCTTGGAAGAGGGCTTTGAGTTTCTTGTCGCAGCAGTCGCAGTTGGCGATGGCTTCCTTCATGATGCGCTCCACGCGGTCACGCATCTGGCGGGTAGCGGTAGCCATACCGAGACCGAACTCAGCGTTGTCCTCGAACAAGCTGTTGGCCCAAGCCACACCCTTGCCGCTTCTGCAGTTCTTGCAGTACGGAGTGGCAGGAGCAGAACCACCATAGATGGAGGAACAACCCGTAGCGTTGGCCACGATCATTCTCTCACCGAAGAGTTGCGTGATGGTCTTGATGTAAGGAGTCTCACCGCAACCAGCGCAAGCACCGCTGAACTCGAACAGAGGTTGAGCGAACTGGCTGTTCTTCACGTTGGCGTATTTGTCGATGAGGTGATCCTTGTAGGTAACCTTCTTCTGACCATACTCCCAATTCTTAGCTTCAGCAAGCTGACTTTCGAACGGTTTCATTGTCAGAGCCTTCTCCTTAGCAGGACAAACGTCGGCACAGTTGCCGCAACCGGTACAGTCCATAACGGAAACCTGCATGCGGAAGTGCATACCAGCGAGTTCCTTCGGAACCTTGACGTCGATAGCAGCCATGCCCTTAGGAGCTTTCTTCATCTCAGCGTCGGTCATCACCACAGGACGAATAGCAGCGTGAGGACAAACGAGAGAACATTGGTTACATTGGATACACTTGGTGGGATCCCATTCCGGAACCACGGTAGCGACACCGCGTTTCTCGTAAGCGGTGGTACC